>Ga0247832_1006776_pt1 | contig 12376 bp, 13 predicted proteins | sample LaCruzMarch2015__10_FD_192407 | JGI IMG/M metagenome (GOLD analysis project Ga0247832, IMG submission 192407) | Freshwater microbial communities from meromictic Lake La Cruz, Castile-La Mancha, Spain - LaCruzMarch2015_4m | ecosystem: Environmental > Aquatic > Freshwater > Lake | place: Spain... | reverse complement strand
AAACCGATTTAATGCCCACGCTATTTGCAAGCACATTGACAAAGCCCCTCGAGCCACCGCTCAAATCAAAGTTTTTTCAAAGAACTTGCAAAGCCAACGCAGAGAAAAAATTGTTTTTAAAAAATTTCCTGACCCTTCAAAAAAATAAAAAACGAAACGCACAACTCAACATGCATAGTCCGGTAATATAGTTTGACCAGATTATATGTGTAATCACCAAAAGTGACGAAGAACCAATTTCATCCGGATTTTAAAAGTCCATTTGACGATTTATAGAAAAAAAGTATTTATATTTAGATACAAAAACGAAATAAACCTTCGCTAATACAACCAAAACTAGGTGTATTGGCGAAAGTTTGTTTTGCCTATATGGTAGTTAGCGGTCATTGTAGGACGACACTCACAGACAACGAACAGAAAATAAATGAAACACATTAAACTCACGACTTTAATATTTGGACTTCTACTCTTTGGCTGCAATCAGACCAACAATAAAACAACTTCATCTACCGACCAAACCTCAGCAATTGTATCGGACGACAAAGAAAAACTTCAACAACTTATAAGACGACTTTATGAATGGCACGAAACCAAAAGTTCACATAATGACTTTGACCCAGTAGCTGACAATCAAGACATCATTTACGTTGGGCTTGACTTAAAACAACAGGAGCAAAGACAAATAGAACTTAAACAAACCGACTTTTTTGCAGACCAGTTTATTGACAACTATAACAAAATTGCATTGACAATTGACAATGACTTAAAAAGCAAAAAACTTGAATGGCAAGTTGGCAACCTGCCACCTTTTGGAAATGACGCAAATCCATGGTGTAACTGCCAGGACAACCCAGACAATTATTGGCAAACAATGACAATTAACAAAATTGAATTAGACAAGAATGCAGCAACTTTTACTTGGACTTGGGGCGACAATTTTGAATATAAAGTATACGCAGTTAAGCAAAATAACAATTGGAAAATCTCATATTTACAAGGGTTTGACTTTAACGAGTTTATTCCAACAAAATGACAGCAGACACACTAAAAGAAAAACAACGAACCGCTAACAGCAAATTTGCAATAGGCGGGGTTTCGTGCTCCGCATTAACATTGGTGGTGAAAATCCCGCCCATCGCAAATCTGCAAAACGTTATGCCTCATTGTAGGACGAACAGCAACCGAACAAAATATCGTATCTTGCGAAACAAATTATATATCAAAAAGGAATGGACGAATTAATACAAAATATAAAGAATTTAGCTGAAGTTTATTCTGCAAACTTGAAATGAAAAATTGAAGCCAGAACAGAAGAAATGAAAGCTGACGACAACTCTCATTATCTTATTTATCGTGTTTTAGGCATTTCCTTACAAGAAGGACAACTTATTGACCAATATCAAAATACAGGTCGATTTCTTTATAAGTATGCAGGGTCGTTTCTCGAAGAAGCAGCAACTTTATGCTTAAATCATAAATTTCCTGATGGAATAAAAACTAAAGTAGAAAACACGATAGGACAAAGACCAAAAACATTCGAAATTGATTTTCTAAATGGCAATGACGCTATTGAAGTAAAGTGGAGAGATGCAACTACGGACGGAGACCACATTACAAAAGAACATACAAGAGTTCAAGTAATTAGAAGTCACGGGTATAAACCTATTCGAATTATGTTCTATTATCCACAAAGAGAACAAGCCATAAGAATTCAACAAACTCTAAAAACACTTTATGCAGGAGTTGAAGGAGAATACTATGGCGGTGATGAAGCTTGGGAACATTTAAAAGCATATTCAGGCGTTGACTTGAAAGCTATTTTAACTGTAATTGCTAACGAAAGAACACCTCAAGATGGAAACTAATAAAATCTATCACGGAAATTGTGTTGAAAAACTCAAAGAAATTGAAGCCAACAAAGTTGACTTGATTTACTTTGACCCACCTTTTTTCACACAACGCAAACATACTCTGACAAATAAGGACAATTCTAAAACTTATGAATTTGATGACAAATACAATTCTATTGAAGAGTATTTAACTCTTGTAGAAAACGTTTTAGAGCAATCAAAAAGAGTTTTAAAAAATACAGGAAGTGTATTTTTACATTGTGACAAAACTGCATCGCATAATATTAGAGTTGTGATGGACAAGGTTTTTGGGCGTGAGAACTTCCAAAGTGAAATTATTTGGTCATACAAAAGATGGTCTAATGCGAAAAAAGGACTTTTAAATGGTCATCAAGTAATTTTCTTTTATTCTAAAACACAAGATTTTAAATTCAAAACTCTTTATACTGATTATTCAGCAACAACAAATCTTGACCAAATTTTACAAGACAGAGAGCGTGATGAAAACGGAAAATCTGTTTATAAAAAAGATGAAAATGGGAAAGTGATTTTAGGCAAGGAGAAAAAAGGTGTTCCACTTTCTGACGTATGGGAAATTCCATATTTAAACCCAAAAGCAAAAGAAAGAACGGGCTACCCAACCCAAAAACCAGTTTTATTACTCAATCAAATCTTAAACATTGTTACTAACGAAGGAGATTTAGTTGTCGACCCATTTTGTGGTAGCGGAACAACTTGTGTTTCTGCAAAATCTTTAAAAAGACAATTTATCGGATTCGACATTTCACAAGATGCAGTTGAACTTGCAAATTCGCGATTAGAAGAAATGATAATTTCAGAATCAAACCTTTTAAACAAAGGAACAAACGAGTATCAAGAGAAATCTGAAAAAGAACTAGCCATTTTACAAAACATCAATGCTTTTCCTGTACAAAGAAATAGTGGAATTGACGGGTTTTTAAAAGACCATTTTGAAGGTACGCCAGTTCCAGTAAAAATTCAAGGAGAATACGAAACGATTGAAGATGCAATTGAGAAACTAGAAAAGGCATCTAATGGTAAACACTATAAAATGAAAATCTTAATCCAAACTAGAGAAACAGGTATAAGTAGACTTTTTGGTTTTGAATCGGACGTGACAATAATAAAATCACTTGAATTGCAGACGAAAGACCTGCTAAATAAAAACAACGAAGGCATAACAGCACCTACCCAAAAGGCGGGGTTTCGTGTTCTAAAGACAGTTTAATGGTTAATCAAACATTAGTTTTTCAAATCAAGTTTTGTGGTAAAAATCCCGCCCTTCGGGTAGCTGCAAAACGTTATAGCCAATTTTAAAAGACGACACTAAATTGGGAAATAGAATAACCAATATCACAAGAAGAAATATTTTTGATTTCATTCAAGCCGAAGGAATTTGGTGGTCAGGTAGAATGACTGAGACGGACTTTCTTTCAAGACTTTTCGATTTAGAACGAATGGAATTGCTTGACATTAGATTCAAGAATGCAGCTGGAGATATTTGGCAACATAGGGTAAATAATCCAAATGACTGGGATGATAATTGGATTTTTGGAGACAGCAGATTTAATTTACTTCACTGTCATGATTCAGTTTTTTTGAATTTCCTATGTGAAATGATTCATCCTTTAGTTAGAGTTGATTCATCTGAGGTAAATAAACTACTTCAAATTTTAAATGATAATTTGAACAACGACAATTATGAAATAGTTGAAAAATCAAAGATTTCGGACAAGCAAAAGTATTTGGAATATTGTCGACATTTTAAACATAACAAACCATGAGTATTAATGAATATGGAAAACTATAAACGCAGAGAATTCATTAGAATGAGCATACTCACGTTCGCAAGCATTTTAGAACGACAGCAAACCAACGGACAGACTGACAAAAAAAAATCATTTTGACAAGAACAAACGAGAATAAAAGTTTATCTTTGTAATTTATATGAAAAATATAGTTGTCTTATTTCTTAGTTTACTCTTTTTGTTGCAACCATTCAGTAAGGTTTGGATTTACGTGTCTTTTAAAATCAACCAAGACTATATTGCAAAAAACCTTTGTGAGAACATAGCAGAACCTAAAATGCTCTGTAACGGAAAATGCCAGTTGATGAAAAAGCTGAAACAAGCCGACAAGGAAGAACAAAAACAACTACCACAAACACTCAAAGATAAATCAGAGGTTTTATATTGCCATAATTTGACAAATTCTAGCATTTGCAGACAAATTTACTTTGCTGACAAAAAACAATCCTTTTTTGATTATAAATTTCAATATTCTTCATCTTATCACACCAACATTTTTCGTCCGCCAAAAATCAGTTTGATTTAATGCTTTTTTAGGGCTTTGCCCAAATAAAAAACACCACTTACCTTTGGCAATGTGGCTTTTTTGGTTTGCTTTGCATTTACCAAACGACGGAGTATTATATTTAATCAAATTAGTATAAAAAATGAATTTTAAAGGAATAATATCTGCAATAGGGATATTGCTGTCGGGTTCTGCTATCTATGCCCAAACAATTATAGATACGACAAAAACATATCAATTAGAACCAGTTTCTGTAACTGCTAACAAACGAGAAGAAAGTATTATTAAGGTTAATACTTCTATAACTTCCCTTTCTTCAAAGAAATTAGAAGATACAAGAACTTGGGGTTTAAGTGGGCTTTCTGCATTGGTACCAAATTATAACTATCAAGAATTGGGCGTTTCGTTTCAGCAAATTCAGGCTATTCGTGGCATTCAAGTATTTAGCGAAAACCCTGCTGTTTCTACTTATATTGATGATGTAAATAATCTTGATATATTAGCGAACGGTTTTGCATTTACCGATATTGATAGAATTGAAGTATTAAGAGGCCCACAAGGCACATTATATGGGCGTAATGCAATGGGTGGTGCAATTAATATCATTACCAAAAAACCTACCAATACTACTAATGGTTTTGCAGAAACTAGTTTTGGAAATCTTGGTTTACAGCGTTATAGTGCAGGGTTTAAAACGCCAATCGTAAAAGATAAATTATTTTTTGGCTTAAATGGTTTATACCAAACACAAGATGGTTTCTTGAAAAATGACATAACAGGCACAACCTCAACTGATGTAAGTCTAAATGGAAAAACTGTTGGAGGCGAAAAAAACTTTTATGGAAATATGTTTTTAAAATGGTTAGCTTCTAAACGTTTTCATCTTACCTTAAATCTAAAGGGACAGCAAGATAAAAGCGATAATTCAGGTTTTATGGTATCTCAATTTAGTGATACTTATGCTTTTGAAAATCCTGATAAAATCAATTTGGCAAGAATTGCCCAACACGAACGTAATATTTTAAACACTTCATTGGTAGCTAAATACTATGCAGATAAATTTACGATAACATCAATTATTGCTTTACAAACCATTGCTCTTGGATTTAAAGATTTAGATTTCCCAGGTATTTATCATTCATATTACGATGGTAAAATTGGCGAACTACTTCCGCCTCAAAAGGTGTGGAGCGAAGAATTGAGAATTAATTCAAACTCTGATAGTAAGTTTCAATATACCGCAGGAGTTTATGCTTTTACACAAAAAGGATATGAACCCACAACCAATACAGCATATGAATTATCGGATGCAGAAGCAACGGCTTTTGGTTTACCAAATGGGACTTTCCTAATCAACAGAAACAGAAGTAACAACTTTGGTATTGCAGGTTTTGGCGAAATGAGTTATTTGCTTACAAATAAATTGAAGGCAACCGTAGGTTTGAGATATGATTATGAAAAACGTGAAGCAACCTTTAATGGATTTGGTGATGCTATGTTGTACAACGGTGTTGTAACTGACATCAAACCAAACATAACGGCTGATGGAAATTATTCGGCACTTTCACCCAAATTTTCTGTGAGTTATGCTGTAAATGACCTTTCAAATATTTATGCAACCTACACAAGAGGTTTCAGAGCAGGAGGGATCAATGCAAGTTCTTTACCAGCAGGAGTACGACAAACATTTGACCCTGAATATTCTAACAATTACGAAATTGGGTACAAATCGTTTTTGCTCAACAAAAAATTAAGTATTGGTGCTTCTGCCTTTTTAATTCAATGGAAAGATTTACAATTTTATAATTTGGTAGCACCTTTCACTTATGCGAGAGAAAACGTAGGCGATGCTCAATCAATGGGTTTAGAATTAGAGATTTCAGCGTTACCTGTTAAAGGATTGCAATTAGACGGAAGTTTTGGTATTAACCCAACGGAATATAAAGGTTTTGATTTGAAACGTGTAAACTTTGGCACAGGTGTAGAAACCACAACAGCAATTGGTGGCAACAAACTTTCTAATGCACCAAGCCATACCGTTTTCTTGGGAGCACAATATGATTATGCTATCAACAATAAGTTAAAAGCTGTTATTCGTTGGGAAATTAGAAATTTGGGTAATCAATACACCGATATTCAAAACCAAATTGAACAGCCATCCTATACGCTACTTAATTCAAGAATAGGATTTACTTACAACAAATACAGTTTATTTGTTTGGGGTCAAAACCTTACTAATGAAAGATATTTAGCTTATGGAAACCCTGACAGTAGTTTTGGTCGTCAATCAAGAATAGCACAGCCAAGAACATTTGGATTAACATTAAGTGCAAAATTTTAATTAATCACAGAGCCAAAGGGTTATACCCTTTGGCTTTATTAAATTTCAAAAAATGAATAAATCAATAAAAATATTTTTAACAATAATAACTCTATTTCTTATAAAAGAAATAAGTTTTGGGCAAAAAACAAATTCAGATAGTTTAGTAATCGGTACTGCTGACAAGCACGATAAAATGATGGATATACTTTATACCCCTTCAAAAGTGCCTATTAAAACCATTGGTATTTTACTCTATGACGGCTATAACACTTTGGACGCAATGGGACCATATCATACTTTGGCTGAAATAATGGGAGCAAAAACTTATTTTGTTGCCAAAAACAGAGGTGTTGTGAAAAACCAAAGAGGTTTAGAAATAAAAGTGGATAGCTCATTTGCTGATGTAAAATCATTAGATATTTTAGTAATTCCGGGAGGTGCAACCGAAACAATTATGCTAACACAAGACATAGAAACATTAAATTGGATTAAGCAAATTGACAAAACAACCAAATACACCACCAGTGTATGTACAGGTTCTTGGGTTTTGGGTGCAACAGGCTTATTAAAAGGTAAAAATGCTACATCGAATTGGTACAGAGGCGAAGAAATGATGAAAATGTATGGTGCAAAATTTAAAGAAGAACGCTACGTAAAAGACGGAAAATATTGGACATCGGCAGGAGTTTCAGCTGGCATTGATATGTCATTAGCTATCATAGACGACTTGTTAGGTAGAAAATATACAGAAGCTGTTATGTTAGATTTAGAATATGACCCTAAACCACCTTACAATGCAGGAATACCAAAAAAATCTGACCCATTAGTAGCAGAAATGATGAAGGAAATGTATGATATGCTAATGTTACCGTTAATAGAAAAAGTAAAGACGAAGAAATAAAAAAGGCATATAACAGCTAGAGTTTCGTGGCGCCCAGCGGGCATGCCATGAAACTCCCGTTGTACACTAATAAGCCTTTGTAATGGCAAATGATAAAAAACAGATAATTTACTAAGATTCTTCTATATGGTTATTAGATTTTTATCGATAGGTTTTTTAGTTGAAATTTACCCGTAACACTCGATTCTGAATCAAAATTTACCAGCTTATGAGAATTCCTAGATAAACTCCTTAAACCTGCTTCCCGTCGTCACGCCACAGGGTCATAGCGCAGCCATCTTCATACCAAAAGCTGAGCGTTACGATAAACCGTATTTTTCAGCTGGCTTAAAAAAAAGAATCCTCAACATATACTTGTATTGGGGATTCTTTTTTTTTAATCCATCTATGATTTTTAGTCAGCCTTTTTTTTTTTTGATAAAAATTTATCGAACTTAATCTTTTTAATTCATATCCATATTATGGAAAACATTCAGGACATCTTCGTCCTCTTCCATTTTTTCAATTAGATTTACTACGTCTTCCACTTGTTCGTCGGTTAATGACTTTGTATGACTTGGAATCCTGTAAAATTCTGATTGCTCTGGTTCAATTTGCTTATTTTCCAAAGCCTTTTGAAGTTTTCCGAAATCTTCGAACTCGGTAATCAGGACAATCTGATCGTCTTCAATTTTTATTTCCTCTAAACCATGATCGATTAATTCCAGTTCCAGTTCTTCTAAATCGAAGCCCGAATTTTTAATTCTGAACACCCCTTTTCTATCGAACATAAAGCTGACAGAACCCGAAACACCGAGAGAACCACCGAATTTTGAGAAAACGTGTCTTATGTTGGCAACGGTTCTATTCAAATTATTAGTAGCAGCCTCCACAACAATAGCCACCCCGTGAGAAGCATATCCTTCATAAACCACCTCATCATAATCTTCTGCTTCTTTAGACGTAGCCTTTTTGATAGCGTTTTCAACATTCACCTTCGGCATATTGGCGGCCTTAGCATTATTTACAGCCATTCTAAGGCGAGAATTATATTCAGGATCTGCGCCACCACTTTTAATAGCGATAGCAATCTCCCGTCCAATTTTAGTGAAGGTTTTCGCCATATTGGCCCAACGCTTCATCTTTCTATTTTTTCTATACTCAAAGGCACGTCCCATATATAATTATTTAGGGTTGCAAAATAAGGAGAAATTTGTTCAATTTAAAATCCAAAATCTAATAATACAACTTTTACAACATTGTGACGATTAATTATGTAATAGTAATGTATTGACGTTAACTTTGCAGAAAAAAAAATAATCACTATGAAAAGGATGTATATTTTGGCCATGGTTTTAATTGGCATTTCCATTTTTTTACTGTTCAATGCGGCGGAAGATATGAGCACTTATGCTACGTTTTCTGAAGCAATAAACAACGAAAGCACGGTGAAAATTGCTGGTAACCTGTCTAAGGATAAAAAAATGGACTATAACCCGGAAAAAGATCCTAACTACTTTAGTTTTTTTATCAAAGATTCTAAAGGAATGGAAAAAAAAGTTATTTTATTTGCCGCAAAGCCTCAGGATTTTGAATTATCAGAACAAATCGTTGTCACGGGGCAGATGAAAGGGGAGGTTTTTTACGCTTCAGATTTGCTAATGAAGTGCCCGTCAAAGTATAAGGACGAAGAAATTTACATTAAAAGCGAAAAAAGGAGCTAATTATAATGGATCAAATCAACTATGTTGGAGAACATTTATGGGCAGGAAAACTTGGTCATTTTATTGTTCTTGCTACTTTTATTAGTAGTATTTTAAGTGCTGTTTCCTACTATTTCTTTGTGAAAAAAGAGGAAAAGGGATGGTTAATACTTGGCAGAAGTGCCTTTATTACTCATTCAGTAGCTGTTTTTTCTGTGATTGGATTAATCTTTTTTATCATGATAAAAAAGTATTATGAATATCAGTATGTCTGGACGCACGTTTCTGACGAGCTTCCTATGCAATATATTTTTGCCGCTTTCTGGGAAGGTCAGGAAGGAAGTTTTCTGCTTTGGATGTTTTGGAATGCCATTTTAGGATTAATTATTCTTAGCAGAAGAAATCAGTGGGAAAGTTCTGTATTGGCTATTTTTGCCGTGATCCAAGCGGTTCTCAGCAGCATGATTTTAGGAGTTTACGTTGGCTGGGATACCTTTAGTATAAAATTAGGCAGTAGCCCCTTTCAACTTCTGAGAGATACAATGGATGCCCCCATTTTTGGGCAAGCCGATTATTTGGAACTCATAAAGGGAAACGGTTTAAATCCACTTTTACAAAATTATTGGATGACCATCCACCCTCCTACCCTTTTTCTTGGTTTTTCATCTACCCTGGTACCCTTCGCCTTTGCATTGGCCGGATTATGGGTGAAAGACCATCAAAACTGGCTAAAACCCGCTTTTCCCTGGGCATTGTTTAGTGCCGGTATTTTGGGTATTGGCATTTTAATGGGTGGCGCCTGGGCTTATGAAGCATTAAGCTTTGGTGGTTATTGGGCATGGGATCCAGTGGAGAATATGTCTCTGGTTCCCTGGTTGATTCTCATTGCAGGTATTCATACCCACTTAATAACTCAGAGTACGGGGCAATCTCTTAAGAGTACTTATTTCTTCTATTTGTTAAGCTTTGCCCTGGTGGTTTATTCTACCTTTTTGACCAGAAGTGGTATTTTAGGAGAGACATCTGTACACGCCTTTACAGAAATGGGATTAGAAGCCCAACTCCTTTTCTTCTTAGGTATCGTTTTTGTTATCCCATTTTTATTGCTGTTATTAAGGTATAAAACGATTCCTACCCCTGAAAAAGAAGAGGCACTTAGCTCTAAGGAATTCTGGATATTTATGGGTAGTTTAGTTCTTTTCTTTTCCAGTGTTTTGATTGCTGGCTCCACTTCTTTGCCTGTTTTCAACAAAATACGTCAGATTTTTGAACCTACCTATCTGGGAAGTGTCATTACAGACCCCATTCCCCATTATAATAAGTATCAAATATGGATTGCCTTATTTGTCATCTTACTATCAAGTGCCGCCCAATATTTAAGATTCAGAGAAATAAACTGGGCAAAAAACAGAAACAAATTTCTGATCAATACGGGTATTCACCTTTTGATAAGTTTAATCCTGTTCTACCCCTCTTATCAGTGGCTTCAACTTACTGCATGGCAATATAATCTGTTACTTTTTGCCAGTTTATACGGCGTCGTAGCAAATCTTGCGGTATTAGTTTCCTACTTTCAAACCAAGACAAAATGGGTGAGTTCAGTCATTAGTCACACCGGCTTTGGTTTAATGATTATAGGCATCCTTTCATCTGGCTTAAATCAGAAAATTATTTCAAATAATCCTTTCATAATGGATGGGTTAATTGAAGGCGCAAGTGATGAAAGTCTTAGAAAAAACATCCTTATTTTTAAGGATGCTCCAATGAGAATGCAACAATATGAGGTTAATTATCAATCAGATAGCTTAGATAATTATACCCGTTCTTATACTTTAAAGTTTGTAGAACACAATAAGGACAACCAAAGGATTGATAGCTTTAACTTAAAGCCTACGGTTATTTATGATAAATCATTCACAAAAATAGCCGCCTCCAATCCTGCTACCCACAGGTATTGGGACAGAGATATTTTCACTCACATTGCTTCATTACCACAAGTGGAAATGGATATGGAGTTAAGGAAGCAAAAGGAGGATAGTCTAAAATATAATGCGCTGAATATTTCTTTAAATAAGGCATTTGTCCATGCTGACACGCAATATATTGAAGACCAGGATACCCAAGTCGTCAGGAAGTACAATATTTTAATAACCAATGTAGATTTCGCTCCAAGTCACCCGGAATATAAACCCCAAAAAGGTGATCTTGCCATAGGGATTGACATGAAAATGGTTCGCGACGATGATGATAAGGTCATTTATGCAAAACCTGTTATTGTCCTGAGAGAAAATCTTTTGTACAGTTATCCCGTTCAAATCAATGAGTGGAGCACCAGAATAAGATTACCTGAGCGTGTTTTTGAAGATTTATACACCTTTGAAGATGATTTAACATACAAAGCATTTAGACTGGGTGTAAATGAAAGTATGGTTCAAAATGAAAATGAGATTATTTTCGAAGGATATGTGAGAAATCCAGTAACGCCTGACTATAAACCAGAAGAAGGAGACCTTGCTGTCGGTGCCAATTTGATGGTAAAGAGTAAGAATGGGAAATCCTATAGAGTAATGCCTGTTTTTCTCATAAGAAAAGGAGAACCGCTCAATGTAAAAGCGGAAATTCCAGCATTAGGCATTCACCTACGTTTTCCATTATTGGATCCAAAGACTGAAAAGGCTGAAATTTCTTATGCCTTTGCACCAAAGAAAAATAATCCTATTGCTATTGATTTCTCTACTGAAGCGCTCCGGTCTGATTATATTGTGCTTGAAGCCATTGAATTCCCAGGGATAAATTTATTCTGGGGAGGAAGTAGTTTAATGATGTTAGGGCTTTTATTAGGCATGGTGATTAAACTAACGAATAAAATTAAAGATTAATGAGATTACTGGCCAATATTCCTCATCCTTTATTAAAAATCAGCATTTTTACAAATGATAACCGATTCACCCTTAAGTTTGAATCGGGTTTGTATGAGCAGACCTATAAATTTAGAGATGGTGATGGATATGATAGTGTGGACGCAATCATTCAATTAGTTACAGACCAGTTTTGTATTGATGTGCTACAATTGTTAAACTTGCAACACAAAATGAAATTAAGCCATACGTCTAATCTTCATTCTTCAAATGAACCTGATTTTCCAGTCATAATCTAATATCGCGTGATAGAAGCAAAAGGAATTGTAAAAAATTATGGGAATTTACGCGTTTTAAAAGGGGTTGATATCCTTATAAAAAAAGGTGAAGTTGTCGCTATCACTGGTAAATCTGGTGCTGGAAAAAGT
>Ga0247832_1006770_pt1 | contig 12388 bp, 6 predicted proteins | sample LaCruzMarch2015__10_FD_192407 | JGI IMG/M metagenome (GOLD analysis project Ga0247832, IMG submission 192407) | Freshwater microbial communities from meromictic Lake La Cruz, Castile-La Mancha, Spain - LaCruzMarch2015_4m | ecosystem: Environmental > Aquatic > Freshwater > Lake | place: Spain... | reverse complement strand
AGGCACAGATATTAGCGGCATACATATTGAAAATGTAGCGCCTCGCTGCATTAGTTGCCATGTTTGTTAGCGGAAGAGCCACAAATTCAAGTAAGTTTGTTAATTTCAACAACGCAAACCTTTGTGGAGAGGGCATCATATCTATTTCGAAGCCCTGGCTGATGCTAGTTCCAAGTTGCAGGTATTACGCCTTTGCCACAATCGAATTGATAATATCGAATCGGCTCTTTGCCTTTCCAGGTCACTGAAGTCGCACATTTGCATCATTCATCTTCATTTGAATCACTGTGACCTTGGAAGTAGTTCAGAAATGCTCTTGGTCATATTTCAATCAGATGTTAAATATATCAACCTGGACAACAACAATATTGACTCATCGGTGGCAGTCACCACATTGTGACCTTGGGAGTTCTCCAGAAATACTCTCGGTCATATTACAGTCAGACGTTGAGTATATTGGTCTTGACAACAACAATATTGACTCATTGGGGGCGGTCAAAATTGACGAGTATCTTGAGGGTGATCCACCCATAAAATGTTTGTCCCTTGGTCAGAACCGTAAATGATGATTTTGCTATACTCATCTCACAAGCCCTGAAGAGGAACACAAACCTAAAGTCAATAAATCTTCTTTTGAATAATTTCTCATCAATTGGTGTGAAGGCACTACTCACTTGTGTCTTTGACAACTCAAATTTGAATGCCATATCAGAATCTAATCACTTGTTGGAAATGTTATCAATCTTCTATGCTTCTAAGGGAACAAACGGCAGGTTGCTCGATTGTATGAATAGATTGCTAGAAATTAATCAGACAATTTACTAAAAAATGATTGTTTAGTAGTTCCTATCTATACTAGTTCCCGTTGCTTCATTGACCAATGCTGCAAGCTTTGCATGGAAAGGACCATACCCACCAGGTATCCAAGCATTCGGGGCAGGAAATGTATCAGACACAACTGCTGTTGTTGATCTAGTACCACCAACTACAACATCTTCCATTCGTTTGCGTGTCAGAGCTGACTCGACCTCCATCCCTATTGGTATTAACAGCTTAAGATGACCTTCGTCTGCAACTTCTTTGATTAGATGTTTAGTAAACAATTCCCACGATAGTACAAGTGATGGAATTTTAAGTTCCTTTGGTGGTCTATTCTTCTGTTTACGATGGACTTCCCCAGTTACTGACGATCGAGAATACTCCTGTGGTTGACTAATATACCAACCAAAGATTGAGGCATCTAGTAGCCATATACCGCGACTGCGAAGATCTTCAAGTACCTTCAGTTTGGCTTGTAATCTTTCCTCGACTGGTAAACCACCACCCTTTAAAAGATCCGATGCAAATGGAGAGCTAAACACTTTCTTCTTCGTTGTTGATGTTGCTGCTGTCTTTGCGACGTAATCTACACCTCTTGCGCATGCAGCAAGCAAGGTCCAAAACTGTGGTGTACCTTTGTTTGTCTTATGAATCACATCATCACCGCTACTATGCAAGGATTCATTTTCACCATAGGCTAGACAATAAACAAGTGACACAAACTCTCTCGGCCCAAAGTATTTATCTTGAAGCATTCCAAAGCCTGGTCCGTTTGCACACTCCTAATTTTGCATGTCGCATCTTCAATGAGCGCATATAACAACCGAATTTAACAAATTATTAGTCTCTGGATGAAGCGTAGTACTCACCTTTGACGTGAATGCATGAGATTCAGCAAGTAAAATTACCTTTGTCACACTTGGTCGCCAATGATTGTAATACCGCCATGCCAATGCTACCACCTCCCAATCCTCACAATCACCCTTGGGTAAAAGAGATTCCATTGATGAATGTGCACTGCAAAGTAAATTAATTGTTGGTTTGACATACTGTGGACATATTACATCTCGTAGACATGTCGATGGCGAGCAAGAACGCATTGGTGGTCCATCATCCTCACAGGAAGTGTTACAACTCATTCGCATTTCCAAGGTAAATTTCCACATGAGACTATCAAGCTGCGGTAGTAATGACTTTTTACATTGTGATCCACCCAAATTTGTCTTCTTCGTTTTTTGCTTCTTCTTCCTTGGAGTATTATCATTTGTCTTATTGTTGCTATAATATTCGTCACCCTCTCCAACATTATTAGTATTCAAAGTGATTGCCCACTGTGGAGGTTTCCAGTGTCCTGTTACATGACCACTAGGAATCCATTTCCCACTTCGTCGCAATTTGCCTTGTATATTCCATTGATCACGCAAACTCACAGCTTCTTTGATAGGGTTGGCGTACGCTGCAGCATGTTGTTGTAATCTTACTGCTGGTATCAGTGCGATATTGATGGAATGAAATGTAGGTCTTACGTAATGATGTAATTCCTCTCTCATTTTTGTTGGCATACAATCAATAGTAGTAGTAGTCGGGAGTTTACGTGATGATAATTCATGCGAGGCTGGGATCATCGTGGAATGATTCTTCCGCTTTTGGCCGCCCTTTCTTGTGCTGCATTGATTTGGAAAACCAAAATCAATTACAGAAAATATACGTTTCTCAGCTGTAGGACCAGGAAACAACTTCATCTTCTCTAGATATGTATCGAGAATCCACTTATTATTCATAACCGTTTCATCTTTCTGACACAAAACAGCTTTTTCGGGTGTGACAACGTTCCTAACAGTTGAAGAAGGCAGAGCACTAATACTATCGTCATCATCATCATCAGTTGGAAATAACAACTGATGTTGTTGTTGTTGTTGTTCTTGTAGTTGCCGTTGGACGTAAAAATCACGACAATCCTCGATTGTCAATTGGCGATGAATACTTGGTTGCTTCTTTTGTTGTTTCGGTGGTGGAGTGTGTAATGTTATACTACTCGACGAGAGAATATCATGTGGTCGAGCAAGCACGATGTCGGTAGTACACTCATCAACATCTATACAATCACTACCCCCCCTGTTATTATCATTGTCTTCATCATTAGTCAAATCCAAAATCTCAGTAACATCTTCATCTACTTGTGGTCGAACAATAAACGCACATGGGATACATCGTGGATTCATTTCCCAATCACGCAATTGACATAACAAGTGGTATACCAAGGTATGTTCATTATTCTTGAGAAGTGCATCAATTTTTATTTTCAATATTCGTAATACAGGAGTAGTAGTAGTATATTGATCAATCCAACGACATTTAGTTTGTTTACGTAGTATCATGCCTGATGCAGGAAGATCGACATTTGTACGGGTACGTGGTTGTAGGTATCTTCTTTGTAATATTGCATATTCTTCCTTGTTGATACGAGGAGCGAACCATTCCGCAGCATTGCTGTTGATATTATCATTCGACACTGCCATTTCAGGACGGATCATCACCACGTTCTTTTCGTCACTCGTACCCGGCCTTGTTATTACATCCTCGTCATCGTTGTTATCAAGCAGCGTGCCATTGATTTTTCTCTCATCGACCAAATTACATCGTATGGTAACCTTGATATCCCTCGTCGTACGACGACCACTAACATCACCGTTGCTGTTGTTTCTCTTGCTGGTCTTTGTTGTTGTTGGTGTTGTTGTTGCTGCTATTGCTATTGCCCTCCTTCCTCCTCGACGCACAGACGCGATTAGTGGCGCGGAACGAAGAAAACGACGATACCATCGTGGCAGTTGTTGCTGTTCTTTTATTTTTGTTGGAGATGACGATGATGGCGATGATGATGATGATGATGATGATGATGATGGCGGAACTACTGCCACCTCGTCGTCGCCGTCCATCATGAATATCGTATCGTCTACGATACCCTTAGTGATCCATCGCCGGTAGCCGAACGAGTGCTACCACCGCGGTGGACGATCGGAAACTCTCCTTGCGTTATTTCCAGTACGAACATACACTTTGTATTAGGTATTAGTTGATATTCTACGTATGAGACATTACCTATGTATTCCATCAATTCACAAGATTCGAGTGTTCTTGTTTGAAACTCTTCACTTTAGGTTTATTCTTCTCGCTGAAAGGCCCCAGACACGAACAAGAGAAAAAAACTTCTTGAGCAAATAATAGAGACTTGTATCGTCAACCGAAGCGAGTACCATAGAACAAAGCCCAATCGCATTGCATGAACATTTCTCACGAGGAAGACGACATCTCGCCCGCGAGGTCTTTGCTCTTGTTGGCTCACTCCACTGGAGTGCCATCGCCTGCGGCGTTGCCAATGTCGATGCCGTCATCGAAGTATCGTCTCCATTCGTCGCCGTCTGTGTTGATGTCAGCCTCCACGGAAGGTTCACCCAAGAAGAAGCTTCACACGACTACGACTACAGTTACCAACATGAAGAAGTCGACGAAGCAGAATGTCACTGCTAAGAAAAGTACTAGTGAAACAATGAAGTCTTCAATGAAGAGGTATAATAATTACAACATCTTCTTCATGCTCGAGAGGCGGCGCCTTCTACTCCAGTCACGCGGAGGTGCCATGGCCATTACCGTAGGTGGGGTCGCCACCAGCAGTGTTGTTACCCCAGCTGTCGACAGTGTTGTTGAGGTAAACAATCGTCCACGACCCTCCAACAACGACATTACCAAGGAGGAGGAGAATCTACGGCCCCCAGGAGCCGTCCGAGGCTACACCAATCTTGTATTACCGGCGCTATGTCGCCGGTATGCCGACCTACCATTGTCTTGTAACAATTGGTTCGAGGAACTCGTAGCCACCAGGGATAGCAAGCGTCGACACTGTAAGAGGCAGGGCCTCATCCCCTTTGTCGACTTGGCACGTATGATTGCGACGAATTATAGGGAGGTAGATGGTGAGACAAAGGCTTTCGTCAACGAGGTGGCATTACGGATTGCCTTGTACAATCATGATTTGGAAAGTAAGGAGATGAAGAAGTGTGAGGACAGTGTTGAACTGGTAATAAGTCCATGTCCAACAGACAGGACACAGAAGGAGATGAAGGCAGGACAAGGACAGGAGAAGGAGGTAGGTACGAAGACGTCGTTGAAGAATGATGATCCATCGAAGAACAACAAGGCGAGGGACGGGGCCATGTCGACAATGATGACGACACAGTTGCCACCCCGAATAGTTCATTCCGCCACTATGATGCCACGTACTTTAACCGCCTCTGCTCTCCCAAGCCCTATGGTGAGCTACGACTTCGAACTTGCACGACTCCGGAGTGAGGCCGAAATGGCCGCTTTCGCACGTATCGAGATAGAGCAACGAATTACTCAGCTTCAAATGCAGCACTATCATCAACTACCTCTACAGGAGCAGCAACGTGCGTCTCGTCAACATGAACTACTTAACATTCTCCATCGTGGGAATCTTCTGCTCACGAGGATTAATAACAATCCTGGTATTATGGGACGAGTAAGTATTGTTCCTTCTGGCGCATCGATCTTGTCGTCCGAAGACAATGTCGACATCCGACGCCGCCGGATTTCGGGTGTGATTCCTGAAGTGGTCAACAATGACCTACTACGTGAAAAATGAAAGTAGAAGACCAAGACGCGGACTGAGGTTGAACGAGGACATTGAATCATCAAAGAGACGCATGTCATTTCTGAGTTATATTATATGGGATCGTTGAATTTAATCTGATGAACGATTGCTGCATTACATTATATTGAGAAGAACTTTAAACTATATTATCTATAAGATTACTTTTGGAAAATTGTCCCCTTTTGTGTTCATCTGCTTTTTAACAAACGTTATACAGAGGTATCTTAAGGTCCCTGCTCATCTTGAGGTCGGCTGATCTTCAGATTATTGACAGTATCGTGCAAAACGATTCCCGATTTCTTATTGGCATGCCCCATGCCTCATTCTTAGGTATCGTTTCGAAAGCTTGACCCCTGGTTCGTATGTCTGGCTACTGGAGTTGACTGGAAGACAGAGTTTCGGCCATGTCATTTCATCCTTCAACCTTCAACCTCCTTCAACGCTCGCTCCCACTGCAATCAACTGCCCAGGAATTGCTTCGACGTAACCAAGCACGGCACCAGCGACACCTGGGGAAGGAAGGATTCCCAGACCATGAATAATGGCAATAAGCATCCTCGATTGGTAACACCATCCGCACGCCGCACTGTTTCCAAGAGAAGGAGGAATTCGAACCACCATGAATAACGGCAATGACCAACAGTCATCGAGTAGTAATACTATAGTCGGTCGGATCCGACGCTACAGTGAGCAAACAAAATCATATCGAAAATGGGAGGATATTGTTTATACTCCCACAACTACCAATCGCGACCATGGGACTACTAAACACGATGATCAACGAATAGTCATCGGTCTACATCGAGGTGGGAAATTAACATTCTATCCAAATATGTTACCAATTGGAAAGCAACGTGTAGAATTACAAACCGCCATGCGTACATGTAAGTTGTATCGACAATATACACGCAGTCAAGTGTATTATGAACCACGATTTCACGTTTTGTTGTCACAGTCAGCAGAAGTGGATGTGTCGTCATCACCAACTGATGCCGAATCTCTCTCACTCACGGCAGCACGTGGTTACTCCTATCACGGCGTCACAATGAGGGCGCAGCCTATATCTCAAGTACCAGCCATATCAACCTACGCTGCTGAATTAGCAACTTTGTACAACCTCCCCAATCAAACATGGGATATAGGTGTCGATTGTATAATATATAGAGATGGACATGATAGTATAGGGTGGCATGCGGATGATAGTCAGGGTGAATCGATTATATTGTGTGTTGTGATTGCACATTCACCAAGTTGCAGTAGTAATAATAGTAAAAGCAGGACTGGTGATTTTGATAGTAGTAATAATTGCGGTAATAATATTCCACCACGGAGTGTACATATACGGCCTAAAAATAATATACATGGTAAAAAGAAGAAGAGCAAGTGTCACCTACAAGAGGGTGATGAGGAGATACAATTGTATACACATGAAGGTGACGGGTATGAGATGGATGGTTATATGCAATATAATTATGAACATTGTGTACCTAAAAAGTGTATTGATACATCACATCGATTTGTATTAATTTTTAGACATGGCAATGTGGCATCTGTTCCTATCGATTCCGGTGTGGCACTAACTGAATTGGCGTATGTACGAAGTGATGGGGTACTAATAGAGGAAAGAATAGGTGATGAGGAGGAGGATAATTTATCCTTAAAGGAAAATAATGGCATTGCTGATTGTGAGGGTAGGAATAATGATAATCATGATGAAGATGTAACATCACTCTTCTCACTATTGAGAGTGAAACGTCCATTAGTATCATTTGGTCATCCGCCAATACACAATTTAATTACCGAAGGATCATTATATACCCGTCGTCATCTCTATTCAACTTACGCCCATCGTGCGGATCAACGTGGCGTGAACGGCAATATGGTGCATGGATGTGATTCCATCGTTGTTAGTCGACAAAGTTTGAATCATCGTGAGGAAGATGGTCTATGTTGGCTTCGGTATACTAGTAATCGGGGTCAAGGTGGGGGTGCATTGTTGATTAGTCATGTACGACAATTACCCATTCGTGTATTCCGTTCATCAAAAATTAATAACACTTTATACTCGCCACCAGAATTTCACGACGGTAAAACATCCTACAGATATGATGGATTGTATGTCGTAACTAGAGTATGGGATCAAACTGGTCAATTAGTAACACTGTCTGGCAGAGGAGGACTAGGTGGGGAGAAGGAGGAGGATTCAGTGAAGAAGTTTCCTGGAGATGGTATACAATACACATTTCATCTTGAACGGCTTTTATGTAAATCTTCTCTCCCATTAGCATTGATAGATGATGTTGAGAATACTAATGAGCTAAGTATAAATGAACTATGGACAAAGATTCAAATCTCACATTATGGACGTACTACAGCTGATTGGAGCACAAAGCAGGAGAGTCGAGTTGATCATGAACCACGAAAGCTGATGTACAATATCAAGGAAATTAACTTAAATGGGATATCAAAATTAGCATTGACGAAACCCAGATCTTATCAATTCCATGAGGGAAACCGGAAGGGAGATCAGACAAAAAGGAAGGCAAAGGAAGGTGCAGTACAATCAATGTACAATCTCGCAGTTGATGCAATCGACGAAATTGAAAAATTAATCTTGGTTGAGCATTGGCAAAATTCATTTCATCTCACTTGCGGGGCTATTATTGCACTTGAATCATTTGTGTTGGAATCCATGCTAGCCATCTTTGATTGTACATTGCAACAACCATTCGTGCCACCTTTACCAAAGTGTCTTGATATATTACCAGAACTTGTTAATGATGTTCCAAGGAAAGAAGATGCCGATGACTCAACAATAAATACACCTTTGCAGAAGCTACAACATAACATACAAAGTTTAATCTCATCGCGTTGGAGAGTGTGCAATAGTTCTCTTGAGTTCGTAAGGAAAAATCATTTGTATGAAGATACTTTTTTGACTTCGTCGACGCTACCAAGTTGGTCGTATAATAATATGCCATTACATCAAAGTTTAGTCTCATCACGGTGGAAAGATGGGCGGTCATATCATGATCATCTTTCTTCAACGTGTCGTCCACTTAATAATCATCCCAAGTTACTCTTGCGGCGGAAACAATCCAAACAGGTGAGTTATAAATTGTGCGCATGTGTCATTATTTATGAATGACTGATAACTCAATACACACCCATTACCGTCGTTTGATACTTCAGATATTCCAAGTTTGGCTTGATGATAGGAAGAGGGATTGGAGCACAAAGCAGGAGAGTCGAGTTGAAAATGAACCACGAAAGCTGATGCACAATATCAAGGAAATTAACTTAAATGGGATATCAAAATTAGCATTGACGAAACCCAGATCTTATAAATTCCACGAGGGAAAACGGAAGGGAGATCAGACAAAAAGGAAGGCAAAGGGAGATGCAGTACAAGCAACGTACGATCTCACAGTTGATGCAATTGACGAAATTGAAATTTTCTGTTATTCATTAATCTTGGTTGAGCATTGGCAAAATTCATTTCATCTCACTTGCGGGGCTATTATTGCACTTGAATCATTTGTGTTGGAATCCATGCTAGCCATCTTTGATTGTATGGCAATAAAGAAAAGAAGAAACGTGTTCTCGCAAGTGAAAGCCAATGTGAAGAGGAGATTACCCGACAAGTCCATGGCAAAAGTATCCATTAAGAAGCAGAAAAGACAATGTAGATGAGTCTCCTCTGGTAGTCAACAGCTTCATATAGGTAGTATTACAGATAACATACTAGCATAAACCGACTTAGATACCACTCTTACTAAATAATCATTAATTCTTCTGGAGGTTTACCTCCTGAAGCCCGGCAGCCCTTATTGTCCTGTCTTCTCTCTCTCTGTCCGCTCTCACGTAAGTTGATTCAGCATTACGCATGCTATGGTGAATGCTTCTTCCAACGCAGTAACGGCTGTCGTCTCGGCAATACACCACATTGTCTTCGTTCACGTAGTACTAAACTATATACACTATTAATGGTAGAAGAGATATCCACAAGGACTTGATCGCGCTAGATCAGCAACATGCAAACTGATTGACTGTTCCAAGTCAATGTGGCGACGTTATTACAATCTATATATAACAATCTATGCAACCTCTTGGAGCTCTCATCCTCGAGATGCCCATTCATCAGTCTCTCTCACACTCACAAGCCTCGGTCACAAGTGGTCACAAGCCCACCTCTCATTGTTTCTACGCACTCATGTTATCTACATACTCTTCCGAACAATGATACCTCTGCAAAAGCTACATACTTTGTTCCAAGTTGTTCACGGGTGAATCAACATAGTCCCAAGACCCTCAGACTTGTCGTCAACCTTCAAATACCTCCAACTCAATACCACTACCGGACTGGCGATTGATGGTGGACTCTACAATGCCAGAGAGAGAATGGGGGAGAATTTGGGATTGAGATTTTGGCAGAAAGTGAAATGGGGGAGGAAGCCAGCCTGACTCTCAGCAAGGGGATAAGTTTGCCGAATTGTGGCACATGGCTTGCGATGTCATCTTGCCCAAGCAATCCCGTGGTAGCAAGGGCCCGACCCGTCAAAGTAGCTGTGTTCTTCATCATTATATTGGAATTGATCGCCTTGCTCAAAGAGCGACGCATCAACATGATGATCTTGAGCCGAGTGTTCTACAACCATGATGGTGGAGCGGGAATGGAACACTCACCAGAATTCATTGTAAATCATGTGCTGAATTGCACATCAAACAATGACAGTCTACCAAGTGGCTGGTGTTTAGAATTGCACAGTCAAACGCCACGCTATATTCGTGATGCCAGCATCAGCAAAGTGAATCTATCCACCATACCATTAGTAACAATTCAGCATTACACACACAAGGGATATGAAAAGTGCCTTGCGGGAAAAACAATAGTTTTTATTGAAGATTCACGTGTACGGTTTCAGTACCTAAATCTTGCACAATTTCTAATGTCGTCACCATCAGGTTTTATGCGTTGCAGTGATCATCTTACTCGTCGTAATGGATCATTACTTCATCCTGATCAAGCATGTTATTTAATTGGAGTCAATGCAGAAAAGTTAAAAGTCTGGCACACGACTAGTACCAACTTACTGAATTCAACTGATCAATTACATCTATGCGACTGTTATCGTCACATACCGTTTCGTCCAAACATAGAACTAACAACCGAGAATCGATTCATCAAACGGTACACACAATTTGGCGAGATAAACTTAATATATTTACAATCTTTTGTTGACAAGGTCACAATGAATCAAGACTTTCCTCCTTACTCTTCCTTCCTGCCTGACGGGACCAACAAGAACCGCTGTGAAGTAGGTGACTGTAGTCCCAACAAGAGGACAGTTGTGTTTACTGGGACTGTGAATGATACTGTATGGAATATCTTGCCCCGATTGAATACTACACATGCATTTGTCAATTTTGGATGGAGAGAGGAGGACGATGAGAAACAAACAAAGCAATCTGCAATTTCTTGTACGTTGAAAGATTTTAACAAACATTACTCAAACATAAGGACACAGCTAATCACTACCCCACCCAGCAAAGAATACATATCAAATACTGCCAATTACTTTGATATAGCAAAGCTGGAATGTAATTGTAATGTGTTTGATCGTACTACCATGACTAAAGATGTGCCTTCAGACTGGTATTTTGATAATGTTCATGTGCTTGGTGTATTGAATGAAGAGTATAATCATCAACTGATTGAATCCATTTGTCCAATGTTTTGAGAAGCAGGTTTGATGGAATTGTCGAATTACTATCTCTGTTATTGGTTGTTGACAAGAATAATACTAAGTATCAACTTACTACATAATCAATCAAAATTCTGGAAGTGGATTCCTCTCTCTTCTCCCCTCCCTTCCGTTCAAAAAGAGATGCCGAAAGGAAAGGACGGTTTTTTTTTTCGCGCTAAAAATTTAAGGGGTATGTGCCGAGTTGTATAACTTCTCGCTATGATTAACCCAACTCCGTTAATTGATGGGGATGATGAACGTGTCATGGAATCATTGGATATTCCCCTGCTCGCTGTTTGCCGTCATCTGCTTCAACCGAGCGGGCAAATTGTCGGCAAGCACGTCTCTGATGTGATTCTGCCATCGTTTCCAACATTCTGCTCAGCCATACCAACTGAAATAGGAGGTCGGGCGGCCCTTGCATCAATCGATGGCCGTACTTCACTAACACACGAGCGAGTCCGAGACTTCTGCATAGACGACTTCGGTCCGTCTCTCCACTCTCTCGGCTACGGCCAAGGTGATCGTATCGCTCTCGTCTTGCCCAATGGACCAGAATTGGCATTAGCGATATTCGCCACAGCTCAATGGGCAAGTTGTGTCCCACTGAATGCGAATGGGGCTATTTCCGAGCTTGAGGCAGATCTATTGCGGTGTGGTGCCAATCTGGTCATAGGACCGTACAGCGGACCGATGACAGTGACATCATCACCAGCAAATGAAAAGATAGACTGGTCAGTCTTTCGGACCATAGAAAAGTGTGCAATCAAGATAGGCATACCATTTGTTGGGCTACTTCCAAGTCCTACAGAAGCAGGAACCTTCAGTCTTATGCACTGTGATCAGTTAGTACAGCCAAAATATCATACTCTTATGCCCCATCTGAATCTACGCGACGACAAAGCTCTCTCAGTGGCGCCCAATGGAGCCAACGATGAAGTACTTGTTTTATTCACGTCTGGTACAACGGGAAACAAGAAGCTCGTACCCCATGTCATGGGTGACATACTCACTGCCGCAGCAACCATTGCACTGAGTTGGAACCTACGCCCAACTGATGTCAATTGCAACCTCATGCCTTTATTCCACGTCGGAGGTATCGTCCGACAAGTCTTCAGTCCCATCTTCTCAGGTGGTTGCGTCATTTGCTGTC
>Ga0247832_1006766_pt1 | contig 12396 bp, 10 predicted proteins | sample LaCruzMarch2015__10_FD_192407 | JGI IMG/M metagenome (GOLD analysis project Ga0247832, IMG submission 192407) | Freshwater microbial communities from meromictic Lake La Cruz, Castile-La Mancha, Spain - LaCruzMarch2015_4m | ecosystem: Environmental > Aquatic > Freshwater > Lake | place: Spain... | reverse complement strand
AAAAAATTGTGATTGATATTGCGATTCCGCAAGATTTAAACCCAATAATTGCAGAAAGCCATTCCCTTACCCATATTTCTGTGGATGTCCTTCAAAAAATATCGAACCAAAACTTAAAAGAAAGAACCAAGGAAGTTGACCACGTAATGCAAATTATTGAACTTGCTCTGATTGATTTCCGAACAAAAGTCAAAGAACGCGATGTTGAAGTGGCCATGAAATCGGTTCCTAAACAAGTTAAAGACATAAAGGCTACTGCCATTAATGATGTTTTTAAAACGGAAATTGAAAACATGGACGAGCAGTCGCGCGAGGTACTTGAAAAAGTAATCGGCTACATGGAGAAAAAATACATCAGTGGCCCAATGAAATTAGCGAAGAAAATCATTCTAGATAATGTCTGAGGATAAGCACATACGAATCGGTACGCGTGGAAGCGACTTAGCACTTTGGCAAGCCAATCATGTGAAACAACAATTAGAAGACCTAGGAATCACCGTTTCGATTCAAATTATTAGCACACAAGGTGATCGCATTCAAGATTTAAGCTTCGACAAGTTAGAAGGAAAAGGTTTTTTCACCAAAGAAATTGAACAGGCCCTACTAGAAAATGTGGTGGACTTGGCCATTCATTCCCATAAGGATTTAGAAACCAATCCACCTGAAGGATTAGTCATTGTTGCGGTATCAGAACGAGAAGACCCTGCTGAATTACTTCTCATTCATCCCAACGCTATAGCGGAAGAAAAAGAATGGAGACTCAAAGAAAATGCAAGCATCGGAACCTCTTCAGCCCGCAGAAAATCGCAAGTGCTAGCCCATCGAAACGATTTAATCATTAAAGATTTACGCGGAAATGTGCCGACGCGAATCGCCAAGTTGCGCAATGGGGAATACGATGCCATCTTGTTAGCGAAAGCCGGAGTAAGTAGATTGAACTTAGATTTAAGTGATTTAATCGTCGTGCGACTAGACCCAGAAATCATTGTGCCCGCTCCTGCGCAAGGTGTACTTGGTTTACAAATACGCAGCAATGATGAACGCACAAAAACCCTTGTTTCACCTTTAAATGATACTGCAGTACACACATTAATTGCTGTAGAACGCAAAGTCTTGAATCTAATGGATGGAGGTTGCCAATTGCCCCTGGGTGTTTATAATGATGGACAATTCATCCACGTTACCCATGCACACAGGGCACAAGAAGCAGCGGTTTCTTTTAAATTTGAAGCAAATGAAAACCCAGACATTGCCGCGCACATTGCTTCGGTTTTGAAAGCGCGCTCATGAAAAGCCTTTACATCACCCGAGACCTAGACGATCTCTTTATTCTTCAGCAATACTGTAGTTTTGGTCAAATCGACTTGCATGCCCAATCTCAAATCACCTTTGAGGAAGTCCCTTTTTCCATCGAGAAACCCTTTGAAGTGGTGTTTTTTTCCAGTGTACGTGCCGGACGTTTTTTCTTACGAAACTACGACGGTCCTTTAAGTACCCTCGCATTTGCCTGTATAGGCGAAGAAACCGCCAAACGATTCAACATCGATTTTGCCTTTGTTGGAAAAGAAGCTGGGAACCCCGAAAAAGTGGCGGAAAAATTTAAAAATTGGCTCGGCGATAAACGACTTCTCATCCCCCACTCGTCGCTTTCACAGAAAACCATTGCTTCCATCATACCAAGTTCGCAGTGCGAAAGCATCTGCATCTATAACACGCTGCTCAAGCCGAACCTTGTTCCAGAATGTGATGTGTATGTTTTTACCAGTCCGAGTAACCTTGAGGCTTTTTTACAAGTCAATAAACTCCCTGAGCACGCTAAGGTTATTGCGTGGGGAAATACGACCGAAAAAGCCCTGCTTAAGGCCAAGATCACTCCAAGCCTCACCTTAAAAAATGCCCAATTGGAAGAATTAATCGATGTTTTATCTAAGCAGTAAGCCATGTATCTTCCCACTCGCTTGAAAAGCGTCGGCATTCTGTTTATTTTTGTGCTATGAACGCACCAAACGATCTTATTTGTGCAATTGCCACCTCCAGCGGAATAGGCGCCCTAAGCATCATTCGGGTATCTGGCCCCAAGGCCAAGGCCATGTTGCAAAGCCATTTCTCCAAAAACCTAAGCGAAGCCGTAAGCCACAGCATCCATTTTGGCTTGTTAAGCGACTCCAATGGCCGAGCATTAGACGAAGTATTGATAGCAGTATTTGACCAAAACCTTAGCTTTACCGGAGAGGAAAGCATCGAAATAAGTTGCCATGGCTCCCCATACATTCAACAAGAAATACTCCACCTTTTGTGCACATTAGGCGCTAGAATGGCCGAACCAGGTGAATTCACCCAGCGGGCATTTTTGAATGGAAAAATGGACCTATCACAGGCCGAAGCCGTTGCCGATTTAATTGCATCCGAGAGCAAGCAAGCACACCAAATAGCCCTTCAGCAATTGCGGGGTCACTTTTCAAATGAATTGCGCACCTTGCGAGAGGAACTCATCCACTTTGCCTCCTTGATTGAATTGGAATTAGACTTTGCCGAAGAAGATGTTGAATTTGCAGACCGAGGCCAATTGTTGGCTTTAGTAGATAAAGTATTAAGGATTCTCGAACGTTTGGCGGAATCCTTTGCCCTCGGCAATGCGATAAAAAATGGCGTGCCTGTAGCGCTAGTTGGTGCTCCGAATACCGGAAAAAGCACCTTGTTGAACCAGCTTTTGGGGGAAGACCGAGCCATTGTGAGTCCGATCGCCGGGACCACCCGAGACGTCATTGAAGAAACGCTCAACATCGAGGGCATCCTTTTTCGCTTGATTGATACAGCTGGCATCCGAGAAACGACCGAAACCATAGAGGCCATGGGAATTGCACGCAGCATGCAAAAAATAGAACAGGCACAAATCGTATTGTGTATGGCCGATGCCGAGGACACACAATCCTTGACAGATACCGAAAATTGGATCCAAAGTCTAAAGACACAATACCCCGATAAACACTTGATTTTATTGGTCAATAAGTCCGATTTGAATCCAACAATCCAAACAATAGGCTTTCTTTTAAGCGCCAAAAACGGCGAGGGAATTTCCGAACTGAAGGCACACCTAAGGCACTTGGTTTTGGGTCACTTCGACTTACAGAACGATACCATTGTGTCAAATGCTCGTCACCACGAAGCCCTGGTTAAAACGGCTAACATCGTTGCCTTGGCTAAGCAAGGACTCCAAGCAGGAACCAGTGGCGATTTTATTGCCATGGACATTCGCCAAGCGATGTTTCATTTGGGCACGATTACAGGAGATATTTCAACAGATGATTTACTGGCTAATATCTTCAGTAAGTTTTGTATTGGGAAGTAACCCCACCCCCAAAAAACGTGTTTCACATTTGTATATGTCCTTCTGCAAGCCTTACTAATGCAATAGAATTACTTTCTGTATTGGGAACGAATTTTCTGCCAATAACTTATTATTTCCTTAATGAAAATTAAGATTTTCTTGAACACAAGTTAAAGACAAATAAAAAGTCGTGTTAACCCTACTTTTTATTCTTGTTATGCTACCAAAATAGGAATTTCCTTCGTTGGTTAATCATCTTGAAATATATAATTTTAACTTTACCGCGTTTTAATTTAATCTCGTTGCTAAGCAATAAAATGAAAAGCACCTTTCTACTCCTCTTTTGTTTTATTTGCACCGTGGCTTACAACCAGAAAAGCTTAAACAAACTCGTAGAAGAAGGTTTAAACGGTAACAATCCAAAGAAAACGCGGGTCAAGACATTACAAAGTGCCGCAGAGTTAATGACGAATTCAAAGCCAGACAGCTCCATTATATTATTGGATCTTGCCAACAAGTTGAATGAAAAAATCGGGGAGCTAAGCTTACAACAATCCAATCATTTAATCCGAGCCAAAACGCTACTCATTCAAGGGGTGTATCCGATAGCGCTGGAATATGCACAAAAAGCGCTGAAACTTTCCGAAGGATTTAAAGATAAGAAACTAATTGCTGACTGCTACAGTGTCATTGGACAGATATACGAACGGCAAGAAAACAATGAAAAAGCGGCAGAATATCAATTAAAAGGACTCAAAATAAATCGGGCCTTGAATGATTCCGTTCGAATCTCAGCTTCCTTAAGTTTATTGGGAAATATCTATGGTGCGAAGTTGGAGTATGAGGCCGCGTTGCAATCCTACCGAGAAAGTCTAAAATATATTAATGAAGAGAAGAACCGAGAACAGGTAGGCATCGCTTATGGAAACATTGGATATGTTTATTATGAGCAAGGCAAAGCAGTAAAGGAAACAGATCCGAAAAATGCAGCGACCTACTTGAATAAGGCACTTGAAGCATCCAAAAAAGCAAAAGAAATCTTTCTGGAAATAAAAAACCGTCGTTTTCAAATTATTGCTGAATTGAATATCGGTCTAGTTTACAATGAACTGAACGATTATTCCACGGCAATTAGTTGGTGTTTTTCCGCCTATAAAACGGCAGCAGAATTAAAGATCCCCCCGCTAAAAAGAGATGCCTGTGATTGTTTGTATAAGAGCAATAAAAGCATCGGGAAAGATAAAGACGCCCTCCTTTATTTTGAGATTTACAAAAACCTAAATGACTCCATTAAAAACATAGACAATGAACGCTCAATGGTAGAAAAAGAGTTGAATTTTAATTATGAAAAAGAAAAGCTTGCCGCTAGCCTACAATATGCACAAAAAGAGGCCATCGCGGATTCTCAAATTCAAAAGCAACGAGTGGGATTAATTTCCGCCGGAGGAATTTTATTGCTAATTGTAGTTTTAATGGTCGTTGTAATAAAAGGAAAACAACGTTCAGAGGCATTATTATTAAACATCCTTCCCTATGAAACGGCCCAAGAACTAAAGAAAAAGGGAAGTGCGGAGACCAAAAACTTTGAGAGTGCCACCGTTTTATTTACTGACTTCAAGGGATTCACAAAAATCGCGGAACAACTTACTCCAAAGGAATTGGTAACCGAGATTGACACTTGTTTTAAAGGAATAGATCGCATCATGGATAAATACCAAATCGAAAAAATAAAAACAATTGGAGATGCCTACATGGCAGCTGGAGGTTTGCCAAAAGAAAATTTGAGCCATCCAATCGATGTGGTCTTGGCCGCTAAAGAAATCTTGTTATTCATCGAAGAACTAAAAACGGAACGCATTGAAAAGAAGTTGCCCTATTTTGATATTCGAGTTGGTATCCATACCGGCCCTTTAATTGCTGGTATTGTGGGAACAAAGAAATTCTCCTACGACATTTGGGGAGATACCGTAAACACCGCTTCGCGCATGGAAAGCAGTGGCGAAATCAACAAAATTAATGTCTCAGGATCCACTTATGAACTCATAAAAGAGCAATTTGTTTGTGAATACCGAGGCAAAGTGGCAGCAAAAAACAAAGGTGAAATTGATATGTATTTTGTCAAAGAACGCATCGAAACAATCGAAATCACTCACACCATTACAAACACTCAATGATTAATACCATGAAACAAACAACGAATTGGGACATAATTAATGGTGAATTAGTAAGGGAGTTTTTCTTTACTGACTATCGCTTGGTAATTCTATTTGTAAATGAAGTCATGGAAATAGCACAAGCACAAAAGCACCATCCTGACATTACGGTTTCGTATAACAAAGTAGTATTGGCCATACACGAGCATGATACAGATAGCATTAGCAATAAATGTCACCGGTTTGCACAAACGGTAAATGCCTTGGACAGCTTGTGATCGTATGCTACATTCGCTACCAAGGGTAATTGCCAAAATAAGATACCAAAGGGGATATCATGTAAAGTTGCTTGCAAAAATTATTAGCTAAAGCAATAACCGTAACTTTTTCTTTTCTAAGACGAGCATAAATTCCAGTTGAACCATGCCACCAAGCGGTATGATAAAAATAAGGTGTCATTCCTTGCTGCTCTTTCATGCGCCAACCCAACCCATAATTATTCGTGCCCGGATTTTCATAGCTATAGCCTTTAAACATGGCCGTTTTTAATGAATCACTGATGAAGTTAGTGTAAATTGCATTGTCAAATAATACTAAATCAGTCGCTGTGGTATATACATTCTTATCGCCATACACGGCGTCTAAATTAGTAAAGTCATACCTGCTCCCATTCGTTCTGTAAGATTGAGCATGTCGATTAAATTCATTTTTCGACGCCAAAATGAAACTGTGATTCATTTCAAGTGGCTTAAAAATAAGTTCCTTCATGGCCCTTGGAAAATCTTTTTTAGTAAGGTGCTCGATCACTAATGCCAAAAACACAAAATTTGTATTGCAGTACGAAAACCTGGTATTCGGCAAATAATTGACGGGGACAGCATGTGCACTCATCAAAGCCAATACATCACTATTCCGCAACGGCTCCTCTTTAGGCCATAAACTTTCAGCAAAATACCCGTAGTAAGGGAGCCCACTTCGGTGATTTAATAACATGCGTATAGTAATCCCTGTGTAAGGAAATTTGGGAAGATAAAAACTTACCATTTCGTCTAAACGCACTTTCTTTTGGTCCACTAAGCGTAAAATTGCCATTGCCGTTACCACTTTACTTATCGATGCAACATGAATTGAGGTTGTATCTGACATTTTCCAACCGCTTTCCTTATTAGCATATCCACTTACTCTTTGATAAATTATATGTCCGTTCTTTGCGACCAGAAACTGCCCGCTAAACCCTTTATTATATATCGTGTTTTGGTAAAAAGAATCAACTATCAAGTTCGTTTTTTTAGTCCAAGACACAGAGGCCGAATTAAAAGCAGGTTTAAATGTAGAATTTGACTGTTTTGATTTTCCCTGGTGTTTTATATTTTTATTGGTACACGAAATAAAAAAAAATAAAGCTAGATAAGTACTTAACAAAAGGTGCTTATTTAAAAAATTGAAATACAAAGACAAAGGAGCCAATTGGGATTTATTTAACGCTAATAATTAAAACAGATTTAATGACTGCTTATTGATTGTTTTATATTTGTAAAATTAGCTTTAATTCTAAATAAAAATGGTGGGCATAAGTAATAAAGCGAGCACATTTTCTAAGGCACTTATCATTGCGAATGGTGCATCGTGTAGCGAAAGTTTGCTTAAAGCAACTGTTGAAAAGGCTGACTATTTGATTGTTTTGGACTCCGCAATGGAACGCTTGGAAGAATCAGGTATAATTCCTGATGTTTTACTTGGCGATTTTGACCGAAATTTTGATCCGCTGATCTACCAAAAAAAACATCCTAAAATCGAACTAGTCTATGCGGAAAGTCAGGACAAAACCGACCTAGAGAAAGCGTTTGACTTTTTGATTCAAAAAAAAATTCAGCAAGTCACTGTGGTTTGGGCAACAGGTAAGCGAGGTGATCATTCCTTGGCGAACCTTTCTTGCATAGTCAACTACCGAAAAAATCTTGCGATCACGCTAGTGGACGATCACTCGAAAATTAGGTTATTAGAACGTAAATACAGCGCTTGGTATCAAGCAAACACCATTCTTTCCCTTATGGCTTTGGGAAGAGTATCGGGGATTTCCACGCAAAATTTGTATTACCCCTTAACAAATGAAAACTTAAACTCTGGCTATCGCATGGGCAATAGCAATTACGTTATACAAGATGGATTGGTGACCATAGAACATAAAAGAGGCGATTTATTGTTGATGGAATGCATCGATTAGCGTTTATTCTGCCTTTTGATCTCCTTGATCCTTCGACTCGTCTAACTCCAACAAGTTCCAATTGATGTCCTCCTCTTCGTCATAGATCTCAAACATGGGTTCCTCAAAGGATTTCGTAGTTAATTTCCGTTCGAAGCTCAACAAAAGAGAAGGGAGTAAAATTAAATTGGTAAAAAGAGCCACAAAATAGGTAATTGCCGACAAATAACCGAGCGCTTGTGTGCCACCGAAATCAGAGAACACGAACACAATAAAACCGAAAAATAAAATGACGGAGGTATAAATAATACTCAATCCCGTTTCGCGAATGGAAATGGCCACACATTCCTTTAAATCCCACTTCTTTAACTTTAATTCATGCCGATAATGCGCTAAAAAATGGATTGTATTATCGACCGTGATACCTAGCGCTATTGAAAATATAAGCAAGGTCGATGGCTTCATAGGGATACCAAACCATCCCATAATACCTGCTGTTATAACCATGGGAATTAAATTCGGAATCATCGAAACAACTACCATTCTAAATGAATAAAACAAAATTGACATTAAAGCAGAAATGGAAATTACAGCAAAAATTATGCTCTGCCAAAGATTTTTCAGCAGGTATTTGGTTCCTTCGGATACCACAACGGAGGTGCCCGTAATGGTGACATCGTAATAATCTTTGTCAATGGCCGTCCGCAGATGGGGTAAGAAGGTCTTTTTCTTATAATAAGACTTTATTAATTCCGGATCCGTATCAAATTGACTTTCCAGGTCTTCATTTCCTTTACTCAAGATCGAAATGACATTATTAAATATACCCGAGTAAGTAAATAATATAGAATCACAATAAGCGAAATTTCCTTTCGACGCAAAAGAGTACAAAGCCTCTATTTTTTTACGATCTGGATTCATTATACTATCAATTCGCAATTTTACTCGATCGACTTGGTCTGTCACCTCGTATGAGCCCATGTCTTTCATTTGAGTTCTAATTCGAATAATTTTATTACTTGTATCCACCAATTCTTTCAGCGAAAAAGAAGCGTTCGGCGTGTTGGCATTAAATCGATTAATGTATTTTTTGAGTTTAACTTTGTCTTTGTCGTTAACATTAGTGTACATTTCTGCCTTGTTATTGTAATAAGACATATTTACAAACTTGATTAAATCCACCAGTGAAATGCTTTTGGCGAACAGGGTATCTTTTTGAAACATGAGTTGAACCTCGTCAATTTTTTCAAGGGTAGCTTTATCAAACAAGCGGGACCTTTTCTTGTAGTTAAGTAAAACTTCGAATGGGACACTTCCACTAAAATTCTTCTCCATGAAGTTAATATCTAAACGAATCGGATCGTTGGGTGGTAAGTCACCCGTAATGTTTCCCGTTACTTTCATGTAGAATATCCCAAAACCCGCCAAAACAGTCAATGCAATTGTGGTGATATAAATGGTTGGACGGTGATTGCTCGTCAGTACAACAAGTCGATTTAATAAGCCAACTGCTGCTTTTCGATCTAAATGCTTTAAATGTCTCTCCGCAGGATTCTTAGAAAAAGAGATGAATATGGGAACCAAGCACATCGAAACAACATAACAAAGCATGATGTTTATAGATGAGATTACACCAAACTCAAAAAACTTTTCCGAACTAGTGAAAAGGAAAGTCATAAATCCTAAAGCAGTTGTAACGTTGGTTAAGAACATAGCCGTTCCTGTTTTTCGAATCATTCGACTTAGCGCTTTTGCTTTGTTATTATGATTTCGAAATTCATAATGAAACTTGTTATACAAATAAATACAATTAGGAATCCCGATAACGATCATTAGCGGTGGAATCAAAGCCATCATCAGCGATACATTGTAATCCATTAAACTTATGGTTCCAAGGGCCCAAACAACCGTTACCATAACTACCAAAATACTGATTATTGTTACGCGTACAGAGCGAAATAAAAAGTACATAAATAGCGCTGATATCAATACAGAAAGCAAAATGAATATATACATTTCCGCCAAAACACGACGCCCAATTTGAACACGCATGTGCGGTAATCCAGAGAAGTGAATTTCCTCAAAGTTCTGTTTGTAGGATTTAACTAGGTCTTCTACCTTAATGACAACCTCCTGCTTCTTCTTGTCTATTAAAAATTTTTCATCAATCGATACTAACATTAAACTGACGTCGGTCTTTGCATTGTACAATAAATCAGCGTAAAGAGGATTATTCCGGATTTCCTTTTTAATATCTGAAATGCTTTTCCCATCGACTTTTGTGGTGTCAAAATTGTGGTTCTTTCCTGTAAAAATTACTTGTGGAATGAATGTCTGGCGTATCGTGTCATTAATTAGTTTCACTAATTTTGCTTCACAAATAACTGCGGTAACACCATCAATTTTTAAAATGCTATCGGACAAATCCTTCCATTGCAAAAACTTTTTTTCTGTGTAGAGTTGCTTAGATTTTACCGCAATAATTAAGGTAGCTCCATCCTCGCCAAATAATTTTTTGAAGCCTAAGTAAGTTTTTTGGGTGTCGTTATCCTCGGGTAAAAGCGATCCAAATTTGTTGTCTAGTTTAAGACCTGAGCTCATGTAAAACCCAAAAAATACCGTCAACAAAGTAATTATACCAAGTATAATAAAACGATTTCTCAGAATAATTTTTGACAGCAAATTCCACATAAACAAAAAAATTTCAGTTTCAAAGATAGCCTTTTTTGTTGGGGTGTCAAAGTTAAGTCTGTCTTAAAAAACAATACGACCAATGCTTACATTTGATTTTTTGCTTCTGTCAACTACATTTACTACCTTTACTTTATGGAAGAAACAAACTATGCTTTAGCTTTTGAAGAACTTCAAAATATAGTGGATGAAATGGAAACAGGTAACATTTCTATTGATGAATTGGCTATAAAGGTCAAGCGAGCCGCAGCACTAATTCAGGTCTGTAAATCTAAATTAAAATCAACAGAATTGGATGTTCAAAAGATTCTTTCAGAACTAAATGATCCTTCGGAATAAAACGCGACTTTTATATACCTTTGCTGAAAAGAATTAAGGTAAATGGCAGATAATCGATATCAAGCTAGGGGTGTCTCTGCAGGAAAAGAAGATGTGCACCATGCAATAAAAAACATCGACAAAGGATTGTTTCCTAAAGCATTTTGTAAAATCGTACCCGACTATTTAGGCAACGACGACGACTATTGTACCATCATGCATGCCGATGGAGCTGGAACAAAATCTTCGCTGGCTTATATCTATTGGAAAACCACCGGAGACTTGTCGGTTTGGAAGGGGATTGCGCAAGACGCCCTAATTATGAATATTGATGATTTATTGTGTGTTGGCGCCATTGGACCCATACTAGTTTCTTCCACAATCGGGAGAAATAAAAATGTCATTCCGGGAGAAGTACTTTCAGAAATTATAAACGGAACGGAAGAACTTTTAGAAGAACTTCGGCAACATGGCTTATCCATTTATTCCACAGGCGGAGAAACGGCGGATGTAGGCGACTTGGTTAGAACAATTATAGTTGATTCAACTGTTATTTGTCGCATGAAACGCGCTGATGTTATTTCAAATAGTGCTATTCAGCCGGGCGATGTAATCGTTGGACTTGCTTCCTTTGGCCAAGCGACATACGAGCATAAATACAACGGAGGAATGGGGAGTAATGGATTAACGAGTGCACGACACGATGTGTTTCATCATGATTTAGCGAAGCTATTTCCTGAGAGTTATGATGCTTCCATACCAGATGAGTTTGTTTACAGTGGGGCTTTATCGCTGACTGACGAAGTCGAGAACAGTAGCTTGAATGCAGGACAATTAGTGCTTTCTCCAACACGAACCTATGCACCAATAATTATTGAGATGTTGGCCCAGTTTAGAAAGGATATTCACGGCATGGTTCATTGTTCTGGAGGTGGACAAACAAAAGTGTTACATTTCATCGATAATTTACACATAGTAAAAGATACTCTTTTCGAAACGCCGACGCTATTTAAATTAATTCAGGCACAATCAAAAACACCTTGGGAAGAAATGTACAAAGTTTTTAACATGGGACACCGAATGGAGCTTTATGTCCCTGAAAAAATTGCAGACGAGCTCATTCGTATATCGAAAAATTATGGCGTTGATGCAAAAATCATTGGCTATGTTGCGGCAAACGAAGGAAAAAAAGTTACTGTAAAGGGGGCGCACGGCGAATTTGTTTATCAATAAAGGTATTTTTTTCGTCGAAAATTCTAAAAAAACAAAAGGATTTCTTACTTTTGCCGTCCGTTAATGCATAGGTGGGATGGGTGAGTGGCTGAAACCAACAGTTTGCTAAACTGTCGTACGGGTAACTGTACCGCGAGTTCGAATCTCGCTCCCACCGCGCAAGTTGAATATAGTAATTAGTTCGGGGCGTAGCGTAGTCCGGTCATCGCGCCTGGTTTGGGACCAGGAGGTCGCAGGTTCGAATCCTGCCGCCCCGACAATATGGGGATGAGTAATCATCCCCTTTTTTAATAGAAAGATTTAGGTCCCGTAGCTCAGTTGGATAGAGCAACTGCCTTCTAAGCAGTAGGTCTTTGGTTCGAATCCAAACGGGATCACAAAGAGGCTGTTTCCACTGCCTCTTTTATTTTAACTCAACTTTTCAAATGCCTTATTATTCCTATGTAATTCGTTCCTTAAAAAACGAAATG
>Ga0247832_1006761_pt1 | contig 12404 bp, 7 predicted proteins | sample LaCruzMarch2015__10_FD_192407 | JGI IMG/M metagenome (GOLD analysis project Ga0247832, IMG submission 192407) | Freshwater microbial communities from meromictic Lake La Cruz, Castile-La Mancha, Spain - LaCruzMarch2015_4m | ecosystem: Environmental > Aquatic > Freshwater > Lake | place: Spain... | reverse complement strand
ATAAAGATTACTATTTTTCTTTTGAATAATTGCAGGCTGAATTGGCCCTCGTCCAACCAAAGGTAAACTTGGCCGCCAAGTTGAGCCATCATCATCCGAAATTGCCATTATCGACATATTGAAACCATCGGAATAAAGTGGCAAAACGATGCGTTTATTTGTTAATAGAAGCGGTTTTATGCGAGTCATCCACCCAAAACTACGTTTGGTTGGGTCATTGCTGGCCGAAATGATTAATTCATCATATTTTGGTGCGTAAGCTGCCCATCCTGCTGAGCTCGGTGGTGTTTCTTTTAATCTTTGGGCTACTTCCTTAGCAAAATTATCATCGGGTTTCAGCAAAATATTATCTTGCCAATTCCAAATTGGTGAACCACTTTTCTGATAATCTATTGAAGTACGAAATCTCAAAATTGATTGTTCCCATTTATTAGCCTGAACAGCAATCCAAATTAAGAAAAGCTTTTTTTCGTGGTTCAAAAAAAGTACAGGATTACAATCAGGAATATTGGGTGTATCGGCCATTAAAAATGGCTCTGACCAATTGGTTTTACCTTTTTCGAGTCTTGCACCCATCAATTTCACATCATCAGAAGTGCGTTCGCCACTTCCATAAAACCAAACGCACAAAAAATCTCCGTTTGGCAATGCCACAATGCTGCTGGCATGTACGTGTTTTTCTTGAAGAGGAAATATAAGTTTAGAAGACTGAACAGCAGGGTTTTGTGCAAATAGAAATTGTGTGCTGAAATGTATAAAAAACTGAAAAAAGGAAAAATTTCTCATATCCAATAATTGAGGTTGTTATCGTCTTGAAAGAAGGGTGAAAACTTAAAATCTAAACTGTTGACTTATTTTTTTTTTACTGTGGAAAACTTATAATTCAAATTTATTAGATTTTATTGAGTATTTATTAAAAAAAATCAAGAATATTACGATACTTTTTTCAGCCTCATTAAATAAACCCATTATCAGACATGAAATCAATTTCAACCAAGACCTTTTTTAGTTTTTTTACTTTCCTTTTTTTTAATTTCGGTGTCTTTGCCCAAAATATAACAAATACACCACAAACTGCTTTGAAAAGCTATATTTCTAATAACGACAATAGTTTTCAATGGGAGTTAAAAGACTCCTCGGTAATTGGAAATGTAAAGCTTTATCAGTTATTGCTTACCTCTCAAAAATGGCATAATTATACTTGGAGACATCAATTAACTGTTTTTGTTCCGAAAAATCGTCAATATAACGATGCACTATTGTTTATTACTGGCGGCTCAAATAAGGACGAAGCACCTAATTGGACAAAATTTGATGGTTTATGGCCTTCTTTGGCTGGTCTTGCCGAAAAAAATAAGGCAACTGTTGCTCTGATTCGTCAAGTGCCAAACCAACCGTTCTTTGGTAATTTGACTGAAGATGCACTAATTTCTTATACATTACATCAATTTAAGAAAGATAAAGATTATACTTGGCCTTTGTTATTTCCAATGGTAAAATCGGCAGTAAAAGCAATGGATGCTGTACAAGAATTTACGAGACAAAAGCAAAAATATGAAGTAAATAATTTTGTGATTTCGGGTGCATCAAAACGTGGCTGGACAACTTGGCTTTCGGCTGCCATTGACGATAAACGAGTTAAAGCAATTGCTCCGATGGTGATTGATATGATAAATATGCCTGCAACTCTCAATTATCAGTACACAACCTATGGCGAATATAGCATACAGATAGAAGACTATGTGAAATTGGGAATTCCACAAGGAACGGATACCGAAGATGGTAAGGCAATTACTTCAATGATTGACCCGTTTTCTTATAGAAGTAAGTTGAATGTACCAAAAATGATTTTTATCGGTACAAATGACGAATATTGGACAGTTGATGCCATTAAACATTATTTGGGTGAAATTCCAGGGAAAAATATGATACATTATGTTCCGAATGTGGGTCATAATTTGGGTGGCGGAAAACAGGCGTTTGAGACTTTAAGTGCTTTTTTCGGACTTACAGTTTTAAATCAAGCATATCCAGTAAATACTTGGGAAATAAGTTTTAACAAAGTGCTTTCAGAATTGACAGTTAATGCCGTTGCAGAAAATTTGGTAGAGGCAACTTTATGGCAAACGACTTCTTCTGACCGAGATTTTAGAAATAATCTGTGGTTGAGTTCGAATATTAAGTTGAAAGATTTACCAAAAATTAAAATTTCAATGTCTCACCCAAAGAAAGGCTATCAGGCATATTATGTGGAAACCAAATACAAAGACCCGAATGGTGGAACTTTTAGCGTTTGTACGCGTGTGTATGTGACTGATAATGAGAAGGTTTTGTAGAAATATTTAAACCAACCGAAATAATTTTATTGTGTAGAGACGTAGAATGTAGAGACGTTGCATGTAGAGACGTTGCATGCAACGTCTCTACGTAATGATAATAATTTTCAAAAATCTCTTTTTATTTCCCAATTGGGTTTGTTTTTCTCGTTATATTCCAAAATACTTTCTTCGGCATCTTCCGATTTTCTGATTTCTTGTTAATTTTCCAAATAGATAATTAGAAATATTATATTTTAGACTTTCGCAATAAGTCTATTGTAAAAAATCGCTGTCAAATTTATTTTGACAGCGTTTTTTGAAGAAATAGGAAACTGTTTTGTTTTTTTAATAATTGACTATTTTATGACCATTAACTGGAATTAAAATTTCATTTCCGTAAACCAAAACCTTAATATCGTTGCCACAAATATTTTCAATTTTAATAATATTTCCTTTAATTGAAATATTTAATGAATTTCCTCCAAAACCAGTTCTGAAGGAGAAACCTTGCCATTGTTCGCGTAAGAATGGCTCGAAAGAAAGTTTGTCATTTTTAACTCTCATTCCTCCAAAACCTTTTATAACCGAGAGCCAAGTTCCTGCCATTGAAGTAATATGAAGGCCATCTTCAGTATCGTTATTATAATCGTCCAAATCGAGTCGAGCAGTGCGAACATACATTTCATAAGCCTTATCTTTTTTGTCGAGTCTAGCAGCATGAATTACATGAACGCATGGTGAAAGTGATGATTCATGAACAGTCATTGGTTCATAAAAATCAAAGTTACTGCGTAATTCTTCTAAAGAAAAGTCTTCTTCAAAGAAATACATTCCTTGCAAAACATCGGCTTGTTTGATGAAGCATGAACGCAAAATTCTATCCCAAGACCATTTTTGATTGATAGGCCGATGATTAGCAATATCATTTACGCTCAATAATTCCTTATCTAAAAATCCGTCTTGTTGTAAAATTATATGGCGTTGCTCATCAAACGGTAAGTACATGTTTTCGATAATATGCTGCCATTTTTCAGTTTCGGAATAGTAATCCAATTGAGTTTTACCGATGATTTCTTGAAATTTATGATGGTTAGTATTTTTTAAACCTTCAAAACTTTCAATCGTATAGCTCAAACACCATTTCGCTAAATAATTGGTGTACCAGTTATTGTTCACATTGTTTTCATATTCATTTGGACCTGTTACACCAAGCATAACATATTTATTTTTTTCTGCCGACCAGTTTACACGTTGAGCCCAGAATCTTGAAATTCCTGTCAAAACCTCTAAACCATATTCTTCTAAATATCGTGCATCGCCAGTATAACGGATATAGTCGAATATTGCATAAGCGATTGCACCATTTCGGTGAATTTCTTCAAATGTTATCTCCCATTCATTATGGCATTCTTCACCGTTCATAGTCACCATCGGAAACAAAGCAGCAGCCCCATAAAAACCTAGCTTTTCTGCATTTTCAATGGCCTTTTGTAAGTGATTATGGCGGTAAATTAACAAGTTTCTGGCAACTTTTTGTTCAGAAGTTGATAAATAAAACGGTAAACAATAAGCCTCAGTATCCCAATAAGTCACACCGCCATATTTTTCACCTGTAAAGCCTTTAGGTCCGATATTTAAACGTGCATCTTCGCCAGTATAAGTTTGTTGAAGCTGGAAAATATTAAAACGAATAGCTTGTTGGGCAGCTATATCTCCTTCAATTTGAATGTCATTTCCTTCCCATTTTTTAGCCCAAGCTGCTTTTTGTTGGGTCAACATTGTATCAAAGCCTTTACTCGAAACCTTTTCAAGGTAGTTTTTTGTATTTTCACTTAAATCATTAATTGAATGATTTTCAGATGAAAGATTTACCGCAAATTTTACGATTGAAATTTCTTCACCTTCTTCAAGATTGATTTTGAATTCATTTGCAATATATTTTTCTTTCTTTATGGGAAATGTTTGACAGTCAACTTTTTCACCTGCTTGATAAACATCAAACTTCATTCCTGTACTGACTTGGAAAGTTGGGACAGTATCCCAAGCAGATTTTTTAGTTTCTAGTGTTAAAAAACCTTCACCATGACCAGTTTCTTTTGAAATTTCATTCCAAAATTTTTCGCCGTGATTAGAATCTTTATTAGAAATATCACCATCCAAAGAAACAGTTACGATGGCCGAACCAAAAAAGTTAAGTGGAGTAATTGAATATTTAATAAGCCCTGATTCATCATCAATCAAACTTAAAAAGCGAAAAGAATGAATTTTTAGCATTTTTCCTCTCGCTAATTCTATAGTACAATTACGCTCAAGCACGCCAGTACGCATATCAAGAGTACGTGTAAATTCATGGATCTTGGCAGTATTCATATCCACGCTTTCTCCTTCTATTTCTATATCAATTCCTGTCCAATTACATGCATTGATAACTTTTGCAAAATAATTTGGATAGCCATTTTTCCACCAACCAACACGTGTTTTGTCTGGAAACCAAACACCTGCAACGTAATTTCCTTGAAGTGTTTTGCCTGAATATTTCTCTTCAAAATTCCCACGTCCGCCCATTCGTCCATTCCCCAAACTCATCAAGCTTTCTGTAATTTCGTTATTTTCAGCATGGAAACCATTTTCTACGATACACCATTCATCGTGTATAATATAATTTTTCATTTTTAATAGTATTTTCGTTGGCCAAAGCCAGCAATTTTATATTTAGCTAAAGTATTTTTTTATTGGATTAATTTGTTTGGATTTTCTAAAACATACCAAATAATAGAAAATATTCATTCATTACTTTTTTGAAACTTCAATAAAAGTTGTGTTAACTCAATCCCCTCAAATCCACCAAAAACAATATCAGCTTTTGTTAAAACCTCTGCGTTGCCAATACCAACGACCTTCATTCCTGCATTCTTTCCTGCTTCTACACCTGCTACGGCATCCTCAAAAACCAAACATTCTTCTGGTGAAAGTCCTAATTCTGCCGCACCTTTCAAAAACACTTCAGGGTCTGGTTTGCCTTTCGTGATTTTTGTGCCGTCAATAATTGCCTCAAATTCATTGATAAGTCCAACTCCTTCAAGAATCGTTTTGGCGTTTTTACTTACCGAACCTAAAGCAATTTTTATATCGGTTTGCTTGATTTGTGTAAAAAACTCTTTTACTCCAGGCAAAATATCATCAGCGGTCATTTTACTTACTAATGTTAAATAGTGCTCATTTTTTTTGGTAGCCAATTCAATTTTTTCTGATTCGGACAGAACTATATTTACATGTTCGAGAATCAAATTCAAAGAATCCATTCGGCTAATCCCTTTTAAACCTTCATTAAATTCTTCTGAAATATCAAAACCTAAATCATTGGCCATTTTTCGCCATGCTTGGTAATGAAATATGGCTGTTTCTACAATTACGCCGTCTAAATCAAATAAAAAACCTTTAATCATATCTTTAGTATAACAATTTTCAAATTGTTATATTTTTATTTATTATTTCTTCAACAAACAATTTGGAAAAACCCTTACTTCAATTCTAAAATCAAAGCTGACATTGCAGGCACTTTGATGTTCGAAATATCATTGATTGTTTCTCCTGTCATGATATTTTTTGCCGATTTGGCACTTTTTATAATCTCTGAAAAGTTTGCCGTAGGCACAACTGTTTCGGTATTTTTAGTATTACTGATGACCATAACGGTTTGTGTGTCGGCATATCTAAAATATACGTAAATTCCACCATCAAAAGGTACGAATTGCATGAATTTACCTTCGGTCAATGCTTCTGATGTTTTGCGATAATTTAATAATTTTTTATTGAATTCAAACGCTGCATTTTCTTGTACATTTCTTCCTGATGCTAAAAATTTATTCTCAACATCACCTTTAAAGCCACCTGGAAAATCTTTTCTAACCTCAGCGTCAGTTGGATTTTTGAAGTTTTTCATTAGAAACTCAGTACCATAATACATCTGTGGTACGCCACGAACGGTGTATAGCCAAGTCAAACCTAACTTATATTTATTAAAATCTTCACCAATCACAGAGAAATATCGGTCGGTATCGTGATTTTCTACGAATGTTACAAGTATTTCTGGGTTTTGATACACAAGGTCTTGTGCAAGTGTTGTGTAAAGGCGGTTTACACCTTCATTCCAACCGAAATTTTCTTTCAAAGCTGAATTGATGGCTCCTTGTACCTGAAAATCACAACTCGAAGGCAGGTTACATTTAAACGGAATATTGAGATTGTTTTTTGTAAAATAAGACTGACTAATCACAGTGTTCACAGCCGATTCTCCAAACAAAAGCATATTTGGGTGTTCGTCAAGAATAGCCTTGTTACAACGATTCATAAATTCCATATCGTTATAGATATAGGTATCAATTCGCCATGCATCAATATTGAAATACTCAATCGTCCAGAGTGCGTGTTGAATTAAATAATTGGCTAACATAGGCTCTTTTTGATTCAAATCGGGCAAAAAAGAAGTAAACCAGCCTTCTTCGGTCACTTTTTTGTCAAATTTGGAGCCATTTATATCAAATATAGGTTGATCTTTGTAGGAAGTGTTTGTGTATTTATCCCAATTATGTAACCAGTTTTTGGCAGGAAGGTCTTTGACCAACCAAGCATCCTCACCGACGTGATTATAAACAGCATCTTGCACTATCTTAATGCCTTTTTTGTGAGCTTCATTGATTAGCTTTTTGTACCCAATGTTTCCCCCAAAACGAAGGTCGATTTGATAATGATCCGTAAAATGATAACCATGATAGGAGCTACGCAATGTTCCACCCTCGTTTGTTTGATGGGTATTATTTTCAATAATTGGTGTTAGCCAAAGTGCCGTAACTCCCAATTCATTGAAATAATCAAGATGGTCAATGATACCTTGTAAGTCGCCACCATGTCGCAACCAAGGACTTTTGCGGTCGGCTTGGGTATCATTCATGTCATCGTATTTATCGTTCAACTCTTCTCCATTAGCAAAGCGGTCGGGCATAAGTAAATATACAACATCTGCCTGTGTTACTGCTTGAGGTTTGGCGGTACGAAGGCGTATTTCATAGTTTACAGTTGAGGATTCTGAACCATTATTGAAAATCAATTGAAGATTTCCGGGCTTGGCAATTTTAGAGATATCCAAATCAACAAAAATATAATTCGGATTTTCTACGGTTTGCGTTTTCTTCAGTTTTACACCTGAGTAAGGCTTTAAATTAACATTTGAAGTGCCAATATTTTTGCCATAAACTAATATTTGAAGGTTTGGGTTTTTCATGCCAACCCACCAGTTTGTCGGGTTAATGCGTTGAATATTAGGTTTTTGTGCTAAGGAAAGGCAAAAAGTGCCTAATTGTACAAAAACAAGAAGGAGTAAGCGTTTAGTTGTTTTCATAAGTATTAAAGTATTCGTTTCAAAGACAAAATAACACAAACAAACTATTTTTTCATAAATAAATACTGTTTAGATTTGAAACTAACTTTAACCTTGCGTAAAATGAATAAAATTATTGCATTTGCCATTTTGGCAATAAGCCATTTTGCAATAGCTCAAAAAACGATAGAAATGAACAAAGAAAAACCTAACTTACCTAAAACAGACAAATTAGTAATTTATCAAATTTATACTCGTCTTTTCGGGAATCTAAATACAACTAACAAATTTTATGGCTCGATTGAGGAGAATGGATGTGGCAAGTTTAATGACATAAATAATAGTGCTTTACAAGAATTAAAAAAATTTGGCGTTTCGCATGTTTGGTTTACGGGAATTATCGAACACGCAACAATGACCGATTATTCAAAGTCAGGTATTTTACAAGATAATCCATTGGTTGTAAAAGGAATTGCGGGTTCGCCGTATGCCATAAAAGATTATTATGATGTTGACCCAGATTTGGCCGTTGATGTGAAAAATAGAATGAAAGAATTTGAAGCTTTGGTGAAACGTAGCCACACAAATGGCTTGAAAGTAATCATTGATTGCGTTCCAAATCACGTAGCAAGAAGTTATCATTCTGACAAAAAACCAAAAGGAATTAAAGATTTTGGCGAAGAAGATGATAAAACAAAAACTTTTGACCCAAACAATAATTTCTATTACATTAAAGACCAAAGGTTTGTTGTACCAAATGAGGCCAATCCTGCTGTCCTTCCAAAAGAAAGCTACATTGAATTTCCCGCAAAAGCTACAGGAAATGATGTTTTTTCGGCAAAACCAAGTATTAATGACTGGTTTGAGACAATAAAGCTCAATTATGGTGTAGATTATCTCAATAATCGAAGTAAAACTTTTGAGCCTATTCCAAGCACATGGTTGAAAATGCGTGATATTTTAACTTATTGGACAAAAAAAGGTGTTGATGGTTTTAGATGTGATATGGCCGAAATGGTGCCTTTTGAGTTTTGGGGTTGGGTAATTCCAGAAATCAAAAAAGTGAATCCAGATATTATATTTATTGCTGAAATATACAATCCTCAAACTTATCAACAATATCTTTTTGAAGGAAAATTTGATTATTTGTATGATAAAGTTGGGCTTTATGATACACTTCGTAAATTAATGGAAGGACATGGTAATGCCAACGACATTTCTCGTGTTTGGCAAAATGAATCGGGGGATTTCTCAAATCGTATGCTTCGTTTCTTAGAAAACCATGATGAACAACGCATTGCATCCAAAAACTTTGCAAACGACCCTTTTAAAGCTATTCCTTCAATGATTGTGAGTACAACTTTGCATACTGGTCCAGTTATGCTTTATTTCGGGCAAGAAGTGGGTGTAAAACCAAACGTAGCCGAAGGATTTAGTGGAGATGATGGTCGCACAACAATGTTTGATTATTGGGGAGTTTTAGAATTTCAGAATTGGATAAATAATCATCAATATGATGGCGGAAAATTATCAGTAGAACAAAAATCTCTTCGTAATATTTATTCTGAAATTTTGAAATTTACAAATGAAAATACAGCAGTAAAAGATGGTAAATTCTATGATTTACAGTATGTAAATGGAAATGGACAAACCGTAAATTATAACGACCAAAAAATATATAGTTATCTTAGATTTACAGATAATCAAAATAGAGGCGACTCTCGATTATTATTTATTTGTAATTTTGACTTAGAAAAATCATACGATACAGGTGTTTTTATACCGCAAAGAGCTTGGGAGATGATGAACATAAACAGTAATGAACCAATTAGTTATTCTGTTAAGGCGGTATTTGAGAAAAATATGAATTCAACCGAGGTTAATCGGCAGACTAAATCAATTTCTACCAAAGAAGCAATTAGAATAAATTTGCCTACAAACAGTGTTACCGTTTTAGAAATAAAATAAAAAACTAAATATTCAACTTTAACCTAACATTCAGTATGTTTTCTAAAAAAAATAAACCACTTTTAAGTTTTTGGCAAATCTGGAATATGAGCATTGGTTTCATGGGAATCCAGATGGGATTTGCCCTTCAAAATGCCAATGCCAGTCGTATTTTACAATCTTTTGGTGCTGATGTAGAAGACCTTTCGTGGTTTTGGTTGGTAGCACCTTTTACAGGAATGGTCATTCAACCAATTATCGGACATTATAGCGATAAAACTTGGACAAAGTTGGGTAGAAGAAGACCTTTTTTCTTAGCTGGAGCAATTTTGGCGTCTATAGGTTTAATTCTCATGCCTAATGCTAATTTGTTTGTCAGTATTTTGCCTGCTTTGTGGGTTGGAGCTGGTTTTCTGATGATAATGGATGCTTCGTTTAATGTCGCAATGGAGCCATTTAGGGCATTAGTTGCAGATAAACTAAACAGTTCACAACAAACGCTCGGCTTTTCTATCCAAACCGTTTTAATCGGTATTGGTGCTGTTATCGGTTCGTGGTTGCCTTATGTTTTGACTGAATGGTGTGGCTTTGAAAAAACAACTGAAGTAGGAAAGATTCCATTCAGTCTAGTTTTATCATTTATAATTGGTGCAGTTTCGCTGCTTTCATGTATTATTTGGACAATCATAAAAACACCCGAATATTCTCCAAAAGAACAAGCTGAGTTTGATGGAGAAGAAGAAAATGATGCTGAGAAAGGAAGTTTTTTAGATATTTTCAAAGATTTTGGTAATATGCCAGCGATCATGAAACAATTGGGTTTGGTTCAGTTTTTCTCTTGGTTTGGCCTATTTTCAATGTGGGTTTTTATGACACCTGCCATTGCACAACATATTTATAATCTTCCAATTACCGATTCAAGTTCTGTACAGTATAATGATGCAGGAAACTGGGTTGGAGTAATTTTTGGAGTTTATAATGCCGTTTCGGCAGTATATGCTTTCTTTTTGCCAAAAATTGCTACAAAATATGGTCGCAAAAATACACATGCGTATTCATTAATTATTGGAGGTTTGAGTTTGATTTCCATTTATTTCATCACAGATTATCATTGGTTGATACTACCAATGATTGGTGTTGGATTTGCTTGGGCAAGTATTTTAGCAATGCCTTATGCAATTTTAGCAGGTTCAATTCCAGCTAAGAAAATGGGTATTTACATGGGAATCTTTAACTTTTTTATCACAATCCCACAAATTATAAATGGAATCATTGGAGGTCCTATTGTCAAAAACTTTTATAATAATGAATCTATTTATGCGGTAGTTAGCGGAGGCGTTTGTTTTCTCTTGGCAGCCTTAAGTGTTAGATTTGTTGAAGACAAAAATGCATAATGTTTCATAAATACAAAAGTCTTCATTCTCCGATGAAGGCTTTTGTCGCTTAATAGCCTTACTAAGTCTCAACTTCCAAATGGTTTATCTTATAAAAGTTTGACTTTTGTCAATATTTTTTATAATTGCATCATTCACTTCGTAACTTACCTTATTGTTCAACATCAACAATGTTTAAAAATCGTTTTCTTTATGTGTTCTTACATATTATTATGTGGATAGGATACACGGCATTACCTTTACTCAATGCCTTTCAGAATGACTCATCAAAAACAAGGGTAAATCCATATACAAACACAACTTATTGGATGTATGTTTCAATCTCTTCAATTATTTTGTTCTATATAAATTCAGCGGTTCTGTTTCCCAAAATATATAAAAAACAGCCAATAAAGTATTTTTTGAGTTTAATTGCGACGATTTTAGTTTTATTATGGGGGCGTTATTTTGTCCGTACCATCTTCGTGGGAAATGACATCAATAAAAGCTTATTTTATGTAAATGCATTCATTCAATATTTATATGTATTTGGTATTAGTGCATCTTATTGTTTCTTCTCCGATTATCAACGTCAACAAGAGATTCAGCGAGAGAATGAAAATGAGCGTTTAAAATCAGAATTATCATTTTTGCGATCTCAGATTTCACCGCATTTTATGTTCAATCTGATGAATAGCTTGGTTTCACTCAATCGAAAAAAATCTAATTTGGTTGAACCAGTTTTGTTGAAAATGGCTGATTTACTTAGATATATGCTTTATGAAAAAGATGATAAACGTATATCACTCGAAAATGAAATTAAATATCTCTCAAATTATATCGACCTTCAAAAAGTTAGATTCGGTGAATATGTAAACATCGATTTTGTTGTAAAATCAACCGATTCCAGTAAAAGTATTGAGCCAATGTTATTGATTCCTTTCGTTGAAAATGCGTTTAAACATGGTATTGGCATGATTGAGGATCCTTTTATAAAAGTCGAGTTGGAAACAACTGATGATGAGTTAAGATTTAAAGTGTCAAATAAATTTAGTGCCGATAAGAAAGAGACAAAAGATGTTGCTTCTGGTATTGGCTTAAATAATGTGAAGCGTCGTTTAGAATTACTTTATCCGAATCAATATGTTTTGAATGTAAGTGAGTCCGAAAATATTTACATTACCGATTTGAAACTAAATTTTAAATAATTTGCTTTAGAAATTACATTTTAAAGCATAAATACCTATTATTAATCAAAACGGGCGGTTTCGCTTTTATAGATATGCGTTGTATTGCGGTTGATGATGAACCTTTAGCCCTTGATTTATTAGAAGATAATATCAATCAAGTGCCTTACCTTGAATTTGTTGGAAGGTGCAAAAATGCCTT
>Ga0247832_1006756_pt1 | contig 12408 bp, 14 predicted proteins | sample LaCruzMarch2015__10_FD_192407 | JGI IMG/M metagenome (GOLD analysis project Ga0247832, IMG submission 192407) | Freshwater microbial communities from meromictic Lake La Cruz, Castile-La Mancha, Spain - LaCruzMarch2015_4m | ecosystem: Environmental > Aquatic > Freshwater > Lake | place: Spain... | reverse complement strand
ATGAGAAGCGCGAATTCTTCCTGCTGTGGGTGCTCGGACGCGACCTTCCCGGCGCGATCACCATCCGCCCTGCTGATGGCGAAGCCTGGCCCGAGGACGCCAACGACGGCAAGGCACATGCCAGCGACGCCCAAGCCCGCCAAGACACCGCCCTGCGCTTCTCACTTGCCGGCGTCCAGCTGAAGTTCTCGGCCGTCAAAGACGCAAAAGGCGGCCTCACCATTCCCGCGACCGGCACGGGCGGCTCTTTCATCGCCAAGCTGCCATCGCAAGTCTACCCTCAGGTTCCCGAGAACGAATTCTCGATGATGACGCTGGCGCGCAGCGTCGGCATCGATGTCCCGCCGATCGATCTGGTCGATGTCGCAGCCATCGCCAATCTGCCCGACCGCATCAGCGACATTGGTTCGAAGGCCTTCGTCATCGAACGCTTTGACCGGCTCCCCGATGGCCAGCTGATCCACATCGAGGATTTTGCCCAGGTCTTCGACATCTACCCCGACGACAAATACAAAAGTGCCAACATGCGCAGCATCGCCCGCGTGCTCGCTGCGGAAACCGATGATGACGATATCGCCGAACTCGTGCGCCGCATGACCTTCAATACCCTCATCGGCAACGGCGATATGCACCTGAAGAACTGGTCGCTGATCTATCCGGACCGACGCCACGCGGCGCTCGCGCCGGCCTACGACTTCGTCTCGACGATCCCCTACATTCCCAATGATGCCGCAGCCCTCAATGTCAGCCGCGACAAGGCTTTCAGCTCCTTCTCAGTCGACGAACTGAGCCACTTTGCGGCGAAGACCGCGATCGCCGAAAAGCTCGTGCTCGACACCGCCCGCGAGACGGTCGCACGGTTCCGCACGCAATGGGCCGCCGAGAAGCACCATCTGCCGATGAGCAAAGCGGTGATCGACGCGATCAACGCCCATCTCCCGCGCGTGCCCATGGCCAATGAATGAACGCCACGATCGATGCAGCCGCGCTGCCCTTGCCATACTTGTTCGTCCGTCCCCGCTTCCGAGTGAAGCGACAGCCGTCGCGTAGCGGCGCCATTTCCGAGGAAGTGCTGTTTTGAAACTGTGACCTGTTTCCGTCAGTCGGCAATTTACATCGTCGTATCTGTGAACAAACGGCAGTGTGTGTTTGCGCTTTGCCGCAAGATCTGACTCACTGAGGCCATGAAACTCAGTATGCGGTATTTGTGATCATCTCATTGCTCAATCAAAAGGGCGGCGTCGGCAAGACGACGCTCGCCATCAACCTCGCCGATGCCTTCGCGTCCCGCAAAAAACGCGTGCTGCTGATCGACGCCGACCCGCAGGGCAGTGCGCTGGCCTGGTCGGCCATCCGCACCACCGAGCCGAAATTCCCCGTCGTCGGCATGCCGAAGGCATCGCTGCACAAAGACCTGCCCGGCCTGGCCGACGGCTACGACATCGTGATCATCGACGGGCCGCCACGGTCGAACGAGATCGCACGCTCAGCCATTCTGGCAGCCGACTTCGTGCTGATCCCGGCGCAACCGTCGCCCGTCGACATCTGGGCGACCGACGACACCGTTCGCCTCGTCGTCGAAGCGCAGACCTATCGCGAGGGCTTACGCGCCGCGTTCGTCATCAACCGGCGGATCGCCAATACCGCTATCGGCCGTGACGTGCTCGCAGCCTTCGCCGATCAACCGTTCCCGGTGCTGCCGCAGTCGATCGGCCAGCGCGTCGGCTTTGCCGAGAGTTTTGCGCTCGGGCTCTCCGTGCTCGAAGCCGCCCCTGACAGCGCCGCCGCCGCTGAGGTGCGTGTCCTCGCTCAAGCCATCAACGACCAACTGAAGAGGAAACCCAAATGAGCAAATCCATCACCTTCGATCGTCCAGCCAAGGCCGCCACCCCCGAATCATGGGTGCTGTCGAAACCGCTGCAAGCTGGCGAGCCGACCAAGCGCCTGACGGTCGATGTCCCGGAAGCCTTGCATCACCGCATCAAGGTCCAATGCGCCATGCAGGGCGTCAACATGGCGGACGTCGTGCGCGAGCTGCTGGAGCAGCGCTTCCCGAAGGCAGGCAAGTAATGAGCGCCGCCGACGCTGCGTCCGGCGTTGCGCCTGGACCGAAGCTCGATCCCGATCTTGCCGCTCGTCTCGACAATCTCCACGGCGAATTCCGCGAGGTCATGCTGCGCAATCTCTTGGACATCCAGCAAAAGCGCGACGCCACCAAGGCTTTGTCGCCGATCAAGCGCCGCCGCAACGAGACCCGCGAGCTGGTCGCCAGACATCAAGCCGAAGAAGCCGATCGCCACCACATCCACAGCGTCATCGCCCTGTGCGGGCTGCCCTATCGCGATCCGGGCACCGGTGTGCGTGAGCACTTACGCGAGTACGGCAAGAGTTCGCTCGCCGTGCAGGCCGGCTATCTGAAGGACCCGGTCACCGGCCGGATGACGCCCCAGGGGCTGCCCTATGGACCCAAGGCCCGGCTGCTGCTGCTGCACATCTGCACCATGGCCATTCGCCAGAAGAGCGCCGAGATCGAAATCGCGGACTCCATGAGTGCGTTCATCCGCGACCTCGGTTTCCCCGTCACCGGAGGTGAGCGCGGCACGCTGCGCCAGTTCAAGGAGCAGCTCAACCGCCTCGCCGCCTCTCGCATGCAGATCGGTTTGTGGAACGGCGACGCCGCCACCACCATCAACGCCCAGCCGATCCGATCCTTCGATATCTGGCTGCCGCACGACGCCGGCCAGCGTATGCTCTGGTCCTCGACGCTGCGGCTTGACCCTGAGTTTTTCGAAAGCCTGCGTCAGCACGCCCTGCCGGTCGATGTCCGCGCGCTGCGCGCCTTCTCGCAATCCGCCCGCCAGATCGACATGCTGCTCTGGCTCGGCTACCGCATGCGCTCCGTCTCGCGCCGCTACGTGATCTCCTGGCCGACGCTGATGGAGCAGTTCGGCGCCAATGTCGGCCGCCCGCGCAAGTTCAAGGAGATGTTCGCCGACGATCTCGCCGCCATGAAGGAGGTCTTCCCGACGCTCCCCGTCGAGCTTGGTCCCGACGGCATCACGCTGCGGCCCTGCGATCCCGAGCAGGTCTTCGCCATCGGCCGCAAACGCCTGACGTGATAAACGCTGATGTTCCATTGAATTTGCTCGCAGTATTTGCGCAGAGTCGGGGGCGCTTTTCGTCGTTTCATCGTTTTCGCAGAGTAGGGGGCGCTCTGTGGAAAAGTCTTTTCGGTAAATTCAATGGCTTGGTAACGCCTCTACGCAGAGTTGGGGGCGGGCTTGCGCAGAGTCGGGGGCGCTTTTCCCGAAACACGCGCAGAGTTGGGGGCGCCTTTACGCAGAATTGGGGGCGCTTTGTCGACTTTTCCACGCAGAGTAGGGGGCGCATTTCAGCGGCTATCGCGCTGTGACCGCCGCTCTGCGCATCCGGCATATAAGTAAGACATAAGATGTTACATAAGAGGTAGTCATAAGATCCTTCATAAATTTACATAAAAGAGCAGGTTTGAAAATTTTCGAAGCAGAAAAGGCTTCTCGACGGTGTCGTGGTATCGGCTGCACCTACCCCTGCTGGAAGAGGTGAGATGCTAACGTAGAACGATTTATGGCCCCTTGGCGACGATCCTCCCGCCCCGCCCGACGTGTCGTCATGTCCGACCGGGTTGCACCCTGCCCGTCTGCCGACATACGATCCGCTGAGGGGCAGGCACATCGGTGGGGAGCCGGATGGCATTCGAGAGCTTGAAGCCACATCGCAGCTTCATCGAGAGCTTGAAGAAGGACGGCAAGACACTCGCCCAGATCGTCGAGCGCCTCGCCGATGACAAGGCCGTGGCTACGACGCCCGGCACGCTGTCACGGTATCTGGCCAACATCGGCAGCCCCTACCGTCCCCGAGAACTGTCGCCGCAGGAGCATGCCGGCGTCGACCAGACCGTGCTGCTGACCGAGATCTTCGCTGAGATGCAGGGCGCCAAGGAGGAGACCCGCTCCGCCATCGAGCATCTGGCCGGCAAGGTCGCCGTGCTCACCGCCACAGTCGAGGAGTTCGAGAAGTCGCTGTCGCGCGCCTCGCCCGAAGCCGGCGTCATCCGTCGCATCTGGGGCCGCGCGTTCGTCGTGACGTTGCTCGTGAACGCCGCGATCGCGGGCATTGTATGGTGGGCGCTACGCTGAGCAGAGCGTGCTCATACCCCAAGAGCAAGCACAACGGAACATTTGGAGGACGGAAGTTCGGGGCCACGTACGACATTTGCGTCGATATCAACGCTGCAACGCAGAAGGCTATCCGATCCAAGAAGCTGCTGTCGAAGCCTCGGCGTTCGGCGGCCCGACGCCTGCCTTTAGCTACGTCCGCTTCTCGACGGTGAACGTCGACAGCAAGTAGGGACTGCAAGCTGTTGACAAAGCACGGGCATGAGTGATCTTTCTGGTTTACCATCCCCCGCGCCGGTACTCGATCCCTATAGATCCCGCAATGAGGCCGATGACGCACCACACGATCAACTGACCAAGTGTGAGTGACATGCCGCTACCTCTTTAGCCGCCAAGCAGCTTCGACTGAACGAGCCCCGAGACGATCATCTCGAGCGCAAGCGCGACCTGAAGTACGCCGAATACCGCACCCAGTACCCGCAGAGGGGTCATGCCAATGATCAACATGACCCGTTCGGCGTTGCGCATCGCTATGTAGTCGAGCACCAGCACGCCGAGCGCGACGGCAAGCACGATGGCTTTGCCTGAGAAGTTCGGGAAGTATGCCACGAAAATGATGAGCACACCCATCGCATGGGGGCTGGCAATCGTAGGAAACGCCAATGGCGCGATAGCGATCGCTTCCGCTTTGCCGGTCTTGTCGGCCGGAGGGAGGGAACCTCCCCCGGAAAACATGCTTCTCAGAGCAGCAATCATCAGAAGGATGCCGGAGGCCATCATGAGAGATGACGGCGTCGCTCCCCAAGCTGCCAGCACGCTCGCGCCGAGAAGAACCGCAATAATCACTGCCGCCGCGGCGTAAAGCGTCGCTTGTCCAGCTATCCGTCGGCGGGACTGATCATCGACAGCCGTCGTGAGCCCGGCAAATACAGGCATGACGCCGATCGGCCCCATCATCATGAACATGAGTGGAAACAGCTTGCCAAAGATCGGCGACAGTTCTTCGGACATGCGGTATCCCTACGTCAGAACTCTTCGTGATTGCAGAGGCCAGCTCGTCAGCGCAGGAAACTGAGCTGACCTCCCGACCGACAAAATTTGATGACCGGAGGAATTTTGCAGCACGCTCAGGGTTTGATTGCCTGAACGTCCTGCAGCGAAGGAAAGAGCAGCTTTCGGCAGACATCGAGCGAGCCGGCGCGATTGTCGTATTCCGACCTTGCCACTTCCAACTGTGTTTCCTTTTCAAGGACCCGCGATAGTGTCTCAGTGCGCTGGCGATACAGCTGCCGCGAACGATCAACTACCTTTTTCATAAATTCAAACCGCGCTTTTGTAGCTGCCACCTCGTCGGGTCCTTTATCGCATCCGGCATCCCACCCTTTTCGGAACGTCGCATACAAGGCCTCGATCGAGATCGGGACGCCGCCGAAATGTTTGGCCAATTGCACCATGGCTTGGTATTCGGCCTGTACGAAGGCGAGGCTCTTCTCTGAAACCACCAGCTGGGCGCGGTTCCAGGTGTCCTTGAGCTGGGCGATCTCCAACTCGATGAGGGGGATCGATTTTCTGAGGTGAAGCTCCTCCTTCTGCTTCAATAGCTTGGCGTCGCGCTCGAATTGAGCCCGGTCGCGATCGATCTGGATCTTGGCCATCATACTCTGATAGCCGTAAGACCGCGCATAATCGACCAGCAACATCACTGCGATTTGATTGTTGCTGGCAATGGATTGGTTCGTGGCCTGCGCTCTTACGGCGGTCGTCATACCGCAGAGAACCAATGCCAGAATGCAGACCTGGACGCGTTTAAGCATTGAAGATTACCACCTGGTTTAGCGTCCGAACAATCGCACGACGCCACCGCCGCCGTGAACGTTTATCGTCTGGCCGCTCACCCAGCTCGAAGCGGGCGAGCAAAGCCATAGCATGGCATTCGCACAGTCCTCGGGGCGGCCAGGACGCCCAGTGAGCGTATCCGGGTTCATCATCCGCTCCTGCGTTGCCTCATCGATCCCTGCCGAGGCGTAGCCCTCGGTGATCACCGTCCCGATGAGGATCGAATTCACCCGAACCTTCTTCGCCAGGGCGTGCGCCATGCTGACCATGAGCTGGTTGAGCGCCGCTTTTGCTGTTCCGTAAGCCAGAATGTCGTAGGCAGGAACCGCCGAAGAGAACGAGCCGGAGTTGGTGATCGTGGGATTCGTCGCCTTGAACAAATGCGGCGCACAGGCGCAACTCATCCGGTAGGCGCTGATCGTGTTCAGCTTGTAGGAATCGATCATCTGCTGCTCGGTCACAGCCAGCGGGTCTGGATTGACGCCACCCCAGCCGACGTTGTTGATCAGCGTCGAAATTCCCCCAAACGCCTCCGCCGTCGCCGCGACGCAAGACTGAATGTCGGCTTCCGATGTGACATCGCACTTCATGCCGATAGCCTGGCTGCCGGTCACTACCGCGATCTCGGCCGCAGTCGCCTGCGCTTTGTCGCCATTCAAATCTGCGATCATCACCTTTGCGCCGGCGCCGGCCAACGTCTTGGCGATGGCGGCGCCGATATTCTGCGCGCCACCAGTAATGAGAACCGAGTGACCCGCCATTCGGAACTCAGAGAAGGGATCGAAAGCCGTCATTGATGGTTGTCCTTTGGTAAGCTGCAGCACAGATAAGCGAGCGGAATACGGACGATCTCAGTTGGAGTTGCCTCTCACGACAACCCGACCGCCACGTTTCGCTTCGGTGAGTTGAAGGATCGCAAAGCTCCTAATTCCAAGCGCGGCGAGAAAGCCCACGAGCACTGCCCATGGCCTTTCGACTCCCAGCATCAGCATCGTCGTCACTGCTGCCGATCCGACAAATGCGCCTTCCAGCACCCACATTCCCGGATAGAGCGCCTTGGGAAACTCGTTTATGACGACATCGCGGATGATGGTGCCGAAGCCGGAAGCAATCATGCCCATCACGGCACACAGTATCCAAAGATGCGACAGTGAGAGCAGGCCATCACCACTGCCGGGGGCTAGCAAGCCGTAAGTCTTCGCCGCGCCACCTGCACAGAGCGAAGCATGCGCCAACGCCTCGGAACCTTCTTTGAGGAGGACGTCCCGCCTCTCGATGAGCTTCTGTATCTGAGGCACGTTTGCGTAAATAATCGCAACCGTGAAGATGGCGACGATGTAGAAAGGATTAGCTACCCAGAAAAAGGGCTGAGCTTGCGGCCCCAGCAGCAAGTCGCGCACCGTGCCGCCGCCGAAGGCGGCCACAAACGAGCAGATGAAAATGCCGAGGGTAGATAGGCCGCCCGCCTTGGCAATCATCATCGCATTGACCGCAAAGGATATGATCCCAACGGTTTCGATCAGCGTGAACCATTCGAAGCTCGACTGCATCGGGACACAGCCTCAATCGAGCTCTTGAACACCGCCACCGCTGACGGTCAGCACCTGGCCACTCACCCAAGCGGCTGCTGGCGAGCAGAGGTAAAGCGCCGCATTGGCGATATCGGTAGGCTCACCGAGCCGCCCCAGAGGCGTGTGCCGCAGCATCTGCTTTTCGATTTCGGGCGTCAGGACCGTGGCGAGCGCAGCGGTCTTGATAGCACCTGGCGCAATGCAGTTCACCCGGATGCCCTGCGGCCCCAGATCGAACGCCATGTTGCGCGTGAGATGATTGACGGCAGCCTTCGATGAGCCATAGGCAGCCATGCGAACGTTCTTGTTCTCGCCCGACATCGAGCTGATGTTGACGATCGCTCCGCCGCCCGCCTTTGCCATATGCGGCGCACAGAGCTGGCTCAGTCGGAACACCGAATAGACGTTGAGCTGGTACTGCCAGACAAAATCGGTGAGCGGCATATCGAAGGGCTTCGGACCGCCGCCTCCCGCATTGTTCACCAACAGCGTCACCTTTCCGAAAGCAGCTAACGCGGCTTCTACGAGCGCCGAAAGGGCCGTCTCCTGGGTCACGTCGCACGCGACACCGATGGCCTGCCCGCCGCGGTCGGTGATCTCCTTTGCAACAGCCCGGGCCGTATCGAGCTTGAGGTCGCTCACGGCTACGGCCGCCCCTGCCTCGGCGAACCGCATCGCCGTTCCACGTCCGATGCCTGCGCCTGCGCCAGTCACGATGGCAACCTGGCCTTCGAGACCAAATAGTGTCGCGTAATCCATAAACTACACCTCGTCTCCAGGACCTCGAAAGAGTGCAACTCCACTGCACGCCGTATCGTTTGGTGCCCCACTCGACGAAGTGCAGCAAGAGCGCTGCCACCCAAATTGGGCTTCGGCTTTGGGCAAACTATTCGAGCGATGCTCACGCCGAGTTGGGAGCCCCAGTCGCCCATTGCGATTTATCGCGTGAGGCCGCTGCTCTTGGCGACGCCGGCACCCGGAGACCACGTATCCCAGGGCTGTCCTTCGCGGCCGAGTTGATAGCCGACGCGATACAATGCGCCCATGTATCCGGAATCAAACGGCTGTGGCAGCGCAACTCGAAAGTCGTCGGGGATAGCGGCCAAATGGAAACCGATGCCATCGGCGGTAGCCGTGGCATGAATTCGCGTCAAGTCGCCGAGCGCTTGATACTTCAGCGTCGTGTAGAGTGACCGCTGACCTATCGCCAGCAGACTGTCTCGTGTCTCTTCGAACTCGGGACCGATCTTGCCATTGCGAATGATAAAGAGTTTTCGCTTCAGCTTGCGCCCAACGGCTTTATCGATCTCACCAAAGCGGAAACCGGTCGGCGAAAGAAAGACTTGCCGGGTGGGGCCGCCGTCGACATGCAGCTCTTCGTAGTGCTTGCCACCAGCCACGACCTTTATGCGCACCGGTGGGAAGACGCCAGGGATCGACGCCGAAGCCAGCAAGATCGATCGAATGAGTTCAACGGCCTGTCGGTTACCTCGACGGGCGATATTGCACACGTCCCAGAACACGGGACGTTCGGCATCGAGGTTTGTCGTGCTGACAAGTAGCAGCCGCCCGCTGTTACAAGCTGCGGCGATCTCGGAAACCATCGCCGCAGTAACAAATTTATCGATCAACCGCTTGAGCGGCGCGCTGCTGGCAACGGCATTCCCGCCTAAAACGCCCTCCAAGATATTGGCCTCGTAGATGTCATTGCCGCCGTAACGCGTGAAGATCTCCGTCAGCTGGCTGTCGTAGGCCGAGCCGAGGAACGCGAACGGGGCGATCAGAGCACCTGCGCTGACTCCGGTGACGAGATCGAAGCTCGGACGGTCGCCTTTCTCGCTCCATCCGACAAGCAGTCCCGCACCGAACGCACCGTTCTCGCCGCCGCCCGAGATGGCGAGAATGTTGGTCTCTAGCGACTCTCCGCGTGCTTGCTTGGCTCGCAGCTTGGCACGGATTGAGGACAGGTGGGAGGCCTCGAAGGCTTCCAGTGTCGGTTGTTGGTCCCCCCACCCACGTACGCCGGCCAACCCGTCGATCTCGGCGGTATCGACAAGTTTAAACGGCACGGCACTTCGTTCAGGCAACGAAGCGCAGCCCGCTGCCGCGATTGCGGCAAAACCCGCAATGAGGATGTTGAGCCAGCGCAATGTGACGCTCCCAGTGCGCTTTACTTTGCTCGCAGACGAAGCCCAGCAATGCCATAGGCGACGTTCACGCCTGTCTGACCTTGCACGCTGAGCGGCTGCAGAGCGACGGACTTCTTGAAACCGCCGATCAACAGTTTTGCCCCTGCCCCCACGCCCACTGATGCCTCTGCACCGGCGCCGAGGTATTGGCCTTCGAGATGGCCCGGTCTGAGTGTGTTCGTGCTGGCGAGGACGGTCCACATAAGAATGGACGGCCCGGTAATCCCGATGTCGACGCCGAGATTGGTGACACGCGCACGATAATAGTGCGGCCTCCTGCCGTCGGCAGGAGTGAACGTGCAATCGAAGCCCTTGCTGGAGATCACGAGCAGGCCGAAGCCGACACCACCTTTGCAAACCAACTGGCCTGCCTGAATTTTAGGCTCAGCCCTTGCACTTGACGTCGATACGAGCGCGAGCATCAGTCCAGCGATTGCGCTGGCGAGAAGTCGAGTTTTCATTGTTCATCCCCCTTCTATGGTTCAGTCAGCCTTGGGCCGCTTTCGCGACATGCGATAGGGTTCACCGTCCGCAACGACAAAGTCTGGCCCGGTTCGAGACGACGGCGCTGCAGAGAGATCGGTGACGACCAATGTCGTTCCGGGGCGATACGTCATTGCAACGCGCATCGCCTCGTTACGGTCGAGCATCTCGATCCGACCAAGCGTCTCACTGGTTGTGCGATCGACTGCCGCACCCTCTGTGGCGGCGCCGCCCACACCGTAGGACATCCACCGCAGAGCCCGGCGATCCGGTGCGGTGCCAAGAAGCGCAAAGGCCTGCGTCCCGAGCGGTCGCTCCGGCTCCCGGATGCGCACCTCCCCCTCGCTCTCGATCTTGCCGTTCAATAGGACGATGGCCCGGCGATCCGCGCCCGATACCACAATGGAGCGGACGACCGGCTCGACGCGGGTCGTCCATCCACCCTTCGTCGGCTTCGATTGCACGGCCGCCATTACCTGGCCGGCTTGGTCGGCAGCGGCGTCGGGAAGCAGGATGCCCGGGCTTGCCATTTCCGCTGGTGCGCTGCGGCGATCCGCGACGATGACCGGTGTCCCCACGTCGGTGATGCGAAATAGCTTGCGAGCGAATTCTGTCGGCAGTCTCACGCAACCGGCTGAAGCTGGATAACCGGGCAAGTCGCCAGCATGAAGCGCGATGCCTCGCCAGGTCAGGCGCTGCATGTAGGGCATCGGCGCGTTGTTGTAGATGTTGGAGTAGTGCTCGACCCGCTTCTGCAAGATCGTGAACACGCCCGTCGGCGTCCTATGCCCCGGCTTTCCAGTCGAGCAACTCGACACGCCGATCAGCACGCCGTTGCGGTAGGCGAAGGTCAGTTGGTCACTGGTAGACACGATCACGACGACGGGGCCAGGTGGAGCTCGCTCCGGGGCCCAGAAGAATTGTCCCGGCGCTAGACGAGCCGGTCGACTACCGGACGCCGGCGCAGTTGGCGTCGACTGCGCCAGTGCTGGCGAAGCAGCAGCACACGCAAGCCCGATAAGGACATTTCGTCTCGAACTCTTCACGATCACGTCCCCGGATACTTCAGCACTTAGCCAACCCGCAGGTACAGGACGGCCAATTCCCCGCTCGCTAGAAATAGGACCTAGCTCAGATTTGGGTCATATGCTTGAGTGTCGTCGCCCATTTTGGGCACCCCAACTGAGGGGACCTCTGACAGATTGGGACGCCTCCATGCACCGGTTCGACGAGGAGTACGTCAAGGCAAACTTCGGTCGGATATGGCCGCGTCACGTGGAGACGCTGACGTGGTTCCTCATTCAGTGCCGCAAGCATTTCGGCGGCGACTTGGATCTGTTCCTCGTGCTGGCCGTGATCGGCGACCGCTCGTTCTCTGCCGCCCGCGCACCCGAGCAGCTGACGTACGAGGCGCTGATCGACGGCAGCCGGCAACCCGTGGAGCCAGAGGCGCTCAACACCCAGTCAATTTCGGACTTCAGCGGCATCCCGAGGGAAACCGTTCGCCGTAAGGTCAACGAACTGGTCGACCGCGGTTGGGTCGAGCGAGGCGAGAACGGCTATCTGCGGGCGACGCGCAAAGCCGCCCTCGATCTTCACCCCTTGACCGAGGTCAGCTTCACCTACCTCTCACGAATGGCCGCCGTGTTTGACGACTCGCCCTAAACCATCATGTCAGCAGAGTGTTGGGGATACGAGGCCAGTCTGGGGGGACCGCGACGATTAAGTGGAGCACGCACGAATTCGCGTGTCCGGAGTTTGCGCCGGGAAGTGTCCGCTGTCGGACTTGGAGCAACCGGATTAACAGTATTATCACTAAACAGATGATAACCGCGTCTCGACCCCCCCTTTTTCTGCGGTCCGTCCTATGGTGCGGCGCTGATGCTGCACTGGCTCAGGCCGCTGCGGATCAGAATAGACGACACAGCAAGCATCGAGCCTATGTTCGCGAATACCGACCGCTGACATTCGGGCACGGAGAAACGTCGAGAAAAGCCGATGCGTCGCTGGGACTTCAGCGCTCGGCCTCGGACTCGTCGCGCTCGCGTGAGTTGTTGCCGAACGCCGCTTCGCGGGCGGCATCGAGCTTCTCGGCGCCGCTCTCGTAGAGACGGCCGAGGCTGGCCTTGTCGGGTTCGTTGGCGAGGTAGCGCATGTCGTTGAGCTGGTCGG
>Ga0247832_1006744_pt1 | contig 12425 bp, 11 predicted proteins | sample LaCruzMarch2015__10_FD_192407 | JGI IMG/M metagenome (GOLD analysis project Ga0247832, IMG submission 192407) | Freshwater microbial communities from meromictic Lake La Cruz, Castile-La Mancha, Spain - LaCruzMarch2015_4m | ecosystem: Environmental > Aquatic > Freshwater > Lake | place: Spain... | reverse complement strand
AACCCTGAGCGATGATTTGCCCCAACTGCAAGAGTTGTTGGACAAAGGCGATGTGTACGCAGCCAACCGCATCCTGCATCAACTCAAGGGCTTCACGCCCGTGTTTTGCGTTGACAGTCTGGTCGAACAGGTGGTCATGGTCGAAGGCCTGAGCAAGCACGGTGAAACCAGCGAGGTGCGCACCGCTTATGGCCAACTGGCCCCGCAACTCGAAGCGTTGCGCCTGGAAGTGATCGCGCATCTGGACAGCCACAGCCCAAGCTGAACTGAAGCAGCATCCTTCGCGCATAAAAAACGGGCCCTAAGGACCCGTTTTTTTGTTTCATTTCACCAATTACTTCAAAGCCTTGAAGCGCACGCGCTTGGGCTTGGCGCCCTCTTCACCCAGACGGCGCTTTTTGTCGGCTTCGTACTCTTGGTAGTTGCCGTCAAAGAACACCCACTGGCTGTCGCCTTCGGCGGCCAGAATGTGCGTCGCAATGCGGTCCAGGAACCAGCGGTCGTGGCTGATGACCATGATCGAGCCTGCGAATTCCAGCAGCGCATCTTCCAGCGCACGCAAGGTTTCCACGTCCAAGTCGTTGGAGGGTTCATCCAGCAGCAACACGTTGCCGCCTTCGATAAGGGTTTTGGCCAAGTGCAAGCGGCCGCGTTCACCGCCCGACAACATGCCGACCTTTTTCTGCTGGTCGCCACCGTTGAAGTTGAAGCGCCCGCAATACGCGCGGCTGGCCATCTGGAACTTGCCCACGTTGATGATGTCCAGTCCGCCCGAGACGTCTTCCCAAACGGTCTTGCTGTTGTCCAGGTCATCACGGTTCTGGTCCACAAAGGCCATGCGCACGGTCTGGCCAATCTTCACCTCGCCGCTGTCGGGCTGCTCTTTGCCGGCGATCAGCTTGAACAGGGTCGATTTACCGGCACCGTTAGGGCCGATGATGCCCACGATGGCGCCCGCAGGCACCTGGAAGCTCAGGTTGTCGATCAGTAAACGGTCGCCAAAAGACTTGCTGACGTTCTTGAACTCGAACACCTCGTTGCCCAAACGCTCAGCCACAGGGATAAAGATCTCCTGGGTCTCGTTGCGTTTTTGGTAGTCGTGGTCGCTCAACTCTTCGAAGCGGGCCAGACGCGCCTTGCTTTTGGCCTGACGGCCCTTAGGGTTGGCACGCGACCACTCCAGCTCTTTCTTCATGGCCTTGGAGCGGGCATCTTCGGTGCGCTGCTCGGTGGCCAAACGGGCGTCTTTTTGCTCCAACCAGCTGGAGTAGTTGCCCTTGTAAGGAATGCCGGAGCCCCGGTCGAGTTCCAAAATCCACTCAGCGGCGTTGTCCAGAAAATAACGGTCGTGGGTGATGGCCACCACAGTGCCCGAAAAACGCTGCAAAAACAGCTCCAGCCAGTCCACGCTTTCAGCGTCCAAGTGGTTGGTCGGCTCGTCCAGCAGCAACATGTCGGGGCGCGATAGCAGCAAACGGCACAGGGCCACACGGCGTTTTTCACCGCCAGACAGTTTGCCTATGATGGCGTCCCAAGCGGGAAGGCGCAGCGCATCGGCGGCGATCTCCAGCTGGTGCTCTGAGGCATCGCCGGCAGTGGAGATGATGGCTTCGAGCTTGGCCTGCTCGGCGGCCAATGCGTCAAAGTCGGCGTCTTCTTCGGCGTAGGCGGCGTAGACCTCTTCCAGACGGGCTTGCGCGGCCTTAACTTCGCCCATGCCGCTTTCCACGGCTTCACGCACGGTCTGCTCAGGGTCCATGATGGGTTCCTGCGGCAGGTAACCGATCTTCAGGCCCGCCATCGGGATGGCTTCGCCTTCGATTTCCTTGTCGATGCCCGCCATGATCTTGAGCAACGTGGACTTGCCCGAGCCGTTGGTGCCCAGCACGCCAATCTTGGCACCGGGGAAGAAAGACAGCGAAATGTCTTTGAGAATATGACGCTTCGGGGGCACGATCTTGCCAACCCGGTTCATCGAAAATACGTATTGAGCCATGTGTAAACCTGAATAAAAATGGACAGAAACCGGGCACCCCAAGGGCATCGGCTCTATACCGCGAACCTGCATGTGGGGTCAGGCGCGGCGTGTGCAACCCGGCATTATCCCAGCTTGCAAGGCTTGTGCATGAAAAATCAGACCGCCCGCTCCGTCAACTGTCCCGATCGGCTGGAATACTGAACCCGGCTATTCATCGCTTCGAGCTGCACCCGGGCGCTGCGCTGGCCATAGACCTCGGCGCGCAACCAGGCGCACTCGGCGACCAGCAGCGTGTCAGAGCCCAAACTGCACCACCACACACGGCCTTCTCCGTCCCAGCGGTAGCCGCGTGACTTGAGCTTGTCCTTGGCCTCAAAGGGCGCACCGGTTGCACGCAGCTTGTAGCGCGTCTGGTCTGCACCTGCCAGCAGACGCGCCAAACCCGTTTGTCCATCGGCCAGCGGCGACGCCAACACCTGGAGTAAAGCGTGGCAGTCCACCTGTGCCCGGTGCGCGTCGTAAAACCAGCCGCGCTCAGACGCCAAAAACTCAAGCTTGGCCGAGCCGCTGCCCTCTTTTTTCCAATCGATCCCTTGAAAAGAACAACCCCACGCCTTGCCCGCAAAGACCGGGAAACGCGCCTCGACAAACGGCCGATCAAATCCGGCGTTGTGCGCGACGACGAGGTCGGCCTGCTCCACCAGCGCCGTGACCTCCGCATCGTCGATGCGCAAACCCCGCACCATGCTGTCGTCGATGCCCGTGATCTCGGTGATCTGGGCCGGAATCGGCTTGCCCGGGTCTTCAAACGACTCGTAAATGGTGACCGGGCCTATGGGCAAACCTGTGGCCAAATCCACCAGCACAGACAGCATGGCCAGCTCAATCACTTTCTCATTTTTGCTGTCGAGCCCAGTGGTTTCGGTGTCGAGCACGATCACGCGCCGTGTGGCTTGCCCGTTCACAGCGCCATAGTCGTTGCACGGCACCAAGCGGCGCAAAACGCGAAAGTCCGGGTGTTGCGCCAGCGCCTGGGCCATGGCTTCGTGTTCAGTCATGGCATGCGGGCTTTCTGGTTGGGTGGGCAAGTTGCTGGGGGCCTGCGCCGGGTTATGGCTGGGACGCCCCGCCTTCTTGGGCTTGTCCACCCCGCCCGACTCGAAGCCGAAAAAACTCATCTGATCGATTTTGTTCATAGGCCGAGATTAAACCGCGACTTCGGGCACATCGGCCCACGAAATTGAACCTAAGCTTTCGGGTATGTGCAAGGCACTCATGAAACGGCCACCTCTGAAATGTGTTGAATCTTGATCAGCAGATCCGGCAAACGCGCTTGGCTCGCGCCATCGGGTGGCAAGTGCCCCGGCAAGGCACCAACAAAATGACGATCCGTCAGAAGATGTTGAAACTGCGCAGCCAAATAAGCACGCAAAGGTGCAAGGCTTTCCTGGCATTCATTCAGCAAGGAAGCGCGGCCATCAATCACGCTGATGATGTCGCCCATATCGTGGCTGAATAAATAATCTCCGCCGCCTCGGCCATAAAACGCCTCTAGCTTGGTGGCAATGAATTCGGGCGCGCGCAACACACGAATGGGCAAACCACTGGGCAATGTTAGCGTTTGTGCAGTGGCCATGCCCAGTCGATACCACCGGTTGGCAAAGCCCAAAATTTCTTCCTTGGTGGGCATCAGGTCGACTGATACACCATCTAAGCGCCAACGGCACACGGGTGCATCGGGGCTTTGGTCTTGCACAAAACCCAAGCCTCTAAACTGATCCTCAAAGCGGTAATAGTCGGCCAAGGCTTCGACGTTGGTGACGATGTCCACATCGTCCGTTCGGCGAATGGGCGGCATGGCCAAATCGGTGATCAGCAAACCTGCGGCTGCACCGCCCACAAACACCAATTGACTGCACAGCTCGGGGCCTAAATTGCGGGCGACATGCTCCAGCATGGCCACGTTCGGGTCATTGGGGTTGAACACCTGCATCAACTGGCCCAGCGTTTGTCCAGCTCGGCAATGGCCAAAGCACGCTCGCGCATGCTGCCCCCACGCACGGCATCTACCAAAGCCAGCAGCTCGTACAAGGCGGGGTTGTTTTTGGCGGCATCGGGCACCGTGGGGTAAAGCGGGTAAAACGCCACACCGCGTGCCGTGCCATCTTTGTGCGGCCAAACGGGCACGGGCTCGGTACTTTGCACAATCAGCTTGTTCAATGGTGCAGCAGCATGCGCCGTGGGCATGCCCCGACCCATGGGGCCATGCGTGGCCGGAAAGCTGTAGCGCACACCATGCTGCACAAACAGACGCAAGGCATCCAAAAACAACACGGGCTTTCCTGATTCGTCTTTGCGCGCAAGTTGCGCGGCCACAGCGCGGTCCACACCTGCGTGAATTTCAGACGCCGTGAGCTTGAGCTCCTCCGCCAAAACGGCATAGGTCGGCACTCTGTCTGCCCCCAAAGACAAGCGCAGCAGCACCACCACGTCTTGTGGGCGCAGCACCATTTGGGGGTTAGAAATTGTACGGCTCATGGGAGTAGTTTAGCTGCTTATTCGCTATTCGCGAATAGCAAATAACCGCAAACTTGGCATTCAAAACAGATTCAGCATACATACAAATCTGGCCAGTCACCCTTTTGATGGTTTCGCGAAAAGCCAACAACGGCGTTCAGTCCAACTTGATACCCAAGTCCACCGCCAGCTTGATCCAGACAGGCACTTCGCCTTCCCAGTCTTTTCGGGTGTCGGCCAGGTTTTTGGGCTTGTTGGGGATGGCGAAGGTCTCGCGCAGCTTGGCGGCTTTGTCGGTGTTAGACCAAGCCACCGCTTCGTCGGCCATGCGTTTGAGCACGGCTTCGGGTGTGCCTGCAGGAGCCACAAGAGGCAAGCCGCCTTCGAGCGTGACGAGTTTTTCGGTGTTACCCTGCTCAGTCAATGTGGGCACATCGGGCAGTTTGGGCGATCTGTAACTGCCGGTCACACCAATGGGGCGCACCCCCCGGGTGGACATGGTGTTGAAAGCCTGATAGCTGCCCACAGCCACTTGCAACTGGCCCGAGGCCACGTCTAGCCACATGGGCGCTTCACCCCGGTAGTGCACCGACTGGATGCTGGTGCCTTGCTGGCGGTTGGTCTGGTCGGCCAACATGTGGGGGTAGGAGCCCGGTGCATAGGTGCCCATGGAGGTTGGATTCTTTTTGGCCCAGGCCACAAACTCGGCCATGTTCTTGGCAGGGATCTTGTCAGGGATGCCCACCACCAGGGGGCCAGACGGAAATACAGTCACGGGCGTGAGGTCTTTGTCCAGGTTGTAAGGCAGTTTGGAATAAAGAACGCGGTTTTGCCAAAACGTGCCCGATGTGCTCATGACAAAGGTGTAGCCGTCAGCAGGTGACTTGGCCACCGCATCAATGCCAATGATGGCGCCCGCGCCGGGTTTGTTTTCGATAACCACCGGAACCCCCAGCTTGCCCGACAGGTACTCGCCGTAATTGCGGGCATAGGCATCGGTCAAGCCGCCGGGCGGAAAAGCCACCACGATTTTGATGGGCTTGGACGGCCACTTGGCAGCCTGCGCCCAAACAGGGCCTGTCAGACCGAGCGCCAGTGCCAGCAAGCTCAGCTGAATAAAGGGACGGCGCAACGATCTGGTGTTCATAGATAAGGCTCTCTCAAAAAATGGGTGCGTGCCAGTTTAGGGCACTTACCCAGCCAGCGACAGTGGGGTTTCAACCCATGGCGTGTCGCCAAGGTGTACAGACAGGAAACGGATTCCCCTGTAAAACAGATTTCGTTTCAATCCACCTCTGGTACAACATGGTCCAACATCTGAAGTTTTACATCGACGGCGCATGGGTCGAGCCCTCGCAGGCCAAAACCCGCACCGTGATCAACCCCGCCAACGAAAAGCCTTTGCACGACCTTGCCTTGGGCAACGCGCAAGACGTTAACAAGGCCGTGGCCGCCGCACGGCGTGCTTTTGAGTCCTTCAGCCAAACCACCCGCGAAGAACGCATCGCGCTCTTGACCCGCATCATCGAGGTCTACAAAACCCGCGCCAAAGACCTGGGCGCTGCGGTTTCGGACGAAATGGGCGCGCCTCTGGCGTTTGCCGAAAAGATGCAGGTCGGCGCAGGTCTCGGGCACATCGTGGCCACGTTGGACGTGCTCAAGAACTACGCATTTGAAGAAACCATCGGCAACGCCGAAGTGGTGCGCGAGCCCATTGGTGTGGTGGGCATGATCACGCCCTGGAACTGGCCCCTGAACCAGATCGCCTGCAAGGTGGCCCCGGCTTTGGCCGCAGGCTGCACCATGGTGCTCAAGCCCTCTGAATACACGCCCAGCTGTGCGCTGATTTTTGCCGAAATCCTGCACGAGGCAGGCGTGCCTGCCGGGGTGTTCAACCTGATCAATGGCATGGGTCCGGATGTGGGTGCGGCCATGAGCGAGCACCCGGGTATCGACATGATGTCCTTCACCGGATCGACCCGAGCGGGCATCGACGTGGCGCAACGCTCGGCCCCTAGCGTCAAACGCGTGAGCCAGGAGCTGGGCGGCAAGTCGCCCAACATCATCCTGGACGATGCAGACTTCCAAAAAGCCGTCAGCGGTGGCGTGGCCCATGTGTTCTTGAACTCGGGCCAGTCGTGCAATGCGCCCACCCGCATGCTGGTGCCGCAGTCGCGCATGGACGAAGTCATGGCGATTGCCAAGGCTGTGGCCGACAAGACAAAGGCCGGTGACCCGCGCGCCGATGACACGCAGATGGGCCCCGTGGTCAACGAAACCCAGTGGCACAAGATTCAGGGCCTGATTGCCAAGGGCATTGAGGAAGGTGCCACGCTGGTCGCCGGTGGCCCCGGCCGCCCAGAGGGCTTCAGCGCAGGCTACCTGGTGCGCCCCACCATTTTTGGCAATGTGCGCAACGACATGACGATCGCCCGCGAAGAAGTCTTCGGCCCGGTGTTGGTCATCATCGGTTACGCCGACGATGAAGACGCTGTTCGCATGGCCAACGACACGCCCTATGGCCTGGCCGGCTATGTGTCCGGTGGCGACAAGGACCGCGTGCGCGCTGTGGCCCGTCGGCTGCGTGCGGGCAACATCAACCTCAACGGCGTACCCAACGAGCGCACGGCACCCTTCGGCGGCTACAAACAGTCGGGCAACGGCCGCGAATGGGGCCGCTTTGGCCTGGAGGAATACCTTGAAGTCAAAGCCATCGCGGGCTTCAACTGAGCCTCTGCCCCATCCTTGAGCCACTGCAGGGATGGGGTGCTTTCAGCGCCCCGCCCGCTTTGTGTCACAATCACACCCGCTATGGCCTCCAGTTGCCGCAGCATCAGCACTCCTGCTGGGGCCTGACCCAGGCAACGCTCAAAACAAGCGCCTGTGGCTTCCATGCCCACCTTAAGACTTATCGGCCACCACTGGACACTGCCAACAGCAGTTGAATGAGCCGATACCCGCGCCGGACATGGCGCTCTGTAAAAATGAACTTTGAAGAATTGAATCTGGCTCCGGCCCTCATGCAAGCTGTGCGCGAGCTCGGCTACGACACCCCCACCCCCATCCAGGCCCAAGCCATTCCTGCCGTCTTGGCTGGACAAGACTTGTTGGCTGGCGCCCAAACCGGCACCGGCAAAACCGCCGCCTTCACCCTGCCCATGCTGCACAAGCTGAGCCTGAGTGAGCCGGGCAAAAACCGCTTTGGCGGCAAAGCCATCCGCGCTTTGGTGCTGACACCCACCCGCGAATTGGCCGCCCAGGTCGAAGAGTCGGTGCGCGACTACGGCAAATACCTGCAACTCGACTCCACCGTGATTTTTGGTGGCGTGGGCATGAACCCGCAAATCAGCAAGATCAAACGCGGCGTGGACATTTTGGTGGCTACACCCGGCCGTTTGCTCGACCTGCAAGGCCAGGGCTTCCTGGACTTGTCCAGCATCGAAATTTTGGTGCTCGACGAAGCCGACCGCATGTTGGACATGGGCTTCATCCACGACGTGAAAAAAGTGCTGGCCCTGGTGCCCAAAGACAAGCAAAGTTTGCTTTTTTCGGCTACCTTCAGCGACGAGATCCGCGAACTGGCGGCCAACTTGCTCAAGAACCCCCAGAGTATCCAGGTCACGCCCAGCAACACCACGGTGCAGCGCATCTCGCAAGTGATCCACCCCGTGGGACGCAGCAAGAAAAAAGACGTGCTGCTGCACATCATCCAAAAATACGACTGGAGCCAAGTGCTGGTGTTCACACGCACCAAGTTTGGCGCGAACAATGTGGCCGATTTCCTGACCAAAAATGGCGTGAAAGCCATGGCCCTGCACGGCAACAAGAGCCAGACTGCCCGCACGCAGGCGCTAGCCGGTTTCAAGAGTGGTGACATCCGCGCTTTGGTGGCTACCGACATTGCCGCGCGCGGCATCGACATCGAAGACTTGCCACACGTCGTGAACTTTGAAATCCCCAACGTGTCGGAAGACTACGTGCACCGCATTGGCCGCACAGGCCGTGCGGGTGCCAGCGGCGAGGCCGTGAGCCTGGTGTGCCTGGACGAAGAAGGCTTCATGATGGACATCGAGCGCTTCACCAAGCAAGAAATTCCAGTGCAATTGCTCGAAGGCTTTGGCCCCGATGCGGGCGAAGTGGCCGAACCCATCGCCATGGGTCGCCAGACCTTGTGGGGCGGTGCAGGCAAGCCCCCCAGCCGCGATGTCATGGCCGCAGCCGCCAAAGCAGCACGCAGCGACATGATGCAACGCATTCGAGACAACAAAGTGGCTGTTGGCGGTGGCGGTGGTGGCGGTGGCCAAGGCCCACGCCAAGCACGCGGCGAAGGTCAGGGCCCAGCCCGTCCATCGCGCAACGGCCCCCCACCATCCCGCCGAAATGGGCCACAGGGCCCACAAGGTGCCCCGCGCTTTGAAGGTCAGGGCGACGGCCGCCGCGAGGGTGGCAACCGTGACGGTGGCAGTCGTGGCCAAGAACAACGGGGCGATCCCCGTTTTGATAACCGTGGCGATGGCCAGGGCCGTCCCGCACCGCGTGGTCCTCGTCATGAAGGTCGTGGTCCAGGTCGCGGCCCACAGGGCGGAAATGGCGGTGGCGAATACGCCGGTGGTCAAGACAGCCGACGCGACGATGGCGATGAGTTGCCCCGCCACATCGACCCCTTGAAAACCACGCAATTTGCGCGTCTGGACTTGCCTAACCGCAAGCCCGTTCGCACCAGCGGCCAACCCGACCCGACCCGCACCAGCATCGACAGCTTGGCCAGCGGCGGTCGCCGCCATGGCGGCGGCGGCGGTGGCGGTGGCGGTGGCGGTGGTGGTGGTGGCTACGGCGGTGGCAACCGAGGTGGCAATGGCGGCGGTGGCCGTGGCTTCGGTCGCTGACCCTCACCGACATCAGAAATAAAAGAGCCCGCACATGCGGGCTCTTTTTTTGTCTGCTTGAAACTCAATCCCGCACGAACAAGGTCACCAAGGGATCGGGCCCGACCTGACGACTCCAATGCCCGTGTACCGTGGCATCAAACTGAGCCCCCGCAGGCAAGGTGTCTGCTGAGTAGAAAAACTCGCCCGGGCCAAAAATGCGCGAGCTGCCGTCTTGCAAATAGATCTCCATCTGCCCCCCCAACACAAATAACCACTGCGGGTTGCCAGTGCAATGGAAGCTGCTGCGGAAACCCACCGGGCTCTGGCGCAACTGGCACCCTGTTGCGGCCAGCACGGCCGACAGCTGGCTTTGGGGCGTGCCTTCAGGCAAAGGGATGAACTCATCCCGAAAACGGGCGCGGCCATCGGTGTCGGTGAAGAGAATGGGTTTTATGAGTTGGGTCATGGCGGCATGTCCGAATAAGGGGGAATGCAAATGGAGCTTCGATTGTCGCCGAGCCAACACGACACAAGGGTAAATCTGAGGAAGAATACGACCTCAATGGTGTGATGATCTCAGTCATTGCGTGAAATTTCTGATGGCAGACACCTGCCTTAAACAGTCGCAATTTTACTGGGCACCACCGAGGCAATCCCCAAACACTCAACTGATCAGAGAACAAGATGACCTCTAAACCCGATGTCCTGGCCGTGGCCAAATTGCAACCTTTTTATTTGCAGGCCCTGCAAACCTTGTACACCGTACACGACCGCACCCACACCCAAGACCCAACCGCTTTCGCGGCCCTGGCCCCGCGAATCGTGGGCGTGGCAGGCACTGGCGAAGCCAGCGTGCCCAGCAGCCTGCTCGCGCAATTGCCCAACGCCAAAGTAGTGTCGGTGTTTGGGGTGGGTTATGACGGTGTGGATGTGCCCGCCGCCATCGCGCACGGCATTCCCGTCACCCACACCCCCGATGTGCTAACCGACGATGTGGCCGATCTGGCCATGGGTTTGGTGCTGTCGGTAGGGCGCGGCATCCCCCAGGCCGACCAATTCGTGCGCGCAGGCCGCTGGCCTGCAGGGCCCATCGCGCTGGCCCGAAAGGTCTCCGGTGCCCGCATGGGCATCGTGGGGCTGGGGCGCATTGGCAAAGCCATTGCCCAGCGTGCCAAGGCCTTTGGCATGTCGATCGCTTACACCGCCCGCTCCGAAAAACCGGACTCTGGTTTGACTTTTTACCCCACGGCTGCCGCTCTCGCCGCTCAGGTCGACTTTCTGGTGGCCATCACGCCTGGTGGCGCTGGCACGCTGCATCTGATCAACGCCGAGGTGCTGCAAGCATTGGGCCCACGTGGATTTTTAATCAATGTAGCGCGGGGCAGCGTGGTGGACGAAACCGCCCTGATCGCCGCCCTGCAAGACGGCACCATCGCCGGTGCGGGTCTGGACGTGTTTGCCAACGAGCCGCAGGTGCCCGAGGCTCTTTGGTCTTTGCCCAACGTGGTGCTGACGCCGCACATGGCCAGCGCCACCACCGAAACCCGTCAAGCCATGGCGGACCTGGCCTTTGCCAACATGCAGGCGGGCATCAACGGCCAGCCCCTGCGCTCGCCTGTGCCCGAATGCATGGGCATGGGTGCAGGTTCACAAGGCCGCTGAACATGCCCGCACTGCGGCTCATCGTCATGGGTGTCTCGGGCTGTGGCAAATCCACCGTGTCGCAGGCCCTGGCTGAGCGTTTGGGCCTGGACATGGTCGATGGCGATGACCTGCACCTGCCCGAAAGCGTAGCCAAGATGCGGTCTGGTGTTGCCCTTCAAGACGTCGACCGCTGGCCTTGGCTGGACCGCATTGGCGGCCACTTGGCGGGCAGCCCCGAAGCAGGCCCCGGCCGTGTGGTGGCTTGCTCGGCGTTGCGCCGGGCCTACCGCGATCGCATCCGTGCCCGCGCGGGCGAGGTCTGTTTTGTGTTCCTGAAGGGCGATTTCGAGCTGATCGCTCAGCGCATGCGCCAACGCGTCGGCCATTACATGCAGGCCGGGTTGCTTGACAGCCAGTTCCAGACCCTTGAAACACCCGGGCCAGAAGAGACCGACGTGATCACCCTCAACATCACCGAACCGGTTGAGCTGCTGGTGGAGCAGGCATTGGCCGCCTTGCAGGCCCATCGAAGCAGCTTGGCGCTGCACACCTCTTTTTGAATTTTTGACACAAGGACGCCCATGTTCATCCGCTGCGCATTTTTTCAAGGCCAGGTCAAACCTGGACTCGAAGACACATTCAACCGCTACATCCGTGACCACCTGGTGCCGCTGTGGACCCGCTTTCCTGGGGCCCAGGAAGTGCGTGTGCTGCGCCAAGTCGAAAGCGACACCAGCGACCCGCACTTTGGCATGGTGCTGGCTGTGCGCTACCCCAGCCGCGAGGCGATCGAGATCGCACTGGCCTCCGAAGTGCGCATGAAAAGCAAAGAGGTTTCCAAAGACATGATCGCCATGTTCGATGGCACTGTGTTCCACACGGTCTTCAGTGCAGAAGAATACGCAATGCCTACCGATTGACGCGCCATAGACTCCTCACATTCCACCATGAACGTTCTGGACAACTTTCAACTCAAGGGCCGTCGTGCCCTGATCACCGGCTCTTCAGCCGGCATCGGCCTGGCGCTGGCCCAGGCGCTGGCGCAAGCCGGAGCCCATGTCATCTTGAACGGCCGCACCGCCAGCAAAGTTATGGCGGCGCAACAGGCCCTGCAAGCCGAGGGCATGTCGGCCAGCAGCGCGGTGTTCGATGTGACCGATGCCGACAGCGTGCGCGCGGCCGTGGAACGAATCGAGGCCGAAGGGCCCATCGACATCCTGGTCAACAACGCGGGTATGCAAATTCGCGGCCCACTGCACGAGTACCAGGACGCCGACTGGCACACGATCATGAAGACCAACCTGGACAGCGTGTACTACGTGGGCCAAGCGGTGGCCAAAAAGATGATCCCGCGTGGACGCGGCAAGATCATCAACATCTGCTCGGTACAAAGCGAGCTGGGCCGCCCCGGCATTGCG
>Ga0247832_1006742_pt1 | contig 12429 bp, 10 predicted proteins | sample LaCruzMarch2015__10_FD_192407 | JGI IMG/M metagenome (GOLD analysis project Ga0247832, IMG submission 192407) | Freshwater microbial communities from meromictic Lake La Cruz, Castile-La Mancha, Spain - LaCruzMarch2015_4m | ecosystem: Environmental > Aquatic > Freshwater > Lake | place: Spain... | reverse complement strand
TGTCAATTATTGGATGCAAACAGAGAAAATTCCTATCGAAAATTTAGTCGTTATTACAGACGATATTGCACTTCCTTTTGGCAAATTACGCATGAAAGGAAAAGGAAGTGATGGAGGACACAATGGTTTGAAAGATATTCAAGCTACATTAAATACACAAGATTACACACGTCTTCGATTTGGTGTTGGAAGTGATTTCGCTAAAGGACGTAAAGCGGATTATGTTCTAGGAAAATGGACGAAAGAAGAAAACTTAGATCTGCCCGCACGAATTGACGTTGCAATAGAATTCATTAAAAGCTTCACAACAATTGGTCTTGCGATGACAATGACCAATTGGAATGGGAAGTAAATGAATTCAGATTTTCATGTTTTTAAAAACAAAAAATTATTGTATTGCTTGTTCCAACAACTGCCCAAACCAATAACAATCTTCATACGAATTATAAAGTGGGGCAGGGGCAATTCGAATAACATTTGGTTCGCGCCAATCGGCAACAACTCCCAAATCTGAAAGCGCGTTGAACAATGCTTTCCCTTGTCCTTTCGCTTGAATGGAAAGTTGTGCGCCACGTTGTGTTTTGTCCTTTGGAGTAATCAACTCAAAGGTGCATTTTTCTTTGTTTTTCTCAGAAATATCTTCGATGACAAATTCCGTGAAAGCCGTCATTAAATCTCTTTTGGCACCAATTCTGTCCATTCCAGCTTCTTCAAAAATCTCCAAAGACGCCAATTGAACAGCCATTCCTAAAACCGGTGCATTGCTCAATTGCCAACCTTCAGCCCCTGGCATAGGTTCAAATCCTGGTTCCATTTGGAAACGTTTTTCTTTGTTGTAACCCCACCAACCTGCGAATCGTGGTAGATTTTTATTGTTAGCATGACGTTCGTGAACAAACATTCCAGAAACACCACCTGGAGATGAATTCAAATATTTGTAACCACACCAAGCCGCGAAATCAACTCTCCAATCGTGTAATTTTAAATTGATATTTCCAGCTGCGTGCGCCAAATCAAAACCAACAATAGCTCCCACTTTGTGACCAGCTTCTGTAATCGCCTTCATATCAAACAATTGACCTGTGTAATAATTCACGCCGCCAATCATCACTAATGCTAATTCGTCGCTTAATTCTTCAATTTTCGCTAAAATATCTTCCAAGCGAATTAGATTTTCACCTTCTCGTGGTGCTATTTCCACCAAATGATCGTTGGATAAACCGTGAAATTTTACTTGCGATTCCAACGCGTATTGGTCACTTGGAAAGGCTTTTGCTTCGCACAAAATTTTCGTTCTTTTTCCTTTTGGTTGGTAAAACGAAACCATCAATAAATGCAAGTTCGTTGTCAATGAATGCGTCACCACCACTTCGATTGGCAATGCACCTACCACATTAGCAGTTAGTTGTGTCAAATTTTCGTGGTAAGCAAACCAAGGTCGTTCTGCTAAAAAGTGTCCTTCAACTCCAAATTTCGCCCAATTTTGTAACTCTTCGTTAACATATTCCACCGCTTTTTTAGGTTGTAAACCCAAAGAATTTCCAGTAAAATAGCGAACAGTTTTTTCGTGGAAAGTTGGCAAATTAAATTTTGAACGGAAGTCTTTTAAAGGATCTTGTGCATCTAATTTTTTAGCGAATTCAAGGGTGTTTTCAAACAACATAAGCGCGTTTTAATTGTTACTTTTGTGAACTTTTACAAATATAATTAAGAAATGAGTACTAAATCCCCAATCAAAAGAGCAGTTTCAGAATCCTTGTTTGCAACAGCGAAAAATTTCTTCCCTGGAGGTGTAAATTCTCCGGTTAGAGCTTTCAAATCTGTTGGTGGAACCCCGTTATTTATCAAAAAAGGTGACGGCGCTCGAATTTGGGACGAAGACGACAACGAATTCATCGACTTTTGTTGCAGTTGGGGGCCACTTATTTTAGGACACAATCATCCACACGTTTACAATTCTATCGTTTCAACTTTGCAAAATGGCGCAAGTTTTGGCGCACCGACACGCAAGGAAAATGAATTAGCTGCTTTCATCTTAGAGCGCATTCCCTTCATCGATAAATTGCGTTTTGTGAGTTCAGGAACGGAAGCTGTAATGTCAGCGATTCGTTTGGCGAGAGGAGCAACAGGCAAAAATAAGATAGTAAAATTTGATGGTTGCTACCATGGTCACGTAGATGCTTTGTTAGTAAATGCAGGAAGCGGATTGGTAACTTTTGGAACTTCTTCAAGTGCTGGTGTTCCTGAGGCTTTAGCAAATGAGACCTTGGTTTTACCATTGAACGACTTGGAAGCATTGCGAACTTGTTTGGAAAACTACCACCACGATATCGCTTGTATCATCATTGAACCTGTTCCGGCGAATAATGGTTTGTTGTTGCAAGACGGTGTGTTTTTGAATCAATTGCGCGAGTTGTGTACGGAATACAAAGTTTTGTTGATTTTCGACGAAGTGATTTCAGGATTCCGCGTTTCTTTTGGTGGAGCTGCTGAATTATATGGTATTCAACCAGATATCGTAACCTATGGAAAAATCATTGGTGGCGGTTTGCCAGTTGGAGCTTACGGTGCGAAAAAAGAACTGATGGCTTTTGTTTCACCTGAAGGACCTGTTTATCAAGCAGGAACTTTGTCTGGAAATCCAGTGGCAATGGCGGCAGGTTTGGCTCAATTGGAAGTTTGCGCACAAGAAGATTTTTACGCGAAGCAAGAAGCGAAAACGAAGTTCATGGTTTCTCAATTGAACGAGCACGCAAACGCACATAATTATCCAGTTGAAATCGTTTCGATTGGTTCTATTTTCTGGTTTTCATTCAACGGTCACAAGAAAATTCAAGCAGCTAGTCAAATCAATTCGGACATGAGTAAATTCAATGAATTGCACCATTTCTTATTAAACGAAGGCGTTTATTTTGGCCCAAGCGGTTATGAAGTTGGTTTCATTTCTGAAGCACACCAAGTGAGCGATTTGGAATTTGCGATTGAAAAAATCAAGTTGGGCTTTGATGCGATTTATGGTGGGAATTGAATATTGAAAATGTTAGAATGTAAACTCAAATTGATTTTTTATGCTAATAAAATTTGCATCAATTAAGGATAAAATTACCATGGGTAGGTAAATACCTCTAATATTCTTTCACTGTTTATTTTAATTTCTTTTTTATTTTCAAAAACACCAGTTTCCATAACGGCTTTTCCTATCATTTCGATTACAGGAACTGAAACACTATTTCCAATAAGTTTCATCCATCTTGCACGATTTTCGGGCAATTTAAAATCTTCAGGAAATCCTTGGATTTTACAAGCTTCTTCTTTGGTTATTCTTCTAAATTCTCCTTTTCTATATACTTCATTTAAAAATACAGTTTTATATTCTAATTCGTTTTTAGCTTTAATTTCTTTAGTTGTTATATAATCATTCGTATCACTAGCAACCAACGTTGGAAAAATGTTAGAAGTTGAGAGAAAAATTCTGTTAATTCCAAATAATCCAGTACTTATTTTTGTGTTTTTAAAATCATATCTAATTTCATCACAAATAATTATTTTCTTTTCTTCCAAAGATTTCAAGGTTTTTGAAATTGATATTTTTTTCAATTTTATCGTTCTATCTGATTTTAGAGTGTCTATATAAATTTTATTATTTGATGAACATTCTAAAACATGTTTTTCATCATCATTGAGATTGATAAACTTACTTTCAATTACTGTAAAAGAATAATCAACCTTTTTTAATATCACAAGATTAACCAACTCTTCTAACTCCTGAATACTAATCGATTTATCCAATTCAGTAAAATGTTTGTAAGTCAATGGATTTCCATCAAGATTTCCATAGGAACTTTTTCTTCTATTTTTTAGTAACAAATAACAAATGAACTTTTGTCTTTCAGTTGTTTCTATAATATCCCAAGAATGAATTGTTGAATTTCCATTTCTTAAATCGTTAAATAAAAAATAATCATTAATTCCATTGTTAGAAGATAAACTCATGCTTCTTTGCTTGATTTCTTCCCCAAATAAATTTAAGTTTGATTTAGGAGATAACTGATTTTTAGTTGTTGAAGCCTCAAAATCAGAAATAATATTTTTCAGTTGAATTTTATTGCAAATTGGATTTGATAATTTGAATTTATCGTAAAACTCTTTTTCTTTAAACCCAATTATATAAACTCTTAATCTATTTTGAGGAACACCATAATCATAAGAATTTATCAAATAAAAATTCGCAAAATATCCAGCTTCTTTAATTCTTTCTAAAATATATTTTAAAGCTTCTTTATTTCTTGGATCTACCAGACCTTTAACATTTTCAAAAATAAAAGCTTTTGGCTTAGATTGATTTAAAAGATAAATTGTATCATTCCACAGCTGTCCTCTATCATCATCAAAACCCAAATTCTTTCCAGCTATAGACCAGCTTTGACAAGGCACCCCACCAGTAAGTAAATCATGCTTTGGTAATGACTTAATTTTGGTGATATCGCCTAGATTAAATATTAAATCTTCTTGAAAGTTTGTACAGTATGTAGAAATTGCATCATTATTAATTTCGCTAAAACTTAAACACGAACCTCCAATAGAATTTAGAGCTAATCTAAATCCGCCAATACCCGAAAATAAATCTATAAATGTAAATTTTGTTTTATTCATTGTTATTTATTTTAGTAATTCGTCTTCAAAATTTGATGGTGGTTCAATTTCTAAAAACTCTCTATAAATTCTTTCCCTTTATTCTTTTCCTAATAAGTTTAGTTCTTTTATAAAGTTATTATATGTTCCTTTTCCTCCTATTAAATCCCAGAATTCATTTCCAATTAAAACAGATTTATCTTGTTGCATATTAAACCATCTCATTGGAAATCCCCATTTATAATTTTCTTTTTTGCCATATGGGTTGTATGGAAGCGCATAAAATGCATAATCTACTTTTTGTGGCTTCATTGCTAATAACTTAAACATTTTTTCTTTGCTTACTTTCGTTTGATCACTATTTGGCAAGGGTCCTTTTAACTCGAAAGCGTACCTGATATTTGATTCTTTATTATGAATAAAAACATCACAAATTACACTAACAGGAATTGGATTTCCTCCACCTTCTTTAATGTATTTCAATTCTTCATCCCAATTGGGTTTGATTTTATCACTTCCTTTTTTATTATGTTCCAATCTATTCAAAACCTCTTGAATTCTTCGCAAACTTTCACTACCTACAGTTCCTTCTACAGAATATCCCATTGTACAATTTCCATGTGCTTCTATTGCTACAACATGAGCTAGTTTTTCCCAAACACTTCCAAATGGAGTTACAAATCTTCTTTCAAAATGTGAACCTTTGAAAATTTCATCTGGTACTAAAGCTGCATATAGTGGTTTATTTGCACGATGCTCCTCTTTAATAAATGGATTTTTTAAAAGTACATTTTCCATTACTTTATCCATCATTGTTGAAACTACATTTTTGATTGCAAGAGCAATTCGTTTTTGTTTTGTCATTTTATTTTATAATATTGATTCAAAAATTTAACAATCGAATAACCAATTTCTTTTGCAAAATTCACAGGAACTGCATTTCCAATTTGTTTGTATTGTTGAGCCGTTGAGCCTTCAAAATTCCAATCGTCAGGAAAAGTCTGAATCCGTGCATATTCTCTAACTGTAAAAGGTCTTGTTTCGTCAGGATGGCATCTTTCTGTTTGTTTTTGTGCAGGACTACAAGTTAAGGTTAAACATGGTTCATCCCAGCCGATTCTTCTAGCCATTCCTGTTTTTCCACCACTCAAATGAAAACTTCCGCCCATAAATTCTTTTTGAATTTCCAACGGTAAATCTCGCCAGTAACCTTTTTGCGGAACTAAATCAAGTACTTCAATTTTACTTTTTGGGTATTTAACACCATTTGATTTAGGAACATCAGTTTCAAATAACTCTCCTTTTTTTAGAGCATCTTTTAGGTTGTAAATTTTTTTGTAAGGTTTTGGATAGAAGTATTTTAAATCAATATCTTTTCGAATCCCTACAAGAATTAATCGTTCTCTTTTCTGAGGAACTTTGAAGTTTATTGCTTTCAAAACTTCTACAGGTACAACATTGTAACCTATTTCATCGAGAATAGTAATCATTCCTTGAAGCGTTTTTCCATTTTCGTGTGAAAGTAAACCGCGAACATTTTCACCTAAACAAACAAGTGGATTTACTTCATTAACTACTCGTGCAAACTCATAAAAAAGTGTTCCTCTTGCATCTTTAAAACCTAACTTTTTTCCAGTGTAACTAAATGCTTGACACGGAAAACCACCAGTCACTATATCTACTTTATTTTTATATGCCGTAAAATCAAAGTTTTTAATATCGCCTTCTAAAACATTCCAATTTGGACGATTTTTTCTCAAAGTTTGACAAGCCCATTTATCTATTTCATTTAATGCAACACATTTTATTCCAGCTTTCTCTAATCCAATAGCAAGTCCTCCTGCACCAGCAAAAAGCTCCAAAACAGTGTATTCATTTTCTGGTTTAACATAATTTGAAAATTCCTTCTCAATAGCATCATTGAAAAGTTCACCCATAAATATTTGAACATCTTGTTTTCTATAAACTCGATAGTTTGAAACGGGCTCACGAACAGCCGATAATTGACCATCGCGATCGTATCTTCTTAATGTTTCTTTACTTTTCCCAATCAATTCTGCTGCTTCAGAGAGTGATAAATATTCTTTCATAACCAAGTTATTTAACCTTACACAATGGTTACAAAAATAAATAGTTGATATGAATTAAAATTCAGAATTGAATTAAAGTTTAAACTTATTTTATGAACTATTTTTCAGCTTTGCATCTTTGTCTAATTTTGAACTCATGCAACAAATCTCCATTAAAAAAATCACTCTCAACCAAGTCGAAGCGCTTCAAGCAATTTCAAGGTTGACATTTTACGAAACGTTTGCGGAGGTAAACACGGAAGAAAATATGTCGAGCTACTTGGAAAATGATCTTTCCCTTGAGAAATTAAGTACAGAATTGAGTAATCCAAATTCGGAATTTTACTTTGCTTATTTGGAAAATGAGGTAATTGGTTATTTGAAAATAAATTGTGAATCGGCGCAAAACGAGCAAAAAACCGCAAATTCTATTGAAATTGAGCGAATTTATGTGTTAAAAGAATTTCTAGGGAAAACTATTGGACAATTGCTGTTGGAACACGCTTTTCAAATTGCAAGAGAAAAAGGCAATGAAAATGTGTGGCTAGGAGTTTGGGAACAAAACAAGCGCGCCATTCGATTTTACCAGAAAAATGGTTTCGAAGAATTTGACAAACATATTTTTATGCTAGGCGAAGATGTACAAACAGATATTCTAATGAAAAAGAATTTATAGACTTTTTAATAATTAGCGAACATTATTTACAATAAAATTATAAAACTGATTTATTTAGAAGTTATAAATTTCGTTCAAACTGTATGTTAAAGATTGATTTTTACAATAATAGGACTCCTTTTCTTTTAAATACATCTAGGTATTTGAAGTTCTCTTCAATCAACGATTCTGCTGGAAAAACAAATCGTTTGTCATACAAAACATCTTCCACCCAAAAACTTACCCAAAATTCATTAGATAACCCAAAAACTTCTGGCATTATTGGTTCAATTTTAGCAATTTCATTAGGAAGTAATACTTCTATTCCGTGACGTAAAGTAGAGGTTTTTATTTTTTCACCTGTTGTTGTATTTTCACCGTAACCTGTACTTGCAACGATGATTCCCTCCATAATATCATCTCGCATACTAATTAGGTAAACTGTATATTCCTTCTCATTTTCTTCGTTAATACTTTGAATAACAGCAACACCAACATTTTCAACCTTAGGTCCTAAAAGCTCCTCTTTCATTTACTTTTTAATTTTATTCGCTATTCGTTCACCCATCGCAAGATAATAAAAAATATCCCAAGAGTGCCCAACTCGTTGATCATTTACTTGGCAGAATTTTTTGTCGTTTTTCTTACCATTTGGAATTAAATAATTCTTTGTTTTTTTATGACCTAAACGCACCACCATTCTTCCTGTTTTTGGCATTACCATAATGTATTGCCCACCTAATCCGCGGTAATAATGAACCGTATTTCCAAAATTTGGATATACCCACGTTTGGAATCCGTAGCGTGTATTTACAATTCCTTCTTCGGTCTGAATCGGTGGAGTTTTCACCATTTCTTGCATATACCATTCAGGCACAATTTGTTTTGAACCGATTTTTCCTTGATTCAACATAAGGAATCCAAGCAATGCAAAATCTCTAGGCGATGCATACAAACAACAATAAGCTTTTTCGTCACCATTTTCTTTATCCAAACTCCAGTAAGCTGTTTGTCCAGCTCCAATTGGTTTCCAAAGCCAATCTTCCGTTAATTCAGCTATCGTTTTTCCTGTTGCTTTTTTCAATACGAAAGCTAAAATTTGTGTGTCTCCACTTTGATAATTGAATATTGTTCCGGGTTTAACCTCTACTTTTAGTCGTGTTACTAAACCATATAAATCATCTGTGTAATAAGCTTCTGCAGTTTCAGAAAGAGGATTTACACCACTTTCTTCCCAATCAAATCCAGCAGCCATTAGCAATAAATGACGAATAGTTACTTTGTCTCTACCATTTTCTTTAAACTCAGGAATGTAGTTGCCAACCGCCTCTTCAACACTTTTGATCTTTCCTTTTTCAATCGCTATACCTATCAATAAACTGATTACTGTTTTACCTGCCGAGAAAGAATTTGAAACTGTTTCTCGATTGTGTATTCCCCAGTATTTTTCAAACAATAAAGTATCGTTTTGAAATACTAAAAATGCTTGCGTTTTCCACTTTTTGTGAAACTTATCTTCGTTTTCGGTAAAGCTTGCTTTGTTGAATTGTTTATGTTCTTTCCACTGAAATGATTTGCCAGAAGTTTCAATTGTTGCCTTCGGAAAAACATCTAAATCGTAAATGGTTGGACCCGTTTTCCCAATCAAATATGTATTTGCAATACCACTGTATAAATAATAACGACCCGTTAAGACGATAAATAAATTTCCTCCAATAAGCACTACTAAAATGAAGTAAAGCAGGTAACGCAACAGTTTTTTAAGCATACATTAAAGTTTAAATTCAAACAAATCTGAAAGGTGATTCAACAGTTTTGAGCTAACTTCTTCTAGGTCGATTTTATGCCCTAACTCTTGTTGCATTGAAGTTACTGCTTTGTCATCAATCCCGCAAGGAATAATGTGAGAAAAATAACTCAAATCTGTGTTTACGTTAAAACCTATGCCGTGCATTGTGACCCAACGCGAGCATTTAACGCCCATTGCACAGATTTTTCGGGCTCTTTCAGTTTCTCCTTCAATCCAAACACCAGTCAGGCCTTTAACTCTTCCGCTTTTGATTCCAAAATCAGCTAATGTTCGAATGACAGCCTCTTCTAAAAAGCGCATGTATTTATGGATGTCAGTGAAAAATTGCTCTAAATCGAAAATTGGATAAACGACTAATTGTCCTGGGCCGTGGTAGGTAATGTCACCTCCACGATTGATTTTATAGTAAGTTGCTTCGTGCACTTTGAGTTGTTCTTCATTGAGCAATAAATGTTCTTGTTTTCCACTTTTCCCTAAGGTATAAACGTGTGGGTGCTGGCAAAACAATAAATAATTCTTAGGAATTTCGGTCGTTTGACCATTTCTAAAAGCAATTTTTAAGTCTATTGCTTCCTTTAATAATTTTTCTTGGTAATCCCAGGCCTCTTTGTAATCAATGAGACCTAGGAATTCACGAGTAACTTTTTTGTTTGTATTCATTTAGAATTTAGCCATTTCACCTTTTAAGTAATCGATGATTGCGATATCAATAATATCTGCACCATTCAAATTACATAAATAGTAAGAAGCCCAATCCACAACGTTGATCAAGTATAAAGAACGCTCGATAAATGAATCGCCTTTTGCTTCTAATTTGTAGATTGAACCACAGATTTTCTCAACGTGCGCCATTGTAATTTCCAAACGCTTTTGGTTTCTTGGGTGTAAATCTCCTGTACAGAAAAATAATGGTGCAAAACGTGCATCACCACCTGTCCATCCAACTAATTCGTTGTGGTTCATTTCTGGAATTGTATGGTGCCATCCTAAGTATTTAGAATTCTCGTTGAATTGTTGACGCGCACGAACAATTACACCTTCGTATTTAGTTTCAGCGTAATAAATACCAACTTTACCATATAAGAAGTCAGCAATTTCTTTTGCTTTTTCGTGAATTTCAGCGTTGTCAGCATTTAATAAGTCAACAGCACTTCGCATTTTATCAACGTTTGTTGGCGATGTCAAACCTAATTTTGCTAAAATATCTAATAATTGAACCACAGAAAAAGCCAATGCACTTCTTGGCGGGTTTCCACCAGGAACGATAACGTAATCATAACCATTTTCTTCGCAGAAAGAAGCCAAATGACCTCCGCTACAAATTCCGATGATGTGACATCCAATTTCTTTTGCTTCAGCGATACTCATTGTAGTTTCTTCTGTATTTCCAGAATAGGAAGATCCGATAACAAGTGTGTTAGCATCAACAAATGCAGGCAATGAATATTCGTTGCTGATGATGATTGGAACTTTAATTTCGTCTTGAACCCAGTTTGAAACGATTTTCGCACCAATACCAGATCCACCCAATCCACAGATTAAGATATTTTTAATTTCGTTTTTTGGTTGTTGGTAGGTTTTACCATTTCCGATTGCAATTGCATCAATGATGTTTTGCGGGAAAGCTTCGATTAGATTTTTCATTTTTTTTTGTTTTGATGTTAGGATTTTAGGATATTAAGATTTTAGGACTTTATTAGGGGATGAGAAACGAGGGAATGAGAAATGAGAGAATGACTTTTATATTTTAATTCTAAATTCTTCATTCTACATTCTTAATTATAAAGGGATATTCCCGTGTTTTTTCATTGGTAAGGTTTCTGCTTTTTTCTCCAACATTTTGAAGCCAGCAATTAATTTAGCTCTAGTTTCTTCAGGAAGAATAACGTCGTCAACGATTCCACGTTCTGCTGCACGGTAAGGATTAGCGAACATTTCAGCGTATTCAGCTTCTTTTTCCAACCATTTTGCTTGCGGGTCTTCAGCTGTTGCTATTTCTCTTTTAAAAATAATTTCCGCTGCACCTTTTGCTCCCATTACAGCGATTTCTGCTGTTGGCCAAGCAAAGTTTAAGTCAGCACCGATATTTTTTGAATTCATCACATCGAAGGCGCCACCGTAAGCTTTTCTAGTAATCACCGTAATTCTCGGCACGGTTGCTTCTGAAAAAGCGTACAATAATTTTGCTCCATGTGTGATGATGCCTCGCCATTCTTGATCCGTTCCAGGTAAAAATCCAGGTACATCTTCAAACACTAAAAGTGGAATGTTGAAAGAGTCACAAAAACGAACGAACCGCGCCCCTTTTCTAGACGCATCGATATCTAAAACACCCGCCATAGCTGCCGGTTGATTGGCAATCACACCAATTGTTCTTCCTTCGATACGTGCGAATCCAACGACAATATTTTTTGCATAATCAGCTTGAACTTCACGGAAACTAGTATCATCAATTACGCAATCTATCACTTTGCGGATGTCGTAAGGGATGTTTGTATTGTCAGGCAGAATTTTTCCTATCTGCTCTAGTTTTGCTTTGTTGAAAGAGTAAATACTCGGTTGCGGTGCTTGCTCATATGCGTTTTGTGGGAAATAAGTCACCAAATCGCGCACTTGTTTCAAGCATTCAACATCGTTGCTCGATGTAAAATGATTCACTCCCGATTTTTCAGCGTGCGTTTTTGCTCCACCCAAATCTTCTGAAGTAACTTCTTCGTGTGTTACAGTTTTTACCACATTTGGTCCAGTCACAAACATATAAGAAGTTTCTTCCACCATAAAAATGAAATCAGTCAAAGCGGGAGAATAAACTGCTCCACCTGCACAAGGACCCATAATTACTGAAATTTGTGGAATCACACCAGAAGCACGTGTATTTCTATAAAATATATCAGCATATCCAGCCAACGAAACCACTCCTTCTTGGATACGTGCACCACCTGAATCATTCAAACCGATAATAGGCGCACCGTTTTTCATTGCTAAATCCATAATGCGACAGATTTTCGCTGCGTGTGTTTCTGAAAGTGAACCACCTAAAACGGTAAAATCTTGAGAAAACACATATACCAGTCTTCCATGGATTGTTCCGTAACCCGTGATTACACCATCTCCGGGAAAACGTGTTTTATCTAAACCAAAAGCATTGGAACGATGTTCAACAAAAGCCCCAATTTCTTGAAAAGAATTTTCATCCAAGAGCACTGTAACGCGCTCTCTAGCAGACAATTTCCCTTGTTGATGTTGTTTGTTGATGCGCTCAA
>Ga0247832_1006735_pt1 | contig 12446 bp, 12 predicted proteins | sample LaCruzMarch2015__10_FD_192407 | JGI IMG/M metagenome (GOLD analysis project Ga0247832, IMG submission 192407) | Freshwater microbial communities from meromictic Lake La Cruz, Castile-La Mancha, Spain - LaCruzMarch2015_4m | ecosystem: Environmental > Aquatic > Freshwater > Lake | place: Spain... | reverse complement strand
AGGAGCATTATAAATAACGGCGAAATGATACTTCCAATTAGAAAAAGTATTATTATTACCAATATCACCCATACATTCATAGAAGTTATATCCTTGGTCATCTTCTGTATATCCAATATTAAACATACGAGTTGAACCATTTCCAGTTGATTTATGAAAGCATATATTCCAATCTTCTATTCTTGATGTTTGAGAATTACCAAGATGGAGAAAATAACTTGTTGCTGATGATGCTTGTGTAGGAACAACACTATTTCCAAATCCAATATTACCACTTGGTTTTATAGTTATTCTGGCGTCTGTTATTGAGGCACTAACGCTATTATCTGCTGTATTATTTAAACAAATATGTAAATCACTTCTGCTATAACTTGAAATTCCTTGTGCTATTATTGAGACTTTATTTGCAGCTGAAGAATTGGCAGGAGTTCCTAAATTTAAACTTGAAGCGGTGCTTTCGCTTGGACTTCTAATTCTAAAAGTAGCATTCGCAGCATTATCAGCAACACCAGAAGCTATTTTCATCCATTCACTCCAAGTTCCATTTTCCATATAACGAACACATAAATAAGGACCACCTACATTTCGAGGAATAGCAATTTGTGCTTTATAATTGGTATATTCACTACCTAAACCTAATGTCATTGAATAATATTGATCTGCACCATTAACCGATGGACCATTCGTAGTCCCTTGAATAAAATGACAACCAAAATCAGTTGGAGTATTGAAGTTAGTATAAGTTGTGTGAGTTCTTCCTGTGTTATTGAATAAATGGTCTTGAATTAATCTTCCACCAGTATAAAGACTTGTTGAATTCAATGAACCATTCACATCTAATTTATAAGTTGTTGAAGCAACACCTATTCCAACATTACCATCTGCGAGAATTATTAACCTTTCCGCTCCATTAGTTCCAAATTTTAAAGGTGCATTTTCATAATTCCATACATACGCTTCTTGACTTGCCCCTTTTATTATTTCAAATCCATCGAAATTTGTGCTTCCTGTCGTTCCATCTGTTAGAATAATTCTAACATCTTGACCTGTTTGTGATTTATGAAGATGGAGAATTCCTGATGGATTATTAATTCCTATTCCAACATTTCCAGTTGAATTTTTAAGATAAATAAATGGACTATCAGTATGAGCAGACAACCGTAAATCACCACCTACAACATCATTTCTTAAAGTTAAAGTATTTGCTCCACCATCACTAGTTTTAGCACTTGAATTTAAAAATAAAAAAGCATTACCAGTATTATTTGCTAATGATATAAATGAATAAGCACTTGCACCAGCACTACCATTAGAAATAACACCACCAGATCCAGCATCAGTAGAACCATAAAACCTAAATTGATTTTTATAAATTTCAGCACTTAAAAACCCTCCGCTAGCAGTTGTTGTTTCTGTATAAAAACGATGACTACCACCAGTCCAAATAGAATAAGTAAGCGCACCATTTTCAACACCAAAACCAGCAATATAAGTTGGTCCTGTTGTATTATTATGAAGAAGAATTTTATTGCATTTATTAGCACCTGTCGCTGTATATGAACTATCAAAAATTAATTTATAACCATTATCAACTCCTGATCCATCTCCAACAGAACTATCACCAATAAAAATAGAACCATCTTCAACGTGTAATTTTTGTAAAGGTGTATTAGTTCCAATTCCAATATTACCAGTATTATTATTATAAATAGATGTTCCATTTGTAGTCCATTTGCTAGAAGTTCCTGGTAGAACTGTTAAATGATTTGTTCCATTTAGTCCTAATGTTCCGGAATCATAATTTAAACTAAAATTATTTCCAGTAATAACAATAGGATTTGTGGCAGTTTTGACAACTGATAAATTCCCACTTCCGTCAAGAGTTAAAGAAGCATCTCTTTTTAAGGTGATTATATCGATGGTATTTAATAAAGGATTATTGAATGTTAAATTTCCTTGTTTTTGATTAAATAAAGATGTTAATGAGGTAGAATTTAGATAAAGCATATTTAAATTTAAATCTCCTGTCAATTCCATTTGATAAGCGATATTAGGAGTTGTAATATTACCGATTATAATCTTATTAGATTTAAGAGATGGTATAAATTGAGATGTCAAGATATTTGAATTAGTAAAACCATTAAATAAATTTAAATTACAAAGATTACAATTATATTTTAACATATTGCTTATTAGTAAATTAGATGATAGATTTGATAATTCTATAATATCATTTGCCGATAAATTTATATTACAATTTATCTGGTAATCAGTTAAATTATTTATGATTTGGTCTGTATGATTTGTTTGAAGCATACCATAAGCAAGACCAAATATAACACCACCAGCACCAGTTAAACCCAGTCCACCTGTGATATATTTACTTGAACCTAAATTAACTAAAAACTGCTCGAATCGACCTGTTAAAGAAGTAGCATAGTTTAATTTAGATAAATCTAATCTTGTTAAATTTGTAATATCTAAATTATTAGTAGCATTCGCGACCATAGGTCTTAAATTTTCATTTATATCTTTTGCTATATTTTGAACTGCTGTTTGAATAGTTGAATTATTATTATTTATTAATAATCCTATTCCTACAATTTGACCTTGTATAACTCCTATTGCTAGTCCTTGTGTATTGACACTCGCACGAGTTCCCATAATAAGATTTATAGTATCATACCATCCCTCCGTATCTGTTAAGGAAATTGCCGGATTATAATTGTAATATAAAAATAATTTACCTAATGGATTTATTTTTACTCTATAAGGTTGCCCTATTAAATTATCAATTGGGTCATTAAAAGGAACAGGAATATAAAATCTAATCTCACCTCCAATATTACAATTATAAATATAAGTATTATCAATTGTGTTTTCTGTTTTATATTGAATTAAACTTTTATATTTATTATCTAAATTATAGGTATAATTACTACTTATATTACTACTTATATTACTACTTATATTACTACTTATATTACTACTTATATTACTTGAAATATTTGAAGTTTTAATAATAAGATTATTAGAAGTATAATCGATATAATCCATAATAGGAGATATACCAGATGAACCAATATAATCATTATAATAATTAGCAAAATTATTCATATTTAATTTAATTTTCTAATTAATTATTAGATTATAATAAAAAATGTATAAAAACCTTTTGAATAATGGAGATTTAAGTGATTATAATTCTTTAAAAAATCAAAGGAATAATGCGGTTATAGTTAATAAATATCAACAAAGAAAATTAAAAACAGTTCCAAATGAAACTCAAAAATATTATCAATATTTAACCTATCAACAAACTATTTTAGATGAGACAAATTATATCGCTGAACGATTAAGAACAGAAGATATAAAAAAAAAGAAAGATGATTATAATTTAATTGAAGATTTAAAAATTAAAAGAGAGAAACAAATGAAAGAAATATCAATAAAAGAGAAAGATATAGGAAATCAGACCTTATTTGATACTGCTTCAACTATAAAACAAAAAGATTTGACACCTTCAATAATTACTGATATAGAAATAGAAGAACTAAAAACACCTAAACCAAGCGCACCAGAAATATCACGAAGCTCTATGGTAAATATAGCTTTTGATTTATTTGATAATTTCGCTTATGATATAGATGAAGGAGATAGTTTTTTAGAATTAAAAACAAAAGCAGAAAAAAAAGCAGAAAAGGCAAAAGCAATGCAAGATAAAATAAAACAAAAAAAAAGAAAGAAAGAAGAGCAAAAAGCAGAAAAGAAAAGAATAAAGGCAGAGCAAAAAGCACAAGGAACAGAGTAAAAGAAACAATAGCAAATTTTCCTGATATTCAAAAAAAATAATTTTCTAATTATTAAATAAAAGAAATGTTTATGAATTCAAAAAAGGAATATATTTACCCTAAAAAATGGAATGATGATGATATTATTAAATTTAAATATTATTTAAAGGAAGCGAAAGAAATGTATGATATGCCTGATGATTTAATTGAATTATGTGTAGAGAGACAAATAAACGAAGAAAAGGGATTATTAAAACCAATAGACCGATCACAAATAAAGGATATTAAAATAGAAACTCCGCCATTTGAAGAATTTAAAACCATAATAGATGTTTAATTTTTTTTATAATCATTTATTAGAATATAAATGAGAAAAGAAATAACAAATATTTATATTAATAGTTCTAATGCTGAAAAATTAGAAGCGAATAATAATTATTATTCTTTTACATTTAACACACCACCGATAATAATAAGAAATAGAGCAAATTTAAAAGTTGCTAATTTAACTCATTACCATACAACAGAACCAGCAAACACAAGACTTATTTATTCATTTAAAATAGGTGGTATTATGGTTGATAGTCAAAGATTTATTTCGAATGATTATGGAGACCCTACAATAATAGCGACTAATTTTAATAATACTCGAAATTATACAGAGGAAAATGATATACCATTAATAAAACAAACTATAAATTCTATTAAAATTAGTGTAAGTAATGATTTAGGAAATGCCTATGCAGGAGTTCCTAATACCTTTAATTTTTGTATGAGTTTAAAGATAGAAGAAGAAATAAATGAGTAAAAGTCATTTTATTTATATCAATAGTAAGAATAGAAATGAGAATGAAAAAATTTATAATTTCAATATAATATTAAATAATCCTATAATTACTAATAGAAACCAAAGGATAAATATAAGTGTTGATTATTTTAGTATGATGAATACTGATTATAATCTAAGAGGAGTTTTTTTTAAAATTGATGAGGTTAATTTAGGTAATAGTATTACAACAACAACGACTATAAATATTCCAGATGGTAATTATTCATATATATCACTAATGGATTTTTTAAATGGAGTTTTAGCAAATAAAATAAAAATTGAATATATTAAATACCTAAATTCTTATAAATTTACGAGTTTAAATTCTGCTAATTATGATTATTATATAATTCCCTTTAATGCTTCTAAATATTTGGGTCTTTATAATGAAGTTATACTCGCGACATATCAAACAATTACATATACAGGTTCTTATATAAATCTTACAAATTATTCACATATAATAATAAAATCAAGTTCTATTTTATTCGCTGATGATACACAGGATAATATAAATGATAAAGAAATGGGGAATTCATCTATTTTATTTATGATCGATAAACAAGATATTCAACCTTTTCAATTAATTTCATATAAGAATAATGGTGGCGATAATTTCAGTTATAATATTAATAATAGACAAATAAATAATATCAATTTACAATTATATAATGAAAATGGCGAAATATTAACAAATACAGAAGATTATTTTTTAGTCCTTAAAATCGTCATAAATGAAATAGAAAAAAATAATAATTCTAATGGTGGTATTTTAGATGAAATTAAATTTATATTAATGGATATGATGTTTAATAAAAAAAATAAAAATCTTATTTTAAATTAGATAAAGAAATGGATACAGTTGAGGAAAAGATGATGATGATGCAACAAATGCCGACGAAAAAAAATGATACTAAAATGTATAAGAAATTAGGGCAAACAGGTGGAGAAATAAAGAAATTAGGAATAAGTAATCAAAAGATTAAACGCCGAATGAGTTAATTTATAAAAGGTAATTTGTGATTTACTGCGTCTCGTTGTAGAATTATTTTTTTTATTGTTTTTGGATGAAAATAATTCAAGAATAATGAATGGATCAAATCCGTTTTTAACGCTCCACAGGTGAAGAAATCAAAATAAAGCGTTTTTGATAAAAAATTTATATGAATTGTGATATTTGAAATACTAATAATCTGGACTACTGAATAACCTATCAAATCGTTTTGACGATTAAATGGCGTATCTTCATAATATTCAAAAATAGTCTCACCTATCTTCTCCATCTTCCCAAGTTCGCACAAATGATTTATAAATTTTTGTATATATTCTCGATTTGTGATATCACCTTGACAATCATTAGCATCAATAATTAAATGCTTTGCAGATACCATAAATAATCTATAATAATAATAGATATAATTATTATGAATATCCCAAGGGATAAATGAATTATCACCATTAAGAATAAAAAATGCGATGAAAGAAAAGAAGACCATAGGACGAATTAAAAAATTTTAATTATTATTTATAGAGATATGAATATTAAAGAGGTTGAATTAGACGCGTTTAAAGATAAAATCAATAATTCTAAATTAGATTATCCTAAAAGTGATAATAAAAATCTTTTCCAACTTTTTTTTAATTTTTTAGCAGCAGGCGCTCGTTCAAGTGGTAAAACTTTTTCAGCGGTCAAAATAATTAAGGCATTTGAAAATTCAAAAATGATTTCAGCAGAGGGAGAACATAAAATAAGAACTATTTTAATATCTCCTACCTATGACGCTAATAAAAATTTGTGGCGAAATCTTAAATCTCTGGATGAAAGTGATATTTATGATAGTTATAGTGAAAGTAAATTACAAGATATTATTGATAGTATTAAAAATATAATCGATGAAGTTGATTTTTATAATAAATATCTTTATTATTTTGATTTAGTTGATAAAACCCCTAAAAATGAAATTCAGGCATTACTAAAATCTAATCCTGAAATTTCATTTGTATTAAAGAAATTAAATTTTGAAGCACCTGCAAAAGTTAAAAAATATTTTAGATTTACCACCAAACCAATCACTTTTTTAGTTCTCGATGATATTATGGGTTCAAGCGCTTTAAATAGGAAAAGTGAAAATTTATTAAAATATTGGTTGATTAAGAACAGACATATATTCACATCATTTTTCTTATTAGTTCAGTCTATAAAATCTGTTCCCAAAGATATTCGCCTAAATTGTAATCTCTTTTTTCTTGCTAAATTTTCAAATAAAAATACTATTTTAAATGATTTATATCAAGAAGTATCGTCAGTTATGACTGAAAATGAATTTGAGAATTTATATGACAAAGCGATTAATAGCAACGAACACGGAGCTTTAATTATTGATTTAACAGGAAGCAAAAAAAGATTTTATAATAATCTTGAAAAAGAACTTATAATATCATAAATTATTTTCTTATTATTAAAATAGAAATATAATGGATCAAATAAGTGGATTTCCAAAAAATCTTGCCTATAATCTTAAAAAATTGAATGGTTCTATTATTAAACAAAAAATTTCTATAAATTTTGATAAATCAAGCTATAATGGTAATGAAAGAGCGATGGTGAATTTTCCTATTGGTCGAATGCTTGATAGTCGTTCAATTGTTCTAACTGGAAAATGCACTACAAATACTAATGGCAATTACTTTCCAAGAGGTGGACTTAATTCTCTTATCGAAAATCTTCAAATTACAGCAAATTCTCGGGTGCTTCAATCAACTCAATATTATAATTATATATGGAATGCTCTTGCTGATGTTTCTGGTTATTTTTCACCAGAACAAGCAGGAAAACGACTTTATGAAAATTTCGACCCTTCTATATCTCACACAAATCAACAAGGAGAAGGAGCTCCTACATTAGCAATAAAAACGACTGTAACTAATTCGACTGAATCTTATTATTTTTGCGTAAATAATTGGTTAGGTTTTCTTAATAGTTCTGCTTCTACTTGGGATACTAATAATTTCGGTCAAGTTCAAATGACCATTACCTTTGCTCCTAATGAATGCCTATGGTTAGGATCTTCTTCTACTGCTGGAACTACTGCTACTGCTGGAACTTATAAAATTGAAGAATTAATTTTACGAATGGATACAATTACTTTCACAAATTCTCTTTATTATGATCTAGTAAAATCTCAACTTGAAGAAAATGGTTTAAATATCGCTTTTAATGATTATCTGGTTTCTGTTGGTTCTCTTGTTGCTAAATCTTCAAGTGGTATAACTCATACCGCTCAATTTTCAACAAATTCTCTTGATGCTTGTATTGCTACTTTCCGCAACAAAAATTATAATACTTGCGCTCCTCTTGTAATAGGTGATGCTGTATTAGATTTCGCTACTCCTGCCTCTCGTAAAGGTTCTGCTCTGGATTATTCACCAATAATAACAAATCCAGCGACTAATGAAGGTATTCACGGAGGTTTTAATCAAAGTGTTTATTTCCAGCGTTCAGGTGGCGGTATTGATTATTCTACTTGGTATATTAACTCACAACCATTTACAAATAATAGTTCCGCGATTGAAATCTATAATAATACCCTTCAAGCATTAGATTATGGCAATATTGATATTGCCTCTGGTGGTTTTCACGCTGGAGTTTTAACTACCGGATTTTATAACCGAAATTACTTTGTAGATATTCTTTCGACTGAAAATATTAGCGGAGATGGAAATAATTGGGTTAGTGGTATAGGTGGAAATGGTGGAGTAATCCAAATTCAATATAACGCACGATTTAAAACTCTTACTGATGAAGTTTATCCAGTTATTATTGGTAAAGTTTCTAAAATTCTTAATCTTAAAATTGGTCGTAATATTGATTTAATGGAGTAAATCTATTTATTTTATAATCATTTATTAGAATAAAAATGAATAAGATTAATTATTATGAACCTATAACACTTTCAAAGCAATTTTTGGAGAATATAAATAATAAAGTAGAACAGAATTTAAATGAGGATAAAGTTAATATTTATGATAATTCACATATAAACCCTCCATTTCGTTATTATAGTGATGATATTAATTTAAATTTAACATCTAAAATAATCCCTGATTTTACTTATAAAACTAAATCAATTTTTCCTGCTGAAAAACCAATACAAACAGAACACGATGAGATAGGGATTAACACAGGAATTTTAAGAGCATTATCAGGTTATACAGATTACGGAAATTTTAAAGTTGCTAATCAATCTCTTCCTGATAGTTGGAAACATAAAGAAACACCAAAAAATTTTTTATTTGATTTAGAATAGATAGATGTTAGAATTTTTAAGAAAATTGATAATAGAATGGTTTTATAATTTCTTTTCTAAATTTAGAATAAATGCCGGTGAGATTAAAACCTTTGAAAGAAGACGAGAAAAAATTGACTATATTACACGCCATTTTATTCCCTAAATCTAAATTCACACTAGAACAGTCTAAAAAATGGTTAGAAAGTCATAATTATAAATATATTCATAATCGTCAAACTAAGAATATTTGGAGGTTTAGAATTAAGGAGCAGATTAAAGGATATGGTTTTTTTTCTAAAATATTAGAAAATGGCGTTGAATTAGTTTTTATGATTAGACCTTAATTTTTTTTTATATTTCATTTATAGATATAAATGACAAGTTTAGATTTTGAGAGTATTTTTGAATGTAAGGATTTAACTCCATCTTCTATAAATACATATAAGACAAAAATAATAAAATTGAATGATGATAAACCAGTTAGAAATTTAAATTTTCTATTAGATATTGATAAAGTTAAAAAGAAAATAGAACCATTAAAACCAAACACACAGCGAACTTATTATATCGCTATATGTTCTATTCTTAACTGTGTGATAAATAATAATCAGGCGAATAAGAATATGAAAAAATTATATATTGATTATTCTAAAATATTAGATGAATATAATTTAAAATTAAAAGACCAAACAGATAAAACAGAAACAGAAAATGAGAATTGGATTTCACAGGATAATTTAAAAGAAGTCTATGATAAATTAAAATCAAATTATACAAAAAATAATAAAGCATTTCAGGATTATTTAATATTATCACTTTATTATTTAAATCCACCTCGTAGGAATAAGGATTATTCTTTATTAAAGGTAGTTACTGTTTATAATGATAAATTACCTAATGAATATAATTATTATGATATGAAGAATAAGAAATTTATTTTTAACAATTATAAGACAGCGAAGAAGTATAATAAACAAGAGATAGATGTAAATGAAGAATTATCTAATATAATTAATGAATATATTAAAGAATTAAAAATAAAAAATAACGATTATCTTTTATATAATTTAATGAGTAATGAACCATTATTATCTACCAACGCTATAACATTAATTTTAAATAGGATATTCAATAAAAAAATAGGTTCATCTATGTTAAGAAAACTTTATTTATCAAATCGTTATAGTGATAAATCGAAGGAATTAATAGATGATGTGAAAAATATGGGAACTTCTGTGGCAACGGCGCAAAATAATTATATTAAAAAATAGATTTTTAAACCATATATTTAGATTTCTTTATTTTTATTAGATTTTTATATCTATTATTAGATTTCTATATATATATATTAGATTTCTATATATATATATTAGATTTCTATATATATATATTAGAAATTTTAAAATTTCTAATCATATATATTAGATTTCTATATCTATTATTAGATTTATATTATTTTATATTAGATTTCTATATCTATTATTAGATTTATATTATTTTATATTAGATTTCTATATAGAATATAAGGGAAATAAACTTTATTTTTTTTTTCGCTTCTCTCGTGTATTACCCCCCACGAGCGTTTCAAGTTTTTTGAATTTCTTTCGTTCTCCTTTGAATTTCTTTGGAATTCCTTTGCTTTCTTTATGGGAATGCTTCGCGAATTCTAAATAATTGTTTCAAGCGGATTTGGCGGAAAGCGATATAATAATAATAAAATAGAGATAAAATAAAGACCATAAAAATTAATTAATGTCCCTTAATGACCCTTTTTCCTAAAATTGAAAAATAATTTTTCTCATAAGAATTGAAAATGACCTTTAAGGGTTCAAGGGTCATTAAGGTAATTCGAAGGGTCATTAGGGTCATTAGGGTTATTAAAGGGTTATTAAAGTGTCATTAAAGACCATAATGATAATAATAATAATAAAATAGAGATAAAATAAAGACCATAAAAATTACCTTAATTACCCTTGAACCCTTAAAGGTCATTTTCAATTCTTTTATGAAAAATTATTTTTTTTTTTAAAATATTTTTCAATTTTAGGAAAAAGGGTCATTAAGGGTCATTAATTAATTTTTATGGTCTTTATTTTATCTCTATTTTATTATTATTATTATCATTATGGTCTTTAATGACCCTTTTAATGACCCTTTAATAACCCTTTAATAACCCTAATGACCCTTCGAATTACCCTAATGACCCCTTAATGACCCTTTTTAACGGAATAAAGTTCTACGATTATTATAGAAGATTTGGAACGAATGTCAAATAAAATAGATATAAGCAATTAACAAAAATATAATATTGTTATAATACAGATAAAGATGAGTTCAACTACTTATATGGCAACATATATGAGAGAATATCGTGTGAATAATCAAGAATACTATGAAAAGGAAAAAGAAGTCTATAATAATAGATACAAAACTGACTTACAATACAAGGAAGAAAAGAAGAAGAAGGCACTTGAAAGATATTACAGACTTAAAGAACAAAAACAGCAAATTCCCTCTAATTAATTTTTTTTTCATTTTCCTTTTACAAAAAAAAGATATAAGGATAATTCAAGAATTAGATTAACAAGAAAAATAATTATCTATGTTAAAAAATAGAACCGATAAAAATATGAGTCAAAACTTCGGTAGAGTTCTTATATCCTCTGTTTATGCAAAAATAGATAATCCCAAAAAGAATATAACTATGGTGAGAGTTCCTGTTAGAACGGAAGAGGAATATATGGAGCAACACAAGTTATTAAACAAAGCTCACGGAGGACTATGTGAAATAGTAGGACTTGATGAATTCCAAGTGAAACCTTACTTTGATTTAGACCCCAAAGGAGCATTTGACTATTCTATTCTTGATGAGTTTGAAGAAGATTTAAAAAAAATCTATAATAATGATGTATTTATCGGCGGAAGAGAAGCAAGAGAAGAAAACGATTTGAAAGGAGAAAAAATCATCAAGCATTCTCGCAGAGTATATCTCAAAGCAAGAATTACATATAAAAACATTCCAATTGTCTTTAAGGAATTATTTGAAAAATATAAGGGACTTATTGATAAATCTGTATATTCCCCTACAAGAGTTCTGTATGTTCCGTTAAGTGATAGAAAAAAGAGTTTAGATGTTCCTGTCCTTAAAAATTTAAAAGGTTCTATATTTGATTGTTGTGCTACATATATTCAAGAAGATTATGAAGATTTGGATGAACTTTTTAAAAGTGAAAGTGCTGTTTCTCCTAAACCCAAGAATACAATTCAGGAACTTATAGACAAATTCACGCCAAACGAGGAAGACATTAAAGATGAAGAGGATGAGAACGATAATGACAAATATTTAAAACTTAAAAAATTAATTTCTATGATGACTGACAATAGAAGTTCTAACTTTGATACTTGGATTAAATTAAATTGGTGTATAATAAACATCTGTAAGAAGGAAAATATCAATCAAACCAAGATGAATAGAATAATTCATCAATTTTCAAAGCTTTCCAAGTCTAACTATAATGAGGATAAGGTTGATGATTG
>Ga0247832_1006731_pt1 | contig 12454 bp, 7 predicted proteins | sample LaCruzMarch2015__10_FD_192407 | JGI IMG/M metagenome (GOLD analysis project Ga0247832, IMG submission 192407) | Freshwater microbial communities from meromictic Lake La Cruz, Castile-La Mancha, Spain - LaCruzMarch2015_4m | ecosystem: Environmental > Aquatic > Freshwater > Lake | place: Spain... | reverse complement strand
CTGGCTGCAGATCAAGGTATGGGGGATATCCGCTCAGATGGAATTTTATTGCCAGCTTTGTTTGACTTTTTAGGTTTCGTATACGATACCAATGATGACTGAATATATTTTGATTCCTACCTGGACTTTCCGACCCTGGCGGAGTTTGTAGATTTTTGATTGTATTGTAGTGCAATCGGTCCCCCAATTTTAGCTCCCATCGTGGATTTTAGGACTTGAGTCATGAGCAACGCTCAAACCTGGGTCATTCAAACCGAAGATTTGCAGGTTGGGACTTCGTTGAGTTTTGACCTTACGGATGCCAACGGTCAGATACTTCTCAAAGCTGGCGTGCCCATTCAAGAACGCCTGAAAGAGATTCTTCGCAAGAAAAGTATCAGCTCGGTCACGATTCGCGGAGCTACGAATTCCGAGGCAGAGAAAGCGGAAGCCACTTTGCTCAGCTCCTACGCTGCAGAGCGAATAGAGGCAATACAATCTGCGATAGCTTCGACGCAAGATTCGATTATGAGACTTATTCAGGCCACGCAAAAGGGCAATACTCCCGGGGTGGAACAGCTTGTAACTAGCATGGATCAGTTTCTAGCGGAAGCGAACAAAGATATTTCAGCATCGCTTGCCGTAGTTGGATTGCGATCCAAAGTCTTCGAGCCTTCGATCGCCGAGCGCCTTGCAGCCAGAGCGACTAAGCTTTCGTTACTGGCAATTGTGATGAGCGTTCTTCGCAAAGATGGGGAGAGAGAGTCCCTAGACGTGGGCATGGCGGGTGCGTTGCACGATAGTAGTTTGATGGTGCACCCAGAGTGGTTTACCAAGGACAAATCGCTTCGAAACGACTCGATCGCAAACGAGTATCGCAGGCATCCATTGGAAAGTACTGAAATGCTTGGCGGATTCAAAGGGCTATCGAAGAATACGATCACGATGATCTCGCAAGTGCATGAACAAGCGGACGGAAGCGGATACCCGCGTGGTATACGATTGAAACAAGCTGATCCGGGTGCTGTCATCTTAAACTTGGCAGATGCTTATTTGGAATTGACGTTTCCCATCCAAGGAACCCCGATGGACCAGGCGGATTCGATTGCCTATTTGTCGCACCATGCAGCATTGGGCAAGTTTTGCAAAAGTACTTTTTACTTGATGATGAATGGCCTTTCGCTATATCCGATCGGATCTGCTGTCATTTTGGATGACGATTCCAAGGCAGTGGTTATTCAAAGCAATTTTGGTTACCCGCTACAGCCCGTTGTTCGCTTACTGCATGAATCGCTTGCTACAAAACTTGATTTGAAGCAATCGAAACTGAGAATCGTTCGCCCGGCTGACGGCATGCTTGCGGTCGGTGCAGAACGAATCAAAAAATCTCAGATGCAAAATATTCTTTGGCGGACCGACCGCTAACAGTATCCTTCCCCGCAACTTCTAGGCCAACCGATCATGCAAGAGACTGTCTTTGTCAGCGGTCCAGCGGGACGGTGCTCTTGTTGCTACAATGATAGGGCGACAGACGGCACTCCAGAAAGGGCCTGTTTGGTCGCGAACATCGTTTATTTTGCCCCCCATTCCGTCTCGATTTCCTCTCACAATCGATAGGCAGCTATGCAAGCCAAAATCAAAAGTCGTCGTTCTTTTCTAGTTCAATCTGCCTCGGTGGGTCTTGGGGCAGTTGCTTCCCCCAAACTCTTGAAGGCCCGCAGTTCGGTTGAACGTCTGCAGGTTGCTTGCATTGGCGTCAATGGCATGGGCTGGACCGATTTGTCTAGCGTGGGGTCGCATCCGCAGGTTCAGTTTGTAGGATTTTGCGATATTGATTCGAGTCGCTTTACCCAAGCGGATCAGAAATTTCCTGATATTTCTCATTTTGCGGACTATCGCGAGATGTTAGCGAAGCTTGGAGATAAGGTTGATGCAGTCATCGTTTCAACACCGGATCATATGCACGCACCAGCAGCCATGATGGCCATGCACATGGGGAAGCATATCTATTGCCAAAAACCGTTGGCTCATACGGTTTGGGAATCGCGACAAATGAGCCTGCTGGCTCAAAAGCGGAACTTGACGACTCAGATGGGAAATCAGATTCATTCCGCCGCCGAGTATCGTTTGGGTGTGAAGCTCATTCATGATGGCGTTATCGGCAAGATCCGCGAAGTGCATTCGTGGGTGGGGGTTCAAGGCCGGCAGTACAACAACCGACTGGACAGGCCTGAAGCCGGTGTCGCACCCAAGAACGTTCAATGGGATCTATGGCTGGGTGCGGCTCCTGAGAGACCTTTTGCTCCGGACGTTTACCATCCTTTTAAGTGGAGAGATTGGCAGGACTTTGGATCGGGTGCTTTAGGTGATTTCGGGTGCCACTTGCTGGATCCCGTTTTTGGTGCATTGGAGCTTACAGCTCCAACTTCGGTGATAGCAGCCCACGATGGTACGAACAACGAAGTCTGGCCAGGCCCCGAAACCGTAAGGTACACTTTCCCTGGAACAAAACGGACCGCAGGCTCATCGATCCAAATCCATTGGCGAGATGGCGGACTAATGCCACCGCGCGAGCTTGCACAAATGCCAGACTCCATGGAGCTCCCTAAAGCTGGCTCACTGTTCGTCGGTGAAGAGGGAGTTATGGTTTTGCCACATGTTGGCATGCCCATGTTGTTCCGTGACAAACAGAGCATGAAGGATGTGGCCATACCAAAAGTGCAGGCGGGCAATCATTGGCACGATTGGGTTGATGCCGTGATGGAAGGAAAGAAAACAACGGACGGATTCGATTTTGCTGGTCCCATTTCTGAAGCCGTCCAGTTAGGAAACGTTGCGGCTAGGTTCCCTGGTCAAGCCTTGGGTTGGGATGCTTCCTCGCTCAAAATAAGCGGTGTCGAATCAGCCAATCGCCTCTTAACCAAAACCTATCGAGCGGGCTTCGAGGTTAAAGAAGTGGTTTAGCATCTGAATGGCTTCGACCCCACCAAGCGGCGAGAAGCGAACCAGTTACGTTCATAACCGGAGCAAAGATTGCAGGTGCGATCGCTGCCGAAGATAGCTTCAGTACTTTGGTGGCTAGCATGGCTGCCATGCCTCCATTTTGAAGCCCCACTTCGATCGCGATGGTACGGGAATCCGCTTCGTTCATGCCAAACATCTTTGCGCCGCCGTAACCTAACAAGTAGCCTAGCAGGTTATGCAACAGTACGGCGGTTAAAAGAATGGGGCCAACTTGCTTGATGTCGCCGGAGGAATTGGCTGCGATGATTCCGCAAATCAAGCAAATTGCGATCATGGCAACCACGGCAAGATACCGATCCATCGCGGCTCCACCCAGCTTCCATCGATTCATCAATGAATTGAAGACCAGACCTGCAATCACAGGTGCAAACACCGTCAGGCATATGTTGCGAAACATTTCAAAGTAATCGATCGAGATGGATCGACCTGCAAGCAAATACATCAGCGAGGTGGTCATGATGGGGGAAGCCAAAGTGGTGCACGCAGTCATCGTTACCGATAGTGCAACGTTCCCTTTGGCTAAGTAAGTAATTACGTTCGAGGAGACTCCGCCTGGACAACAGCCAACAAGAATAACTCCGACGGCGATTTCCGGTGGCAGACGAAGAACTGTCGCAATACTCCACCCCAAGAGAGGCATCACGGAAAACTGCAACGCGAACCCCAATACAACTCCTTTTGGCATTTTTAAAACTCGCACAAAATCGGCTTGGGTCAATGTTGCCCCCATGCCAAACATTGCGATTTGGATCAAGTAGGTCAATGAATCGACCCCTTTGATCGGCCCTAACTGCAAAAAGGAATCGGGGTACAAAAGGGCCGAAACCACCACAACGACCACCCAGGCTGCGAACCCAAACGTCCTCATGGTCGAATGCATGGCAAAGGCGAGAGCAGCTGCAAACAATCCGATCACGACGATGGCTTTAGACCACGAAATATCGTAAAGGGTCCCCCCCAAGGCTAAAAATGTCGTCACAAGGGAGACGTAAATGATTCGAGTAAAGAGTCGATCTTTCGCAGGAGAGTTCAAGGGATTACCGAGCTTCAAAAGGAGAGTGAGGTAGTCAAAGCGTCTGGAATGGCTGGAAGCCATCGATCATAACCCAAGTCAACATAAATTGAATTGGCACGCTTCTTGCTTTTCATCCAGGTAGCAAGTTTTTCTGTTCTGTCAGTTTGACAGTACCTTGCACAGTTCGTTTCTCCGTTTTGTACAAGGAAAACACAAAGATGGTCCATTTTCGATTCCCAATTCACCAACTTCCAACGGCTCTTCAGGACTTCGCGACCGACATGGAGACGATTGTCGATCAAGTGTTCAACAAGGGCGAAAGCCAGGGGGATGGCTGCGAAAAGCCAAACGCCAACTTCACCTACACACCACCACTGGACATTTTCGAAGCCGAAGATTCGTACAGCTTGTATTTAGATTTGCCCGGCGTCAAAAGTGAAGAAGTAAAATTGGAGATGCAAGAAGAGCGATTGGTTGTCACGGGTAATCGAGCAAGCAGGCCCGTCTCCGAAGTCTCGCAAATCCATCGCAACGAATGTTCGACCGGAACCTTCATGCGTTCGATTCGTCTGCCGAAACTTTTGGATGTCGACAAGATTGAAGCAAGTTTTGACAACGGAGTTCTCCACATATTCCTTCCGAAACAAGCTAAACCTCAACCTCGAACGATCGAGATTCGTAAAGCCTAAACCGTTCAAGTTTTAGGCTCTAGCCTAAGAAGAATACTCCTGAGCCGTGGGCGCTGGTTTTGAATTTGCGGGGTTTGGCCTTCAATCGCACTCGTACTCGTACTCGAAACACGCATTTCTAGCACTAGATCGGCTGGTGTTGAGGACGAGTACGAATACGAAAAGTCGCGGCGAAGTTATCACCATGGGCTCACGCCCAATGGCACTCACTTTGTTCGAAATGAGCCGCGGGCGCTAGCCGCGATAACCGTATTTGGTAGGGAAACCGTAACGCGGCTAGCGCCCGCGGCTCAGTAATTTGCTTGCGCAAACTACAAAGTGAGTGCCATTTGGCTCACGCCCATGGCTACATCCTGCCGTCCCTTCAGGACTAACAAAGTGAGATGGACGACAAAAAAGGGGCCCGTATTTCATATGAGCGGCCAATGGCGCTCCGCACACGAAATGGATTGTTACAGTTCCGCAATGCTATCTGCGATTCGATCCACCATCGCTTCCGTGGTTTTTGGATTGAAGAAGACAGCCTTCCAAGCTGGGATATCAAAACCGTGCGGGCAGAAGCCAAAGCTGGTTGTAAAGCCTAGTCGCGCGTCGATGGCGGGGTCCATCATCTTAAGTCGTTTGTCGAAAAGTTGGCGTATCTCGGGTCGATAGCGTGCCCATTGCTCTTGGGTAAGCTCGTTTCGAACTAAGCGTTGGTAAATTTCTTCTGCGCTACGGCCCTTGGGAAGCACCCACCAATTCACCGTAGCCCCGCAAGTTCCCGCATTGAGAACTTTGCAATGCTCCAGATTTGCCAATTTGTCTTTGAGTCGTTGCGCCAGCTCCAGTGATCTTGCAAGCAACATTTGCCAACCGGTCAGTCCAATACCATTCAAAGACGCGATCACACTGTATGGTCCAAGACCGGGCCGCGAGCATTCGAGAGTGAACAGAGCCGGATCACGACTCGCGTCTGCATCTGAGAAATAGGGCGTGTCGGAAACGGTTCGAGCCAAGTATTTCAAGTCCTCTCGACGGTTGACAATAAATGCGCTAGAGGGGTAATGACCGCGCCCCATCTTGTGGAAGTCAATAGTCACACTATCTGCGAAGCGCAAGCCTTTGTTCTTGACTTGAGCTCGACGAACCAGCCCCAAGAGCTGCTCTTCCATTTGCAATGGGTTTTTCGTTAGATCGTAATCGGTAAGCATCGATAAAGCCCATCCTACCGCGGCATCGGCATGCAACTGAGGTGCAGGTACAGAATACTTTTTGCTTTTCGCATCGATGATTTCACGAATCGCTTCGATGTCATCGATTCCAAAACCGTCGGTTGTGCCAAAGGTGGCACAAACGTATGCCACCTTGGTTCCCGCTTGGTATAGTTCTTCAAGCTTAGCGTCCAAAAGATCCACACGTATCGCAAGATCCTCGTCCGTGGGAATCTCAAGCAAGTTGCTCGTCCCCATGCCAAGCCAACCAGCTACGGTTTGGTTGGAATAATGACTGGCTTGCGAGCAGATCCCAACGATCGGTTGCCCCAGCAGTCCTGTCCGCATCGCACCCGGCAAGACCCGTTCCAAACCAATTTTTGCGCCGTACAAATTGGAAATCGTTCCACCGATGGTGAAGACTCCCCATGGGTCATTCGTATGGTAGAAAATCAAGTTTGCCAGCGTCGTAATGGCTTTCACCTCGAGCTCATTCGAGCGTTGGCTATATCGGTCGGTGCAGAGATTTGGGTTTTTCAACAAGCACGCTAGAACTCCAATCAGCGAGGCATGATTGGCTGGGCCTCGCACATTTTCCAAATGCAGTGGATTGTTCCAGCTGTCAGTCCCCCAAAAATAGGGAAAAATAGCATCGCGTGCATCCTTGAGATTTCCTGGAAGAACGTGGATCTCGGGGTTGGCTCGCGCGGTTTCATAATTCTGACTCATCAAGCTGGCAGGGGTCGACGCGGATTCCGCCGACACCGCGGACAAGAGCTCTGAAAAAATCTGTGAAATTGCTGGCGGATCCCACTCAAAAAAGGTCGAAACGAGCTCCTGATATTTTTGTCGATCCATGGTCGGGGGTTCGTGCTGGTGCGAGAAATGGCCTGTGGCTGGCAAAATTAGCCAGACGATGATGCAGTAGCATATCAAACGATACCATGCAGGTTTAAATTAGGTGAAGCGAATCAGGATGCCCATACCCGTCTGCCGAAGATTCCAATTGGGAAGATTAACCGGCGAATCCCCCAGATTTCCCGTGGTAAGATCTAGGGGTTATTCCATTTTCCACGATTGTTCGGCTGAGATTTACGATTACTTCATCAAGTGAGATCTAGACGAATGATCCTAGGCGGAGGATCATGGGGACCAGTTGCTTTGGCGCGATTCTTTGCTTCAGGCAATTCGCACGTTCCGGGAGGCTTCCTTGGGCCAATTGGAACACGTCGAACCTCATCTAGAACCACTACCGATGATTTACCCACTTGTTGCTGTCGCTATTGCGTTTTTGTGTTCGCTGGTCATTACACCCTTGGCAAGGCTGCTTGCCCTGAGAATAGGAATGGTGGATCACCCGGACAGCCATCGTAAGCTTCACCGCGAACCGATAGCTCTTTGCGGTGGTACTGCCATTTTGTTTAGTCTGTTTGTTACGGTGGCGGTTTTTTTGATTGGGGCAAAAGAGTACTCCGGTCTTTTTCAAGAACGATTTTATGAAGCGGTATCGCTCGCGATCGGAGCGATTGCGATTGTCTTGCTCGGCGCCTTGGATGATCGATTCACTTTGCGTGGACGCCAGAAGTTGTTTGGGCAGATCCTTATTTGCCTGTCGATCATTGCCTTCGGCTTTACGATCGATTCCTTCGGATTTTTAGGCTTTCACGCCAATCTTGGCCTGCTTGCTGTTCCGGTAACTTTGGGATGGCTACTTCTTTCGATCAATTCGGTCAATCTGATCGATGGCGCAGATGGCTTATGCTCTTCGGTAGGCTGGATCTCTTTTTCTGCGTTGTCTGCCATCGGCTGGTACACAGGCAATCACATGGAATCCATCATTGCCGCGGCCATGGCTGGTTCACTATTGGGTTTCTTGATTTTCAATCTTCCCCCCGCAAAAGTTTTTCTTGGGGATGCGGGCAGTATGTTGGTCGGATTGATTCTTGGGGTGCTAGCGATGCGAAGTTGGCTACGCGATTCCAATTCGGTTTCTGTCGCGGTTCCCATCGTCTTGATGGCAATCCCCTTATTCGATTCATCCATGGCAATCATTCGACGCAAGTTGACTGGAAGAAGCGTTTTTACTGTAGACCGAGGACACATCCATCACAATCTGATGCGTTTTGGGATTAAGAACCGCTGGCTTGTCGGTGTCATTACATTGCTAAGTTTTGTAACGGCTAGCGGAGCGGTTTTAGGAGTTGTCTTTCAGTCGGATATGATTTCGGTCATGACGTTGCTGTTTGCTGTCGGTTCATTGGTAGTCACAAGGATTTTTGGTTTTGCTGAATGCGAACTGGTCGTTAAACGCGGGATCAATTTCTCCAAAACGCTGGTTGCGAGACGTGGGGTGTCGGACAATCTAGTTCAGCAGCAGACAGTGCGTTTGCAAGGCTCCAGAAAATGGGAAATCGTTTGGGACACGATGATTGAGTTTGCTGAAAAGCACAATTTATCCAAGATCAGTTTAGATCTCAACATGCCTTGGTTGCACGAAGGGTTTCATGCAAGTTGGCACAAAAACAAGATGCCAGAGATCGGTGAACGATGGCAAGTGCGTCTACCAGTCGTTTCCCAGGAACGTATTCTTGGAAGAATCGAAGCGCTCGGGAAGTACGATACCTCTAGCACATTCCCGGTCATCAGCGCATTGGCAGAAATGCTGGAAGAGCTACAACCATGTATGTTGGAGATGGTCAACGACTTTGAGGCCACAGGCGTCCCGCCAGATTCGGTGATAAAACCGGTAATGATTGGAAGCGATGCCGAAACTGTTGTCGACCTACCCTCCGAACTGGATGTTACTTTGTTTAGCAATCGCAAGGCCGCTTCGAAGTTTGCTAGCGAGTAAGATTATTCACGCCCAGATCGAACGATCCGATTCTGGTGCCGTTCCCCTACGTCGAACCGCCAAATTCGCTTCTCGCCTGGCCAGCTTCGCATCGACACTTAGACCGGGTTCTTTTCGGACGGCTTGCAAGCAGACTGATGTTCGAGCATCGTTGCCACGAGCGCTGTCCAGCCCGTTTGATGGCTAGCCCCCAGGCCTTTTCCGTTATCGCCATGGAAGTATTCGTAGAACAGGACAAGATCTTGCCAGTCTGCTTTCTCGGCGTACCGCGACTCATTCCCGTGGCAGGGGCGTTGTCCTTGTGGGTCGCTCTTGAACAAGGTGATTAGCCGTCGCTCAATTTCGTCGGCCACCTGATGCAAATTCATCATGATGCCAGATCCGGTGGGGCATTCGACCTGGAAAGAGTCTCCGTAAAACGCATGGTATTGCCGCAGCGACTCCACAATTAGAAAATTCATAGGGAACCAAACTGGACCTCGCCAATTGCTGTTGCCGCCGAACATACCGGTATTGCTTTCACCAGGCACATATCCAACCGATTCTTTTCCTCCAGCATACTCAAAGACAAAGGGTTTGTCCTTATGAATGGCGGACATCGATCGAACGCCAAAAGGAGACAGGAATTCCTTTTCGTCCAGCATGTAAGCCAGCAGCTTTCGAAACCGATCCGTCGAGGGGATCGCAAGAAGCCGCATGCTTGCGGAGGTGCCTGCGGGGCAAAACTGCTCCATGTAGGCCATGTGTTGAGACATCTGAGGCCGATTCTTCAAGAACCAATTCATGCGTCGCTGGAAGCTTGGCAACCGGGCAAGCGTGGATTCATGAATGATCACATTGGTGCACAATGGAATCAACCCAACCAAAGATCGCACTCGCATCGCGGTGCTTTGCCCATCGCGATACAAATGGTCATAATAAAACCCGTCTTGCTTTTCCCAAAGACCGGTTCCGTGAAGCGTGTTCATGGCCTCTGCAATCGCGACATAGTGTTCGAAGAACTTGCTGGCCATATCCGAGTAAGCTTGGTTTTCATCAGCCAGTTCCAAGGCCATTTGCAGCATGCATCCACAGAAGAAAGCCATCCAGGCCGTCGCATCGGCCTGATCGAGCGTCCCGCCACCGGGCAAAGGCTTACTGCGATCGAAGACGCCAATGTTATCCAGTCCAAGGAACCCGCCACTGAAAACGTGTTGTCCTCGCGTGTCTTTCCGGTTGACCCACCACGTGAAATTCAGGAGCAACTTTTGAAAGGTACGAGCCAGAAACTCCTTGTCGCCGCATAGCTTGTAGACATGCCAACAAGCCCAAGCATGCACAGGCGGATTCACATCGCTCAGAGCCCATTCATAGGCTGGAATTTGGCCGTTGGGATGCATGTACCATTCACGCAGGAACAAGATCAGTTGGTTCTTTGCAAACTCGACGTCCACCCGTGCCATGGGGATCATATGAAAAGCGACATCCCAGGCCGCATACCATGGATATTCCCACTTGTCCGGCATGGAGATGACATCTCGATTGAACAAATGAGTCCAGTCATTGTTCCGCCCAAATTCGCGTCCTCGTGGGACTGGTGGCGAGTTCGGATCGCCTTGTAGCCATGAATCCAAAACATAATAGTAAAATTGCTTCGTCCATAAAAGTCCCGCGTAGGCTTGCCTCGATATCGAGCGTTCTTCCTTGGAGAGTTGCTTCGGGATGCATTCCTCGTAGAACTGGTTCGCTTCCTTTTGACGATCGGCAAAAATCTTGTCAAATCCTTGGTCGATCTGCCTGTCCTCAAAAATCGGGTTCGTAATCGGTTCGGACCCTCGCGCTGAGTTTTTTAAAGACACAGAATCGATACCGGTCAATCGACATCGAATGACGAAAGGCTCGTTAGGCTTAATGATTGCGATGTAATGCGCAGCGCATTTGGTTCCAAACGTTCGGGTGTCAGCCCCGTTGATGTTGCCATCGACGACGCAACCGTGGAATGCGTCTTTGAAGAAAATGCCTGAGGTTGGAGCACCTGGGTGGCGATTCGGGTTGGTTTCATTTTCTGTGAACAACCAAGAAGGTCGACTTCCGTCAGGACCCGTGTCCACTCGGAATTCAAAATGGCCAAGCGTTTCGTGATCGCACAGCACAACACCGTTCGGGTCTTTCGCGGACTTGTGAAGACGCATTCTCGGTTTGCTAGTACAGCCATCGTCGTCGCAGCCCCAAATCCAAGAATTGTGGAACCAAAGTTGAGGTAAGACATGCAAGACGGCAGGGGTTGTTCCGCGATTGTTCACGGTTAGCTTTACCAACAAATCGTCCGGAGTCGATTTCGCGTACTCGATTTCGCAATCAAAATAAGCATCGTTGTCAAACACTCCGCTGTCGAGTAATTCGTACTCGTCCTCCTGTCGCGAGCGTCGACGGTTGATGTCGGTCAAGCCCTCATAGGGGAATCGTGCCTGAGGGTATTTGTAGAGCCCCTTCATGTAAGAATGGGTGGGGGTAGAATCGAGATAGTAGTAACATTCTTTGACATCTTCGCCATGGTTTCCCTCCGGACCCGACAACCCATACAGGCGTTCCTTGAGGATAGGGTCGTGAGTGTTCCAAAATGCGAACGAGAAACACAGTCGGCCTTCGCGGTCACAAATCCCCAACAATCCGTCTTCGCCCCAACGATAAGCACGGCTTCTAGCGTGGTCATGAGGAAACGAAAACCAGGGTTCTTGATTCTCGGAGTAGTCTTCGCGAACAGTCCCCCATTGTCGCTCCGATAAATAGGCTCCCCATCGCTGCCAGTTTGCCTTTCTTTTCTTGGAGTCAACTAAACGCATGTGTTCCATCGTCTGCTTCATTTTTGCCGTAGCCGGCAAACACATTGAAGGGACATTTTCTTGGATCGACATAGTTCAAAAGTCTTCAGGTGGAAACGCCAGGGGGCACGAGCGCTAGAAACAAGGAGATGGGTTCCGAACGAACCGTCGCATTTGCCAAAGCATCGTTATCTTCGTCTTATGCGCCGCATCAAGGAACCAAGAGCTTAACGTTTTTCTCAGAAATTGTCTCTAGCTCTGATTTTCCTGACTGAGCGGATCCTGCGTTGGTCGACTCACGACACAGCCATGGTCAACGAAGAGCATGCTTGCCACGAGTGGCCTGTTCTTCGTTCAAGCGAATCAAAGCTGCTGGTTCTTTTTTGAGCAGTTTGACCAGTTGGGAAGAACTGACTTCTAAAACGAGGGACGCAGCCTGAACTTCCCAATCTTCCAAAGCTAGAACATCGAGCAATATCGAAAGAAGCGAAGGCCAATCCCAATTGTTCTCGGAAATCTGCAGTCTTCCATGGCGGCAGTACTTTTTCCAAACCTCTAGAGCATCGTTGGCTAACACGGTGGGACTTGGCCCTTGACCGCCTGATTGAATGTGCGTCCGAAACTCGACAGCTAGCTTGCATCGCAATCGCTGCAAAGCCACTTTTCGATTTTCGCCTTGCGTTCGTGATTCGCTTGCACGAGCGATATCTTTGGTCGGCAGAAACTCGACCGAAACACAAGTTTCGACTTTGTTTCGGTTTTGGCCGCCAGGGCCGCTGGCGCGGGAGAAGGACCATCGACACTTTGCTTGAAGGTCCTCTTCGCTCCATCGACAGGGATGAAGGCGATGAAGATCTTGCCGCGGCTCATCGCCCATCTGCTGACTAACGGTCACTGATTCA
>Ga0247832_1006729_pt1 | contig 12458 bp, 8 predicted proteins | sample LaCruzMarch2015__10_FD_192407 | JGI IMG/M metagenome (GOLD analysis project Ga0247832, IMG submission 192407) | Freshwater microbial communities from meromictic Lake La Cruz, Castile-La Mancha, Spain - LaCruzMarch2015_4m | ecosystem: Environmental > Aquatic > Freshwater > Lake | place: Spain... | reverse complement strand
CCAAGCCCCTTCCAGTGGTTTGCCGTCTTTGGGAGCAAAGCCTGAGAGGCGCACCGCCCCAAGCTCATGATCGACGCTTAAAGTCCAAATTCGTTGGCGCACAACGGGGCCCGCCTCGCCGCCCTTTCGGTATTCAACATAGAAGCTGACCGGTCCGAACTCTGGCGCTACGACTGGTTTGACGATCGCATGGAGCCGTTCATGACGTAAAGGCAGTGGCACGTTGAGCTCGGGCTCGAAAAAGGTCTGCAGCTCATTATCCCAGCGTCCAGCCAAAAGGTCGGCCAAGTCCAACACGTCTTTCTCAAGGACTTCCTTCATGGCCGGTGCCAGCAGCTTAACCGAGACAGGAACTGGAGGTGGGGATGAAACAGACTTGGCTGGCAGTGTGGCTGCAAGGTCTGGCAGGCCAGCCTGTTCGGCGATCGATTGGTTGACCATGTCCGTGAGGATGCCTTCAGGCGTCAACTCAGGTGGTAGTGACTGGGTTGAGGCGGCAGGCTTGGCTAATGCCTGCGCCCAGCCAAAATCTGGGGAAAGGACGGCAAGGCATGCGATAAGGACGGCAGCCTTAGTTTGGTGGCGGCGTGTCGAAATCGGCATGTCCAATCCCCATTTTCCCTTAATACGGGAACTATTATGTCATGATTTTGTCCAGCTTTGCCAGTGCTTGCTCTGCCATACCTGAAGGTAGGCCTAAGACGCTAATGCCCTTGGTAACGTTGGGGCTGATGGGGTGGCTTGGGCGGTTGGAGCGGTTGGGGTGCTGGTGCTGATTAGGGACGGGGTGGCGCTCGACGGCTTTGGCGCCAAGAGACGAACAAATTCGCTGGCGACCATAGGCTTGCCAAACAGATAGCCTTGCAACGTATGGACGCCCGCAGCTTTTAGAACAGCATGCTGCGTTGCCGTCTCGACGCCCTCAGCGACCACTTCGCGGCCTAAAGCCCGGCCGATACTGGAAACCGCTTGGATGATCGCCAAAGCCTCACGTGAGGTTTTCGGATCAAGATCAAGACTGGTCACAAACTCGCGGTCGATCTTGATCTTGTCGAACGGGAAGCGGTGTAGGGAGGTCAAACTGGAATAACCAACACCGAAGTCATCCAGTGCTAGCTTGCAGCCCATGGATTTGATCTGGGCAAACAGCTGACGCACGCGATCAGGGTCACCCAAGAAGGCCGTTTCGGTCACTTCCAACACCACACGGGCGGGATTAAAACCGGTCTCGGCAAACAGCTCCTTCAGATCGCCGACAAAATTTTCGTCAATCAATTCAAGCGGTGAGACGTTGAGCGCGATGGGCAGATTGCCCCAATCTGCAGTATCGTTAAACACGGCTTGGCGGACAAAGTGGCCGATGTGCGCAATGAAGCCCGACTTCTCGGCAATTGGAATAAAGACGTCTGGGCCAACACGCGCCCGACCGCCGCGATCCCACCGTAGAAGCGCTTCTGCCGACACGACCTGATTGCCTGTGCGGTCATAGAGCGGCTGATAGACCATGCTGAGTGCACCGGTTTCCAGATCCGCTTCAAGTTCGTCGCGCAAGGCCTTTTCGTCTGGCGACAGAATGGCCGTGCTAAATACTTCGACGACTGTTGGCTTCACTTCGGCCTTAATCTCGAGTGTCGGTTCCTCAGGTAAGTCAGACTCCATCAGGACAGCGAGCCGGTCGAGCGTCATGTGCAAAACCGCGATGGCACGCTCAATCTCAGACTGCGCAATCGGCGTATTATGGATGCGGATCGCAGCCTCAATCGTGCCAGCCAGTTTCGCTATGGCACTTGCCCCAATGTTAAGGCTCATCGACTTCAGCGAGTGTGCAGCCTTCGCGATACGGTCCCGATCACCGGCGTTTAAGGCCTCTTGCAGTTCGATCAATGTGCTGGGAGCGTGATTGCGATACAGGCCAACCACACGCACAACGAAATCGCGACGGTGTGTTTTCAGATCGCGCAGGAAGGGCAGAATCACGGCTTCGTCAAACAAGCCGCCTTCGGCTGAGCCCCCGGTCCTTTCCGATGCTTCCCACGCTTGATCATCCGAGCGCGCGTCAATCATTTCGAGCGCCTTGGTTGCCAAACGCGCGGGCAGATTAGCTTTCAGGATTTCCCCCAAAGCCACCAGCGTGAACGGCTTGTGCAATACTCCGTCCATCCCGCATTCCGACCAAGCATTTGCAGCCGTACCCACGACATGGGCGGTCAGGGCAACTATGGGCAGACGCTTGCGGCCTTCTTTGGCTTCAAGAGCGCGGATCGCGCGCGTGGCTTCATAGCCGTCCATGACAGGCATAGAACCGTCCATCAACACCAGATCATAGTCTTTGGTTGCCAGCACATTCAGAGCATCTTGGCCATCAACGGCCACATCGGCCCTAATTTCAAAGCGCGACAAGGCTTCCACCGCGACTTCGCGATTGACCTCGCCATCGTCGACGACCAAGACGCGGGCATCAGGAAAGGCCACGGTGATGGCTTGGTTCATCACACCGCCTTGGCTGAGGGCAAAACTGGACCCATTACGAAGTGCCAAGATCAAATGGTCAATATCAGCGTGGCGGACGGGGCGTTGCAATGCAGCAATTGCTTGGCCGGCGCGCACCATGGCGTCGGCGGCGGAATCATCGGCGTCTGCAATCAATACGAGCTTTTTGGGATTAAAGCCGGGTGGCAATTGTGTGCGATTGGCCTTGTCTGCAATCAACAAGTCCGGCCGCAGAGCATCCGTTTGACCTATCACAGCCCCCGCCGAAGCAAAGCGGCGACTGATCGCCCAAGATTCCACTTGGCCGTCTACAAAAATCTTGACACACGAGGGCACGTCGCCCTCTTCCAGCTTGGGCGGGGCAGCTAAGACGCGTGCCTCACCGGTCAAGGCTGGCAAGCGAACATGAAAGCTGGTGCCGTGGCCCTGCTTACTGGTCGCGCCAATCTGGCCGCCCATGGCTTCCACCAGGCGCTTAGAGATCGACAATCCGAGACCTGTGCCACCAAAACGGCGGGTGGTGGTTTGGTCTTCCTGGGAGAAGGCCGAAAAGATGCCGGAAATCTTATCGTCAGCAATCCCGATTCCCGTATCCTGCACAATCAAGCGCCAAAACTGACTATCTGGATCGGGCTCCAACCGAACAAGCACGTGGCCGGTTTCTGTAAACTTCAAAGCATTGGAAACGAGGTTTGAGATCACTTGGCCAAGACGGACTGAATCGGCAGGGATCATCTTGGGGGCTTGTGGGTGGGCCGAAGCGACCAGCTCCAAGCCTTTTTCCCGGGCTTTGGTATGGAATAGGGCCAGAACATCATCGACCAAGTCCAGCACATTGATCTCGCAAATTTCCACTTCAAGCTTGCCAGCTTCAATCTTGGAGAAGTCGAGAATATCGTTGATCACGGCCAGCAAGCTACGGCCAGATTTCACAATCGTGTCTGCATGGCGCTTGGCTTTGGCGGGCAAGGATTCCGCCGCCAACAGCTCGGCCATCACCATCACACCATTCATTGGCGTACGGATTTCGTGGCTCATGGTCGCCAAAAAGTCCGACTTGGCGGCGTTGGCACGCTCTGCTGAGTCGCGGGCCACCAGATAGTCGCTCGTCCGCGCAGCCACTTCAGCTTCCAGACCGCGCATATGGGCGTCAATGCGGCGATCCCGCTCACCAATGGCTTCCAACATGGCATTGAAGCCTGTAACCAGCGTGCCAACTTCGTCCGTGGTGGTTGCCTCCACCCGTTGCGAAAAATCGCCCTTTTCACCAATTGCGGCCACTGACTTTGTTAGATCGGTCAATGGCTCGGTCAGCGCGCGTTGAATGCGACGAGAAATCCCCAACGACATCAGGAGGGCCAAAAAGGCGATCCCCAACACGCTGCCAATGGAACGCAGCAAGGGCGCCAAGAAGTCATTGGCCATATGGACCACGACGACGCGCCCTAGAACCCTGCCGCCCAACTCAATCGGCGAGACGACTTCCACCGATTTGGTGGTAATCAGCGCCAGAAGGTTTGGATCGGCGCTTTCACTGTCCAAGCGCACGTCGTTGCGCAGGCGGGTACCAGAGCCGTTTTCAGCCAAGGACATGCCATTAGCAAGTTCAACCCGCGCATAGACGATCCCAGGGCTGCGCGAGATCGCACGAATAGCGATAAAGGCGCGTTGACGATCTTCGTCATCTGCTGCTTCCGCCGCACTGCTGGCCAAAACTTGCGCTGCCGTCCGCATTTCAGACCAGCGCGCCTCTGCATGGCGCGTCATATCCTGATAGGCAAAAATCATGGTGACCGGCACAACCGAGAAAATCACCGAGCCCAGCACAAGTGCTGCCAACCGGGACCGGATGGAGCTTGGCTTTTTGGCCTTTTGGACTTTCTGTTTAAGAGGCTTCGTCTGAGTTTTCACCTGATCAAACCTGGGCGCTAGCATCGGATTGCCTCAGTAGCGCGGACACATTAAGTGCGGGTTAAGCCAACAGAATTTGGCCACTGCTGAACTCAATGGCAACACTGCTTTCCTGAGGGTTAGTTTGACGAGCGGTTAACCGATTTAAGCTATAGATTGACTGCAACAGGAGTCTAATAGACGTGCACAAAGCCGTTTTAATCCATCATTACAGGCACGCTGAAATCGCGTTTGTCTGCCGTTTTGACAAGGTCGCACCCTATGAGTGACTTTGGCACAGTGGCTGCATCCCAATTTGTAGCGACCGATAATGCGCGGATTTTGGTGGTCGACGACGATCCCATCCTGCGGGAGTTTGCGGGCGTTTATTTATCTAGCCCGACGATGGAAGTTGAAGTTGCAGAAGATGGCCATGCCGCTTTGGAGCGCTTGAAGCAAGGTGTTATCGATATTGCCTTAGTCGATCTGGAAATGCCCATCATGGATGGCTTTGAACTGATCGCTGCCGTGCGCGCCGAACCCAGCCTCGAGGACTTGCCCATTGTGGTCATCACAGGCCGCGAAGACATGGAAGCAATCGACCGTGCTTATGGCACAGGGGCGACCTCGTTTGCGATCAAGCCGCTGAACTGGCGCTTGGTCAGCCACCAATTGTCCTATGTGCTGCGCAATAGCCGCGCCAATGCTAAACAGCGCCAAGGACGCCGCTTAGCAGAACAAGCCGATGGCTTGAAAACCAACATCCTGCGCCTAATGCGGCACGAATTTAATACGCCCTTCAATGTCATCCTAGGCTTTGGTAAGCTCATTGAGGGCCATAGCGACAATTTAGCCATTCAAGGACATGCCCGCCAGATTCTGAACGCCGCTGAGAAATTCAAGCGAATGCATGATCAATTGATGGAATCCGCCCGCATTCTCTCTGGCGATATTGAGGTCACCAAAAAGGTGTTCTCAGTTGCCGATTTGATTAAAGCCGCAGCGCGTGAAGCCCTCCGCGCGGGTGGCAAGTCGACCGATCTGAAACTGGCCGATCGGACTGGCAACTCTGAAATAACTGGCGATTATGATTTGCTGCTGACGGCTTTGCGCAATTTGATTGAAAACGCATTTGCCCATGGCCAAGCCCCGATCCATGTGATCGGCCAACGAACAGCCAATGGCCGGGTAGCCATCCGCGTCTCAGATGCGGGTCAAGGCATGGACCAAACCAGCTTCGCCCTTGCAATCCAGGCCTTTAAGCAAGGCAACAACGTGCTGCAGCGCACAGAAAATGGGCTAGGATTAGGCTTGGCCACGGCTGTTGGTAGCTTGAAAGCTGTTGGTGGTGAAATACACCTTATCAACGGTGAAGATGTCGGCTTTGTTATTGAGATGGAATTTCCACTCGAATTGTAATAATTCAGAATTCAATTCTCAATTCTATGAATATAAAAGCATTGTATATTGAATGAATAATTTCGATTAATAAGTGCATCACATGCTTCAATTTAATCGACTGTTTAGCTCATTGGCCTACAAACTGCAGACTGTGAGGAGGCGTGCAAGAATGTTCGACCGACTAAATGGCAAGAAATCTCGGCGGGGCAATGTAACGCTGATTACTGCTTTGGCGTTGGCACCGTTGAGTTATGCGGTCTTGTGCGGTGTCGAAATTGCCGGGATCGCCCAAAGTAAAGCCAATTTGCAAGCAGCCGTAGACGCAGGCGCTTTAGCCGGCGCCGGTGAATTGAGCGTGTCCACCCGCGGTGATGACGGCATAAGAAGCACCGCGATTGCCCTCGCTACCAATGCGGTCAGTGGCATGCCTGACATCACGCAACCAAGTTTCGACGTCGCCATTGATCGCGAAGGTGGCACCGTCAGCGTTACAGCACGAGCGCAGTTTCAATCGATGTTTTCAGGCCTCGTGACCGATAAAACACCGCTGGTGGTCAAATCGACGGCAGAAACGTTGAGCAAGACGCCACTTTGTGTGCTCCAAATTGACCAAGCCGCTGACATTGGCGCAAATGTCATGGATAGTGCCATCATTCGGGCACCTGGCTGTTTGGTTCAGTCGAATTCAGGAATCTCGGTTGTGAATTTGGGGCGCATTGAAGCGGGCTCAGTACAAGCGGTAAAAAGCGCAAGCGGCACCATCTCTCCTGCAGCCAGCATTGGTGCTTTGCCGATGGATGACCCCTTTGTCGACTTGGACTTAACCTCGCCTAATTGTGTCAATGCACTGGAGAATGTGGTCCATGGCGGAAATGCGATGATCAGTCTTCCCGCTGGCGTGCATTGTGAGAATTATAAAGTTACCGGCAACGCGACATTGATACTCGAGCCCGGCGAACATTATTTCAAAGGACAATTGGAGTTTAACGGAAACTCTAAATTACGTGGCGATGATGTCGCGTTGATCTTTGACCCCGACCGCGCATTCTCATTTGATCAAAAGGCCGATATCGAATTAACCGCGCGCAAGTCGGGCCCACTTGCTGGCTTTTTGATTGCCACAGGACGCAACAATACAAAGCGCTTTACGATTTCTTCAAGTAAAGTCCGAGAATTATTGGGCACGATTTATATCCCAGGAAGCGAATTTTACATTTCTTCTTCTGGAAATGTGGCCCAAGACTCGGCGTGGAGTGTGATCGTCGCAAAGTCGCTTACTTTGGACAATAACCCGGTCTTGGTGATCAATAACAACTATGCAGGGTCGAATGTGCCCGTTCCCGAAGGGGTTGGTCCATCGTCTGGGGCACCCAGACTGGCGCGCTAGACCTCGGCGTCAACCGAAGTTTTGCGCGGTGGCCATGGCCCCCATTCGACCAGCAATAAAGTGAAACTCCGCCACTGTTTCCTCAATAATGTCGCGAGCGGACTTAATCTCATCGATGAGCCCCGATGTTTGGCCAGCAAGACCCACGGCAGCCTCCATATCGCCACCAAAATAGAGGTCGAGAATGCCTTTGAAGGTATCAGGCGGCATGACACCGGCTTCATAGATCGCAGCAGTTCTGTCTGTTTTCAGCGCACGAATGCAGGGGCTAGCCTTTTTATTGAGGACATAGGTCCCCGTTTCTTTGGCATCGAGAATGGCTTGCTTATAATTGTGATGCACGGGGCTTTCAGCACAGCTGACAAAGCGCGTGCCCATTTGGACGGCTTCTGCCCCTAAAGCGAAAGCTGCAGCCATGCCCTTGCCGTCACAAATGCCACCGGCAGCGACCAAGGGCACATCCGTGACCTTACGGATCGCCTGCAACAGCACCAGAGTGGATACTTCCTCAGGGTTTTTGAAGCCGCCACCTTCTGCGCCTTCGACAACCAGACCATCAATGCCTGCTTCCACGCATTTCAGCGCAGCATCCACTGTCGGCACGGCGTGATAAACAACGATCCCAGCGGCCTTGAGCGGCGCAATAAACTTCGCAGGGCTGCCGGCTGATGTGGTCACAAACTTCACGCCCGAGTCGCAGATAAACTGCAAGATCGCATCATTTTTCAGAAACATGATAGGCAGATTGACGCCAAAAGGAGCGGACGTCAGCGTCTTCATTTTCAGGATTTCCGCTTGGCAATTCTCTGTCTCACCAGAGGACGTTTCAATCACGCCAAGCCCGCCTGCTTCACACACGGCTGAAGCCAATTGCGAGCGGGCAATCCAGCCCATAGGCGCTTGGACGATGGGATATTTTGCACCGGTGTGGGCCAAGAAGCGGTTCATAGCGATTTCCTTCCTTAGGGTATTTAGCGGCCTGGTCGATAGCTGCGCTCGATTTTGCCAGCAAGGTCAGCACGATTAAACAAGACCGGCTTTGTCTTCATCTCGACAAACAGCTTGCCCTGATCGGCATAGTGGGGTGAGGCCTTGTCCAAAGTGGCGGAGCCATATTGGTGGATGCTTTGCGACGACAACTTGCCAGCTTTGTCCCAACTGACGAACATGATGAACGTATCGCCGCCATTTGCTGTCAGGGTTCCATCCTTCTGCGTCTCGCCATAGACAGCACGAAAAACGTCTGGGCCGCCGTCGACGGGTAGGTCTAACGTGCCACGCCGATAGCGATTTACCTCCCCCCAAGTGGGATCAAGACGCCCGAAATTGGTTTTGAGTTGGGTGATGGCGGCATCTAAAGCTGGCCGCAACGGAGGTAAAGGCTCTCCATTTTCAGCTGCCCTGCCAATTGGCTGGCCCATCAGGACGGCCAATGCCGCCCCGCGACTGGTGCGATCGGTACTGCGATCCCACGCCTTTAGGACTTTTTGCGCTTCGGCTAAGTCAGGATTGCCGGTAGGGTCATAGGTCAAGGCCTCGCGTATCAATCCAGCCAAAATGCTCTTCTCGCTATAGGCAAGATCGTACTTATAGGCCTCAAACTCTTCGGCTGAGATAGACGGGTCCAGGGCATAGGTTTCAAGCACGCGGTAAGCGCGATTAGTCATGTTGGTTTGCAGCCCAAAATGGGCACCGAAGCTCTCTGGGCGGATGTTGTCTGGGCCATCTGTGGCAATTAGTGGATTATTGTTAGAATTGAAAACCAAGCCTGATTGCGGGTTCCAAAGCTGGGGCAGCTTGTCGAATGGCACGCGGTCCTTCCACAAAAGGTCGCTGCGATCACCGGGCAATATGCCTTGCCAATCCACACCATCCTTGCGGACTGGAAATTGCCCATTGGAGAGATAGCCGACATTGCCCGCTTCATCAGCATAGATGAAGTTGATGCTAGGCAGGGCTTGCATCGCCATGGCCGCGCGCCACTCAGTAAGATTTTTCGCCTTATTGATCGCCATATAATGGTTTGGCTGGCGTAATTCCCCTTGCCCGGCATAGCTGACGGCAAAAATTCCACGATCGGTCTCTAAGGCAGGGCCATGTACCGACCACAATAGATCGCGCTTTACGGTCCACAGTATGGGTCCCCACACTTTCACCTTGAACGTAGCGATTTTCTTTTCAAACGGCACCCATTTGCCGTCAAGCAAATATTGCCCGGGCTTCTTCGGGTCGGTCGTGAGGCGATAGACGTCTGCTAGATCGGGCTTATTGACGGTACTGGCCCAGCCCAAATGTGCATTATGACCGTGCAACATGAAGGGAGAACCGGGGAAGAAGCCGCCCGCGACATGCCAACCTTCACCACTATCCAACACAGCCTCATACCACGCCACCATGCCATCATAGGGCTGGTGCGAATTGACCAAGAGACGGGTTGCGCCATCGGTGGAGCGCTTGGGCGCGATGGCAATCCCGTTAGAACCTTTAGGGGGGGCTTTGTCGGGTGCAGGCGCAGGGTCTAGGATCGACTTGAAAACTTTATCCAGCCCATAGAAAAATGGGCCCCGAAACACGGTGCCCGCTGCCACATCCTTGCCGGACAAAGGCAAAAGACCACTGGGCACTTTGGTTGGGTTTTGTGCGGCATACAAGTTCACCCCATCGGCATAAGCTTGCATGATCGCGCGCGCCTCTGGCGTAATCTCGCGCTCATAGCCGGCATTCACGCTGTCCCAGACTCTCAGCAATTGCACCAGATAATCACCAATAGCCGCATCCTTGCCCTTGGTCTCGCTCATGGTGCCGCGTGTGGCCAGGACGGCTTCAGTGATCGTGGCAAAGTCATCTTCGGAGTGCGCATAACCCATACCAAACGCGACATCGACATCGCGCGGCCCTGAGATATGAGGCACGCCAAATTTATCGCGCTCGACCAACGCATTATAAGTCTTGGCTTTTTCAAGATAGGGGGCCGGATTGATCGCCTCAGGGAACAAGGCCAGTCGAACGCCAGCCGCATGGGCCCCACCGGCCAAGATAAGGATCAAGAGACCAGCCGCCAGGCCGATCTTGCCAATTTTGCCCATGATGTTGCCCCCCTTGAGCGCTTATGAAGCCGCGCTCTTAATCCAGCTTGGTAACGCAATTGTGGGCAATGTCTATGGGGCAGGGAGGCTGAAGCCGGGCCACACTGAAACGACAACAACCAATTTATCTGCGTTGCCTTCATTTTGCGCAAGGGACTGTCTTAATCTCGCTGAATAATCACTAATTAGAGCATTTTCCACTTAATATGCATCATACCCACAGCTAGCGAAGTAGTTTCGGCACTCTTCTGGTTTGAACATGGTGACGAGGGATCCGATGATATCCCACAGACCTGATACTGTCCGTTCGCCGATACGGCGCAAGTTCGCTTTGAGCTTTGAGAAGGCTTTCTCGATAGGGTTAAAGTCTGGGGAATAGGGCGGCAGGAAGGCAAGTTTTGCGCCGGCGGCTTCAATCAACAGCTTGACCGATAGGCGCTTGTGGCTGGAGAGATTGTCCATGATGACTATGTCGCCTGGCTTGAGCGTTGGCACCAGGATTTGGTCGACATAGGCCTCGAACCAATCACCATTGATGGGACCATCAAGCACCATGGGTGCGACCATGCCCGATAGGCGAAGGCCCGCGACCAAAGTGGTTGTTTTCCGGTGGCCGTGAGGAAAGCCCATGCGCAGGCGTTGACCCTTGGGGCATCGGCCATGCGTGCGTGCCATATTGGTGGCAGTCCATGTCTCATCGATGAAGACCAAGCGCTCTGGGTCAAGATCAAGCTGGCCCTTGAACCACCAACGCCGGGCCGCCAAAACATCGGGCCGATCTTGCTCTATCGCGTGGCCAGTCTTTTTTTACGCGTGATGTTGTTACGCGCAAAAAAGCGATCAAGGCTTGTAATGCTCGTGCGTACGCCCTTTTCCAACAAAGCAGCGCACATCTCCATCAACGTCGCATCCATGTGGGCCTCATAAATACTCAAGACCAAATCGCGATGAGCATCCAAGCCAAGTCCAGCTTTACGGCCACGACGCCTAGCTTCAAAACTACCCGTATCGCTCTGGCGAGAGCGCCATCGGATCACCGTCGACGGCGCAACACCAAAGTGCGCAGCAGCCCTACGGCAACTCATGCCTCCCTCAACTGCACCAATCGCGCGAGACCTCAAATCCATCGATAGTATCTTTGCCATCCATGTTGGCCTCCATCACCAACATCAATGGTGAATCACATCACACCTGATTTGGGAATACACTCGATTCCTTTTTCAGGAAAACTGCTCTAATCAAGGGGCGATGGTAGCCCTGCAAACCCTGAACCGCACCAATGACCAGATGGACAAGACGCAAAATGCGATTGCCACGGGTTTGAAGGTCGCTTCAGCAAAAGACAATGGTGCACTTTTCGCCATTGCCAATAAAATGCGTTCCGACGTGAGTGCCTATGACCGCGTCCGTGAATCGGCAGATCGTGCAGCCTCCATCCTCGACACCGGCATCGCAGCTGGTGAGAGCATCATGGAATTGCTGAACGAAATGAAGGGCAAGGCTTTGGCCGGCACCCAAGTTGGTAACTCAGCTTCGGCTCAATCGGCTTTGGCAGCCGACTTTGCCCAGCTCCGCGATCAAATCACCAGCATCGTTGCCAACGCTTCGTTTGATGGTGCCAACATGATTGCAGGTAGCCCAAACAACGCCGTGTCACTGGGTGACGCAGCAGGCGGTAACAACATCACGATCAACGGTGCCAGCTTAGCATTAGCCAGCACGACAATTCCGGTGCTGACAACTTCGGCGCTCGATACCACCGCAAACGCCACGACAGCTTTGGGCTTTGTGAATACTTCGATCAACAACTTGGGTACCCAATTGGCGACCTGGGGTGCTGGTGCGAAGCGCTTAGACGTGCATCGTACCTTCGTTGGTAAACTGCAAGACGCTTTGAACAACGGGATCGGGTCCATTGTTGACGCCGACCTCGCCAAAGAAAGCGCCAAGCTACAAGCTTTGCAAGTCAAGCAACAGTTGGGCGTGCAAGCTCTGTCGATTGCTAACTCTTCTTCGCAAACAGCGCTCTCGCTGTTCCGCTAAGACCAACAGAAAAATCAAAATAGAATGGGCTTAGTTTTATGCGATCCAAGCCCTTTTTTATTCAAAATAACTGCAAATACCACTAAGTTTCTTATCAGTTATACTTGAGTAGATAAAATTGTATCGATCCTCAAAATCAAAAATGAGCGCTTCCTCGTTAA
>Ga0247832_1006727_pt1 | contig 12463 bp, 12 predicted proteins | sample LaCruzMarch2015__10_FD_192407 | JGI IMG/M metagenome (GOLD analysis project Ga0247832, IMG submission 192407) | Freshwater microbial communities from meromictic Lake La Cruz, Castile-La Mancha, Spain - LaCruzMarch2015_4m | ecosystem: Environmental > Aquatic > Freshwater > Lake | place: Spain... | reverse complement strand
TTGCCTGGCTTCGCCGTGGCGCGCCTGCAAGAACTTCTAAACCAAAGTTTCGCATTGATGCTGCAAATGTTTTAATCGCAGATGAGCCAGCACCACGTGATCCAGGCGAGTTACTTAAGTTTGCACTGAACCGCTTAGGTAAGACGGTTTATGAAGCACACCATGTGCAGGTAAAACTTGGCGATAACGAACTTATCGATGATTTATACTGGAACGTTGGTCCAGGGGATCGCATCGGAATCGTTGGTGTTAATGGTGCTGGCAAGACGACATTAATGCGCACCCTGACTGGCGAGATTCAACCAACGGCAGGCAAGTTAGTAACTGGAGTGACAGTTAAGGCAGCCTTTTTAACTCAGCACCTAGATGAGCTAGATCCAACCTGGCGCGTTCTTGAAGCTGTTGAAAAAGTTGCTAACAGAGTTGAAATCGGTGGAGGCCGTGAACTTTCTGCTTCACAGCTGTGTGAGCGACTTGGTTTTGATCGAGAATCACAATGGACTCCAGTTGGTGATCTATCAGGCGGTGAAAAGCGTCGCTTGCAGCTAACTCGCTTATTGATGGATAGTCCCAATGTCTTACTTCTTGATGAACCTACAAATGATTTTGATATCGAAACATTGACAGAGCTTGAAGACTTGCTAGACAGCTACGGCGGAACACTTATTGTTATCTCTCACGATCGTTACTTCCTAGAGCGCGTGTGTGATCGATTTGTTGGCTTGTTGGGAGATAAGAAAGTACGCGATTTACCTCGAGGCGTCGATGAGTATTTAGAGCAACGAGCAGAGGCAATTAACGCTGTTGCCACAGTTGTTAAAGAAAAGAAAACTTCTAACGCTGCAGAACAACGACAACTTAAGAAAGATCTAACCCGACTTGAACGTCAGATGGAAAAGTGCGCTACCGCTATTGCAGCCCTAACGGCTGAACAAGAAACCGCCGCCTTTGATGCTGAACGCTTGGTCGCAATCGCATCAGAGCTTCTGGCTTTGAGCGCAGAGGCAGCAAAACTTGAAGAAGATTGGCTGCAGGTCACGCTTTCTTTAGAGGGTTGAGATAAAATTTAGCCATGAGCCAAATTTCGCATGCTATTGAAGTCATCCTCTTCCGCTCTCGCTTTCTACTAGCTCCACTTTATTTGGGTTTAGTCGGCGCGCTAGTTCTCTTGACCTATCGATTCCTCATTGAATTTATTCATATCTTTGAAAAAGTAGGCGAATCAAGTGCACAAACCTTCACATTGGATCTATTGGCTCTACTAGACCTAACCTTGCTCGCAAACCTGATTTTAATGGTCATATTTGCCGGGTATGAAAACTTTGTTTCTCGCATTGATGTAGCAACAGAGTCAAAAGATCGACCACACTGGATGGGCACAATTGATTTCAGTGGCCTAAAAATCAAGTTAATTGGCTCATTAGTTGCAATTTCAGTAATTGAACTACTCAAGGATTTCATCGAGTTATCGGGCGACGCTGAAGTTGGCGAAGGAACTGTCTGGCGAGTACTCATTCACCTTACCTTTGTCCTTTCCGGCGTTCTATTTGCACTCATGGATTGGATCGCAGATAAGCGCGAGTTCAAGGGAACCCACGCCTAAAAGTTCACTCTAGATTTACCAAAGGTTTTCTCGGCGTCCCCTAACTATTAGGGGACGGTAAACAATACTTCTCCCAAACCTCTATCAAGGAATGGGAAAAATGAAACTCACAAAGCCAGTTTTGGCTGGTGCAGCCGTAGTAACAGCTATTGCGTTTGCAGCCTCAGCTTTTGCATTGGGTGCTAAGCCAGTTTATGTACTTTCAAAGAACGCAGCAGTTGAAATCAAAGCGATTGCAACTGTAGGCGACGCAGTCACAGGCACAATGGTCCGCGGTATTCCAGATGGAATGGGCGCATACGACAACGGCCGTGGCGGAATCACACTTCTTTCAGTTCACGAAGTTTCAACAAGTAACGCGTTTGCTCTAAAGAGCAAGTCAACAACTGCCCCATGGGGAACTTCAATTACAAAGTTCACAGTCAGCAAGAACACTAAGGCTGTAACAAACGTTCAGAATTTCATGCAGAAGGTTAACTTCTACAATTACACAACAGGCAAGTACCAGGAGACTCCAGCAGGAGCAGCACCAGCAGGTGCAACACCAGGATACTTTGACTGGGGCATCAGCCGTTTCTGTTCAGCAACCTATGCACCAGCTGGAACATTTGTTCACAACGGTGTTGGTTACGACGGTGGATTGTTCTTGTCAGGCGAAGAAACAGGCGATGAGTCACGCGGATTCGCATTTGATGAAGAAGGAATTGGATACCAGCTTCCACGTATGGGAATGATGTCGTTTGAAAACATCATGCCTTCACTAAAGCCAGGTGCTAACACTGTAGCGATCGCATCAGAAGATGGATCAGCAACAGATAGCCAGCTATATGTTTACGCTGGAAAGAAGCAGTCAACAGGTACTGCAATTGATAAGGCTGGCCTAACAAACGGAGACCTACATGTTCTAAACATCCCATCAGCAAAGAGCGATAACTTGTTCCGCACAACAGTTGGCAAGAACAAGAAGGTTGCAGCTGAGTTCGTAAAGGTTGACTGGAACACAACAACTTCAGCATTTGCTAAGGAATCCCGCGAAAAGGGAACAACAATGGCACGCGTTGAAGATGGTCACTGGGATCCAAGCAATCCAAATGTTTTCTACTTTGTTACAACAGAGTCAAACAAGGATCCAATTGCAACAGCACCAAACCCAGCCACACCAACTGTTACTCGTGATGGTGGCGCTCTATGGCGCTTAACCTTCAAGGATGCACAGAACCCAGCAGCAGGAGCAGAGATTGAAATGCTTCTAAACGGTGGAGAGTCTGTGTACATGTCAAAGCCTGACAACATCACAGTTACAGAAGATGGCAAGTACATCTTGATTCAGGAAGATCCAGGCAACAACGCATTACTAGCGCGTATCGTTGCTTACCGAGTTTCTGATTCAAAACTTGCTGTAGTTGCACAGTTTGATGCAAATAAGTTCATCAAGGGTGGGTCTGAATTCATAACTGAAGATGAAGAGTCATCTGGAATTATCGATGCAACCAAGTTGCTCGCTAAGCCAGGAGATACAAACTCTTACTTCTTCTTCAATGCACAGATTCACGCATCAGGTGCGATTGCTGCACGTCCGGATTTAGCAAAGCGTAGCGTTGCTAAGAAGGAAGCAATCAATACTGCAACAGTTGAAGGTGGTCAGTTCTACGTAATGACAATCTCTAACTGGGACACAGTCTTTAACGGATAAATATAAATAAGCTAAAGCCGGGCGGGCTACGAGGGTCCCGCCCGGTTTTTGCTTTTCTTAATGACCGGCAGAGAAGTACCGTGTTATCGCCGGTGGCGTAGGTAATTCACAAGCGCAGAAACCAAAGAGGCAGTAATAAAGAAAGCCGCAATTGCATAGGACCAAGTCTTAACCCATGGCAATGAAGCTGCGTAGTATCCAGCAAGAGTTATTCCAACACCCCACAACAGCGCACCTAAGGCATTTGCCGATAAGAATTTGTAGTAATTCATATTCGATGCACCGGCAATTGGTGGGACAAATGTTCGAATCCAAGGGAAGAAGCGCGCAGCAACTACTGCCCACCACCCTGTTTGGTCATAGAAACGTTCAGAACGGGCAATCATCTTCTGCATACGCGGGGAGTTATGCTTTTCAAGATATGGGCGCCCAACTAAGCGGCCTAATACAAAACCAATCTGATCACCGAAAAATGCAGCAATAAAGATTACGGTCACAAGAATGACAATATTTACTTCACCATGAGCTGCTGCAACTAATCCTGCGCTAAAAAGTATTGAGTCGCCCGGCAGGAAAAAGCCAAACAGGATGCCTGTTTCAACAAAGACAATTGCCCCGATCAGTAGATAGAGAACAAACGGTGCTATTGATGCAAATTGCTCATCAAAGGATGCAGCTAGTTCAATCACACGGACTTCTTAACCGCCGCAGCTACAGCTTTGACAACGTTGGGATCAAAGACACTTGGCACAATAAATGAGGTGTTGAGCTGTTCAGGTGAGACACACTCTGAAATTGCTGCAGCGGCAGCAAGAAGCATCTGATCTGAGATTTTATTGGCGTTGGCATCTAATAAACCACGGAAGATCCCGGGGAAGGCTAAAACGTTGTTGATTTGATTTGGCTGATCGCTACGTCCTGTTGCAACAACGGTTGCGTACTTGCGAGCAATCACTGGATCAATCTCAGGATCCGGGTTTGCAAGTGCAAAAACAATTGAACCCTTAGCCATCGAGGCAACATCAGCTTCAGTTAAGACATTAGGTGCGCTAACACCAATGAAAATATCTGCACCAGCCATCGCCTCACTGATACTGCCCTTGAAATTATGAGGATTACTGTGTTCGATAAACCATTGGTGCATTGCATCCTTTGATTGCAACTCATTATGGATTACGCCATCAATATTAAAGCCGATGATGTTGCTTGCCCCATCTAGAGTTAACAAACGCGCAATAGCATTACCTGCTGCGCCAACACCACTGAGAATAATCTTTACTGACTTTAAATCCTTCTTAACTAATTTAAGGGCGTTACGAAGAGCAGCAAGAACCACAATTGCTGTTCCATGTTGGTCATCGTGGAAAACCGGAATATCTAAAAGCTCGCGCAAACGGGCTTCGACTTCAAAACAACGGGGAGCAGAAATATCTTCAAGGTTGATGCCGCCATAGACAGGTGCGATCAATTGCACCGTGCGAACGATTTCATCAACATCTTGGGTATCAAGGCAAACAGGCCAGGCATCAACATCGGCAAAGCGCTTGAACAACGCTGCCTTTCCTTCCATCACAGGCAACGCTGCTGCCGGCCCGATGTTTCCTAGGCCTAAAACAGCTGATCCATCGGTTACTACAGCGACGGTATTGCGCTTAATAGTAAGGCGACGAGCATCTGATGGGTCAGCAACGATTGCTTGGCAAATACGAGCAACACCAGGTGTGTAGGCACGAGATAGATCATCACGAGTCTTTAGTGGCACCTTTGAAGCAATTTCAATCTTTCCACCAAGGTGCAAAAGAAATGTGCGGTCACTTACCTTGCGAACAGTTAAATCTGAATTTAATGAAATGGCTGCAGTAATTTGCTCTGCGTGCTCAGCATCAATTGTGTCGCACGTAATATCGATAACTACTTTTTCAAGAAGCGATTCAACAACGTCTAGTGCGGTAATTGTTGCACCAGCTCCTGTAATAACAGTTGTTGCTAGTGCTACCGGGTTTGCTTCAGGGGAACCTTCGACACGAATTGTGATTCCGTATCCAGGGGATGTTGATGCCATTTACACAACTCCGTATAAGCGATCGCCGGCGTCGCCCAAGCCCGGAACGATGTAACCGTGCTCATTTAACTTCTCATCAAGTGCACCAGTAACAAGAGTGATTGGTACTCGACTATTTGCAAACTCTTTTTCAACTGCAGCAATTCCTTCAGGAGCCGACAAGATACACACAGCGGTGATGTCTGTTGCTCCAAGATCAATCAGGTAATGAAAAGCCATAATCAAAGTTCCACCCGTTGCAAGCATTGGATCTAAAACAAATACTTGGCGACCTGAAAGATCATCAGGAAGACGATTTGCATAGGTGCTTGCTGCTAAAGTTTTTTCGTCTCGAACCATTCCTAAGAATCCAACTTCAGCCGTTGGAATCAACTTAGTCATTCCTTCAAGCATTCCAAGACCTGCGCGCAAGATTGGGACAACGACTGGACGAGGTTCAGCCAATTTTTGACCCTTTGTCTTTGTTACTGGTGTCGTAATCTCGACTTCATGTGTTCTGACATCTCGGGTTGCTTCATATGCCAACAGGGTGACGAGCTCTTCGACTAGGCGTCTAAATGTTGGGGAATCGGTCCGTTCGTCGCGCAAAACCGTCAATTTGTGATTGATGAGTGGGTGATTGGCAACATGTACTTTCATAGGCGTTACCTTACAGGGGTTTCATTCCTTTCCAATGAGTGAAAGTATGGGCTCATGTCCGATTTCGATGAAGAGCTCGTTGAAGAGATTGAATCCTTTGACGCAATCGATGACGTAGTAACCGACCTCACAAGTGAGATGGACTTTGCCGTAGCGGCTTGGCACGAGGACGGACGTTGGACCTTGGGCACATTGCCTGACCCTTATGACATTGCACAAATCATTACGCGCTTGAAATCACAACAAACAAATGGTGGCTCAATTGCATTGATTTCAATTGATGAAGAGTTCTTTATTTTAATTCGCGTATTAGGTTCACATATTTCTTTGTTCTTAAGTGATGCAACGGCTGCTCTTGATTATCCAGTTGCGGAAGAGTTAATGGAGATTGCAGATCTACCTATTCCAGAAGATGATGAAGAACCAGGACCTGTCGGTCATCTAGAAATTTTGGCGGATCTAGGAATGAATGGAATGGAAATTTCTGCACTTTGTGATGATGAAGAATTATTTCCAGATGAGCAGCTTGAGGCAATCGCTGCTCGCTTAGGTTTCGGCGATGAATTTTCGGAGCTCTTGGATCTGTGAACGATATTGAAATGATGCGCGTTGCACTTGATGCAGCACGCAAAGCAGTTGTGAGCGGGGATATTCCAGTTGGTGCTGCAATCTTTAATAGTGTGGGTGAGCTGGTTGCAACCGGTCACAATGAACGCGAACTACACAATGACCCAACCGCACATGCTGAAATTGTTGCAATACGAAATGCAGCAGAAAAACTAGGAGATTGGCATTTAACAGATCACACCTTGGTTGTGACTTTAGAGCCATGTGCAATGTGTGCAGGTGCTATTGCTCAATCTCGTTTACAAACAGTTGTATTTGGCGCTTGGGATGAAAAAGCAGGAGCTGTTGGATCAGTATGGGATTTGCTTCGTGATCCTCGAAGCACCTTTAGAACTGAAGTGCGTGCTGGAGTTTTAGCGGAAGAATGTGGTGAATTGATTAAGTCTTTTATACAAGAAGTTCGTAAGAAGGATTAAGAATCACCATAGACCCTTCTTCTTCACCAACCATGCCCTCGGCGCGCAGCTGAGAACCAATTTCAAGACCAGCAATCTCACGACGTCCTAAGAAGTGCAGTGAAACACCACCTGTTTCATCCCAAATCTCAACTTCAAGAGTTGGTGCTGAGCCACGAGGCGCAGTTTTAATCGATGTTACGCGGCCTTTAACTTGAGCACGCCTTCTCCACTCAATATTGCCAATAGGTGTCACATTTTCTGCATAGTGGCTTACTGGCTCAACATTTACAGGCACGACCTTTTGAACTGGCTTAGGTGCAACTTCCGGAGCAGCCTTTGCAGGAGCTGCAAATGAAATTTTTCCAGAAGCGATGCGGTCTACATCGAACGGAACAATCGTGGCAACTACCCGTGGAAGTTGAGAGATAGGTGCTGCAATTTCTTCAGCAGTTTGATCATGAAGCAAACGTCCTAAGAAACCAGAGTAAGCGCGACGTGGAAGAAGGAGCGTTAGCTCAACATCTGGCTTTTCAGTCATACGGATTGCGTAATCAAGTGCAGAGTTAGCAAGTCGACGATCAGGACAGTCGATAAGTTCAAGTGTCACATCATCTAGTGCATCCGATGCTGCCCATGCCTTTTGAATATCTTCTGCGCGACGATCATCGATAACAAAGTGCACAGCAGATAAATTACGAGGCTTTAAACTGCGCGCATAACGAATCGCACCAACTGTTGCAATATCAACGTTGTCAACCAGGACTGTTACATCGTGGCGCGCGATTGATGTTGCACGTTCTTGATGTTGCTTTACTTCTAACGCATCTTGCTCGCGAGTGTATTGACGACGCAAGCGGAGAAAAGCCATTACCAAAATTGGTGCTGTGATCAAGACCAACCATGCACCCTGGGTGAACTTAACAACTGAGAAGATAATTACAACAAATAAAGAGATCGTTCCAGCTAGGCCATTAATAAAGACCTTTGCCCGCCATTGTCCTGTCTTGTTACGTAATGCATGACGAGTCATTCCAAATCCAGCCAAGGTAAATCCTGTGAAAACTCCAAGTGCGTAGAAAGCAACTAGATGTTCAACAGAACCTGCGGTAATGAGAACTAAGAAGATTCCGCCACCTGCTAGAAGTAAGATTCCATTTGAAAATGCCAAGCGGTGTCCACGTTTAGTTAACTGACGTGGCAAATAGCCATCTGCAGCAACGAAGTTCACCAAAATAGGAAACGCGCTGTAAGTAGTGTTTGCGCCAGCGAACAAAATAAGCATTGTTGCAAGCTGGACCATCACGAACATGACTTGGCCAACAACGCCATCTCCCATGATGGTTTTGGCAATTTGGGAGATAACCGTTGGGGTACCAGATTCATATGGAATAGCGTGAATTTTGTGAGCAAACCATGAAACTCCAAGAACTAAGGTTCCAAGCAATGCGCTCATGATGTACAAAGTGCGACGAGCATTTACATGCTCTGGAGTCTTAAAGAGTGCAACACCATCTGAAATAGCTTCTAGCCCTGTTAGGGATGAGCCACCGTTTGCAAAAGCACGGAGCAGAATGAAGATCGCTGCAAAGGTTAACAATCCTTGCTCTTGACCGATCTCTATCGCACCTGGTTGTTCGACACTGAGCTTAATCAATGTTCCATTGAACTGCTTGTATAAGCCAACTGAGAAAACAATAAACATACAACCAACGAAGAAGTATGTTGGTAGCGCAAATGCTTTACCAGCCTCTTTTACTCCACGTAGATTTCCGTATGTGAGTAGAACAATCACAACTAAAATCATTGGAATCTTGTAAGGATCAAGGGACGGGAAAGTCGAAATAATCGCCGCAACACCTGCTGCAGATTGAATTGCAATAGTCACGATGTAATCAAGCATGAGAGCAACTGCTGCAACCTGTGCTACAACAGGCCCAAAGTTGTCGCGTGAGACTATGTATGCCCCACCAACCTTTGTGTACACATTAATTACATCTCGATATGACAATGTAATGATCACCAAAATTGTTAAAACAACAGCCGTCATTGGCATCAAGATTGCAAAGGCTGCTAATCCAAACGCTGGTAGCAATGCGATCAAAATCTGTTCTGAACCGTATGCAGAAGATGAAATACAGTCAGAAGAAAGAATTCCTAACGCATAACGCTTGCTGAGGCGTTGGTGGCCCAAAGAGTGGCGATTAAGAGGGTTACCCAATATGCGGCGTTTGATTGTGTAGAAAAAGGAGTCCTTAAGATGTGCGTGATCCCTTAGAACTTCTGGGGCTGGCGCATCATCGGTCCACGACTTAGGCACTTAAAACTCCTCTTTTAATTGCATTTACTGCAATTTAATAAGTATCACTCTACCTCAGCCCGCACAATCTTCACTGTTTTAGGCGTAAAGCGTATGCTTTGGCCCATGCATACACAGTTATATATCGATGGCCAGTGGGTTGATGGAATTGGAAAGTTACCTGTTTACGATCCAAGCGACGGTTCAGTAATTGCAGAAGTAGCCCTTGCCGGAGATGCGCAATGTGATGCCGCAATTGCAGCTGCCGACGGTGCAGCAAAAGCGTGGGCAAAGACTGCTCCCAGATATCGCTCAGAAATTTTGCGTAAAGCATTTGAATTAATGACAGCAGAAAGTGAAGCGATCGCAACAATGATCTCTCGCGAAAACGGAAAAGCGATGCCAGATGCTCGCGGTGAAGCAGCATATGCTGCCGAATTCTTCCGTTGGTTTGCCGAAGAAACTGTTCGCACACCAGGTGATTTCCGCAAATCTCCATCAGGAGATAAGCGCATCCTTGTCTCGCATGAGCCAATTGGACTTTCTATTCTTATTACACCGTGGAACTTCCCTGCAGGAATGGCCACCCGTAAGATCGGCCCAGCAATAGCTGCCGGTTGCACCATGGTCTTAAAGCCAGCGGGTGAAACACCACTGACTGCGATGTACATCGTGGATCTCATGGAACGCGCAGGCTTGCCAAAGGGAGTTCTTAATTTAGTTCTTCCAGAAAAAACAGGTCCCGCAATTTCAAAGATGTTGCATGATCCACGTGTTAAGAACCTTTCCTTTACAGGTTCAACAGAAACTGGTCGCATTCTTCTTAAAGAGGCAGCAGACCGCGTTATTCGCTGCTCAATGGAGCTTGGCGGTAATGCACAAGTTGTTATTCATGATGATGCAGATTTAGCAGTAACTATTCCGCAGCTCTCACTTGCAAAGATGCGTAACGGTGGTGCTGCTTGCACATCTGCAAACCGAATCTTTGTTCAGCGCGGTATTGCAGATAAGTTCATCGCAGAGATGAGTAAGTCCATGAGCTCTTACGTTGTGGGCCGCGGAACAGATGCCACAACAACACTTGGTGCTTATGTTTCAATGAAGGAGCGCAACAAGATTGCAGAACTTGTTGATGAATCAATTGCAGCAGGTGCCAAGGTTGAGGTTGGCGGAGTTAAGCCAGAAGGTGATGGCGCTTTCTACCCAGCAACAGTTTTAATCGTTAAAAAAGATAATCCAATCCTGCTTCATGAAATCTTCGGACCAGTTGCACCGATTGTCATTTTTGATACCGATGAAGAAGGAATAGAAATGGCTAATGACACCGATTTTGGTCTTATTAGTTATGTCTTCTCTTCTAACTTGACCCGCGCACTGCGCACAGCAGAGGCGATGGAATCAGGAATGGTTGCAATCAATAAGGGTGTTATCTCAGATCCTGCAGCACCATTTGGTGGCGTGAAGCAATCAGGGTTGGGCCGCGAAGGCGGCTTTGATGGAATTCATGAGTTCTTGCAGACCAAGTTCATTGGCGTAGAGATCTAACCTGCTTACAAGGCACGCAGTTTTGTAAGAATTTCTCTATCGTTTGTCCTAAGTTTTTTAATCAAACCTTTTAGATAGTTTTTGCCATCGGCGTAATAAGCAAGCGTGTAATAAGGGTAGGCGTCTACAGCAAACCCACTCCCACTTTGTTGATTTTCGCCGGCAAGTGGGAAGTTCTGAATAACATCGACATCACTTTGTGCAAAGAATTTTTCTAGCCTCCACAAATCCACGAAGCGGAGACCTGTTAACCCTAGGGTCCGGATATCGCGTGTAAATTCTTCTGATCCAATTCTTCGTGCCGTAAATGTGACTTTATTGTTTATGAGTGAGTAGAGAATCTCTCCATTGGCAATTTTTCTACTTAAGGTCGAATTTCTGAGCAACAGATTTGCTTGCACACCGTAAGTAACGTTGTTACTTTCAAGCAAATATCTATACAGGGCTCGGCGGTCAGCTTCACTAAGCCACTCACCAAGCCTCAGACATTCCTCAAAGTAACTCACGGTCTTATTGTGCACCTATTGAGCAATTCGCGACTTCATATTTTCCAGAATTTCCATTCACATTCACTTTCTTGCCACCCTTTAAAATGACATAACCTTCAGCAGATCCCATGTACGAAGCCTCGTGGCCAAATTTGCATTCAGTGAATAGATTCCTAAAAGCAGCTTCGCTCGGCACTCTTGCTGTGGAACTGGCAGTCCTTGATAGAAAATTACTTACAGTCACCTCACGATCGTTCTGCAACTTCTGGATTCGTGCTGTAACTCTCGTGTATTCCTGAGGAGCAGTGCATTTAGAGGTTATGTTTAACTTTATTGAGTCTAGATTCTGTCTCTCTTTGACGCTTGTAGAGTGGTGGGGCCTTTCTACGACAAGAGTGCAAGTCGGCTCTGGGCTGTTTAAGAAATTGAGAACAATCAATTGAGCAGCTAGTAAACCAACTACCGCGATGCTAGGAATTTTAGGTGCAAGGAGTATTGATTTGGGGATTGTTATAGGCATGCTTTGAAACTAGACAAACATGCTGACTTGTTTAATCGGGTTATCCCCAGCCCGTAGGTGGCGGATGGAATAAATCTGGCGGAGGATGAGGGATTTATCCTCTTCAACCTGGGTAATTCCCCGTTTTTTAGGTAAACGGGTCATAAAAGGCAATTTAGCACGCATTATCGATTGTGGCTGATTGCCTTTTTCAAGATAGGAATGCAAGATTGTGGGATGAAGCGGACCCATTTTATTTCTATGGTTCTCGCTTCTTTGGCGCTTTCTCTCTTAGGGCCTAGCGCAATCGCAGCTGTCAAAGCAGGAGGAGCATGCAAGAAACCAGGTAACACAGTTGTTGACTCCGGGTATAAATATAAGTGTATTAAATCGGGCAAGAAATTGATCTGGAATAAAGGTGTAAAGGTTGTAACTAGTAAGGTTAAACCAACCCCAACCCCTGCCTCTACTAAACCAACCCCAACCCCTGCCTCTACTTCAAATAAAGCTCCAGTCGCTTGGCGATTTGATGGTAAAGAGTGGATCTCTCAAGGAAGTGTTCCTCAATGTCCATCCCCATTGATTCCAACCGGGGAGCTATTAGATTTTTCAA
>Ga0247832_1006724_pt1 | contig 12467 bp, 9 predicted proteins | sample LaCruzMarch2015__10_FD_192407 | JGI IMG/M metagenome (GOLD analysis project Ga0247832, IMG submission 192407) | Freshwater microbial communities from meromictic Lake La Cruz, Castile-La Mancha, Spain - LaCruzMarch2015_4m | ecosystem: Environmental > Aquatic > Freshwater > Lake | place: Spain... | reverse complement strand
CTCATCATTACAGGCTCGCTACCGACCGACGGCACGGCCCATGACCAATGCCGCCGATGCCGAGGTCTTCGTCAACACGGGGAACGGAGGAGCTACAGTTCCGGACGATGTATCCCACATTCTGGTCGACCCCTCCGTCACGTCGATCCCTGCTCTAGCATTTTTCGATAAAAAGAAGGTTCACCGATGTGGAGCTCAGCGAAGGTGTCGTGGAAATTGGGTATCGGTCCTTCGGTTGGTGTGACAATTCAATAACGAAAATCAGCATCCCCAATTTACTACTCAGGAGGATTCGTGATCAAGCCTTCTCATGCGCCCTCCGATGTCCCATTCGTCTCCACGATAGCATCGAAAGCATTGGATACGACGTATTCATGGGCTGTATCTTCACCAACTTTTGAGTCCCACCCCTCATTACCGTGATCCCCGAGAGCATGTTATATGAATGTATATCCATGTTCTCGCTCGAGCTTCCAGAGAACGCAACGGAGATTGAAGATGGTGCATTTGGCAATTGTTTCTGTCTACGAAATGTTGCCTTTCCGCCCAATGCTATTCTCTTTGGCGATTATATTTTTATTGACGATGATACATTTGTTAACGAAAGAGCGAGGAACGCAAACACGGATCTTCAACGGCTGTTTGGTGATTCGGATGCAAGAATAATTGGTGAGCTGCAGCATCGATTCGATGGTTTGCCGATACACCGATTAATCTACTACCAGACGTATTATCAGGGGGTGCTTCAGATTCTCTTGGCTGCAATAAATACGAGATCTGGTCAACGTCGGACATTGCGCAGTAGGTTGGATCCGACGGGCAATCAACAAGATTGCCTTGGAATGACTCCACTTCATATTTTGACGTGCTCTTCTGTGCACAACCTGGAGATGAATCGTGTGATTGTCGAGAATTACCCCGCAAATCTGATTACCGAAGATAGGTGGGGGGCACTACAGATTATACAATTCCTCCTCGACAGCTATATCATTCACTCTACCCTAATCATGAATTCAACTGGACGATGATGGTGAAGGTGAAGACAATGGGGAGGTGTGACACGCCAAAGAAAAGTATTGAGAATCTACTCCGTGTGAAACAAATGCACGTCCCTGAGCAGCCAATCGATTGGGAGTATCTACTCATTGACTTTGCTCAGCCTTTTAAATTCCACACGCCTGGAGTTATGTTTCAAGAACAGATGCGTTTTCTGTTCATACGTGGCATGTCAGTCCGTGTGGAAGCTCTCGCCTTCAAAGTTTGGCACGACTTTATCATAAATATGATTCACACTGCAGATTTTGCATCGGGGGGTGGCACCCAACATATCATCAGTAGAATTCGAGCAAAAGTTGTCCAGTTTGAAGATGAACTTCCCAAATTGAGAGAGGTCACCAGAATACTTGAGCTTGCATTGTGGAAGGTGAGGATGGATGAGAAGAGCTACCGAAGGAACATGACTAGGAGTATTTGCCAGATGAAAATGATGAGTGATGAATCAGATATACGACAACAATGTCGAGTTACTTGTGGTGCTGACGTATCGTTGGTCTAGTATTGCCCTTTCTGATCACTGTGCTAGATGAAGAATCCTAAGAAGGATGTAGTAAAGTTCAGACTCTATCCTTTATGTTAATAGCCAAGTATTAGTACACAGCAAAATCAGGACAAAGGTACACAGTTCTTGTCTCGTGGCGCCGTAGTTCTGCTGACAAGCTTGGGTATCTACACAATCCATGTGTACCGGTTACCATTGTTCAGCAAAATATTTTTTTTCCAAAACAACCAGATAAAACAACTGATTGAAATTGCAGCGATTCAAATAGTGGAGAGGGACTGGTAGTGATGACACCAGAACCTTAATGAAACACACGAGCAGGACTGCCCACGATCTTCTGTTCCTTACACTTCCACCTCCACGAGAAATATTATTCCTACCCAATACCAAGCCCGGGTGTACAAAGTCCAACTACCTTTCTCTAGCTTGCGCTTTTCCTCAGACTTGTCTTGCGATGCCATCTGCTTCTTGACCAACTTCCTTGATTTGATACATCTACTTCTTGCTGAGGCTCTATTGATTCATTGACAACAAACGCATTTTTAGCATCTTGAATGACAGCCTGCTCATCAATACTTAGTACAGATTCTTCTATTTCTTGTACTGTTGCAGTACTGGCTCTACCAATCGCTGTTGATGATTAACTTGTCATTGGAAGAGTCTTCCGTCTCTTCGATGAAATCTAAGTGTTCAAAACTCTTGGTTGGACTCTCATTGATACCCATTAGATAAGAAGTGGTCCTGATTGGTATTGAAGCTGCCACGCAGGCCTGGTAAATGGTAAAGACTCTATTGCTAGCGCATTGTTTGGATTGAAGATCATTACACCGAGAGATGCAAGTGACAATAGTCTCATCATGTTGGGAGTATGAAAAGCCAGAAGCACTGGGCGGAGCCGATTAACGCCTGCTGTGGTGAGTATTGTGACATTCACTTACAGTCACAAGTCTTCACGTAGACGTTAGTCATTTCGCTCCTTTCTCGTACAAACTATTAGAATAAGAGCGGGAACTCAAAGAGCAAAAAACCGCCACTCGCTCATCATGAATCTCTCTCTACGATAGACGATAGCGTTTTTAACATTGCATCGATGCAAAATCTAATGACTCTTCTCGCTATATCCTCCTCCTGCCGCGGTATGAAATTTGCCTCGTCAATCGGCGCTACTCGTCGATTATTGTCTTCGTCATCCACTGGATCGCTTACATCCATCTCCTCGCCAGTTACGTTACGACCAGATCGACGAAGAATGGCAGAGGATCTTGAATTACGATTACATTCCCTCCTACAAACGGTCACGATGCTTCATCAAAACATTCTAGTCAATCAGGCCTTCCTGTCTGATAATAAGAAAGTTGTTTCACAAATTGCGAACACATTAAACCGTGTTGATAAATCATTAAATGAGCGGACTACTCAACTTACGACGATGACAACATTATCGTTGAATTCTAGTAGTGATAGTGATGATTCGACTACTCCCGAGGAGACATCACGACGATTGCGTGAGGAATATCAACGGTTGGAGGGAATGCTATTAGCAAAGAAACCCTTGCTTGGTGGATTCTTAGACGAATATGAACGTGCATCGCAGTTGGACAATGCGAAGGATGATGGCGCTTCGGTAGTAAATTCTCCTCCAGAGAATGACAATTTCAAGGATGAATTATCAACGAAAAATACAATCCCTCCTCCCGTCGCCGTAATTGACAATGATGACGTCGGGTCATCACAACATATTAAGATAAATTGGGACCACCTTCCCACCATTATTACATCCCTCTCTCCCGACAAAACATACGTATTACGCTTTGATGGTGGTTCACGTGGCAATCCAGGCATAGCAGGTGCAGGAATGGTCTTATACAACGGCGAGGATGGTACCGAGGTATGGTCAGGATATCACTACCTCGGTGATAAGTACACCAATAATGAGGCCGAGTATAGAGGATTGATAACTGGTCTACAATGTGCCCGGACACTGGGTGTACAGAACATTGTAGTTCAGGGTGATAGTCAATTGATATTGCGACAGATAGTCGGGGAATACAAGGTCAAGTCGGCAACATTAAAGGCGTACTACGATGAGGCAGTATCAATAATACCAGAATTTAAATCATTTCAAACAAGTCACATTGAACGTGCACGGAATGCAAGAGCTGATGAATTAGCTAATTTGGCAATGGATTTTCAAGCCTCCGTTGGATTCGAAATGAAGGCAAAGGAGTGAAAAAAGCAAAATTCTTTTTCCTTGTTCCGAATAAATGCGATGAAAATCAATGTCTGGAAATACAGTAAATTTAGAACTTCCCATTTTGCGTTGATAGTATCTATAAATTATGCTACTTGCTGTATTAGATAGGTGGATGTCACTAGAATATTAATTCAGCCGATACTCATGTCTCCTTATGATTCTTGTAGAGTTTTGCGTCGTTCCAAAATCTTCATAATCCTCATAACGACCCCTCTTCGTCTATGATTAATATCAGGATGTGTCCACTCCTCAATCTCAACACCAATCCAAAATATCATCATGGCCAAGACAATATTTGCAGCCATGTTAATCACTGCTCTACGCGATCCCCCACGTTTCTCACTGCACAATCGTCGATTGTCAGCTGTGTGTCTAGCAAACAATGATGCCGCGCCACAAAAGCTGATCGCAAATCCACGTAGTAACAGAGAATCACCCCATGATCGATCATAAATTTTCATCAAATTAAGTGTCAAACCAAGCATGCCAAATAACCCATTGCATAATAAAGTTTCCATTGGGATGAGTGTATGGTGTATCATTGATAATGATAATATTATGCTTGCCAATGCTCGTCCAACGGATGCACCTGCTACCGCAAACAATGTTGATATTGCAAGTTGATTCCTGGGTGTGGCTTGGATCCAAAATTTATGTTGTACATCTTCATTAATAATATCACCATTCGAGTCTAATAATACGTCGGTAGGATCCTCATCCAAAGTCTCGCTACCAAGAAATAAGTATGGCAGTACAACATATCCTACTGAACAAAGCATATAATTTTTTAATATTCGAGCAGCTTTACGTCCGTACGGCTTAGCATATGCCTCATTGGCCATGGGTCGTACCGTTGATGTAATGCGTTTTGCTATATCGGTACCAAAACCATGTGCAATGAATGCAAGTATTATCGAAGTGATAATGTATAGTATCCCGCCGATGATAGTCGATCTCGCAATAGCCAGTGTGGCCGCTACATTGACCATCCCACTCCATGATGTGTACGTGCTTATATAATACAAACGAAAGTCTTCTGCCACGAGCCGTACCGCCTCAGTCGTGGCACCCATGGGTAGGACCACACCGGTCTCATATGCCTGAAGGAACCCATCAATAAATGCACCTGATACATTCGTCAGTAGTAGTACAACATCATAGTCCAATGACAATGCAATTGACGACGATGATGATGACATGAGGTAATAATCGAACCAAACATCCGTCGTTACTGTCGCTGCAATTGGGAAAAGTATTGCAAATAGTAATGATCGAGTATGTGCATTATCAACAATGTTTAATTGAAATCCATTGTCTTCGGTAATTGTGGGGAGCGACCAAGCCTTGGTGTTAGTGGTGATGGTGGAATTTATGATCGTTCCTCCCCTTTCTGGAGTGTTATTACTGGAACTAATACGATTGATCAGATTGGGTCGAAGACGTGGTGAGGAGGATGCATCTGCGAGGAGGAAGGATTTGCTGCTTTCTTCTTCGTGGTGGGACGGTGGCGGAGTAGGCACGTTGACATCCATTGATCAGATATGATGGGTACTATCGAGCAGGTACGAGGTTGCATGCTACATACCACCTCGCTTCCGCGCCTCCCTCACCCCACCCCCGTCTCATGTTCCCGCCACAGACAGGGGGGCTTAAGACAACGAAGATCTCGATCCAACATTCATATCATGCGATATCCACGACATTTGATTAGACCCCCTTCTACATTGGCGAGTGCTACTCATCGAGGCGGTAGTATTGTTGACTCTGCACAGTTTTTGTCTCGTCAATCAAGCTATTCTTCTTCTTATAATGGCGAAACCAACCAATATCATTATTGCAATGCATCGAGTCAGAAAAAGTGGATTGGTTATTCTCGTGCCTTTAGTAAGAGCAACAACTTGACCGATGATAATAGACATCAAGTCGATGGTGGTCATGTTGTTAGTCAGGAAGGATTAGATAAGCAAATCATATCAATCAAAAAGTTGGGGGAGTGTGGAAAAGCTGAAGAACTGTTAAATAAGATGCAAACAGATGCCATTACTTATTCCAGAGTGGATATGCTACCAAAGCTTGAGAGTTATACTTCTCTAATTTCTTCATTTCTCGAGGAACAGCAGCGACAAGCCGAAGAATCAAAGGAGACAGTAGAATCAATAATGACAGTAGCGGAAAAGGTACAACAGTTGCTAATTCATATGGAGGATTTCTCGGGTGTATCAGATCGCTTTTCGTCCATGAGACTTTCGGGACAAAGTATCGCAACAACCACGGATATACGACTACCAAGTCTTCAACCAACTTCTCAACATTACAACGCTGTGATATCCGCCTTTGCCAATGCAGCACAAAATACACAACAACAACATTACGCTTCGCATTTGACGATCAAGCAAGCTCCATTCATTGCATCACGATGGCTCACACGTATGGAGACACTTTCAAGCCTTAATCGATCGTCGGATGGCACACTTATAAGTATTACACCGACCGTGGATAGTTATTATAATGTTATGAGGGCGTATGCAGCTAGTGAGACTGCGGGAGATAACAACAACAACAGCAACAACAAAGAAAGCAAAACACCCATACTTGTTCAATCAATATTTGACAAACTGGAACAAAATCCGAATGTCCATCCCACTGTACGTGAATGTCGATTACTACTTCAAACTTGGTGTAATAGCAGTAATAAAGACGCCGCATACAAGGCCATGGGGGTATGGATGAATATGCAACTACTATTCCGAACGGGGGATGAACGGATGGAACCGACATTACAGGATGCCAAGTGGGTATTGGATGCGTGGACACGTTCGAATAATAATCAGTCGGCACGACGTGCATTATCCGTCCTAAGTACTATGGAGTATGCATACACGAATAAGAAAACTATTGTCCAGCCAGACTTAGACTGCTATCGTAATGTATTAATTACCATGTCTCGTTCGCGTGTACCCGAAACAATCCACGACACGAGTATACCTCGATTATTCAAAACTATGGAGGATAATCATATATTCCCCGATAAGGCATGTTTCGATGCTGCCATTGAGGCATTAAAGAATTGTGCGCGTAAGTCACGAACTGATCCGGAGAAGTATGCCAAAGCGACGGAGAACATGTTACGTAAGATGGAGAAAGATGTTGATCGATCAAGCGAGGCAGTAGTCAAGCCGACATCGGTAACTTACACCAATGTCATACAGGCATTGATAGTTTGGAAGAATGTCGAGGCGGCAGAGAAGGCATACCATCTATTGAAGAAAATGATTACAGCCTATGATGCTGGTGATGAGTCAATGCGACCAAGTAGAGATAGTTACGTGGGTACTATACATGCCTATGGTAATAGTGGATCCGAGAACAAATATATCAAGGCCAACGAAATACTCCAGCGTATGATAACTGACTATACCAATGGGAATAGTGCCGCCTGTCCAGATGTATATTCCTTCCATGCCGTCATCCGAGCGTGCACTGGCATGGTCAATACTAATGCCAGCTACGAGAAGCGCAAGGAGGGATTGGTGATGGCAATATCTATATTGCAGCAAATGAAGAAATCTGATTTGTATCGACCCAATACCCGAACATACCAATTACTATTACAATGTGGTGCAAAATTACTTCCCCCCGGCGTTGAACGGGATAAAGTTGTACGTTCTATCTTCCGTAGCTGCTGCAAAGATGGTCTCGTCGATACGAAAGTATTGGAAGAGTTCCAATCGGCTGTATCATCCGATAGTTATCACAAGGAGGTAGTGCGTGATGAATCTCAGTCATACAATGGCTTACATTCCCTCCCGGAGGCATGGACACAAGGTCTTGGTTATCGAATAGTGCCAACGACACAGCAGCAGCAGCAGCAGCATGAAGACGAAATAGAACATGCTGCTAGAGGGGATGATAATATAAGGACACCCATCATTGCCGGTAATGGTGGGGACGTCACGAAGACCAAGTCTACGGTATACCATGATAACAGAATGAGAAAGCGTTTGTCAAAAACAAATCAAAAGTATCTACAGGGTGGTCGGATATAAAGGTAGATGTTTGTATGAACCCATGCGAAAATATTGGTTGATTTTTGTGTTAATTATCATATCCAAGCTAGAAATGTCGATTACTATCTCTACGTTAACTGCGTTTTCTACGTTTGTCCTTCCTGCTGCTACTACCTATTCCCTTCCTGTTCCTGCTGCCACCTCCTCCTCTATCCCCAGAGCCACCATTATCCACATATTTTTCATACCGTTCTAACAATTCTTCATCGGTAATAAGACTATTCGTATTTTTCGTTCTACTATACTCATCATCAGTACGGCGTTTTAATGCCGTGTCATATGTTGTCATACTAGATTTACGAAAACCACCAAATGATCGTCGACCAATAATGTCAGATCCCGTGCCGTACATATCTACTACTGATGCTAATTCAATTATTACTCGTCCATCGTCATTTGATAATTTAGAAGTTTGTTGTTGTTGTTGTTGTTGTTGTTGTTGTTGTTGTTGTTGTTGTTGTTGTTGTTGTTGTTGCGTAGTGTATATCATTTCACCGCTCGCTCTCTTTCTAATGTTTGCATCGGAACTTCCATTGCCATTATTGTGGGTGTCGTTTCTAGTACTATCGGTATTAATTGCCGTTGTCGTGGCATGGCTCTTAGTATCCATGATTTGTCCAGGCGCTGCCGAGACTGCCCGTCTTTCATCGACAATCTTATTGCAATTGTTATTCGTATCATTATTATTACTATTGTTATTCTTTCGTTTCATAAATCGCATCCCCATGGTCGAAGTGGAAAGTTTCTTCGAAGACCCAGCAACGGGAGGAGGACTGCTGTTGCTGCTCCCCGCAGCAGCAGCATGATGTTGCGCTTGGCCACTACCTCCAGATATTACTTTGATGCTGTTGCTGCCGACGCTGGTTGGTTTTGCAGTGCCTGGTTTCCACATCATCTTGGAGAGTTTTGTGGGTGGTTTTGAAGATCAATTTTCCCGCACAAAAGAGAGACCACAAAAACAGAATGTAGAAAATTAAGAAGTAAGAAGACATACCACACACTTTTTTACAACGATGAGCAACATCATCGAGCACGGTAGTCGGCGGACCACGGCCGCCGATGACGGTGATCAGAGAGGAGAAGGTAGGGACGGCGGTACGAAGAATCACAACAAGTACCGTCGCGACAAACCGTGGGACACGCCCGACATCGATCATTGGAAATCTCGACCGTGGGATGCCGCCAACGGCGACGCCCTGCCCGGCGGACGACTGCTCGAAGAATCGTCATTCGCGACGCTCTTTCCCAAATATCGCGAAAAGTACCTACGCGAGGTGTGGCCGCTGGTCACGCGTGCGCTCGATTCGCACGGCGTGGCGTGCGAATTGAACCTGGTCGAGGGGAGCATGACGGTCCGCACGACGAGGAAGACGGGCGATCCGTACATTATACTGAAGGCGCGCGATCTGATCAAGCTGTTGTCGCGGAGCATCCCGGCCCCGCAGGCGATTAAGATATTGAACGATGATCATCATTGCGATATAGTAAAAATCGGCGGATTGGTACGGAATAAGGAACGCTTCGTTAAGCGTCGACAGCGTCTCATCGGGCCCGATGGTGCCACGCTCAAGGCTCTGGAACTATTAACGCAATGCTACATATTAGTACAGGGTAACACCGTGTCGGTTATGGGCGGCCATAAGGGTATCAAACGTGCGCGATCTGTTATACTGGAATGTATGAAGAATATACATCCGGTGTACAATATTAAACGTTTAATGATTATGCGCGAATTGGAGAAGGATCCAAAGTTGAAGGATGAAAGTTGGGATCGTTTCTTACCAACATTTAAGAAGAAGAATGTCCAACGGAAGAAACCGAGGCAATTGGTCGAGGAGAGACAGAAGAAGGTGGCGGTGACGAAAACGTCGTCGTCGTCGACGACGACGACAGGTGTAGATAATGATGGGGCAGCAGTAGTAGCTACCACGACGAAGAATAAGAAGAAGTCATACACACCCTTCCCCCCAGCGCAGCTACCATCGAAGATTGACAAACAGCTTGATTCTGGAGAATACTTTTTATCGGAACGTGAACGCAAATCAAGAAAGCTGGTCGAGAAGCAGGTGTCGGCACGGAATAAGACCGAGGAAAAACGCAAAGCACGCGAGATGGAGTTTATACACCCTAGCTTATTGCTGGGAGATGGAAGTGGTGGGAATACGAATGAGTCGTCTGCAAGTGGAGATGGAAGCGAAAAGGTAGGGGAGGAGAAAAAGTCATCTACCAAGAGGAAAAGTGAGGGCGTTGTTAATAACAACGACGATGTGGAACGTCTTGTTAGTAGCTTTACTACAAAAGGCAAGAAGCGCAAGAGTTCCCAGAAGTAATATCTCTGAAGTAATAGTGGGGCAAGTTAACATTTGTATTTGTTTTTATGCGGCAAGAGCCCAAATAGAAGATACTCCCTTTTCCCCCCTCTCTCTCTCACATGCCCCACTCACGATGGGCCTCCACCTCTTCCAAATATGCTGCAGCCTCACGGACCAATGATACATCCCGTGCCTCATCCAATATCCTTGCACATGCCATAACCTCATCTTCACCTGAGGACATGGCGGCATATAGGAGAGGATACTTTTCGCACTGTTGCTGCTGAGCCTTACCCACCTGTCGTAGTTGCTGCTGATTAATAGTTTCACATGATGTTAGGAGTGTCGAGCGTGCAATGGATGCCTCTACATCTTCATAGGGTATAATCACGGGTCCATCATCGTCATCTTCATCTTCTTCGTTGTTGTTGCTATTGTCCTTGGCTGTACCATTGTCCATTGATTCTAGATGATGGGTATTGCCTTCGTATTGTTGCAAGTCAGCTAATATTTCATCTGTATCTTCTTCGTCGTTTACATAATCATTACCCGTAGTTGACCATAATGCGTCTGATTCCATATCATCATCAACATAATCATCATCGTGGTCAACATCAACATAATCAACATCCTTATTTGTCATTTTGGACAGGTCCAAACCAAATCGATCACAAAGGAGTCGTTTCAATTTCATTGAAGCAGACTTCAACAACTCGATAGTGCTAGCAGCAGCAGCAGCAGCAGCTCCGTCATTCCCCCGTTTTCGTTTGCTTGCAGCAGCAGTAATAGCAGTATCAACACCATTGGACTGCTGTTGTGCATTAGTACAGGCATTGCACAATCTTTGGAGTGCAACAACTAAAAAGTTCTCTTCGCCTGCGGAATATTCCACTTCACGAAAGAAGTCTACTTCTATGCATAATAACTGTTGATAGAGTATTGACAGTAGCTTACAAAAGAAACTTGACCGTCGATATACGATGCTTGCTGATGTAGATGTTCTACGGCCACGTACAGCAGTGGCAGTGGCCAATGCACACATGGATATACCATCCCTCCAATGTTCTAATGATACATGACATTCAAGATGTACAAATAGTAAAAATGATAATTCGATATCAGCCAAGAAGTATTCTTCACCTCTACTGTTGTCGTAACGTCGCAATACATCTTCGAATACATATTCCCCAACAGGTAGTGATCGGCGGTAGCAGTTGGAAGTACCATTCCCAGCGTTTCCTTCTTCTTCTGTTTCTTTGTCATCGTCATCATCATCATTATCATTCACTGACGAACTAAAGAGGAGTAAACGTGTACGTTCGTTCGGTGATAGTGTTGATAAATACAATCGTGTTCCTGTATGACGTGTAACTAGTCGTAAATCATTAGTAATTGATGTATCAATACATGGTATTGCTGGATATGTAAGTGACTTTCCATCTTCAACAACAATTATATTGTTGGTAATATCATCTGAAGTATTAGTATTAGTAGAAGAAGCGTAAGTACTACCACGACTACCAATATTAGAGGATGGTACAATCTTACATCCGTGTTTAATATCATGACAAACATGTAGAAAATTGGAATGTATCATGGATGTTCGTACATCCCATGATGGAAGACATTGTTGCATGCTATTAGCTATGCTACTACTACAATGACCAATATCATCATCTAAGTTCGGAGAGGATACTAAGCCGCCATTACTCAACGACGTAGTAGTAGCGGCATTGTTCTTCATGAATTGGTCATATTGAATAGTACAATGACGTAATTCTCCATTACGTAAAGCAAGTAATAAATTCTTCATTGATATTTCATCCATTTGCTGATCATTATTGGATATTTCTTCATTGTAGACATCATACTTTCGTACAAATGTCCAATCGTAATATCCATCATATTCAGTGGCAGTGGTAGCCCCGATTTTTTCATTCTTCATGATTGCTGTTGTGGGCACTAGGATGAAACCGACAGGTAAGGCATGTCCGCCTCCATTATTAGCGGAATTTTTTTTTACAATTAGTAAATGAAAATCAGCATCCGTCGTTGACGATGGTATATTGTCAATAATTATCATACTACCCGAAGTAGACGAAGAGGAGGAAGAAGTGGAGGGAGGAGGAGTAATACGCGTAACACCATCAAGTGTTATTGCTGTACCGGGGGGTATGTCCAGTAGTACTATACACCCACGTCGTAGAGCAATGACGACGTCGTCGTTAGAAGATGACATCATGTATGTTGCAGAATTGCGCTGTGGGGGGTCGGAT
>Ga0247832_1006722_pt1 | contig 12470 bp, 9 predicted proteins | sample LaCruzMarch2015__10_FD_192407 | JGI IMG/M metagenome (GOLD analysis project Ga0247832, IMG submission 192407) | Freshwater microbial communities from meromictic Lake La Cruz, Castile-La Mancha, Spain - LaCruzMarch2015_4m | ecosystem: Environmental > Aquatic > Freshwater > Lake | place: Spain... | reverse complement strand
AAAGTACACTTCGGCTATATCAATTATTTTTAATCCCAAAAAGAAATTCGTATAACCCTGTATTGAATCGAATACGTTTTTTACTTACCTTCGATAAAATTTCAATAACATGAAAGCATTTTTCTTATTCATATTTTCAATAATAAGCCTTCAGCTATTCGCACAAACAAAATCTAATACGGGTACTTTTTCTGGTTTACGAACAGCACCATTGTTTTCTAGCACTGACGCAAGCAACCATACACAGACGCATTGGAATGTAACATTTCAAAGTTTATATCCAAAAAGCAAAGGTGGGTTAATGAATACGGGCAAGCTAAAAGAAGAAAAAATACAAGCTAAGAAACTTGCTATTGCTACAAGTTCATATGCCAATTTGAACGCCAATAAAATCACCGCTTCGAACCCAACTATAGGAACCAACTTCAAAGGGAATGAACTTAAAACATGGACCCCGACTGATAATACAATTGCTGTTTCAAATGGAGGATTGATTGTCAGTTGTATCAATTACGGTATTGAATATTACGACACTGCAGGCAATGCGCTAGTTCTCAACCAAACATGGGATGCCTTTGTCAATAATGCAGCTTTGAACCAAGCTAAGTTTGATCCGAGAGTTATTTACGATAATAAAAATGATCGATTTATAGTTGTTTTATTGCATGGTTTTTCATCTACAACCTCAAAAATTTTGGTTTGCTTTTCCAAAACAAATAATCCTGTTGACGGATGGAATATCTACCAACTATCAGGCAATCCCTATAATGATTCTACTTGGACAGACTATCCAACTATTGGAATAAACGATGACGATTTATTTATCAATGGCAATCGATTTGGAGATGCACCAACCTACAATTTCAAAGAATCTTATATCTATCAAATCAGCCTATCTGAAGGGTATACTGGCACAACCTTAAACTATGGATTATGGAACAATATTTATACGCCTGACGCCAAAGATGCAGTTACGATTTATCCAGCGGCTGATGGTCAAGGTCGAAGCTTAAAAGACAAAATGTATTTTGTCAGTTTAATGCCAGACTCTGGATCGAATGTATACTTATTTGAAATCAATGGCAATTTATTGTCGCCCAATAAATCTATGACAGCCTCACAATACGCCATACCACATTATGAGGTTTGTGCAAATGCTTTCCAAAAGGATCCAACAACCAACAATATTGATTCTTTATATACAGGAAGTGCTTGGACTCAAAATGCATTTTCTGTTCATAATACCATACACTTTACATATTGCGCTGATATCCTCAACGGTTGGTGTGGAATACAATATGGTCGCATTTATCTTGATTCTAATCGAGCAGATGTCATCTCCTTTGGCCAAGCTGGTACAGACTTGTCCTACCCTGCTGTTGCATCATTTGGATACGACTCAACAGATCAAAGTGCAGTCATTGCTTATGTACAATCTGATTCAACAATGACACCACAATGTGGCGTAATTTCTGTAGACAAAGCCATGACTTGGAGTAGTTTACAAACCGTAAAAACAGGCGATACTGTTGTAAATATTTTATATCCACCAAGCTATGCTACTACACCCGAACGCTGGGGTGACTATACAGGCATTAGTCGTAAATTCAATTCCCCTATTCCACAAGCGTGGATGGCAGCAGCTTATGGCGCAAATACACCACCTCGCAATGCATCTTTTGGAACATGGATAGCTCAAATCATTACGAGCGAACCTCTGTCGATTTCAAACACTTCAGAAAAACAACATGCTATCCTTTTTCCAAATCCTGCATCAGAACAGTTTACAATTGAATTTGAGAATGAAAAAACCGGTAAGGTTCGAATTGAATTACTCAACGCTAGTGGTCAAGTAGTCAAAGTCTTATTCGATGACATATTACGAGTCAGTAGAAATCAATTAAGTTTTAATCAATTGATGCTGACCACTGGACTTTATACAATCAAAGTCAGTAGAAATAATCAAATCATTGCTAGTGAAAAATTGATGATTAAATAAAATTAATTATTTGAAAGGTTATTTATCCAAAATGTCCTTTCACATAATTTTGTGTCAACTCTTTTGAAGGATGATTAAATATGGTTTTACATTCATCAGACTCTACTAACTCACCCAAATACATAAAGCCAACTTTGTCTGAAATACGCTGCGCTTGTTGCATATTGTGAGTAACAATAACAATAGTATACTCTTCTTTGAGTTTAAGAATAAGATCCTCTATTTTTCTTGTACTTATAGGATCGAGTGCAGAGCATGGCTCATCCATCAAGATTACTTCCGGACGAAGAACTACTGTTCGAGCGATGCATAATCGTTGTTGCTGTCCACCTGATAATTTAGTAGCCGGCTTTTTAAGATCGTCCTTTACTTCCTCCCAAAGAAAACTTTCTTGTAAGGCCGATTCAATCAAATCTGGAATTTCATTTTTAGGAAACTTGTGTATATTTAAGGCATAGGCCATATTATCGTATATACTTTTCGGAAGTGGATTTGGTTTTTGGAATACCATGCCAATTCTTTTCCTAATTTCTGTTACCGAAATAGCATTAGAATAAATATCATGTTCATCCAATTTAAATGTGCCTTCTATTTTGACATCGTTGACCAAATCGTGCATACGATTAAACGAACGCAGTAAGGTAGACTTACCACAACCCGAAGGCCCTATTAAAGAAGTAACTTGATTTTGGTTAAAATCAATGCTAACATTTTTTAAAATTTGTTTGTTGCCAAAATACAAATTGACATCTCGTGCCGATAATTTAGAATATTCGTTCATACTATGTACTTATTCGTTTGCTCTGTGTTTATATCGAATATAAAAAGCAAACAGGTTTAAGATAAAAACAATGGATATTAAGACAACTGCTGTTCCATAAGCTAGTGGCCTTACCAACTCAATCGATTGATGTTGAGTGGACAGCATGTATAAATGATAAGGCAATGACATAAATTCTTGATTTGCAGAAGTCGTAAAATCATTGATGTAAAAAGCAACACCAGTAAACAATATTGGTGCAGTTTCGCCAGCGGCTCTTGACAGAGTTAAAATAACGCCTGTCAAAATTCCAGGCAAGGCTTGGGGTAATACCACATCTTTAATCGTTTCAAATTGAGTAGCTCCAAGAGCTAATGTCGCTTCGCGCATTGAATTGGGTATTCGCTTCAGGGCTTCCTCCGTAGTGGTAATGATGTAAGGCAAAGAGAGCAAACCTAAGGTTAATCCAGCTGACAAAATGGATGTACCCAACTGAAATGCTTGGACAAATAATGCAAGACCAAATAAACCATAAATAATGGATGGAATACCTGATAAATTGCGAATAGAAGCACGAATAATATTGGTTAACATTGTGGGTTTTGAATACTCATTGAGATACACAGCACATGAAATTCCAAATGGAACTGAAAACAATGTCGTAATCAATGTCAACATTAATGTACCTAATATTGCGGGCAAAATGCCCCCCTTGGTCATTCCTGTGTTGGGGAACTGTGTAATAAATTGTAACGAAATAGCTGACATACCACGCGAGAATATATCATACAACACTACCCCTAAAATTAAGCAAACAATAGCTGTACTGCCCAACAAAACAAACCAATTAACGAATGACATTACCTTCTTCATTTCTATTGAAATTTCCGTAATCTGTTGGCATATTGTTCACCAACAAGGTTAATAATAAATGTAATACAAAACAAAACCGCAGCTATTGCAAATAAAGCAAAATAGTGTGTAGTCTGAAATGGAACTTCACCCATCTCAATAGCAATCGTAGCTGTAATCGTTCGGATAGAGTCTAGAAAACTCGTTGGAAATTCGGCTGCATTGCCAGTAGCCATCAACACTGTCATAGTTTCACCGAGAGCTCGTCCTAGACCTAGCATCGTAGCAGCTATTAAGCCTGGCATAGCTGCTGGTATCGTTACGCGATACAAAGTCTGCCATCTATTTGCACCTAAAGCCAAAGATGCTTCTCTATGACTCTTGGGCACAGCGTGAATAGCATCTTCGCTGATGGTAATAATTGTAGGCAATGCCATTATAGATAGTAATATAGAACCATTTAACGCATTTAAACCATTTTGGATACCTAGTAGATTCGCTAAGCCAGGACCAACTAGTACAATGCCCAAAAACCCAATAGCTACCGATGGTATTGACGCTAACATTTCAATGATGGGTTTCAAAATTGTTTGAACTTTGGATGGTGCAAATTCAGACAAATAGGCTGCTGTTAATATACCAATAGGGATAGAGATAATCATAGCACCAAGAGAAACCAAACCCGTGCTGACCAATAGTGGCAAAATACCGTATTGACCTTTGGCATGACTAGGATTCCATTGACTTCCTGTAAAAAAATCAATCGGACTATTTTGTAAAAAAAATGAAATACTATTGTAAATCAACATGGCAAAAATACCAAACAATAAAAACATAGTCAGTAAGCCTGCAGATTTAAATATCCATTTAAAGATAATATCTTTTCGTTCTCGTTTCGTTGTACTCATACTTAATTTTTTATTGGATAATAACCAGCTTCTTTTATAATCCTTAGACCAGTTGTTCCTTTTTCAAAATCTAATAGACGTTTAATTTTAGCATAGGACTCTACTTTATAATATTGATACAATGGCCGTTGAAAATAATACGCATGTTGCATAATTTTTGATTCATCTAAGGGAGAAATTGCCTCTGAAGAATCACTTTCTTGAATAGATAATACCTTAAATCCTGAATTTAAAAAACCTGTAACATAACCAGCACCAACATATCCAATACCAGAATTGTCAAACTTGATTGCTTCTAATATCTGTGCATTACCATTCATTTCTTTAGAACGAGAACTAAATTCAATGTTCATTTTTTTCTTAATAAACTCATGCGTTCCAGAATTACTTTGTCTTCCGTAGATGTTTATGGATTTATTGACATTCGTCAATTCATTCCAATTTGAAATTTGACCACTTAATATACCTTTCAAATTCTGGACGGTAATAGTACTGATAGGTATATTGTCCGAAACTACAAATGCAATGGCATCTTCAGCGAAAATAAATGAATCCAGTTGAATATTCTTTTTAGCAAACAAATCAAGCTCTGACTGTTTAATTCTACGTGATGAATTAGCGATATCAGCAGTTCCATTTAATAAAGACGCGATTCCCAAGCCAGAACCACCACCAGAAATTGAAATAAACATATCATTTCGTTCTTCTCGAAATGCCTCTGCAAGTTGAACTGCCAAATTCACTTCCGTATCCGATCCTTTTATTTTTATAGTTTCTTGGTTTGAAAAACAAGACATTAAAAAACAAATGACAAAAAATGCAATAATACTACGTTGCATACTCATACTTACAAAGGTGCAATGTTTAACAGAAGGTTTCTTCTAGTCTATATTTTTTTTATGTTACCAAAATGTATCTTAAACTTTAAATCCTTTCAGAACACAATTCGATAATGTTTGATTTAAGGTCTTATCATATATTGAAGCTAATTTTGTATCCCGAATGAAACCTAAACGCGTTATAGATATTGCAGTTATCAGCGATGTTCACTTGGGCACTTATGGCTGTCATGCCAAAGAACTTCTAAATTATTTGAAGTCAATACATCCTAAACAATTAATTCTCAATGGTGATATCATAGATATTTGGAATTTCAGTAAAAGTTATTTTCCAAAATCGCACATGAATGTATTGAGGCGCATCATGAAAATGGCTAATAATGGTGTAGAAGTGATTTATATCACAGGCAACCACGATGACATGTTACGCAAATACAGTGACTTAAAATTCGGGAATTTAAGATTGGTGGATAAATACATTGTAGAATTGGATAACAAAAAAGCGTGGGTTTTCCATGGCGATATATTTGATAGTACAACAAGTGGTTCAGCGAAATTTATTGCAAAACTAGGTGGTAAAGGTTATGATTTACTTATCCTATTAAATCGAATGGTCAATTGGTGTCTCGAACGCACAGGTCGTGAGAAAATGAGTTTTTCTAAAAAAGTAAAAGACAGTGTAAAAAAAGCAGTATCTTTTATCAATAATTTTGAAACTACAGCAGCCGAATTAGCTATCGAAAACGGATATGATTATGTGATATGTGGACATATTCACAAACAACAAAGCAAAATAGTTTCAACTAATAAAGGAAGTGTTCATTACTTAAATAGTGGAGACTGGGTGGAAAATCTGACTTCGCTGGAGTATACTGATGCAACATGGACAATATACCAACACAATGAAAATCTAATCATGCAGCACGAGTATGAGGACAGCGAAAGCGAAGAAGAAATCAACATCTCATTTTTAGATAAAATCATTGCTATATAAAATAAGAATAAACTTTCTATGAAAATATTTTATGCAATACAAGCAACTGGCAATGGACACATAAGCCGAGCTACTCAATTATATCCTCATTTATCCAAATTGGGCGAAGTTGATTTATTTATGAGCGGAAATAATTCTACTATTGATTTTCCGTTTCCAGTTAAGTACAAAAGTAATGGGCTTAGTCTTCATTACAATAAATGTGGCGGTTTGAATTACATGAGTATTTTAAAAAACACAAAACCATTTAAAATCTTAAAAGAAGCGCAACAATTACCTTTAAAAAATTACGATATCATCATCAATGATTTTGAATGCATTACTTCACTTGCATGCAAACTACAAAAAATAAATTCAGTTCAATTTGGACATCAAGCGAGTTTTCATAGTGCTAAAACACCTCGACCACCCCAAGAAGATACAATAGGAGAATTTGTTCTTAAAAATTATTCAACCTCAACCAAATATATGGGCTTACATTTTCAACCTTACGATGATTTTATTTTTCCGCCAGTCATTAAACAAGAATTCATGTTTAAAAAGGAAGTAGACCATAACCATATTGCAGTATACCTTCCTGCTTTCCAACAAGAATGCATTCAGGAAGCCTTCGAAAAACTTCCACACATTGAATTTCATTGGTATCTAGCATCGGTAAAAAATAGTTACAAAGAAAAGAACATTACCTATTTCCCAGTGTACCAAAAACTCTTCAACGAAAGCTTATTGACCTGTCATGGATTAATTACAGGTGGCGGTTTCGAAACACCTTCTGAAGCTTTGTATCTAGGCAAAAAACTGATGTGTATACCTATTCAAAATCATTATGAACAACAATGTAATGTTGCAGCACTATCCAAATTAGGCGTGTGCGTTTTAGATACAATAGATGAGCAATTTGCAACACATATTTCAACATGGTTTGAAAAACCCAAGGTAGACCTCAATATGCAAGCCAATAATATTCAAGAAACCTTGCAATATTTGGTTGATACATATCCTTATAAAAATGAAAATTACGCTGAAGAAAGTCTCATGTTTATTTAATATTAAAACATAAAAAATCCAAGCCTCATCGACTTGGATTTATATTATATAGTATTTGATTACTTTAGAGTTCTCTTTTCTTTAAATTCTTTGGCAATTCTAGTTGCAATTGTTTGCTTTGGCCATTTCTTTTAACTTCTACTTCTACTTTAGATTTAGATTGATTTCCATTAATAGCTTCCATCAATTCATCCACGTTGGATATGGTTTTTGATCCAAATCGAGTAATAACGTCACCTTGTTGTATACCAGCTTTTGATGCAGCAGATTGTGTAGATACATCATTGACTAACACACCTTCACCATCAGCTCGATCCTCGACACTGACTCCTATTTTGGGTGAATTACTATTTGAAGGACTTCCAAATGATTTAAATGACAGATTATCGTTATCAAACATTCTTCCAAAACCTTTCATAAAATCTTCTGGATCAAGTGGAAACGTTCCATTCATTGTCATGCTATTTTTGCGCTCGCTCAACTCTACATTCTTGGTTATAAATTCACTACCCCTTTCGAACGTAATATTGACTTTATCACCAGCTTTATAAGTAGCAATTGCATCAACTAAATCTTTTGGTGTATATATATTTTGATTCCCAACTTTAGTGATTACATCTCCAGCTTTTAAGCCAAACTTTTCGGCTGCCGAACCCGGCACTACACTCTCAATACTTGCACCATCATTATTTTCAGAAGGCTTAGTATTGACGCCTAGCATAGGTTTGTTGTTCGATTCTGCATCCATGCCTGAAAAAGGGAAAGAAAAATCTTGAAATTCAGGATCATCGGTTACATCCTTTCCATTAATGATTATCTTTTTTTGAACTATTCTAGGACCATCTCCTTTGGTATCACCTTCAACTTTCTTGCCATCTATAAATACATTGCCATCTTGAATTTCAATAGTCATTTGCCGACGCTGCCCTTTTTGATCATCCTTTAATATATTTTTTTCTTCTTCTATTTCCTTTTTTTCTTTTTTTGTTTGAGCTGAAATAGTTTGAAAGGCTAACAAACTTACGAACGACATTAGGATTAATTTTTTCATATTCAACTTATTTTTTTGTACAACAAAATTATAATCTCACTTAGATTTTGCATCATTTTATTAAGTTAAAAAAAATGAAAAATCTGTTAAAAAAAAAGAGGCTGGACAATATCCAGCCTCATGTAATAAATATATTATGTAAATGATTATTTTTTAATCATACTTTTCAACGTAGCTTCTTTGACTGACACTGGATAAGTAGCTTCCAATGATGCAATCCATTGTTTTTCTAAGTATTCTTGATAATCTGAAATAACATAACCACGTGCTTCACCCAATGTTTTTTGAGTCGGCTCTGCATATATTTCTTTCACATCAACTATTGCATAACTGCCATCATCATTTTTGTAATATGGCGCATATTTTCCTGCTTCTAATTTTAATTTTTCAGGGAATCTACTGCGTTCAAATTTTCCATTTTCATACACTACTTTATTTTGTGGTCCATCACCATTGGCGGCTTTTCCTACTTCTTCTTGTGTTTGATTAACTTTTGGATCGTTCAATGCTTTTACGACACGTTTTGCATATTCCTCATCTTGAGTACGATATAGATTGGCTTTAACCAAATTAGCAGGCCACATATATTTTGATTTGTTGGCATTGTAAAATTGATCCAAACCAGTTGTATCCTGCGATGCTTTGCTCCATACCATTCTGTCCGTTAATTCAAACAACATGATACCATCTTTGTATTCAGTCAACAAATTGCGGTACTCTTCGTTCTCATCGATTAGTTTATTCTCTTGAAAATCGTACAATGCTTTTTCATTGTAGTTTTTAAACAATGATTTCAATGTCACTTCTTTTGCACCGTAAATTTTCCCTTTTGTATAGTCTTGTATATAATGTGCAAAATCAGATTGTGTAAATACAGTTCCAGTCATTTCAAACAAATTTTTATTGTATTGTTTGTAATCACTTCCATTATAAGTTCCGTTGCGCAAGGTGCTGTCAGGTATTGCATTGATCAACTCCATCAAAGCAGCAGGATAATCTTTATAGTTTAATTTTTGTTTGATTTTGTAGGTATATTGTTCGCGAGCTACGTCTATACGGCCATCTTTTTCAATTCGTTTCTTCAATTCATTTTTCATGGAATCAAATGGACGAATTGGAGTTTTATTGATTAATTTGATGATATGATAGCCATATTCTGTTTTGACAGGTTCTGACAAACTACCTGGTGTATTCAATGCAAAAGCCGCATTTTCAAATTCAGGCACCATTTGTCCTACACCAAATGTAGCTAAGACACCTTTTGTATTTTTCGAAAATTTATCATCCGAAAAACGCTCTACCATATTGTCAAAGTTGGCTCCTTTTTTCAAGGCTGTCAAAATCGAGTCTATTTTGACTTTACCAGCTTTATCGCCTTCTTCGCCTTCACTCTTTTTGACATTGATCATGATTTGAGCCACTTGAATCTCACCTCTCGAATTGCGCTCATCTAATTTTTTAATAATATGATACCCAAATGCTGTTCGGAATGGCAATGAAACACTTCCTACAGGCGTATTGTAAGCATTTGATTCGAATGCATAAGCGGGTATTTGTAATGCTGTAAAATAACCAACATCTCCACCTTTAGCACCTGAGGGTTTATCGTCACTGACTACTTTAGCTATAGCCCCAAAATCTGCACCTTTCTGAACTGCTTTGTACAAACTATCTATTTTGCGAAAAGCAGCTACAGTATCTTCAGTGCCACGCGGCACATTAATCAAAATGTGCGCAACATGAACATCTTTTTTCATGCGATCGTAAGCCTCTTTGACCAATTTATCAGTTACTTCATTGTCTGTTAAATAGGTTTTGGCCAATTGTTTTTTGTAAGTGCCCAATTCAGTTTTGATAGTAGGCAAAGTATCCATTTGCATTTTTTCTGCTTCGGCTACTTTCATTTTAAATCGACTATATAAGGTCAAATATTCACGCAAAGCTTTTTCGCTATAGTCTGGCTTTTGGTTGTTGATATTTTTGGTATACATCCTCAAAAACTCACCTTTTGTCACATCGTTTCCACCATAGGAAAACAATACCGGATCCGTATTTTTTTGAGCTTGTACGGATAATGTCAGCAACATTGCACTAGCAAAGGCAATAGAATATAGGGTTTTCTTCATGTCTAGTTATAGATTTTACAGTTTATTTATTGTCTTTTTTATCTTCTTTTTTACGTTTTTCGAGCCATTCTATCAAGCCCAATAAGTTGTTGTGATCGATGCGTTTGCCACGTATCACTTTCTTATCATCGAGCAAATATACGGTTGGCGTGCTATAAACATCATAAAATGAACGGAAGTTTGTAACACGTTTTGGATCGTGTACATGTATCCAGCCTTCACCTAGATTATGATCTTTGATAAATGTCTTCCATTTGTCGGTCTCCAAATCTGCATCTACTGCATACATTTTTACGTTATATTTTTTCAAAACAGCCTGGTATAAGGAGTCATAAGCAGGAATTTCTTTTTTGCAATGCCCGCAATCAGGCGACCAAAATATCAATACTGTATAATCAGCCTTCACAGAACTCAATGGCACTGTATTGGTTCCTGTGGTATCTTGCATCAACAAGTTCATAGCAGGTTGTCCAATCATATTTGGTGCAATGTCTTTAGCACGTTTGATGTATTTTTCAAGTTGAGCAGAATCAATCCAAGTAGCCATGCCTTTCATATAATAGTTCTCGACAAGGTATACAAACGCTTCGTCCATGCCCATGACTTTACTTGTTTCTGTCCAGCGCGTTAAGTACCAAAGCGTATATTTGAAAGTTTCTTCCATGCCTTTGGCTTTTTTGAGCAACATATCGCTTTCAGCTTCAACTGAATCAGGCACTGGAATAACCAACTTAGTCATGTAATCTTCCAATTTACGCTCGTACAAAGGGGTATAAATTAAACGATCGTCTCTAAAATCATACTTATCCCAGTAATGTGATTTGTAGAAAATACGTGGGTATGAAGAATCTTTTTTGCCGTCAGCCAAGGTTGGCAATACAGTCGGTATTTCGGGTTCATCCACAGCATCAAACAATTTCTTTAAAAAGCTTGTCGGATTTTTTTGAGCATAACTGGTTCTAAAAGCGATTAATTCCTTGCCTTTAGTTTTCAGTTTGTCATAAACTACAGTTGTATCGGCTTTGGTTTTGCAGGCTATCAACTCAGCCTCTATTTTTTGGTATTCTTTACCGTAAGTTGATAAAAAACGTTGATATTCATAGAATCCATCGTTTTCAGACTTACCGGTAAATTTTGCAGTTGCATAAATATTATTTTTAGCTACTTCGAGCGAAAAATCATCTCCATTGAGCAAAATCATCTCCATTGAAGCTGTTTTATCGGCAAACAAAAGCATATAAATCCCACCGATAATTTTCTTGTCTGATTTGAAGGTAGCTTCACCTTTTGAACTCAATTTGACTGAGTCATCTTTAAAGACAGTCGTATTCTTGCCAAAATAATGACAAAGGTAAACCAATGAGTCTTTAGCGTCGGTGAACTTAACTTTAATAGAATAACCGTCTTTTGAATTATATATTTGATCTATATTTCCAGGTGATTGATAATTACCACCAGAGTTAAATACATAAGTATTTTTAGTGTTTAAAATTGTTAAGTCTCCAGTATTTGGATCAAAGGTAAACTTTCCAAGTTTAGATAAAGCACTTTGACCTAACAATAATGGCGCTCCAATATTATGCACTATACTAGCTTTTACGTTATAAATTTTTAAATTTCCAATTTCTAATTTTTTTAAAATAATTTTTGTACCCTCTGAAATTGAACCAGTTGCATCCGAAAACTTAACGGAACCCAAAATGTCTTCCTTTTCTAAATATCCATTTTTTAACATAAACATTGCTTCAGTTGAAGAAATACTTACATCACTTGCTCCAGTGTCAAATATAAACTTCAAATTTAAGCCGTTTACTTTACAAGGAACTGTAAATATCCCACCCTCATTTTGCATTTTTATATTTGTTTGCGAAATAGAGTTTAAGGAAATAAAAAC
>Ga0247832_1006718_pt1 | contig 12479 bp, 17 predicted proteins | sample LaCruzMarch2015__10_FD_192407 | JGI IMG/M metagenome (GOLD analysis project Ga0247832, IMG submission 192407) | Freshwater microbial communities from meromictic Lake La Cruz, Castile-La Mancha, Spain - LaCruzMarch2015_4m | ecosystem: Environmental > Aquatic > Freshwater > Lake | place: Spain... | reverse complement strand
CTATGTCGGCATCGAAATCAAAGTCGCCGAGTCCAAGTACACCGCCTGGCCACCCGGTATCCGCGACTTATTCGAGCCTGCACGCACGCTCAAAACGGGCAAGCCCAGCTACAAGCTCGAGCAGATTAAGACCGGAGAAATCCCCGACGCTGCCAACGACAGTCACTTTGGCGGGGGTGTTTGATGGCAATCTCACTTGCACAACTCACCCGAGCCAATACGCCCAAGCCACCCCGCATCCTGATTCACGGTGTAGCTGGGGTTGGTAAAACCACCTTCGCCGCCGAAGCCAGCAAACCTGTGTTCGTGCAAACGGAAGACGGTCTGGGAACAATTCCGGCAGCTAGCTTTCCGCTTGCACGCACGTTTGAGGAAGTCCTTGAGTCACTGGCCTCGCTCTACACCGAAGACCATGACTTCAAAACCGTGGTCATTGACAGCGTTGACTGGCTCGAGCCCTTAGTTTGGGGCAAGGCCTGCCGCGACAACGGCTGGGGATCGATTGAAGACGCCGGGTACGGCAAAGGCTACGTGGCCGCTTTGAGCCTATGGCGTCAGTACATCGACGGCCTGAACGCACTGCGTGACGACCGTGGCATGACCGTTGTGCAAATCGCGCACACCGATATCAAGCGTTTTGACTCGCCCGAGCACGACCCCTATGACCGGTACGTCATCAAGTTGCACACCCGTGCAGCGGCGCTGATGCAGGAGCACTCCGACATCGTGCTCTTTGCCAACTACCGCATCTCAACCGTGAAGGCCGATGTCGGCTTCAACAAAAAAGTAAACCGCGCCATGGGCTCGGGCGAGCGGGTGATTCACACCGCCGAGCGCCCAGCCTTTTTGGCCAAGAACCGCTATGGCCTTCCCGAGACCCTGCCACTGGACTGGCAGTCCTTTGCCCAGGCCATGCCCGATGTGATCAAGCCCATGTTGATCACCAACCCAGTTACCCCCACCAACCCCACCACCTGAAATTGAAAAAGGAGAAATCACCATGGCTTCATTCGGACAAACTTTCGACGCATCCTCAGTTGAACCCAGCAGCGGCTACGAAGTCCTGCCACCCGGCAAATACCTGGCCCAAATCGTTGCCAGCGAAATGCGCGCGACCAAGGACGGTCTGGGTCAGTACCTCTACCTTGAGGTGGATGTCATTGAGGGGCAGTACGCAGGGCGCAAGCTCTTTGACCGCCTGAATCTGGTCAACGCAAATGCGGATGCTGTGCAAATCGCGCAGCGCACGCTGTCTTCCATTTGCCGCGCCGTTGGTAAGTTGCAGGTTAGCAATTCTGAGCAGTTGCACCTCATTCCCTTGATTGCAGATGTGCGAGTGCGTCCCCCGAAGGGCATGTACGGCGAGAGCAACTCGGTCCGCTACCTGCCTCGCAGCGGTCAGGCTGCAAACGCCCCCACATTCAGCACTGGTCCAGCCAACCCGCCAGCGCGTCCTGCCGTTGCTACAGCAACGCCTGCTGCCAACGGACTGCCCTGGAAGCGCCAAGCCTGAGGTCCCACTGCATGCACGAACACTTCACATTGCATCAACACGCGCTTGAGCCGGTTCACCTGCCGGACTCTGCGCAGGGCTGTCGGGAGCGAATGGCTGCGCTGCAAGGCGAGATTGCTTCCATTCGTATTCAGATCGCAACGACTGACATTCGGCGGCAAACAGAGAAGAAGACGCTTGATGCTGCCTGGTTCCATCGCGCCAAAACCGCGCTGCGTTTAAAGCAGCAGGAACTGGCGCAGGTGACTGTGCATCTTGCAACCTTTGATAAACGCGCTGCGCCCAAGCACCGTGATGCCTTCAAAGACACTTTGATTGAAGTGGTGCGTGAAAACTGCAATGACCAAGAGTGGGCGGGCCTGGTGCAGCGTGCGCGTGACTTACACGCGAGCCAAGGAGGAAACCATGGCTGAACTGCCCGCCATCACAAGCCTTACCCGCGAGGCCATCTTCTCTGGCTATGAAGCAGATGCCAGTGATGGGTTTCGCAGCCACCTTGGCGCGTCCCTCATTGGCAAGGAATGCGAGCGTGCGCTTTGGTACGACTTTCGCTGGGTCACGCGCAGCAAGCACCCAGGCCGACTTCTGCGCTTGTTTGAAACCGGTCAACTGGAGGAGGCGCGCCTGGTGCTGAACCTGAGACGCACCGGTGCGACTGTGCTGGAAGTCGATCCCGAGACTGGACGTCAGTTTCGTGTTCAAGCCCATGGCGGCCATTTTGGAGGTTCGCTCGATGGCGTTGCTATCAATTTGCTTGAAGCACCCAAAGTCTGGCACGTGCTGGAGTTCAAGACGCACTCCAACAAGAGCTTTGGCGATCTGGTGGCCAAGAAGGTACGCGAGTCCAAACCGCAGCACTTTGCCCAGATGCAAATCTACATGCACCTGATGGGCATTACCCGATCGATGTACTTGGCTGTTAACAAGGACACCGATGACCTGTATGTCGAACGCGTGGAGGCAGATGTCATTTATGCGGAACTTCTTCTGGAAAAAGCTCGGCGAATCATCTTTACCCAAACACCACTGCCACGCATCAGCGAAGAGCCAAGTTGGTATCAGTGCCGCATGTGTGACCACGCACCGGTTTGCCATGCAAGTGGCAATAGCGTGGTGGCACCTGCGATCAATTGCCGTACTTGCCTGCACTCAACACCCGTGGATGGTGGTTGGCATTGCGACCGGCATCAAAAGCGCCTGACCGAAGTAGATCAGCGCAGCGGCTGTGAGCAGCACCTGTATTTGCCACCACTTGTTCCTGCTACGCAAGTCGATGCGGGTGACGACTGGGTTGACTACGAATTTACCAACGGTGTTCGCTGGCGCGATGCCGGTTTGAACAAGCACGCCGCCAACTGAATCCCCAACCGCAAACCTAAACGCAATTGAAAAAGGAGTCCCGTCATGAGCTTTTCCCTTCGCCCCTACCAAAGCGCTGCCATCCAAGGCATCTACAACTATTTCCAAGATGAGAGCGGCAACCCGCTGGTGGTGATTCCTACCGCTGGTGGCAAGTCCCTTGTCATGGCCACCTTTGTTGAAGGCGTGCTCAAAGCCTTTCCAGATCAGCGCATCCTGATCGTGACTCATGTGCGTGAACTGATTGAACAGAACTTTGCCGAACTCAAAAAGCTTTGGCCGCAAGCCCCGGCAGGGATTTATTCAGCAGGACTTAAGAAGCGTGAGATCCGTGCGCAGATTTTGTTTGCTGGCATCCAGTCCATTCACAAGCGTGTGTATGACGTTCAGCAGTGCGATCTGGTGTTGATTGATGAAGCGCATTTGATCCCGCGCTCCTCAAACACGATGTACCGCAAGTTTCTTGATGGCTTGAAGCGCATTAACCCCATGCTCAAAGTGATTGGTCTGACAGCCACGCCATACCGCCTTGACTCTGGGTTGTTGCATGAAGGTAGTGAGGCCATCTTCACTGACATCGCCTACGAGGTTTCGGTGCGCGAGTTGATTGATGACCACTACCTTTCGCCACTGATCTCCAAACGCATGGCAACGCAAATTGACCTCACTGGTGTGGGCACACGCGGCGGTGAGTTCATCCCGAAGGATTTGGAAGCGGCCATTGACCAGGACGCGATCACACAAAGCGCAGTCAATGAAATCTTCTCGTACTCAAAAAACCGCAAAAGCTGGCTGATCTTCTGTGCTAGCGTGGACCATGCGTACCACGTGCGTGATGCGGTGCGCAGCAGAGGAGTGACCTGCGAGACGATTGTGGGCGATACGCCCAGCGCCCAGCGCGAAGCGATCATCAATGACTTCAAGGCCGGACGAATTCAGTGCCTGACCAATGCCAATGTCTTGACGACAGGCTTTAACGCTCCTGCGGTAGACCTGATTGCCATGCTGCGCCCGACCAAGTCGGCTGGCTTGTATGTGCAGATCGTTGGTCGTGGCTGCCGTCTTGCACCGGGCAAGACCGACTGCTTGGTGCTCGACTTTGCCGGGAACATTGCGCGCCACGGACCCATTGACGCCATCAAGCCCAAGACACCCAAAGCGGGTGAAGACGGCGATGCGCCCACCAAAGCCTGCCCTGAGTGCGACAGCATCGTGCACGCGGCGGTACGTCAGTGCCCCGACTGTGGCCACATGTTTCCGGAGCCGCAAATCAAGATTGACGCCAAAGCCAGCACTTTGGACATCCTCTCTGGCGGTCCACCCGAGTGGGTGCCCGTGACACGGGTCAGCTATGCCCGGCACGACAAGACTGGTAAGCCGCCGTCACTTCGAGTTGATTACTGGAGTGGACTGAGTTCCCACAGCGAATGGGTTTGCATTGAACACCAGGGCTATGCGCGGCAAAAGGCTGCGAGCTGGTGGGCAAACCGAGCACCGGGGCTGCCACTTCCCCGTGGTGTTGATGAAGCTCTGGCCGTATCGCAGCGGCTCAAGTGTCCATCGCAGATCGCGGTGCGCCCGAGCGGGCGTTACACAGAAATCGTCGGCGCGCGCTTTTGATGTCGAGCGCATAAATGATGTGCGCCATTTGCAGGCGCGATGCCCGAGGGTATGGGTTCGCGCCATGTTTGATCCGTATTGATGCGCCGAGCGTGAAGTTGTGTTCGAGGCGCTGTCAAAACATTGCAGCAAGGCTAAAGGGAATGATTGATCCAAACCAACATGAAACCAATGCTCTGGCGGCGGCCTGCCAGACAGGTGGCGAGTACGTCGAGTCACTTGCCAAAACAGACTTGGCCACCTTCACCGCAGTGGAGTGGTCAACCTTGATTGATGTGGTCGTGACCGCCTTTCAAGACTCACTTCGCACTGCCTATGCAGATGACCCACCATTTTGAAGGAACGCATGAATCCAAATAATTACATGGCCCATCTTGGGGCCACGCTCGTAGATCGCGGCTATGCCATTTTGCCGATCCAGCCTAGCACTAAGAAGCCGGGCATGTTTCGCCTGGGTGCCTGGCAAGACTATCCCAAGTGGAGCCGTCACTGTGAGCGCGACACGACTGAAAACGAAGTCGATATCTGGGGCGACTGGCCCGAAGCTGGCATTGGTATTGCCGCAGGCAAGGTGATTGGCATCGACATTGATGTGCTGCAGTCCAAAGACATCGCGGTTCAGATTGAGGGCTTAGCTAAGCGGCTGCTGGGCGACACACCTGCAGTTCGTATCGGCAACGCCCCCAAGCGATTGCTGGTGTACCGTGCGGCCCAGCCCTTCAGTGGCTTTAAGTTCCCGCCCATTGAGGTCTTGGGTGTGGGGCAGCAGTTCATCGCCTATGGCATTCACCCGGATACCGGCAAGCCCTACGAGTGGCCCGTGCAAACCTTGGCCGACCTGAAAATCGAAGAACTGCCTGTCATCACCGAGGCACAGGCTCGAGAGTTTGCGCGCCAGGCGTACGAGATGGTCCCCGAATCTATGCGCCCCAAAAGTCTGGCTGTAGGTTTGAAGTCTCCAGAGGCGTTCGCCAATCTGCCCGAGCAACGCGGCACGTTCGAGGCAGTGCAAGACGCGCTTCAGTACATCCCCAATCAGGACCTGGACTACGACAGTTGGGTGCGCATTGGCATGGCCATCAAAGGTGCGCTTGCCGAGCAGGGGTGGCCGCTCTTTGAGTCCTGGTCTGCGTCGTCCAGTAAAAACGATGCCAAGACAACCGCTAAAAGTTGGGGGAGCTTTTCGCCTCAGCGCATTGGGGCGGGAACCATCTACAAGCTGGCGCTGGACAACGGCTGGATTCCAGATGCTGATCTGCAGCTCAATGGTGAGATTGTGATGAACGGACATCACCCGGCCAAGGAGATGCTACAAACGCTGCAAACATCAAACCCCATCACGATTGCTGGATCAGGTGAACCGCCCGTGCTGCCACCACCCAAACCACTGCCGACGGGCTGGGACCAAGTTGGCGGCGTGATTGCCGACATGATGGCGCTCATGGCAACGACGGCAAAGCGTCCACAGCCTGTGCTGGCGCTTGGAGCGAGTTTGTGTGCCATCGGCGCGCTGATGGGGCGTAAGTACCGCACCGAGAGCAACACGCGCTCGAACCTTTATGTCGTAGGTATCGCTGAGAGCGGCGCAGGCAAGAACCACAGCCGCGTGGTTATCAACGAGCTATTCCGCAAGGCCGGGTTGCTGCAATACCTGGGCGGCAACAAGATCGCATCGGGTTCCGGTCTTTTGACGGCCATCCAGCGTCAGCCCGCCATTCTTTTTCAGCTAGATGAGTTCGGTATGTTTTTGTCGGCAGCCGCTGACCGTAAACGCTCCCCGCGCTACGTGTGTGAAATCCTTGACCTGATGACCGAGCTGTACACCACATCAGGCACGACTTACTTTGGCATTGAGTACGCAAGCAACCAACTCAACAACGCGCACCGTGCCATTCACCAGCCCTGCGCTTGCATCTACGGCACCACCACACCCTTGCACTTTTGGCAGGCGCTGCAGGCGTCGAATGTGGCCGACGGTTCATTGGCGCGCTTTCTGATTCTGGAGAGCGAGGACGATTTTCCCGACAGCAACGAACTCTTTGGCACGATCGATCCACCGCAAGACCTGATCGACCGGCTGCTCCTGATCCACCAGGGCGGTGGGCAGTTGAGTGGCAACCTCACGGATGTGGGTGCGATTGACGAGGTGCTTGTCGATCCGCGCGTAGTCCCCATGACCGCGCAGGCGCGTGACGCTTTTCGCGTGCTGGACCACGAGTTACTGGGGCGGCTTCGCTTGTCGCGAGGCACCGGTTTTTCATCGATCTTGGCGCGCATTGAAGAGAACGCCACCAAATTGGCGCTCATCCGCGCTGTGTCGCGCGATGCAGTGACGCCGCAGATCGAGGACCACGATGCACACTGGGGGATTGCGCTCTCGCGCCACTGCGCGGAACTGACAATTCGAGAAGCCACTGCGCGCGTCTCAGAAAATCAGGTCGAGTCCAACCACAAACGCGCCCTGCAAATCTTGCGTGATGGCGATGCCGCTGGCATGTCCAAGAGCGAGTTCACCCGGCGCACCCAGTTCATGGACCACCGCCAGCGGGACGGCGTGCTGCGCACCTTGACGGATGCCCACCTGGTTGAGGTGTTCGCCAAGCCAACGGGCGGCAGGCCCAGCCAATGGGTCAAACTGGCTGACGCAGATGAGTAGACGGTTCAATCAGACTCCACGTTTGAAAGATGAAGTATTGAAAGAAGCCCCCCCGGTGACTTCTTTCAATTACGACCTTCTTTCAATGGGGGTGCCTCTATATACAAATAAATATTCGGGTGCCTTATACACACAAAAAATCCCTCGCGCGCGCGAAAACGTGCGCTCTGGTGGGGTCAGAGAGGGTAGACAGAGAAATATGTATATAAATTGAAAGAAGAAGTATTGAAATAAGTACCTCCCAGACCCGGACTCCACCTTTGAAAGATGAAGTATTGAAGAAAGTCCCCCGTCACCAGTTGACGACTTTTTGCCAGCCCTGATAACCGCATCCGATTGAGAAAATCGGCAATGACAGACATGAGGGAGCCGCACCCGCCCTGACACGGCCTTGGTGCCAGCGCTCCTCCAGGTCGCACAAGAACCCTTGTACGAACCCTTGGAGGACATCCCTGATGAATAACGAATCCACCCCGCGCCTTGTGACCCCCCGCCTTGTGATTTTGGCCCTGGACCTGGGCACCACCACCGGCTGGGCGCTGCGCTCGGCAAATGGTCCTGTGGCCCATGGCTTTGTGAGCTTCAAGTCCCAGCGCTTTGAGGGCGGCGGCATGCGCTACCTGCGCTTTGGCCGGTGGCTCGCTGACATGCTGACCTTGAATGCGCCAAAGACTTGCGCACAGCCCAATTTAACGGGCATTGGAGCCGTTTACTTTGAAGAGGTGCGCCGTCACCTCGGCGTAGACGCCGCGCACGTCTACGGCGGCCTGCTGGCCACGCTGACCGCCTGGTGCGAGCGCCACCAGATCCCCTACCAAGGCGTGCCCGTGGGTACCATCAAACGCCATGCCACTGGCAAGGGCAACGCGGGCAAGGCAGAGGTGATTGCTGCCATGAAGGCGTTGGGCCACCCGGTCACCGACGACAACGAAGCGGATGCGCTGGCACTCTTGCATTGGGCGCTGGCGCAAGGCGCAGAACCCGCTGTGGGCAAGGAGGTGCGCCATGGCTAAAAAGCAAGTTGCACAGCCACTGACCCATGGCGCTCTGGTGAGCCTGCCCGGTGGCCGGGTTGGTGAGTGGGTGAGCGAGGCAGAGGAAGGCACCAGCTACCGCACCGAGCATTTCCGTACCGTGGACTCGCTCGGGCTTTTGATGCGCAACGGCGCGATCACAGCGCAGATGCACGACGCGGGTCAGGACTTCTCTCGCACCTTTGTCTTCGCGCAACTGAGTTCTGCGGGCTCACCGCCGCTTGATCGTATCCCCGGCGGTCATTGGCAGGACACCATGACCGAGCGTTGTGCCTGGGCCAGAAAGCGCCTGGGCGAGGCGCTTGATGCGGTGGGCGGCATCGGCAGTCCCGGCGGCTGTGCAGTCTGGCACGTGGCAGGTTTGGGTCAGAGCGTGAGGGAGTGGTCTGCCCAGGAGGGGTGGAACGGACGCACGCTCAATCAGTACGAGGCCAAGGGCATTTTGGTTGGCGCTTTGGGGGTGTTGGCGATGCACTACGGGTACTCGCGGTAATTGCTTGCGCTGTTGTTGCCTTGTGTCAACATAATATTTACACTATTTCCAACAAATTATTGATTGCCTGGAGGTGTAGATTGAATGGTCGTATTCCAACTCACCCCGGTGCTGTTTTACGAGAAGATGTACTCCCCAAACTAAAGGGCATAACAAAAGGCGAATTCGCCAAAATGTTGGGTGTCTCAAGACAGACGCTTTATTTACTGCTGGCTGAGCGAACCGGGGTATCGGCAGAGGTGGCGTTGCGCCTGGGAACGCTGCTTGGCAACAGCGCGCAACTCTGGCTGGACATGCAGTCTCAATTTGACCTGTGGCAAGCAAAGACCAAACTGGGCGATGAACTGAACAAGATGAAGCCGCTGAACTATGTGGCAAAGGGTTGAGCCCGTAGCCATGAATTTGAAAGGTGTTTGATGAAGAACTTATTGAAAATTGGCATTGCCCCGCAAGAGAAGATTCGTGAGCGAGTTTTAGCGATCGCCAAAGGTGAAATTAAGCCCAAACCATCTGACCCAAAGATCTGGTTTACCTCTGAGAAATCCGTGTTGAAGGCCTTATTCAAAAATCGTACGAAAACCCCTTGACGGTGTATATATCCAAGCGGTAGCATTCTGCTAATCACTCAAAGTACGCCCATACGGTTCGCGCCTTGTGGGCGTTTTGTTTGGCGCTTGGCCTGTCTTAGTAGTGGTAGCGGCCTTGCAAGAACTCAACCCGGTCGGACTTGATCAGGTAAACACAGCGATGCTCCTGCGTGATGCGCCTGGACCAAACATCAGGACCCAAATATTTCAGCGGTTCGGGCTTGCCGATGCCATCGAAGGGGTCGCGCAAAATGGCTTGAACCAACTCCAGCAGCCTCTTTGCTGTGCGGCGGTCCGTCTCAACCCAGTGCTGCAGGTCCTCTAAAAACTCCGGGTGGCAGACAGCGACTCGATCGCCTTTAGGCATCGACACCCACCAGTTTGCTCAGGTGAGTCATGGTCGTGGGTGCAATGTTTTTTGAGCGTGCACGCGAGAGCGCTGAAAGCAGCCGCTCAGCGTTCTTCTCAGAGCGCAGCAGGTGCGCAGTCTCCACCAGGCTCTCGAGTTCATCGGCAGCAATCATTGCCACATCGCCCCCTGTGCGACGGCGCACCACGATGACCTCCCGGTCGTCGACGGCGCGATCCATGAGCGACTTCAACTGCTCCCTGGCCTGGCTGTAAGTGGTTTCAATGGTCATGGTGGGCTTTCTCTAATTGGACAGGAACATTGTACAACATGATGACTCAAAATTGGTTAATCAGTAAAGTCGAGCAGTGGCCAACGGCCAAACTGTTGCCCTATGCCCGCAATGCGCGCACCCACTCTGAGGCCCAGGTCGGTCAGATTGCTGCTTCCATCAAGGAGTTCGGCTTTACCAACCCCATTTTGGCGGGCGCTGATGGCGTGATCGTTGCAGGGCATGGACGCCTGGCTGCAGCCCAGCACCTTGGCCTGGAATCGGTTCCCGTGATTGTTTTGGACCACCTGAGTGCAACCCAAAGGCGTGCCCTTGTGCTGGCCGACAACCGCATTGCTGCCAACGCTGGCTGGGACGAAGAGTTGCTCAAGCTTGAGATTGCCGAACTCAATGAGGCTGACTTTAATCTGGATCTGATGGGCTTTGGTGACGAAGAACTCGAGCGCTTGCTCAATGGCGATGGCGACACCACTGGTCTGACTGAAGACGATGCAGTACCCGATGTGCCAGCCGAACCTGTTTCCAAAACAGGCGATGTGTGGGTCCTGGGTCAGCACCGTTTGCTGTGCGGCGACTCCACTGTGCTCTCCGATGTCGAGCGCCTGATGAACGGTCAGCTCGCCGACATGGCCTTCACCGATCCACCCTACAACGTGGACTACGGCAACAACGCCAAAGACAAGATGCGCGGTAAGGACCGCCGCATCATGAACGATGCGCTCGGGGACGGCTTCTACAAGTTCCTCTACGACGCCTGCGTCAACTTGTTGGTGGTGACCAAAGGTGCTTGCTACGTGTGCATGAGTTCCTCTGAGTTGCACACCTTGCAAAAGGCCTGGCTGGATGCCGGTGGCAAGTGGTCCACGTTTGTGATCTGGGCCAAGAACACGTTCACGCTCGGTCGCGCCGACTATCAGCGCCAGTACGAGCCCATCCTGTACGGATGGAAGGAAGGCGCAAAACACTTCTGGTGTGGCGACCGTGACCAGTCGGATATCTGGAACTACAAAAAGCCCCATGTCAACGACCTGCATCCGACGATGAAGCCGGTTGAGTTGGTCGAGCGTGCCATCAAAAACTCATCCAAGACGCGCGACATCGTGATCGATTTGTTTGGCGGCTCTGGTACCACGCTCATTGCATGCGAGAAAACCAATCGCCAGGCAAGGCTTATGGAGATGGACCCCAAATACGTGGACGTGATCGTCAAGCGCTGGCAAGACTTCACGGGACAGCAAGCGGTGCGTGAGGACGATCAAATCAAGTTTGACGACATGCGCCCGGCATTGTCCGAGGTCAAAAATGCTGAAGTGGCCGGTGCGCCACTTTGATTGGCGGGATTAGTTCGCCGGTTTATCGCTTGCTGCGGGCTTGGCAGTTTCCCCTTCATTGGCTTCTGGTTTATGGTCGCCAATCACGTCTTTGAGAGGGCAAAAGCCGACAGCGGGGCACTTGTTGCAGGTTGCCATTAAGGCAATTGGACACAGAGTCATAGGACCCCCTTGTTGTGATGACCAAACAAAAAGACGCAGTTTGCGTTTTTAGCATCGAAGTGGTTCGAGCGCCAGAGGCGTAACCCTGGCCTCAGTCATCTAGCCGTTTGAGGTCCCGGTAAAAGTTTTCGTGTGACCCCAGCGTGAGAAGCTTGAGGCTTTGCTCGTCCAATATCCGGTTGCCCAACAAGCACAACTGATTAGAGATGCGAAACTTGTACACGCGAATGCCCGCCAGGTCGCCGACTTTGGCGTCACCCACCGAGGGGTCTGCGCTGATGGTGCGCAGCGCCGCATCGAGCTCCAGTTTTTGTGGTGCGTGCAGCCGCTTGGTGGCCCGCACAAACGAGGGCGTAACAAGCAGTCGCATTAGCTGAAGACGTATTCGCCGACCACGGCCTCCTGGTCCGCCACCAAGAGGTCGCGGATCATAAAGAACGGCAGGTCCGGGTTCTCCTCGGCAATCTTGCCGATCTGGGACCAATACTCGATCTGCTTGGGCGTAGAGCGGTGCTGCACTTGGGCACAACTTCTGGCCTGCTCGACCAGTTTGTCCGAAAGTTTGACGTTGACAGTCATGTTGGATCCTTAAGAAGAGGCTCCATGATAGCGCAAAAGGTTCCAAAAAGGAACCTAAGCTTATGCGTTTGGTGAGGTAGCCGTGTCAACCAGGCGGCACTGCCTAAGGCTAGCTTATTGTGGGGTGGGGAGCGAGATAGAGGGTGAGACCCTGTAGACCCGCTCACCACCGCTCTCCTTAACGGAGTCGATGGTCAGACCCAGTTTCTTTTTCAAAGTCCCGGCCATGCAGCCACGCACCGTGTGCGCCTGCCATCCTGTGGCCTCCACCATTTGAGGGAGGGTTGCACCTTCTGGGCGCTTCATCAGATCGATGAGCACCGACTGCTTGCTACCTTCGCGTTTGGATTTGGCTGGTGGCTCAATGCCGATGGCCCGCAACCCTGCGACGGTGATGGCAAAGCGGGTCGAGCCCGCAGCGCCTTTGCTGTGGGGTCGGATCAGGCCTTCATTACCAAGGCTGGTCAGAACCTTGATCAACGCACCACCTTTGAGGTTGGGCGG
>Ga0247832_1006712_pt1 | contig 12488 bp, 9 predicted proteins | sample LaCruzMarch2015__10_FD_192407 | JGI IMG/M metagenome (GOLD analysis project Ga0247832, IMG submission 192407) | Freshwater microbial communities from meromictic Lake La Cruz, Castile-La Mancha, Spain - LaCruzMarch2015_4m | ecosystem: Environmental > Aquatic > Freshwater > Lake | place: Spain... | reverse complement strand
ACTCTCAGATTATCGAGTTTTTGTAGCTGCGGATTTGAGCTACCTGTAGCTTCAGTACGAGGAGTTATAGGCGGTGTTGGATTCTCCACGCGAGGAGCTGCCCATTGACACAATCCTTGCAACGAGAGTATCCATCGCCTTTCATCCATTGGTTGCGGCTAAACTTACTATTGGAGCACCATTGTCATTCTGCCCCAAATGCAAACCGCCCACAAGCACACCCCTCAAAGGTTCCCGCCTGTCTGTCTCGACGATAATAATGAGACACCGAGACACCACCACAAAACATAATATCTCATCATATGCTACGCATCACGCCCGTCTACGGCTCGTCATCGTCTCTGGATGCTGATGTTGACAGTAATGCCGAAAATGATGATCCACCGGAGTGGCTAGCCTCTCCGGGACCGTCATGCACACTAATAGAATATGCGGGGTGTCGATTATTATTAAATGTTGGGTGGGATGAGAGCATGATGTTGTGCTCCTCCTCGTTTACCGAGAAGACAGATGTCAACTCCTCGTCGGTGGGTGCGAGGAGGGGGCACGATAATGATGGCGATGACATTGACGGTAATAATAATTTGCAATCTACCAAACCTCCCGAGGACGTCGATGCCGTACTAATTTGTGATTCGACATTATCATCGTTGGGTGGATTACCATTGTTTTACGGTCATCGTAATAACAGCAGCAACAGTGATGGGAAGAATTATCACGATGCAATAATGGAAGAGGGAAGCATGGGTGATAGCAACAAATCAGTAAAGAAAATGAAACAACAACAACCACAACAACAACAACAACGACAGAACAATCCACCATTCCTGGCCACTTATCCCACTGTCAAAATGGGACAAATGACAATGTATGATCATCATGCCTCACTATCTCTCGACGGGCGTAATCCAGGATACACATTAGAGGATGTGGATTCAGTATTTAACACAGATGCTTTTATTACATTAAAATATAGTCAAACTGTCTATTTGCCACTGCAGAGGACTAAGAAGAAGACGACTGATACAGATGCCATGGATATTGACAGCAACGAACACGAACACGATGAGTCAATGAAAGTACGAACTAAAAATGGTGCACCACACAAGAATGCAACATTGGCAATCACACCCCAATTATCAGGATTAGTCGTGGGTGGATGCTATTGGACACTCCGTCGACTTTCTGATGATGCCATGATTGTATTAGCACCTACCTATCATCATGCTAAGGAACGACACTTGTCTGGATGTACAATACATAAATTTGGGATCAATTCGGATGCATTAGTGACTATGACGGGTGGGCCACGTGGACTGTTGGGACAATTATATACACCCCCTCCTTCTGCTGTTTCGTCGTCGTCTCAGGAACAATCGCGTACGACAGTTAGTGATGACGAGGGAAAGATAGTAAAGAAAAAGAAGACAAAGAAGGAAATATATGATAACATAATTAACCGTCGTGGTGCCGGACGAGGAAATAAACCTATACTATCACCACCAGTGGGTAACCGGTCCGAGTCGGAATTAGTTGATGCAATCATGGCCGCACTCCGACGTGATGGCAATGTACTATTACCCGTAGATGCCTCCGGTCGTGTCCTGGAACTACTACTAATTCTCGATCGACATTGGGATCGTAATCGTTTAGGTGATGCCTACAATCTATGTTGGATTGGACCCATGTGTCCAAATGTGATTGAATATGCACGTGCCCAACTGGAATGGATGGCACCCCCACTAGGGGCACAGTTTGATTCCCAACGTGGACATCCGTATGGGTTACGTAATGTACACTTATGCACGAGTGTGAGTGAGATGGAAAAATTAATTGGAGGTAGTAAGGGGGGTGAGACGATGGCCAATCCAACGTGTGTGCTGGCAAGTGGTGCAACGTTAGACAATGGACCAGCGCGTGACCTGTTATTGAGGTGGGGTGGCAATCCTGATAATCTCGTGCTACTGACAGACTCAACACGATGTGTTCCAAGAGGGGACGTGCTGTCTTCCCGTTGTCGTCGCCGTCATCAGTTGGGGGAGAGTAGCATCTCTACAGCTGCCATGAGAGAGAATCCAGCAATGGTAAGAGCACAGTCGTCAATGGACAATAACATCGTCGAGACGGTCGATGGCGGCTCTGGTCCGACAACAGTTGCAGCAGACACAGATGATACCGATGGTAACGACGATGGACAGGCTGCGAAGTTCATCGGTCCACCCCTCACTCTCGACTCGGTCTCGAATTACACAACGTCATCACAGCTTCTGTATCAATGGTGTGCCGCGAAGGCAGCTAACGAGGAAATGCCCGATGAGGTCCTAGTTGATGCATACGTCCCTCACCGTGCACCGCTAAGAGGGGTGGAGCTGCAAGAGTTCCTAGCGGAGGAAGAGCGTGAGGTGCGATTGAAAAAAGCAGAGATGGAACATTTGACTATGATGAAAGAGATTGAGCTTGCTCGTGGCCGTTTACGATTAGGTGTGGGTGACGCTGACGAGACGACGACTGTCAGTGGTGTTTCCAATAATACCACACCGTCTACTGGTGTAACAGCAACAATGGCATCATCGACAACCACTACAACCTCCTCTCGACCGAAAAAGAAATCCAGATTTGATCAGGCTCTCTTTATAAAGTTCTCAAAGCCTGTACACAGTGAGTTATCTCGTTCCTGTCCTGTTTTCCGAGATTACCATTTTACCCCGTCCTCTCAACCAGTTCTACCTATATAATCCATACACAATTTGTGAAGTGACATTTGATATTCGCGAGGACGCGGTTGGCATAGGCCAGCCTGATTCTGTCGCAAAGTTTGGCATAATTGAATCAGTTCGATCGGGTGTCTTCGAAGACGATTACGGTATTGCCGTTAAAGCTGATAGTTTTGTTGACATTGTTACAGGAGTAGATCCGTCAAAATTTGCTGGCAAGTCTTCTGGTCGGATTGGGGAGGAGGTCACTCGTCGGGGGCTGGGGTTTGGGTCGGATGGGAAGAAGAACAACCCCGTCGATTCCATGGACGGGACATCGGCCGAGCTGGTAAGTGACGATGGTGAAGGCGGAGACGAGGCAATTAATGAAAAGATGCTCGAGGTGGTGGACCTCTCGAATGGTAAAGGCATTATCAAGGGTCGTAACGGTAGACCTCCGATTAAGGTTTCCGTTGTCTCTCGTCGACTCGAGGTGCTGGCAGAAATTGTTTACACACCCTTGGAAGGCCGTGTGGATGCACGTGCTGCAAGGCAGTCAGTCAGAGCACTTCAACCGCGACACTTGGTCATTATTGGCGGTCCTCGATCGAATTCCCTTCTCCTGGCGGAGGCCCTTCGCACGACGACAATTTCTGCGCCACCTAAACGCGGAAAGGGATCGTCGTTGACTCACATTCCTAAAAATGGACAAGCCGTTCAGCTCTCCGTCGGCCATGCAGCGTACAAGGTAAGACTTATCGATGCTCCATACCTAACGCAAGAGGAAAAAGACGAGCTTGTCGAGAAAGAAATCGAATCAGTTGAGCCGTATGAGGCAAAGATTGGAGATTGTACTGTTAGTCTAGTAGATTTCGTCGCAACAGGTAAGAAATGGGCCGTGGATGGTTCAATCGTCCTCGCTCCTCGGCGACATCAAAGCAAATTGAATCAACCAAGCTTGATGATTAGTACAAAAGAAGTACTATTGACAGATCTGAGGGCAGAGGTAACAGCCCTGGGCATGAAGGCTGAGATATTCTTCGAACATTCACTCATGAAAGTCAATGGAAAGATTATCGTTAGGAAAGATAATGCTACAGGAAAGCTTCATGTTGAAGGCCCTCTTTGTTCGGACTTTTATCAAGTACGGAGGACAGTTTGCAGCCAGTATGTAACTCTATGAAGATGGGGTATGCTCATACATTATTTACTAACAGTCACATTCACATGTTTTTTGGGTGAGGTACGTATGTCCTATTGAGATACACCCCCTCCCCCCGACCTATATCCTCTCATCATCAGCGCATGAAGTATATGCCATGGTTTACAAAAATGACGCCGTGATGATTGCTGCAGTTCCAATATAACCGTATGATATGATATCCTCTGGCGTGAAAAGACAAAAGGAGACAATAATAGCCATTGAAATCGAAAGGAAAGGGGTATCCCGCGTCGCTGGATTCGAGTCAGCATCAAAGTTGAAGGTAAAGTTTCGATTGCTGAGAGAACAATAGTTGATTGAGACACAGCGTTAAAATAAATGTGGACATACAAGATAATTAACAACTCTAAGACAAACTCTTCTTACTCTTCCTTGATAACCTCCTCTTCCCCGTCAATGATAGATTCGCCTACCACGGACAGCAGTCGGACCTTGACACAAAATTGGAGCGTATTACTCTCCCAGACATTGCGTGATGCGATTGATTCATTTAGGTCAAGAGTAATATCAAGTCCATTGTGCTCGGGTGTAACATTCATAGTTTGCGACGTTGAAATCGGGGCACCTGTTACGGGTATGAGACAATCTCGTTCGTATACGCCGACTTTGAACATGCGATTGGCGCTAATGTGATAGCTGAGACTAATTTTCCCCCATGCTGTTGCGTCGGCGTCTACTGACATGTATTTTATATCCCAGTCCAAGAGTTTTTCGTATCCTACCTCCTCACCCTTCACCAATGACGATAGTGAAAAAGTTAAGACTAGAACGGCAATGGCGAGGATTGACTGGAACATGACAACGGATGTAAGATGTTGTGGGGGGTGTGGCTCGCTGGTGTGCGTTCGCGGCTCGAGTCCCGCATCAACCAGAGCTCCAGAGGGAATCTTCTCACCTATGGTGTAGACGAAGCAAGCATAAGCCTATTGGAAGAAAACCGAAGCATACGATGGATACCGCCGCCATCCGCGTTTGCCCTCCACCTGTGATACACGCTCCTCGTGGCCATCCGCGATTCGGGGCTTCGGTTTATGTGTCCATCTCACCCATGGTGGCAACTTCTACGGCCATTAAATCATCAAGCATGGCACAATCGTCGTATTCCCCTATTGCGCCGGTGGGACGTTTTCCGTCTCTCTCTCCTATTCCAACGCATTATAGTGGGGGGAGTCAGGTTCGTTTCTCTTGGACAGCGAGCAATGCTGAGATTGATTCTCTGTGCGATCCAAGTCTAGGAGAGAAAATCTTCGCCGAGGATGAAGAGGGAGAGGAGGGAGTGAATGCATCATTGTCATCATCGACGAAATCAATGATCGCATCTCGTGCATTAATGTTTCATCCTATTCAGTTGAGGCAAGTTTCTGCTACTGCGTCGGATTACTATCACACGCCTCGTAACCAACATCATCACTCCTCCACCACCATCTGTGCGAGCAGTGGTGCGAGTCAATCATCGTCTAGAGGTAAGGATCTTGAGAACATGATGCAAGTAGCATCCATACTGACTGCAATGCCGCATACCCCTCCTCCTCCTGGGAAGACGAGAAATGACGATGACGACTGGGTTCCTTCTGGCGGTCCAACACACGCACCCTCCAAAGCCAAGAAGAAGGGCAGTGGAACCAAGAGTAAGCCCCGTCTTGAACTTACCATTCCGACTGATCTTGACGTGTTATCCGGTCGTGGTGGTGAAACGAATAAGCACAAGGGGAATTTACTGTTTCGGGAGGAGGCACGGAAGTTGAGGGATGTGTACCGAGCCAATGGTACTTCGCGTGAGGTAAAGTATAGGTTGAGTTTGGTAAGAGCTACTATAGTGTGTACATCATATCAGTTATTCTATTCTATGCGTTAGCACTCATCATACATTTGTGATACCTGCATTATTTCTTGTGTAGGAGTTGATTGAGAAAGTAAAGGCACATGGCGGCAGGTTCTTGGGTAAGTGTAACGATGGATCGTGGTATGTTATGAACACCAACGATGCCAGGACGAAGGCTATTCAAGGTGAGAGAATAAATATTGATTAATTATAGGTGAAGTAATGGGATCATAATCCTCATTTGTTCTTGTTTGATTCATTCTTCAGCACTTCGTGAAAAAAAATGGAAGTGATAACTAGATGGAGGATCTTTTGTCATGGTCCATAATTATTGTTACAAGTGGCACCGCAATGCTCATATCAAGCTATTACATATTCATCACTACTAAAAAAATCTTATTCACGCTCTCTATGCGCTTAAGTCCTTTGCCTCCTCTCTCTCTTCAACATTATATGCATTCAATATCTCCTCTCTTAGATGATTAGCTCGGACACTGTCCAACCCAGCTGGTTCTACCGTCGCTGTTGCCGTCGCACCTGTTGTTCTCGTCATGGCCAAGGGAGAGTCAAGCAATTCCGCGAGACTAAACTTTGTCGCAATAACATCTGGATGATGCGGTGGCAATATCGACGAACGGACGTGCAATGCTGATTCATACAGGTGTCGTGCTTCTTGGACTGTCTGATTTAGACCTTCACGTCGTTGTGTAGTATCACCTTTCTCGTCTAGTAGTGACAACCGTGTCCAATCGGAATAGTTTTTAAGAAAAACAGCCAGATTTTGTGCTGAAGTTGCAGCCGAAAGTGTGGATACTTTTGCAGCGACTCCCTGTACCGACATGAGTAGTTTTTCTTTACCACCATCATCAACCGTATCATCGTCATCCTCATTATTTTCATTACTAAGACCACCACGAAGAGCAATTGCATTGGCCCGTCGTTTGTCGCGTATTTTCTCTTTCCCCAACTTCTTCTTGTCCTTCTTTGACATCCCCTCCTTACTTTCCCTCCTTGATGGGAGCGTCAGACCTTCACCGGGAGTGCTGCTACTGGATGCGTTGCTACCACTTCCAGCATCATCATTGCCACTACTACCAAGAGATATATACATGAGAGGTCGAACACTCTCCCCTCTTGGATTTCGTACTGCAGTATCTAACGCACCCCGTAAATGCTCCTCAGCTGCCTCCCATCTACGTTTGGTTAAACGTGAACTGGACGCTGCACCACTTGCCGCCTTGGCAATTGCCTCGGGTACATAAACCTTCATTTCACTCGGATCGCGAACATTCTTGACACGTTTTAATTTACGTAGCTCAACCTCAACAAGTCCACTTATCATCCCACGTCGTTCAGCAATGACACTTGCGGCCATGGCCGCACCGAGTTGCGATCGTGATGAGACGGTATGCGGATGATCGGGGCCTAGTTCGGCCAATCGTATACGATAGGATTCATCTAAATATTCAATTGCCGAATCATTTAATCGCATGCGTTCCATGGCTGACATTTTCTCCGTCTTGGTTGTCGTTGATGATTCGTTTCCTCCACTACCGTCCATGGCGACCTGACTTTCCTCGGCATCATCAGACTCGGACGACGCTCCCTCGCTTTCCATGGCACGTCCACGTTCCAACATGCCTAAATTACTAAGTGCGGCAGCATAACTCGCATGATCCTTTCCACATACCTCACCATAGACACGTAAACTTTCATGATATGCCTCCTTGGCCTCGTCATACCGGCCCAGTGATTTATTCATCAATCCTACATTATTATATGCCGATGCCGTCGCCGGGTGGAGTAAACCAAAGTGTTCTATTGCCATCGTAAGTAGTTTGGAAGCGACGGTGAGCGCATCTTCGTAGGATGCATGTCGAAAGTGTAATCGTATTTCTTCATTTAGCGATAGCATTAATTCCTCGGTCTCGCGTGCCGATGTTTTGGGTAGACGTCGCGATGACGACGATGGATAATGTTCTTCGTTTTTGTTGTTACCGTTGGGGTCGTTATTGTTACTGCTAGAAGAAGTACTGGTGACGGTAACTTCGACCAACGGTGGTCGTCCATCAGATGATGATACAGCCGTCGATGAAAGCAGACGATGATGATGGCAAACAACTCCTGCGTTGTAGTTTCGACGGTACACGAACGACGATGAACTTCGCGACGAGAAAAAAATACTACCCCTACTAAGATCGGGGCATGCGTTGTCGACAGAGTAGTGCACGGTCCTGACCGACGATAGCGCCGAATGATGACGACGCAGGGTAGTTCTACTTGCGGAGGCGATCATCATCATCATGATCTTTTGCTCTTTTGCTCTTTGGGTCTCGTTTTCTTCTTTCCCGCCCCACCGTCTTTTTGCCCATGATGATCGCGGCATTGCGTTCGGCATTGTCGTCGTTATCGTCGAACGACTCGCAAAGCCTTGACAAATGGAACGATGAGTTAGAACGTAAACTACTGCTCCAACAACATGATGGTCATGGTGGCTGTCCTCCTCCCTTTGATGATGAGGAGCTGGATGATACTACTCGTATTGTGGCGAATGAATTACATCTATCACTACTGAAAACTGTCCATAATGCCGTTCGTGATTGTTGCGCATCATCACTACCATCATTATTCATCATTAAACCTATCTACAATGATGGTGACGTCGAGGTGGACGAATTGACAAATGAGATTGTTGATAATATTCAATTTATCAATAATATAAATTCAACAACAACAACAACCCCAATGATTACTTCGATTTATTGGAAACATCTTGCCATACTATTACGTGCGACTGGTTTGTTCATGCGATGGATTACCCAAACTGATTCTTCGACATCATCTGTGATGTTGCCGTCGTCACTCATGTCATCTATTGGAAGGTTGAAATCAAAAGGCACGCTATTGCTGTATTCAAAATTGCTCGAAATGGACATACTAACATCGTCATCGATGACGAACGAGATGGATATCCCTAGATTTGCATCGATATGTCTTTTCCGTGCGACCTATGGCAATGGCGAATTGACGGTGCTGGCACGACAAAACTTTGTCGATTCTATTGATGGGTGTGCTTGCCTCATGAGAGCACTATCACGAGGAGATCAACCGGTGGCAAGACTATTTTCGATAGTACGGAATATCCATCATTTGATATCCGCATGTCCTGAATCAATAACAAAGATGGAACGTTCTCTCGTGACATTGATGACGGAATCTGCAGATGAGGAGGGATCGGGTGGTAATAATAATGTGACGGATGCCAATCCGAATTGCTACTTGACCATGTCGATTGTGGCGACGATGGCTTGGGCGTGTCGAAGTGAACCGCCATTCTCGGAGGCATCAGCGGATGATCGTCGACCTGAACTTGTCTTGGAAATCCTACGGACCATGTATGCACTGGAAGGGCGGACTAATCCATCATATGAGACAATGACACAGATTGGGATATTGCTCTGTGAATTACTACGTCATTCTAGTGCAGATACACGATTGTATGAGATTAAACTTGCGGTAGTATCGCTGCTACTGAATGCCCCTACTGAATATAGTACTTACCTATTGTCCAACGGTGGGATTGAGCCATTGGTGGATATTCTTTCCTATCAATCATCACTGGTAGTCGTTGAGAGGACGGGGAGTTCGAATAACGATGCAGCCGCGATCGTTCCCATACTTCTCACTTTACAACGACTTGTCGAAACGAACGAGTTGGTACTAAAAGTTGTAAAAGATGCGGTATTCCCTCTCAATGCGGAAGCTACATTTGAACAAATGGTGTCGGATGAAATGACAAAAACGGCACAACAATCTGAGGGAGGAAAGGTGAATGCAAAGAATATGGCACCATTGGATGCTCCAAAAGGGACACTGCGGTGGAAACTCATATGTCTAATGACATGGACTGAATCGAATGTAAAGAGAGCTGCATGTGAACTATTATGGGCATTGTGCGATGGTAATGCTACCCAGTTTGTATTGAGGGTAGGGTTTGGAAATGCTGTTTACTTCCTTGGTATAAAGGGATGTGTTAGCTTACCCGCCGGTGTGGAGATGTAACCCTTCTACAGCAAATTCATTCAATTATTGCATTATCTATTTTGTATCCTTCCTCCTGATGCTGTCTTGTCTTATTGAAAGCCAATACCACCCCTTCCACGTTACGAAAGTATACCGTTGTACATTTACTCCGATCGCGTTTCCATCGTAACCATCGTAACAGTCGTACCTTCTTACGAATAATTGTTGTTGTACTATCATCAACCTGTACAGTACGTTCAATGACATACTCGCATGGGAAAGGCCGTTTTGGCCATATTTGATTCCACCGACGCGCTTTGTAAGGGAAGGAGTATGATTAGGATCGGTTTAGTTTAGTCAATGGGAAGAATTAGACAGTTGGGTCGTGGATATGTTTGAGTTGAGAAGCTATAATCATTGCAAAGACAGATGTCATGATAAAGGCTGAATGAATATACTGACTCACTCACCAATTAGTGCTACTGGGAAACCACAATTCTCATCATAGTCGGATATTACTGCAATTAATCGTGCCATGAATAGGTCGTCATCATCATCAATGACTCCGTTATTGTTGTTGTTGTCGTCATCAATCCCGTCATCACTGGAGGAGAGAATTAATAAATCGTCATCATTGTTGTCATTATTATTCGTAATACGTCTACGGTCCTCGAGTAGCTTCACTTCATCATACTTTGGATTGCGCTGATTACCCACCCCACCATCCTTCGTTAGGTGTTCATATGCTGCTCGTATTTTGACAAATTCTTCGTCATTCTCTGTCATTTCCTCCCTTTGTATATCATCATCATGAGCATCATCATTTTCCTCGTCTTGTGGATGTTGTTGTTGATGATGTTCCTCACCACTCCTTCTTCGTCTCCCACCTCGTGAGTCAGGATGACTCGCTTTCGCAAGCTCAATAAAACGTCGCCTAACATCGTCTTCGGTGGCAGTATTACCATCCAATCCAAGCACCGCGTAACTTTCAGCACGTTTACCATTCGCACATTCCTGCAACCATGCCACACAATTGATATTCTTTCTCATACGTGCAATATCTGCACAATAATTGCCCGCCACATCTTGTGCAGTGTCATATACACCATGTACGGTATGATAATATTGTAGTAGTGCTAAATTACCACCCCAAGCTGCCTTATGTGCGGGTGTATGTCCTTGTGTATTGCAATTGGATGGGTTGGATGTGTAGGATATACCGAGTGAATGTAGATATTGTGCTAGTGGTAGTACACCCGATCCATCATTGTCAACGTCGTCGTCTTTGTGGAAATCATTGCTGTTATTGTTACTATTATTGACCTGATGATGGTCGCCCCGCCATCGTTTTTTAGGAATGAGTCCAATCCAATGTGCCAATCCACAATCATATCCATTCCTTTCATGTACTAAATGAACTCCATTTATAGTCACGAGGTACTTAACAACGTCTAATCGATTTTGCCACACGGCAAGTTGTAATGGCGTCACGCCTCCAACGGCTATCGGATGGGATAGTGCACCATACTTTTCGATTAGTAGAGCGCATGTTGATAAATGTCCATTCCTCGCGGCATAGTGAAGCGGTGTACGGTCCGTCGATGGCTTATGTGCACGTTGATCGATTATTGACAAAAATTGAAACAACTTCTTCTTCCGTTCGTCGTCGTCGTCACCGTTGTTATCATCATCATCATCATGTCGCGGCCGAAGTAATGACATGACGAAATCAATCGCCTCATTAAAACCAGTCCCAGCTAACCAATGTAATGGCATACATCCCGTCTTCGTATCCATGCCATGACTATGCACCGTGAGAAATTCAATTAACGATGGTCTTCGACCACCGCTTTCGTCGTCATCATCAACGACGTCGTAGTCATGTTGACGAGCCCATGACCGAAGTGTTTCAAGACGTGTACGTCGCACGTCCTCGGATGATAGTGGAGGTAGGTCACAAAGTTCAAGGAGTGCTGGTGACGACAATGGTGTTGGCATCGCCTCCTCATCAGGCTCGTCAGGCTCGTCGTCCATCTCTCTTAATTAGGCTCATCCATTCTCCACCCTCCTCCGGCCCCGCAAAATTTGAAAGAACAAATTCACCCACCCAACATTAAATACCTCATCAAGCGCGATTATGTTGCCTACTCGGAACGGAATCACCAAAGCTGTCATTACGACCATTAGTGGTAGCGCTCTACCACCATCACGCGTCTCCTCCTCTCTGACACTTGGCGTGTTGTCGTTGACGTCATCGCCAACGACTAGGACGAACAAGGCTACATCGGAATATTATACCATCAAAGATAATGATACGAGTAGTTATTATTTACCACGCATTATTCGACTGCATACAACACATTCCGTGGGAATACCTGAATCGAACAATGCCACGGCTGTCGTAGACATTGATGTTGATGGCTCGGCCAAACGACGTAGTAGCAGCTCTATTGGTGGCGGTGACGATAGTCTACTGCCTCGTTCGACGATTGAGCAAGAACGGTCGACGACCATTATCACTAGAATGGACTTTGCCAATCCAGCCTCGGCACATGGGACGAAATCGACCATTGAACTACTTCGCGCAATCGTCATCTTCTATACCTGTCGAATGCCCTTCATTGTCGAGTATTCCGAAACGCTATTGAACCTATCAACTAGTATCGTCGGACGACGTATTACCGACGCTCTACTGAAAGTAACATTCTTTCGACATTTCTGTGCCGGC
>Ga0247832_1006704_pt1 | contig 12495 bp, 8 predicted proteins | sample LaCruzMarch2015__10_FD_192407 | JGI IMG/M metagenome (GOLD analysis project Ga0247832, IMG submission 192407) | Freshwater microbial communities from meromictic Lake La Cruz, Castile-La Mancha, Spain - LaCruzMarch2015_4m | ecosystem: Environmental > Aquatic > Freshwater > Lake | place: Spain... | reverse complement strand
GTCAGCGAGGGGAGGAGGAGGAGGAGGAGGAGGAGGAGGAGGAGAAGCTAGAGGAGGAGTATGATTATGATAGACTTGTATCGATCGATGGGATTAACAAGGTTACAGCAGAGATTGATTTGTTTGATGAGCACTAGTTGAATTGATTCATAATGATTATATAATTATATAGATACAGAAGACAAACCAAACCCAAACTCCTCACCCTTACAATCATTGAAATAAGAACAAGATCAGAGACGACAACTCTTCAATTGCACCCATTGCATCTCGACCTCCCAGGACGTACTAAGCCTGATTGCCGCACCAATTGAATCATATCATCCATTGGAACACAATCAGTGACTGTACGACGATTGCGTGGAGCATCAGTGAAATGATGTCCATGGCCAAGGAGTGATGTTGGACGTCCCAGTTCATCCAATTCGACAACACTAGCATCCTCGCCAACTGGGTTTATCGGCGAATGCGCAGCGTTATGCAAAATTTTATTGCGATTCTTCCTTCGCACATCGGTATTTTTCTTCTCCCCCTGATCAATGCAAAAGTTGTGTAGACGAATCAAGGCTTCAACTAATGGCGGTACCTTTGCAATAGGGCAAACCAGAGGAGCACGCAGAATCGCCCAGCGATGAACAAATACACCAAATGCACGCTCAATTGTGATACGTAATTGAGATAAATAGAAATTGTATGCATCCTCATGCCCAGCTCGCATACCCCGAAGAGGAGTCGCCATAAATAGTTTCTTCACATAAGCGCAGTCACCAACAATAACAAAACCTTCAATGATTGTTTTTGTTACGGCGTTATTCTCTAACGCACGATACAGTGATGATGTTACCCAAGCCATGTAGTCGCTCGTGGCAGCTGGCCACTTCATATCCGCCCAAATAAATTTCAAGTTGTGATCACATATTGCCTGCAGATTCAACCCATACTTGTCCTTTCGATGGCACCTAAAGTTTGCCTGCCCAACATTCATGATGATACACTCAAGGAGGCTAGGCATCCTCGTACAAATGACAAGTCCATCAATAGCACCAACAACGTTAAAGAAACCAGCCCCACTTTTAGCAAGAAATCCAGCGGCAATTTTTCTCTGTTGTATGTGATTCGGGAATGAGTAGTTGAAAAATGCAGTGGCATTGATTGCATCAACGACCCCCCACACACTGTCGAAAACGGATTGATGACTAACACCATGCACTAGCATAATGTCGTATGGACAACCACCTGCAAAGTAGCGCAGAGCCATGCTTAAACGGCATTTCGTACTGATATAGTACGGAGAATGAGGACCACGTGTTCCTGGCGGAAATATGGCATCTAACTAAGGTTGCAGTTTAGCATACAGCTTGTCGAATGATTTCCTGTGCATTCGGTATATACGACGAAAAAAACGATTCGATATCTTCTCCGATATCTCATCAAATGATTTGCGTCTCATCTTCCGTTGCGGGCCCCGGGGCTCGCACCTTCGAAGGAAAGGCATGTGCCCAAAGAGAACTGCAGTTTGGAGGAGGAATATCAACTGAAGAGCTACCATGACAGATAGCCCCCTGCGGCGACCAGCGGGATCAACGGGATCAGTGGAATCTGGAGCGGTCATGGCGGATGTGTGTTATAAAAAACCCACCGGTGAAAACAAACTTTCCGGAGGGACGCACAGCAAGCAGTAACACCCCAATTTGACACATCCCCAAACTAGGACAAACACACCATCGATTTCGATTTCCGATTATTTTGCCAGAGAACTTGGACGAGAAACAAAAAACAATCAAAATCCATAATTGAAGAACAATAGTAGCTTCTTGGGCCCAACCAAAAATGGTCACTTTCTATTTGATTTTGTGATTTTTGTTTTTCGAGCGGAGAACTTGGACCGCGTGTGTCTGAATTAGTACTCAAAATTCTTAGGTGCACGACACAAAAGATTCGCTTCAGAGCTTGGGCCATGGCTTGAATCAGAGCATGTTGGCCGAGCAGCTGGTAGTAAATTGTCGGGAGCACCGCAATTATCTCTGTCAGCTTTATAAGTTAGGTAGACTCTATCAACGACCTAGCAATAGCCTCGGCAATTTGTTCTTCCTCTGTGAACCCACGTAGCCAAAAAGGTTCAATGAACACCTCGCAATTTCTTGCCTGTACATGATTTTCCTGCCCTCTTAGAATGATGTTGTCACCACCAGTAATAGACCTATTATTGTTATTTCGGACGTTCGGCCGTGCATTATTCCTTCTTTGCCAACGACCAATAATGTTGTAACTCATTATAGCAAGAACAAGTAGGAATAGTAGGATAACACTTGTAACAAGCGACGTTATGGACTTTGTAAACTTCCCGAATAACCAAGTGTTATATAGCATCAATATACTCATCACACAAATTGTGCCAATCACAATCGTAGATGCATGATTGAATGGTGGTAATAATAGTCGGAAAAGGCCTAAATTTTGTAATGATAGCGATTCAACACGATGTATCCGTTCCATTAATGACATATTCTGTATCCCAACACCATTACGTTGACGTTCCATGGCATTCAATCCAGTCATTACTGCCAATAATGATCCATCGCCAAAGGGATTACCATACGGTGCACCATTCTTACATTGATATGCCAAACACCGGGAACGTGATTGCATACATGCCCAACAGAATTCATTACGACATTTCGTACACTTGACATGATTACATCCTCCATCTTTCATTATTGGACTTGCACAGTTCGGACATGGACGCGTGTTTATTGTTTTCCATTGTTGTGTTGCCATTTCCTCTGTCCTACCACCACCCAATCCTTGATTGTGCCACTGCTGTAATTCAGAGGATGCATCAAGGCTGAATTCTTTATTACAGCATGGACAAGTAACACATATTGGACATGTCATTATTCTCCTTGCCAATAATGCAAGAATATACCGTAATACGTGTGGTATAATGGGTACTAGTAGTGATGGTAGGAATGTCAATAGTATCTGCAGAGCAATAATAAAGTATTGATCGTTGTCGACACCGTTAATATTGGTGTTGGTTGTGGCGTTGGTCCGATTTACATAGAATACAAAGTAGACGAGCACAACAATCAATGATGATGGATTGCCTGCCAAGTTTAGTACACGTTCGGCATTCCGTTCTCTTTTGTCATTAATTGGTGCAAGACAATCGGGTGTAACGAACCCACCACCACCTCCACCACTTCCATTGTCTCTGCTTCTGTCATCATCAGAGAGTGCTGTTGCTCCAACAAGGTCGTCACTCTCTCCCCCCCCGTTGTTATTGCTGCTCCAGGTATTGCTGCTACTGCAGTGAGGACAGGGCCGAAAGCTGTCCATTGTACGTAATAATGCATTTCGTGTTTTAGTATCCCAGCGTATTAGTAAGTTGATTGCACTTTCATCATCATCATCATCATCATCATCATCATCATCATCATCATCATTACTTTCGGAATTGTGTTCGGTTCCTCCCCGTAACGACTGCTTTCTTCGATACAACAACTCGCCCCCACCCGTTTGTAAACGTTGATGCTGTTCTCTATATTCTAACGCGACCCTAGCATCAGCAGTACGCAATAATCGTGGACAGCAGGGACATCTCAATGGCCCAATATGACCTGCATCGTTGGTTAAACAGATTGCATAAATATGTAAACAGCGCTTACACATTGTATGGCGACAGCTAATGGTGGTGTGCCATTCATTACTATCCTTAGGTTGTTCGAAGCATACGGGACATACTGCCAACTTATTACCACTACCACTACAACTACTGCCGTGGCCATTGACTACTAGCTGAAACTTTCGTTGAAATAATTGCCACGCATCGCTAATTATAAAAGTCTCAGGACCGTGATTTCGCCCAATAACTGTTTTCCAACTATCATCACCGGCCGTTAAACATGCCGAATTTAATAATGCTTCGTAACTATTGTAATAATCAGTCGTAGACGACTGCTTGATGTTGGTAGTAGGAGTATCCTTCATCTCATCGTCTGAGTAGTGGAAAGTGGTGTGTCCGAGGCGAAGAACCCGCACGACACACCCGGACCTCACACCTCGTCTCACTCTTCTCTTATCCAGCGCCGTGTAGTCAACTGTTAGCGTGGCATTATGTTGAATGAATCGTATCAATCCATCCATCGACCGTCTTCTTTGGATTCGTCTCTTTTGAGTTCTGCAAACTGTAGTTATCAGTAGAGAGTTGAGAAGCACCGACAAACTGATGAAAAAACACAGCTTCTCGTCGCTACTATCATGGCTCCGTCCAGATTATACCTCCTCCTCCTCCACATCATTGCCGCTTCCTGATTTGGCTACTCCCTCTGCAATTGCATTCACGGAAACAGAGAAGCGGCTTATTGCAAAGTTACGCGTCGAGGTCCGCACACATATCACTTTTTTGCGCATGATACACACGACTGGTGTTACTCTTACGAAACCAAGTAATGAATCGATACGACGGTATGTTAATCTTTGGCTTCCACTATTAGTCGAGTTGCAGCAGCAGCAGCAGGCGTCACCATCCAGTGATAATGTTGATCATCCAACCAAGTTTTGTGACAGGTTGAATCTCCTTATCCCACCTGATGATATCGCATGGCTATGGCACTGCCATCGTTTGGCACCCTACCACTATCTTGCTTACATACAAGAACGATTCTTTAACAAGAAGATTGAATGGGAATATGAGGGTACGAAGAAGAAAAGGTTCATAACAGACATTCCATCCAACGAGTTTATTAATGCGCCTAACCCATTCAACTTCCAATCGATGTCATCGAAAGACAGTAGTTCGAACACCACTAGGATGGCAGGAGATGATACCATGCGGATTTGGAATGACAGATACCCAAATGAAAGCTTTTTCCTACAAACCAATGTGGTGGAAAATAATGTATCAACGAATAACCATGTTGAGGACAGATCACCATCACCACCTACTGTTTGTAACCACCACCTCCTGGGAGGGTTTGATATAGTTGCATCATGTCTCCACCAGGCAACATTCCTATATCAAATATCACAAAGTGAATTTTCGAATGAAACTTTTCTACACAGAGGTGTCGAGAATTACGTTAAATTCATACGTTTATTACCCAAGAAGCGACATAAGTATATTGTACCTACATATCAAATTGATTTAATTTGGCATACACATATATTATCCTCCGGGTGTCAATATCACAATGATAATATAGATATTAATGGGTATATATTAGATCATAATGATACGCTGAATGTACGAACTGTGGGTGGTGAACTTGATACGAACTTTCGCGACACTGTGAAGCTATGGTGGGATGTTTACAATGAGAGGTATTATGTCAAGGGAGGAATGTATCGTGGTGAAGCTCCGTTGGATTTTTTTGATCCTGGATGGTCATGTTGAAAAGCATGTCAAGATTGCAACTAGTATTTTGTGGCTGTACTGCATCAGGTGATATGTTGTATTAGTCTTGTTACACATGCTATTACTTCACATTGTAGGAATCATGCCAAATAGGACAACCAGCTGTACATACTATTCAACCCCATGCGTGATATCTAACCTCGACTATACCTGGAAATCAGCCACCACATACCACCGCACCCATCTCCTTCACCACCTCTTCCACCACTGTCGCCAAAACTAGCGACAACTCCACCTACAACAGCAACTCCATCACCTACAGCAGCAACTCCTCACCAATGCCACCACTCTCACTACTGTAACCATGATGGTGGGGTAATTGGGGCCTAACGTTATGTGAATCAACACAAGCAGGAACACACACCCACAAAATTACAATGACAGATGCGAGCACAATCAGTCCAATAGCTGGATTCCAAATGATGAGAACCACATTTCCACCAAGATATAAGATGTAAAATATGAATTTGCAGCACCTTGATGATGTTGCCGCTGCAAGTCTACCGAGTACGCTCCATGATTGGCGGCACTGGGATTGAATGCTTGATGATGCACACAGGGATTTTGACGAAGCTCTTGCTAAGCTGTTATCGATTGACCTCGTCCTTGGAGAATCCAAAGTCATATAAAATCCCACGAGCACCCCAACGTTAGTATTTCATCTACCAGCCATCCACCTTCTACGGCATGATGAAGCTCCTCGGACCTCATCGCTGCTTACTCCTTCAATCCTGCCCCAACAGTCAGGAGTCCTGCCCCAACAGTCAGGATCACAACGTATTCACAACACTACAACCACCCTCCCAACCTCCCACCCAACCACCCCTTCTACGGCATGATGCAGCTCCACGGATTTCATCACTGCGTGCTCCTTCTTCCAATCCTGCCCCAACAGTCAGGATCTAGCTCCATACACCGGATTGGACTATCCGGTGCCTATTATTCTCTTATATCAAGCGGTCTCTTTCCCTTCTTTTTTCCTTTTTTCATTGGCCGATGGCGGAGAAGGTCCCACGGGTTTGCAAACGCCCTGGGCCCTCTGTCGGCACAAAGGTGAGGCTTCACTAGTAACAGCCCCTTTTTTGCCATATCACATAGTAGCGCCTAAAAAATAATGAATGACACAAGTCCACAGAGCAAATGGTGGCTTATGTATGTGTTAGTACCCATATGCGCAACGTGCCTGTGCGGGTACTGGACACCTATTATGCGCACGGGGCAGTAATGATTTAACCCTAATCCTAACCCCTAACAACTGCCCCAGGCACGAATGCGCATATTGTCCTTGTGCGCGTTTGGGTACCAACATATGCACCGCAAAAAATGAATGAGACGAATGAAATTCGCGTGGTTGCGGCTGCACTTGAACAGGAATATCAACGTTCAATTGATGCACACAAGATGGACATTGAATCAATGAAAGTAGAGAACCACAATCTACGTGCATCCTTAATAGAACGTGATAAAAAGACGGCGGAACTAATTCAATATTTACAACGCTGCTCGTTCCTTTGTACTACTTACTCATCATCAACAACGACATCATCCGATATACTGAACGATGATGACAATAATGATGATGATGATGAGAATGACAATGATGATATTAAAAAAGAGTATACGACGCCGCAAATGATGAATGACACATCAATTGAATTGGCTAAACATTTAACTAGTGAGATACATGAAAAATTGGCATTATTCCTCGAGATTCATGAAAATAACGTCGATACCAAAATGAACGCCTTAAAATCTTTAAATGATGACTTATCAAGACAGTTGGGTTTGGTAACAAAAGACAATAAACAACTTAGCACTGACTTGGAGGGAGCTAAAAATTTACTATTGTCATCAATTCATGATGAAATTAAGTGGGATAGAGAGAGGGAAGAACTGTTTGCAGCGGTTGTTGGTCTTAAGCAGGAAAATGAAAAGCTACATGAATCATTGACTAGTATGTCCGAAAAGAAGCAAGTAGAGCGTGAAAAGGTTGAGTCACTAAGTAAGGAGTTGGAACTAAAATCGTCCACAATACATGCTGTACAGTCAGTACTTTGTAGTATGAAGGAAGAACAGACAAAGATAAAGGAAACTATCGATTTTTTACGTGAGGAGAATATCAAACTTCGAGGACAAATGTCGTCTTCGACATCTTCTCTTGACGTATCATCAGATAGTAGTACTCGACTACAAAAATTGTCATCTTCATCCCTCGATCATTCTAGCTCACACGAGGGCGTGGCAAGGGAAAACAAGAACCTGCGTAAGGCATATGCTACATTATCATCCAAGCTATTCGATGAGATGGAAAGGACAGATTCATTACGCATAGCCAATGAGGGTTTAGCGACTTGGATGTGCAAATTGGTGGCATTAATTCAAAAACAGAATAAAACGTTAGAATTGTTAGATAGAGAGACAATCGGAGGTGATGATGCCACGACACCAGCAACAGGAAATAGTAACAAATCGTGTAGAAGGCGGAGTATTACGGCACCATCGAAAGGCAAACATTTACCATAGTGCCTAGTCCTAGTGGTGTTCCAGTGATGATAGACTTAGTTAGAAGATATTATAATATTATTCTTATATTAGCAATATAGAATTGATAAACTCGTGTATGCAATGAAATCTTTTGTCAAAGTGTTAAACGTGTCTTACATGTGCTGCAAAGAAATATATTGTTCATTTTGCACCATACACAATTGGTATCCAACTGTTTTGAACAACAGTGGCAAGTTAGGTCAGTGAATGAAATAAGATCGTGCCTCTCCGGAATTATATTGAGATTGGATTTTATCGCTGGTAAGGCGTGGACATTAATTGCGCCGTCTTCGGTGATATCAGCTTTACAATATTTTTTTTCAAGGACACAATCTTCTGTCATCTCCACATTTTTCGTCACATATTCGTCCTCATCTATTGTCATGTCTACAATAACATTGTCACGAACTGATACGTTATCTGTCAAATCCTCAAGTTCAGTGGTAATCATACGATCTTGATCGTCAACTTCATTGATTTTAGCGACGCTGGCTTGTGTGTCAAATTGTGTCGATTGCAAAAAGGTTCCCTGGAAACCTCGCTCTTGCCTCCGTCTTTTGATTTGCTTCACTGAACTGACATCATCTGTCTTCCATCCACCACATGCAATATCTGAGAGGGCAAGGGCTAAATAATCATCCTCATCTTTCTCTTCTTGATTGTGACGCATCCTACTGTTGTTTGATTTGGTGGATTCAACGTCATCATACGACAAGACAAGATAAATTGTACAATCTTGCTTACTGTCTGCGTTGTCAATATTACAATTAGAATCTAATGCAGAAATTATTGCAAGATCATGCATTGTTTTCAAGTTGTCATCAAGAGTCAATTCTTTGACTTCCACTTGTGTTGAAATCATGTAAAGCAGAAACAGACGCTGTCCGTAAAGCTTCTTGCCTTTCAATTGGTGAAGAAGAAGCCTGAGATGAGCAAGATTCCCGTCGAGTGCCATTTCTATATCTTCAACGGAGTACACACCCGTCCCCCGAGCTTTACATGATCGGCGAGGCCGTCCAGTCGCACTGAGCAGCGGAGATTCAGCACTGGATGCATTAATCATGATACTAGATGCAGCGACTTCAATCGATGTCCCATTTTCAACCTGGTGCACAACTGCTTTACACAATGGTCCGTTCGGGACTTCATTTACAACTTCACTACTACGTGCAAGTTTTGCACGTTTCGACTGCCCGGACTGAAACAGCACCACTGAGTTGATGGCATCATTGTCAGAGGTACTCGAAGTGCATCCGTACCTACAGGTTTGTGGATTGATGGCCGTGATTAGCTTTCCCTCTTGAAGACTTATGGAAATAGATGGTGGAGACTGACTGCTGAAAATCGTCAGTTTTGGGCCATTTCTACTACGTAAGGTTGACTCCAATTCTGAAATAGAAAGTAGAAGGCCATCATACTCGTCATTGAGCAGAAGCTCGACACTTGATCGATTTAGTTCGTCTAGCCAGCTTGAAAAATCTTTACTCTCTGTCAATGATGGGACGTTGATGGTCATCTGATGCATTTTACATATATATTCAACCCGGAAAGGAGAAGACTTGGACAAAAAAACGTCACTCAGCTGTTTCCTGATAACATCGATATTCTTCTTGCCTGCCTTCTCTATAACCTGAATGCAATCCCTCCAAATTTGCACATAGGCTTTGGGAAGAACACGGAGACTTAACGGTCCATCTAAGTTAAGCTGCAGATGTTGATCAATTTTGGAAGGATACAATTTGCCTGTCTGTTCTCCCCTCCCACGTAGTTCAACTAATAGTTGGGACTGTGCAATACTAGTTGTCCATTCACCCAGCTTCCGTGGAAGTAGCCTTTCTTCCATTGCCTCAGCATGACACAGCTCACAGTTCCCCGTGGCATCAGTAGTCTTACATGTAAATTGATGCGCCAATGCCTTAGTGAATATGTGTTTGATATTCCGCCATGCATCGCCACTAATAAGCCTAACACTGCGGCTATTGTGCATCAGATGACAGCACCCATGCTTACATGTAATCTTCGAAGTCGGATCTTCTCCTTTAAAATGATCTAGAGTCTTGATTGAATCACTAGAAATGATACCACTACTAACGTGATTTGACTTGTCCATACTCAGCACTGAACTTAAATCCAAAACATCAATCCCACAAGAGTGTGACCTACTGAGGCTGCTGACTAACTTTTCTAAATAGGCTTTGAAACTAGTGACCCATGTCCGAGAAATGGCATAGACATCTGACACGTCCAGGAGGGAGCTTTGATCGAGGTCATTACTCCCGGGTATCAGCTCATCGTGAATATGAACCAGAGTAGTGAAGATGTCAATTTTATTCCTAGCCACATTCTGGTATGACGCTCCACAGTCGTGGCAAGTTAGATTGACACCAACAATGCACTTCTCGTCAAAGAGATTAAACTGATGCGCGGGCAACGGAGTCAAACCCTGATCACGCATAAACATTGAGTATTCATTATGGACGATAGCCTCCAATCTATCATAGACACACGATGGTAGTAGCTTTCCACCGCGAGCTACACGAGGATCAAGGCCGCGTGAATGCTCACAAATAAATGACTTGCGACAAAAGATTGTATTTGATGCAGCTCGAAATATTTCTTCCATATCATCGTCGCACGAGAAGAATTGCACAAGAAACTTGGACGGTATCCACATATGACCATGCCTATGTCGAGTGGGACTGATCAGTAGAGACCCTGGTTGTAGTAGCTCCTTGATTATTTGCTCTCGACGCAAAGAAAGTCTGCGATCTTTGAGTCTTTTCTTTGTCAATAGTCTATATGTATTAGATAGATGACACAACCAGAAATGTAAGAGACACAGAAAAAATATAGAAAGCTATTAAGGAGTGGAGAACTTACTCGAGCTCCATTTCATATCGCGTATTTCGTTGGACTTTGATGGTAGATAAGACATTGTCGCCGTCACACCCTTCGCCATCCATAGTGTTTGTTTCGCTCTCAATAAAACTCCGCATCTCGACACCGCACTGTTCTGACAGGTATTCCTCCTGGACATAAAGTAAATTGTACGCGTCTTGACTGCCAACAACTTTATCACGCCCACAATTTGGCCGAATCAATCCACTCTCATCAATCTCAGATTCGAAGCTGGAACTAGGACCTCTGCTCCCCAATATCGTAACCTCTTCGTCGTTGAATTTGTACCACATCCCAGTCTTCCAATCCATAACATCTGCGGTATAGTGGCCACCATGAGCTGAGGTGCCTAAATGATCCTGAACAGCGCAGAGGTTGTATTTGATTCCAGAGACATCAAGGGTTCGTGGTAAGAGAACCTTGGTCATCAGTTTACGCTTTGAGAACGTGTGTCTATCAAAAATATATCGTGCTAATTGGATATTGAGAACTGGGGACAATCTTGCCATGTCCATTCTACGAGTTGCGTCAACCTTCTTCTTACATCTAAAGGATTATCAAGAGTGAAAATATTGAGTAAGCAGTCGAAAGAGCAATAATTGGCAGATCGAACAACCAACACACACCTTGAACATTCATATTGGTTGTCGTCATCTAGACTCTCGGGGCTGAGATAAGAATCAATGCATTGCTGGACATCCACATCACACGTAGAGGCTGATTTCTTTTCTTCATTCTTCATCTTGTTGTTCCCCACAATAGATTGTTGCTTAGTCAAGTCCATCACAGGCTTATTGAATTCAACAATTGGTAAAGAGATCTCCATGAAATTCTCAGAACGCGTCGACTCATGTCCACACTCACAGCATCTAGTAACATAATTGACCGTCCCACCGAACACTGATGGTAACAAGTCCCCAAGGCGAACACCGTCACTAATCTCATCCGACCGACGAAAAGATTCAGCCATCCGATCAAAGAGAAGTCGAGCAAACTCATTGGGATCTTGCATTTCATTATTCTCAAGGCCAAGGGCCAATGCAAAGTCATTCGTGCATATCACTCTCTCAGGACCATATCTCAACCTCGCGAGTATTGACTGCATATGAAATAGTACACTCGACATACGTTCATCAACACATGCAGTGGTAGCATTACTATTCTTTGATACTTCTCCACTACCCCATCCTCTTCTCTTACTTAATGAAAAGAGACCTGATACAAAACCAAGATTCTGTGCAAGGCACTGTAACTGGCTGTTTAGGTAGCATGTTGCACCGAGGTTACGCAATCCCGCTGGCATGGACAGTTGTAAAATCTCATCGTCTGCTACTTTCTTATTCTTATCATCTTCATTCTCTTCAATCATCATCATTGGCAGTGTTGGCAGTGATGGGCAAAAGACAAGCGATCGATGACATGATTCAATCTGATCAAGGTAGCCATTGCTACAATCGTCATCATGAATTAGGAATTGTGATACATGTACCCGCACGTCACGACGATTTACTAGATGACTCCCTCGCAGCTGTTGTTGTTGTGGTGGTGGTTGTTGTTGTTGTTGTTGTTGTTGTTGCTGTGCTGCTGCTGCTGTTGTTGTTGTTGTTGTTGTTGTTGTTGTTGTTGCTGCTGGTTGC
>Ga0247832_1006701_pt1 | contig 12499 bp, 9 predicted proteins | sample LaCruzMarch2015__10_FD_192407 | JGI IMG/M metagenome (GOLD analysis project Ga0247832, IMG submission 192407) | Freshwater microbial communities from meromictic Lake La Cruz, Castile-La Mancha, Spain - LaCruzMarch2015_4m | ecosystem: Environmental > Aquatic > Freshwater > Lake | place: Spain... | reverse complement strand
CTAAGGATGTTTTGGTATTTAACGTCTACTTCTAAAACGTCTACTACTTCTAAATAATATCATCTATCTGATCACGGGGTAAGAGAAAACCGAAGTTCTTGTGAGGTATATCGAGGAAATCCGTGAGATGGCAACCAGGCACATGAATGACGAGCAAAAGGCCGCATGGATCTGGGATGGGAATATACCAGCAAGATACAAGACTCCTTGTGGTAAGGCTCTTGGGAGGTGGATTAATCTCAGATGGAACATGAAACAATGAATGAACAACATTATTATGAAAGCTGCTGTAACAATGAATAAAAACCATATGATACATACTTTCCAACAAAACAACTCATTTCGTTCATCTCTATTGGTGGTAAGATCATCACTGACAATATCCATCAACACAACCACCAGTACAGCAGGCAAAGTCTTCGGCATATGAATTGCACTCCGTCCCTGACCTCCAGCAGTGTGGATCACCTTCACTTATTTGAATGAAGTCATCGTCTTCTTCATGTATCACAACTTCTCTATCGTCCTGAGAGGATTTGAATATCTTGTATCTGCCCTCGTTGGTACTTATTGGCTTTCCTTCATTCAAGCCCGGCCGCACATTGTCGCTTTCTTTTTTGGATGGTACGAACTTTATCACTCCATATGGACTTGTTAGTTCAGGTGATGAAGGTGATGAAGAAAATGAATCGTCATCATCATCTTCATCTGGTTCAGTCGATCTACGACCACCTGCCGGTTTGCTTCGTCCATCGGTAAAATAGGTCATACCGGCTGCTGTTGTTGTAGGAGAGGTGTATACAGATGGTGCTGGAGCAGTCTTTTCTACAGACGATGATGGTGCCAAAGTTGACGCGCCAACAGGTGACGATACAGCCGAAGGAATACCATAAGAATTAGATGGTTGATAAGCATGAGATGGGCTTTGATTAGATATAAATGATGTAATAGAGGGAGAAGTACCTCCTGTGTAACCTCCAGAAGTCATTGTTGAGGGTCCTAACGCAGTTGTTGATGTCGAAGGAGGGTTTGTACCTGTCGAAGTAGGGTTTGTACCTGTCGAAGTAGGGTTTGTACCTGTTGGGGATGGCGTTGTCGATGGAGAACTGCCTACAGGTGATAGGGTCGAAGGACTTCGGCCCCCCACAGGCTTGGTTTCACCCATGGATGGAACAGGACTTGGTCTCATGGTTGGTCTCATGGTGACTTGAGGATCAGCCTGTGTAGATACCAACTCCGTTGTCTGTGTTGATGGCAATGCTGTTATCTGCGCAGACGGCATTGCTGTCATCTGCATAGATGGTATCTCTGTCATCTTCGCAGATGGCATCTCTGTCATCGTCGTAGATGGTATCTCAGAACTTTGCATCGAAGGGATTTCGGTCCAAGCCTGTGTCGGTGACATAGTCGGCCACTCGGTCTGAGCCTGTGTCGGTGGCATAGTCGGTAACGGATCACCACACTTGCCTTTTTTCTCCCACCCCAAGTCCTGTATCAAGTGTGCAGTTTGTCCATCGGGTGATAGACGTTTCCAAGTTGGGGGGTATATATTGCAATACAATCTTGCCGCACCAGTCTTACACATGTACACTTCGCCACTTTCACTTCCCGGTGAGATGGGTATTGATACAACGTCACGTGACTTGTAATTTGTTCCACTAACAAATGCAGGTGGACAGGGATCATAGTCCTTCGTAAAATTGGTTAACATTGGTTGCATACCATTATTCTTCGTGAGACAACTAGCTATTGGGATCCAGCTTAGCATTGCACGACAACATGATTCTTGTGTATGGAATACGTGTTGACCCCACTGTGAATTCCCATATGTGCATTGAGATGAAAACCAGTCAACGTCTGATTTATGAGGTAGGGGAATGAAGTACAAAGAGAAAGTGAGAAAGATGATGAGAGGGTTGAATCAAATAATGTTTGAGGAGTTTACTACGGCACGTAGACTCACACCATAGTTCTTCTGCTTTCGTAGTCATGGAGACGCTGGTATCAAGTAATTTAACATCATTCTCAGTATCTTGCTGAAGCGCCCTTATCGGGTCATGGTCGTAACCATTCGCAGAGTGTTTTCTACTCGTGAATCTCTTGTCGTCATCCTTCTCCGATTCGCCATGTGTGTGAGCCGGGAAGAGTCTGCCTTCCACGAGGGAAACCATTCTTGATAGAAACGAAACGTGCTGCTCCCGACGATGATGATTATAAGTATGATGTCTTCTCAGGTGAGAGTGCCGTGACTGTGCAATCACCCCACCTTCCTTGTTGAGGTCCGAGGCATGTTGTGGTACTGCTATCACAATGCTGCTGTCGTCGATTTCAGATGGTAGCAAGTCGGAAGCTACTGTAATTGAAATGAGCGCGGCCACATAGAGAGTGCCCAATGTTGCCGACCTTCGTGTCCTTGAGTTCACCATGCTATTTATTCGATATTATATTATCAAATTATCTTGTGGTTGCAACGTCGTTTGCAGACCTCAGCAGCACAGCAGCTTTGGATTCCGCTCAGCCGAAATTAAGTAACAACACTGGGGGCTGTAGTATTCACAAGGGGCTGTGGTGTGCAGCTTTCTCCTTTGTGGAAGAAAGCAAAAGGTTTTCACCTTTGAGTCGTTTTAGACTCACTCCTTAGAATTATTCTAGCGACAATATACACTTGAATACAACGACGTGTCGCCACCGCTCATTTATTAAACTCCGCTGCAATGGTAATAAATTAATAGCGGCGCGGCGCGATAGTTAAAGCTGCCCCCCTGGGTACCGGGGGTCCAATGTGTTGTCCTGACGTATGGTGAACGGAACCGCAGCGCTATTCCGTCGGAAAACGTTTACCATGTGAATTGCAGCGTTGTGGTTACCTACGAACTTTAGTTGGATGAGACCCATAATTCAAGCAAAGAAACGATTTTAAACTCGTATTAATTACCTACCCGATACATAGTACGTACCAAAGCTGAATCGTGAGGATCTGATCCACGTAAAGTTGATCAAGAAGAGAAAAGATTTGACTGTCGCTCACATCGAACGATGATTATTATTTGTGGTTAAAGCCTACTTATTGAGTCAAAGACTAGAGAGCATTGTTGCACTAGATGATATATTGCATTCAAATCATCCTTGTTTTCATCATCAATCACTTCATAAGAAGCGTAAGCTCCTCAGCCTTGGTGGATCCAAGCAGCTTCTCAATTGCGTCCATCTCGTTCTTGCCTCCAAAGCATGACTTGGCAGCATCTTCCCCATAATTGGATCTAACCGACTTCATCGCCTCTTCCATTACTTTGTACTTGAACTCATCCCCCATTACCTTGTTCGCGTTGTTGCAAAGCCAGTCCACGCTGAGAATATTTTCATTTGCAAATGCACAGAACAATTCACCAACAAAGTGAAAGACTTGAGGGTTGTCACACGCAAAGCTATCAATGAATTCAACTAGATCAGCCATAGCAGACTCAATGTCAGGAGTGGAAACCTTTTTGTTCTTATGTAGATGCACCATCATTTCAATTATAGGCTTGAGCTCAGCAGCTTTACAGTCTGCAGCAGCGTAATCGATGTTTACTTGGGTAATCGTTTGTCCTGCACCTGGAGTGACAAGTAGCTCGTCAGCGGTCAAGTACAGCTCCTTCTCGTCCTTACTCTGCAGCCATTCTTTACGCATATTGTTGACGCGTAGTTTGAGCTTTTCTTCGGAAAGGATTTCTCCCGTTACTGGTCCACTGCTAGCACCTGCACCGGGTGTGGTTCGTGGTGGCAAGATTCCTTGACCACCCATGACTGGAGGAGCCCGGGTAGATGCAGGCGCAAGGCCAGACCGACCGGATGATGCATTATTTCGGTCGGGAGCACGGTTATCATAGCCACGGACATCACCCCCTCGTCCACCGCGTCCGCCATCGTATCCTCTGCTGCCTCCTCCTCCTCCACGACCGCTATCGTACCCACCGCGTCCCCCTCCACGGCCACGCCCCCCTCCACCTTGCTGACTTTGCATTTGCGCCATCCTCTCTTCTCGCTCTGCATCCTTCTTAATCTCAGCCAATGTCTTTGCAGTCTCCACCTCACGTCGCAACTGCCACCCCTTGTGGCGCATCTCTATCAAATCCTTGTACATGAAACGTAACCTGGAACTAAGAGCTTTGTCATTACTTAATCGGTCCATCTTGGTAAAGTAAACCTTCATATACGGATGATTTTTCGAGTTGTCGATGGTGTCACCGATTGTCCTGAAGAGGTTGCAGAGTGCGTCATGATCCTCCTCATCCATCTCGCAATCCTCACCTGTCTGGGAGCGCAATCCGCCATCGTGTTCTTCGATTTTAAGGAGAGAATGAATACATTCTCTCATTATCTTAACTTTGAGCATTCCAAGCTTGTATAATTCACCAACTAAGAGTGGATGCATGTTGAGATGTTTGGGTCGAAGGAAATGTGAATGCAAAAGTACACAAGCCACTTACTAAATTTGATGTTGCCAAGCATTTGCTTCTTAATCTTCATCTTTCTAAATTCAAAGTCCTCCTCCTTATCTTTGCGTTCTTTGTCAGATAGATCCGCCTTATTCTTCTCGTACTCCTTCTTTTCCGACTTCCAATCAGTGTAAATGTCCTGCTTCTTGAATTCGTCCTCACATTTGTTCAGCAAGCTTCGTTTAAATGTATTCATCTTGGTGGCATGATTTTGTGCCTCTATTTCGCTTGTGAAGATTTCGAGCGAGAGCTGCTGTCCGCATTCAACAGCCTGCCCAATAGGAAAGAAAACGGTGTAGTACTTGTCTTCCGATGCCGCATGCATGATTTTGATAAATGTTCCACGTCTTATTAGAAGACGGTGCAATGTCAACTCCAGTTCGCCACGCTGAACGGGTTCAATATCCTCTTCCGCCAACGCAGCATCAATACTCTGCTGTTCGTCCTCGAATGGGCCCATAATCTCGGCATCGCTCGTACCGACATCATTACTCCATCTATAACTCACACTACCGCTAACGCCTTCACTGTAGTCGGCACCCTCTTCCGCCATCGGATCCTCATCGCTTTCAATAATCTTTATGAACGTACCCTTTTTCGCCATTTGGCTTAGTCTGTAACAAAGATTTGCATACATATCGGAAAAGCTAGGCTCGGAAATTGCCTTCTCGTAGACAAGATTGATCACTAGAGTAAGCATCTCATAACTCAGTATTGGAATATCGCAAATCTGTGCAGATAGTTTGTCAAACTTCTCCTTTGTAATTTTGTTCAGGAAACTTTTCATTTGCTTCTCAACCTTGGCCATTACAGAATTATCCTTTGAGGGCTTCCAATGATTTTCCGAACGGACAAGAGGGACGTAATCATCGTCAACATCGTCGTAGTAGTCCTGACCACCACGATTATTTGATTGACGACGACCGCCACCTTGATCTTGTCGTTGAGGTGGCGGAGCTTGCCCTGTGAAATGCACAAGAAAGGGTAATTACGTGAGCTAGAATATCGATAATGTTTCGCCAACGAACAAATCAAACGAGTCTCAAAAGAAACGCACCTCGATTCCATTCGTTTCCACCGCCCCTACCTCCTCCGCCACCAGCTTGATCGTTAAACCGATTACCCCCTCCACCAGGAGTGTTCGGCATGGATCTGCCTCTTGACCAATCGTCGCCGCCGCCTTGAGGCATTCCTCCACCTCCAGCGCCGCGAGCACCTGAGTTCTGTCTGCGCACTGTACCACCTGCTCCACCATTGCCACTCTTTACGGTCATGTCAGGCAGATCCTCAGGCCTGCAGACACAATACTCCTCATCCCGTAGGCTCATTAGCATTTGCTTGCTGTAGATGAATGGCTTACGTGCCGACGATGAACTACCACCATTGCTGGGCACGGCGACACCGTCATCAACGCTAGCCCCGTTGGTATTCATGGGAGTACCAACTCCTGGTCGGAACCCACCAGGGCGGAAAGAGGACGGCACGGGGGATGTCGACGATGGTGAGACGACGGCGCTCTCTGTTTTTTGTGGGGTTGTAACCTCGGCTGCATCTACGTCATCCTTCGGCGCGTCGACCACAATTGCCGCTTGCTGTTGCTGTGCAGCAGCACGATCTGACTCGGCTTTGGCACGGGCAGCGACCTCCTCGGCCTCTATCTTTTTACGTTCCTCATACTCACGTCGGGCCCTTGTCTCAGCCTCTTCTCGTGCCTTGGCTTCGGCCGACTCGATGCGTTCTTTCTCAATGCGTTCAGCCTCCACCTTAGCCGCATCTTCTTTAGCTTTTGCCTCAGCGGCGAGTTTACTGACAGCTAGATTCTCCTCATCGAACTTCTTCGATTCAACGTCGTTCTGTCGACGCTTCTTCTCAGCCTCTTCACGTGCCTTCTTTGCCGAACCAGCTGCAATCGCCTCCATTGCAGCCTTGCGCAATGCATCGCCAGCATCGGACGACGATGCGGCTATTTGTAGCGATGACACCTTGGTTTCAACATCGGCAACGCCACCATCCTTAGTAGATGCGACTACAGCATCAGATCTAGCGACGCCATCAATTGGGGCGGCAGCAGCATCGCTTCCGCTCACTGTCGTAGGTGACGGCGTAATCGACGTGGCGGGGGTCGTCTTTCCTTTACCGAAATCAATGGGATTGCCATTCTTGTCTGTAATTACCAGCACTTTCTTCTCACGTGGTGGCGGTACCGATGCTGTCGGTGAAACGACTCCTCCACCTACTGCAACTCCACGATTCATACCCGGTTGCACCATAGGATAATGCTGCACGCCACCTCTGCCCCGTCCACCTTGATTATTGTACTGTTGTGGAATGCCAGGTCGTTGTGGTTGCATCATCGGACCACCCGGCACGAATCCGTATCCACCAGGACCTCCTCCAACTCGCCCAACATTCGGGCCCTGTTGCTGCATGGGGTTGTACCGCATCCCGCCCGGTGGGACACCCTGCATCATGCCCATCTGCTGTGCATGCATCCCATAGGGAGGAGGATGTCCACCGTAATACCTGGGATCATACCCTCCCTGCATCATCATCTGTTGCTGCTGTAAACTGCTGAGTGGGGGTGGTCCTCCGGCGAGCTGTGGCGGCTGCTGTTGCTGCTGTCCCATGGCGCCGCGACCAGCAGGAGAATTATTATTGGGTTGCCACATCCCTGCACCTCCACCTCCGGCAGCCCCCGCTGCTGGTGTTCCTCCATTACCACGACCAGCTGCGGCGGTCTGTAACGACGAATTACCTCGTCCCGATGACATGGTTCAAATGCAATGTTGTAATACGAATGAATGCCCGCCGCACAAACACTCTCTGTCCGTCCGTCCGTCGCCCGAGTCTTTCATTCGACACTCAGAAGAGACTATCGTACCGTCCTAGAACGATACATCCTAACGCCCTAACGCATATCGTAACCGTTGTTGTACTATCTAGTAACCACTAGTGGTTACTAGATAGTACAACAACCGTTGCCATGGCATCTTCTCATCACCATACGACACACTTCCAAACACGCAAATTGAACTGCTTGTCAAAGCGAGATAAGTCCTCTGCTGGACGAATCGACCCCCGTGCAGTTGATATTTGTGATGCATTGAATAAAAGAGAGGAGTACTACACCACAAGTTCTTGTGCTGGGCGATGCTTCCTGTATTGTGGCGATGGTATCAAGAGTTGGCACAATAAAGGCGGTGATACTATCGATAGCAGTGGTGGATTAATTAGCGATGCTGTCGCTCCTTCGATGGTTGATGAGGTGGTTGCTGAAACTGCGAAGCTGGGATTCTTTCAGCGTTTTCGTGTCAATCACGATTTGATCAGAGAACCCGCTCGATACTTTGATTTAACAACCCTCGTTGGTGGACAAGATCTAACCGGTGGTGATGGAGATCCGATTCCAACTGTAGGACAATTTGATCATGGCAATAATGCTGCATTTAAAAGCAAATTGGAACAAGGGTCGTCAAATATTCCTGTCACACCTATCTGGCTTAGATATGAACCCTTTATATTGCATGTCATGTGTCGCAGCCTTCAGGCATCGTCGGCTCTAATGGCACTGGCTCGTCCAGCATTTAAAAATGTCGGGCTAACCTCCTGGCACAGTGGTTCTGATGACAGAGATGATGATGAGAATGACATGATCAGCACTGAAAGTAAGAATACTCAACAAAAACAACAATGCAAAGGAGGTGGACCGAGATATTTAGTTGCAATATGGGGAGACGAGGGGTTGGATATGCCGCTATCACTACCTACCTCTGCGGGACGTGGATTGTTTTACAACCCCGATGATGACGGGAGTGTCAAGAACGCGGAATGGTTGGCCAGATTGGTTAACGAACGCCATGTAAGGAATTGGAAAAAGATTGAAAGGTTTGTCGAGTCAATGAGAAGTTTAGAAGAAGAAATTCCTGTAGATTCAAATAATCGTGACAGAGATGGAGAAGAGCAGTGGACTTACGTAGATGCAGATGAGAACACAAATGACCCCTTCCAATCAGAACGAACATCGTCAAGACTACTACCGAGATCGTATGATGTCGTTGGAGATGTCGCCATACTCAACTGCTTACCTGAGGGTGATGAAGACGAGCAACAAAAAGTGGGCGAGCTGATAATGAGTCGAAATAAAGCGATCAAGATTTGTGTTGCTCGAACGAATCCATTATCAACAACCAACCGGTCACCGGGAGTTGGTCTCCTTCAATTGGCGGGTCCAGCACGCAATCCAATCATTACCTCTCATTGTGAGTATGGCGTTAAATGTTATGTGGATCTGCAACATACTTTTTTCTCTCCAAGAATGGCTCTAGAGCGTCTTCGGTTGAGTCAACAAGTTGCTCGTGGGGAGCGGGTACTTGTAGTCTTTGCTGGAGTGGGTATGGAAGCGTTGCAGATTGTATCCCGAACAGAGGCAAGAGAAGTCTTAACAATAGATAAGAATGTGGTGGCAGTGGAGTGTTTACGACGAGCAAAACAAATATTGCACAGGAATCAAACAGCGACATGCACTGGAGGAGGCGCGGCAGCAGCGACGCGTTTGACAATCATGGAAGGAGATGCGTTAGAAATTCTGCCCAAGTTGGAGAGTGAAAGCTTTGATCGAATAGTTGCCCCTCGTCCGAAAGAGGGGGCGTTAGATGGTGACATTGGATCAGGAGATTCGGGCAAGGAGTTTCTTTTGGCTTTGCTGCCACTGCTAAAGGTGAAGGGAGAGTGTCATTGGTATGACTTTGCTGCCGATCATGAGCTGCCTGAATGTCGTCGTACAAGAGATGCTGTGGAAGCAGCATGTCTGGCAGTTGGGCTCAGTATTGAGGTAATACATGTTGCGAAGGTGGGTTCTGTTGCTAAACGACAATTCAGAATATGTTTGGACTTCAGAATTACGAGCAAGTGCATTTCATAAATAACTTGTATGTCTTTCCAAACCAAACATCTCTATAACATTATAGCTTTATTATCTATGCGAATAGTATAAAGTTCAACAGTGATATGGAAGACCAGTGATATGGAAGACCACCCAACCAATCTCATCGCAAGCATCTTGACGAGCAATGTTTTACTAGAACTTCAATCACAAATCATGACAGCAAACATAACATCTACATAGCAGTTGTTGCAACAAGTACGTACAATTCTCGAATCATTCATCATCTACCACTTGTACCAGATTACCTTCTTCTTAGAGGCGTACCACTCCTCCAAGAACGGGTCATGCTCTTCCTCAATCTTGGACCGTTTGATTTTGTTCGTGGGTGTCACAAAGCCATTCTCCGGAAGCCACTCCTCATTCACCACAGCAATAAACTGCAATCTCTCGTGTTCATCCAACGTTTTGTTTATCTTCGCCAAGTGTTCCGTCAACTCTTTCTCTATTGCATCCTTCTCGCCATTCAGCACTGCCTTCTTGGCCTCGTCTCCCAATAGCACAATCACGTGGGCAGCAGGCTGGCCCCGACCACCAACACATGCCAGCTCGATCCTTGGGTGAGCAATGTACTCATTTTCGATGGGTGCCGGTGCGACGTACTTGCCCTTGGAAGTCTTAAAGATTTCCTTTGTGCGACCCGTGATCTTGAGGCGTCCCATATCATCGAGCTCACCCTTGTCACCAGTGCGTAGCCATCCATCCTCAGTGATAGTCTCCTTGGTCGCATCATCATTCTTGAAGTAGCCCATCATCACACCGGGGGATTTCACCTGAATCTCTCCATCAGTTGAAATCCGTTGCTCAACACCTGTATGGGGCTCACCCACGTATCCTACCCGACCACGTCCAGGTTTCGCTGCATGCGAGTAATTGAAGTTCTCAGTCATCCCGTAGCCCTCAAGCAGCTCCAATCCCAACTTGTGGTACCACGACAAGAGATCAGGAGGGATGGGAGCGCTGCCGCTTCCAGCATACCTCACACAGTCCAAGCCCAATGCCTTGAGCAACTTCCTCTTCACTATCCAGCTAATGATCGGAATCTTGAGCAACTTTGCCAACTTCTCCGGAGGCATTTTCTTAGACACTCCCTCTTGGAACTTCGTCCACAAACGAGGTACCGATAAGAACACAGTGGGTCTGGAACGACCAAGGTCCTGAACGAAGGTTGACAAGGAATCCGCGAAGAAGACATGCTCTCCAGAAACGAATGGCACACACTCTCCACACCAACGCTCCATGCCATGAGAGATGGGAAGATAGGAGAGATACCGATCATTCTGTGTGACCTTTAGCAACTCAACCAACCCAAAGGTGGGTTCGGTAATATTCTTGAAGCTGAGCATGACTCCCTTTGGCCTGTTGTCAGATAAAATAATAGGGAACACACGTATGAGTAAAAATATGTACACATGTTCCATCACAAATTACAACGAAGTGAATAGGCACTCACATTCCAGTACTTCCGCTGGTGTAAATAATGGTAGCCATTTCCTCCTCCGTGCGCTTCTTCACTACCTTGATTTCCTCTCCCTTGACACAGTCATCCCACTTGTCGTACGTGAGATTGTCGGGGCACAAAGGAAACGAAATGCACTTCATTCCCTCGGGAATACCATTCTTCATCTCATTCCACGGCCCCCTATCGAGCTTGCCCACGAAGAGGACCTTTGCCTCGCTATGCTCCAGCGTGTATCGGGTAGTCTCGGCCGTCAATGTTGGGTAAATGGGCACACCGACATGTCCCGTCATCATAATGGCCAAGTCGGCCATGAGCCACCATGCACAGTTCTTACTCATAATGGCAATCTGACTCGGGACGGGCAAGTCAAGGGACTCAATGTGTGCAGCCATCTTCTTCGATTCAGAGAGGAACTGTGCAAACGTCCAGTCCTGCACGACGTCGCCACCCATGGGCTGTGTTAGGAAGATCTTCGTCGAATACTTGGCACAATTGGCGATGATGTAGTCGGGGATGACCTTCCCGGCCTTCTTCCGCGTTGTTTTTGGCATGTTGTTTGTTGCCTCGCTCAATGAGAATCCTCCAGATGGTTTAGGAGTTGTTTTGCTTATGTTCATGCGCGGAATTAGGGGTGATGTTATTCCTTGAAATTATTCAAATTCAAACTTCTTAAGTCCACTAAAAAATAAACAACCCAATGTCAATTATCCTTAAAAGACATCGTCAAATGTATTACGAAAGACGCTCCCCTACTCGATAGGTCTGCCAGAAAATTGAGATATCATTGTCAATAATTCCATTTGCTTCTCCTCATCGTTCAGCTGCTCTCTCTCATCTAATACTTCTATTAACAAATGTACCTCGACGAGAGTTGTTGGTAGGTGATTCAATATCTGAAGAGTTTCAGCCTTTGAGAGTCCATACCCACCTGCTGATGATGATAACGGTTTGTCCCCCTCGCAGTCATCGTTGTTTTCGTCGCCCTCTCGATTCCGCGAATCGAAACTCCTCGTACCTCCTCCTGCATCTAACAATCGCTGGACAAGTTTCGGCGCATCTTCCACCCTAATGTCAGATCCTCCTATAGGAGACGATCTGAGATGATCCAACACCGCTCGTTCGATCCAGTCTCTATTCTTGAACGGACTATTTTTCAACCCACCGTTGATTGTATTGGTAGCGCCACCGTCATCACTGCCGTCCTTGTTGTCCTGGGACTGTCGTCTCGCAGCGATGCGCTCTCGAAGAAGCTGCATCGCCTCCAGGTTGGTGACGAGTAGGGGAACGTCGTCTGTTTTCAACACTTCCATGTTGTAATATATCTCCCTTGGATGAGAGAGGTTGTTGATCCCGCGGGCGGGAACCATATTGAACTTGTGTTCTTCTCATCTCGCTTTCGCCAATGCCAAAACAACTCTCGGATATCGGAATAGGTGCAGTGCTCTCACCGATTACTGGTGCTCCGTCGACCCCTGTTAAAGAAGCAACATCAACCATGCCCGGTGTGACCAAGAGGGAGGCCGGGAAGGTCATCCCCGACTACATCATCGCCAATTGTGCCAAGTATTCGACGAAGATCTTCCTAACACAGCCCATGGGTGGCGACGTCGTGCAGGA
>Ga0247832_1006700_pt1 | contig 12500 bp, 3 predicted proteins | sample LaCruzMarch2015__10_FD_192407 | JGI IMG/M metagenome (GOLD analysis project Ga0247832, IMG submission 192407) | Freshwater microbial communities from meromictic Lake La Cruz, Castile-La Mancha, Spain - LaCruzMarch2015_4m | ecosystem: Environmental > Aquatic > Freshwater > Lake | place: Spain... | reverse complement strand
CGCCGAAGAAGTAGGGCGAAGTTGATGTTAGAATAATCATAGTGATAATTGAATTAAGCCAATCACATTTATTATATTACAGGCACATCGCATATCCAGGATTAGGACAAGCCGCCTCACACCCCCACCCCAGTAATATGCATATCCTTGTACCACTATCAAGTGTCTCAATAATGGGGTATTAAAAAAGCTTCATACAATGAAAAAAGGTAATAAAAAAGACATTAGAACACCAGAGAGGCATTATAAAAGTGATTACATATAGAACCAGTCACATAGTATGTATTATAAAAGCACTTTGATACCACGGCGAGGTAATAAGAAAGCGTTATACTTGATACTTGACAAAACAGTATTTTAAAGAAAGCTACTATCTTCATAAAACAGTATTTTAAAAGCTATATCCCAAAGATGGTATTTCGAAAGTGCGACACCAGAAAAGCATGTATTTGAAAAGCGAAAAAGCCTTTAAGTATTTTAAAAGAACTTGGCAAGTAAAACATTTTAAAAGCCACATCATTGGCAGTGGCACATGAAAAGTCATATGCTTCATCCAACCGCATTTTAACGATATATATATATATATATATATTGTCTCTTAATTTAGTATCTACATAAGTATAATATATGTCTTTCTCCAACTTGTCCTATCATACGTCATTACCCCTAGCCCCACCTAGTCCCACCTAGTGAGGCATACTGTAGTAATGTCCATTCCGAAATTGTTCAAAAGTTGTATAACCCTCTGCTGTATGGTCGTTGAACCACGATGATCTTCCCCGTTGGCTTGGTGCCTACCTGTTGTCGCTGTGATGTGATTTGCTTACGCTCGCCGCTTCTTCCCTTGTCGCCCTCACATAGTGTAGCCTTCCGAGTGTGAGCTTGGCTTGTCCTCTTACTATCATACATCCTATGGCTCGTCTGAATTGTTGATGCATGATTCGAAAAGCTCCTCCCTTTCTGTCTGTGTTGATCAGTGGTGAAATGGTGAGTCCGTCTGTCTCTGTTTCTGCCGCTGCCGCCTTTGCTACTTGTTTTAGTACCTTCTCCAATGCCTCATTAGATACATCTCCTGTTGGAGACAATAGGGATGAGATATTTAAGTAAGGTACGCTAACAATTTTTCCCTCCAAAAAACATCCAACGCAAACGTCCACTCACACAGACGTCGCCTTAGAGGAGCATGCCCGGCTCTCACCTTGGAAGACAAGCATTGTCCGACTTTCACTGTGGAGATATGTGCCAGTAGAGGAAGTAAGGTCGCAGGCTTGTATTAATTCAAGATCAAAAAGGACACAACATCATGTCAAGCAATGATGAGGATAATCATCGCCGGACAGCAGCTCAAAATGACGCTGACGATGTTTCTGCTCCTGCCGCTGCTGCCGCACATGCAGCCATGGGATTTGTTGTCTTTCCTCATCAGCATGACGTCCCAGTTGCTCCGATTATGCATGCCCCATCTAACATTATTGCGAATCGTTCAATGGAGGATGCAATCGATGGCCCATCTCGCAGTACGCGGCCCCCGACTCCATTCGATGCTGACGAGGGTTTAGATTACGATTCAGCAATGTTGATGGGGACGACAAATACGCCAACAACGATGGAGAATAATGACGACGTACCACCAAGAAAAAAAATAACCTATCGTGCACCACCGCCATTGGTTCTGAGTGGAGGCGGTTTATCAACTATTGGTGGAATGAATACTGACAACAGTGGATACAGTAAGTACGATTCTACACATCATGGAGGAAGATATCCATTACCTGCATACTGTCGCTTTGTGCCGGGGGGTGTGGCATTCCTTCCCCGCAACTCGGAAGTTAAATCTACTACAACTACTGAGGATGACAATAATGGATACGTCAATCTGTCACAACATTGTGGTACCACCACAAAGACTGATGTATCAATGTTAGCAGCATCCGCAACAGCAACAATGACAGGAGGAGGTGTAACTAGTCCATCATCTGCAAAGTCACCAAGATTAACAACAGCAACATCGCCAAGTAAGAGTAGCAATCGCAGGTCGTCATTGACTGTTGACACCACAACGAACAACTCGGGTATTTCTGCTAATGGACCAGAAGTGATTGTACGACGTGCATTACTTGCCGATGTGGCATTGCGTGAACATGCTTTACGGTACTATGCTGCCGATCGTCGTGTTGCTGCTGCAGCTTATGCTTCCAACAACGGTGATGATAATAATGAGGATTGGGCAACATTAGGACATCGTCTACCAAGTCTATCCCATTTGGCAAATTCAGCACTTGTCCATCCCTTAACGTCTGTGCATGCAAACAGTGCTGTAAAGTGGGCCGAATCGATGATTATGGAATATATGGATGGTCGAATTGAGGATCTTTTTGATGGTAAGAATGATGATGGTGCTGCTGCTACTGACGACAAGGAGTTTGTACGTCTTCAGAAGATGAAGATAGAATTCGAATCGCAGCTTCTTCAGGAGGAGGAGGGGAAGAATAGTAACAATGATGATAATTATGCACACTGTCAACTTCTACGACGTGCAGTACTTTCGGCATGGGCTCATGAGGAGGCCACAACTGGTCGTAGCCCCACGAATAGTAATAACAGTAGCAATGGTAATAATCAATCAATGCCACTTTCGAAGGCATTGACAATGGAACTGCCTACTCTCAAGGGACTGCTGAGTGCATGTTGGCGTGTCCAACGTGGCGAGGAGGTCATCACGACAAATAATGGTGACCATAATGTTTGTTCTCCCGCATCATCAAAATCGAATGCATTTTTCGGCAGTGATAACGACAATGATGTGAAGTTAGTTACTAAGCACGCTTGTGCTTACGAGGGAGGACCGTGTGGCTACGTCTTTCGTCGGGGGGATATTGCATGGAATTGTCGTACGTGTCAGACGGATGCCACATGTGTCTTATGTGACAATTGCTTTAGAGAGAGTGATCATGTTGGGCATGAAGTATTCTTTCATCGGACAACACCGGGTGGATGCTGCGATTGTGGTGACTTGGAGGCATGGAATGTGGATGGGATGTGCAGTCGACATCGTCCACCTCCTCTAACCACCGACATGGAGGACGATGGTGCAAAGATTGATGATTTCGCGTTTGCTGCCGCTGATGCTGTGGCTGGGTGGATGGGAACAGATGATGACTTTGAGGCAGTTCGTGCCGCTCGTCGAACTCGTCTTGAGCATGACCGTCATGTGGATGGTACCCCAACTTCCAATGTCGCTGCTGCCGATAATTCGGAACTGCGTCCGCTCCCACCTCGTCTTGCCGCGGCAATGTCCATCGTTATCGGCTCTGCTATCCAATCAATCCTCACGGCGGCCGAAGGGTCAGCGATCGGGGCCGACGTCTCCCAATGGCGGTTGCGATGGGCTGATGAGATATGCAAGTTGTGGAACGGTGTAAGTGAGGATGAGGAGTACTACCTGCGCGGTGCAGTCCTGCGATCCGTCGGACAATCTGAATACCAGGGAGATGTGTGGGCTCATCCCCGGCACGTTTTGGACTCGCACGACGAATATTATGTAAATGAGCTTCCACAAAGCTACAGTCTATTCCTTAGGTTGCACAACGATGATGTGCACACCTTCGAGGAGGTCATAAAGGCCCTGCATGGAAGGAACAGCGAGCCCATACAAGTCCCGGTGGGAGGCAAGGGTAGCGTGGGAGCTATTGGTGGTGCAGGAATTACAGGGGAGGAATTGAGGGCCAGGGGGAATATTGATAGAGCTGTCGTAGCCATGGCAGAGGATGGGAATGACGAATTTTCAGACTTGACGCAGCGACAGCGTCTTGTCTATCGTCGTGCTACCAGTCTCATGGACAGTAGCACAAGTAGTGATCACAGTCAACCTCCCGCGATTTTAAACAGTAAAGGGAAGTTGCCTGCAATGCAATATGCATCTGAGGTTGACCCTATGTCGCCGCTGGTGTCGCGCATCGACGCCGCACAAGACCTCACTCGCAAGGTTGATGCCGAGGGGCAGGTCATTGTACGTATGTACGACACGATCAACGGAGCCGCTATTGGCTTCTCTAGATTGCGCGAGAGCTCGGGGCTGCACTGTGGAGTGACATCATCCGCGCGTATTCAAAGTGAAGAGCGGGCGAAGGCACTGCTAGAATGGTTGACGGGCCTGATTGGCTCGCACCCAGCCGTGTCCGCGATGATTGTTCAGTGTTTAGTCGATATTACCGAGGGAGAGGATGTGCTATGTAGTACGAGGAATAGTAATACGAAGAGCATTCCAGGAATGAGTAGGGGAGTCGCCGTATGGACGGCGCCGCGAATGATGCCTTGCTGGAGTGGCACACGTGAAATTGACGGTGTGGTCGGATGGAGAAGAAGAATGGATGCATTTCCGCCTCACTTAGAAAGTTCATACTTGACACGTGAGGAGGGTAGGGAATTGTTCCGACTTGGTATGCTGTCAGATGATGCGGACACGTTTATTGGTGTAACAGGTATCGACTCCAGCTTTTATGCCGATGTTCCTTACAGCCTTCCGGACTTACGCCTTCGCAAATCTCCACATGCTCTGTGGGGAAGTCTGCCGGCATCTCACCTCGGTTGTGAGGAGGTTTTCACCCATCGCTTACTACGAATACTGGTCAAGTCGGACACCAAAATGACGGGAACGCCAAACGAAGTCACTGATGACACTTCGGTTCATCTGCAATCAAAAGTGTTCATTGTGGACACTGACCTACGAAAGCACGAAGAGGGCGAATATCTCACCTCCGCAACATATCCATACAAAATGGCCGGACTGAATATGATAAGTGGTGTGGGGTATATCGATCAACATGGTAGTGCTGACTCTCACTATTTTGCTAGCGAGAATGTGGACGTAACTTCAATCGAGCATGCCAAGCAGCTTGTTTCATGCAGCTCGTTTGTTGCACCATCCTCACCAGTCTTAACTATGCTCTTGCTGGATCCCTACTCGCCGAAACAATTGCGGAGCTGTCTGCATTCATTGTTTTTGAGATTACTAACAGATTCGAGGTTCAAGTCTCGATTCGCGGCTTCTTTGGGTGCCGTAGTTTATCGACCTACGTCAACACTCTTCTGTGCGGGTATTGGGACTGATGCTGATACTCTACTGGGGTTTACGGTTCAGCTATTTACTACTGGTAGTTTGGTTAAGGCACTGGGGAATCTGGACGCTGTCAAGGCACTTTTGTGTCGCGAGGACAAGGTTGCAAACGAAGCGGAGGTGGCTTGTATCTCGGCGGTTCCTATTTCACATTTGGTTGTGCGTAGCATCCATGCAAACATTTTAGGTGCTACGAAGGAAGTCTCTCTGGCAGTCCAGAACAGTGTGAATGAATTGGCAGACATGCAACAGTCTTCAACATGGTCGGGAGATTTATTTGATATTGCTCGCTCCACTATGCCACCATCGTTGGTATATCAATATGGTACGGAGCATCCCCTGAATACAAGGTTGCCGGGCGCCCCAGACGATAAATACATCGATTCACGTTGCATGAAGCACAAACGAGTACCCCATTTACTGCGAGACTTAGAATACATCTATGAGACTCCTGGTACAGCCATGAAGCTGTTAAGATCTGGCCGTGTTTTCGAAGCCAACACTCCATCGGCCTCACCTACAGCCGCTTCCGATAGTCTGTTTGATTCTCTTACTCCAACGCCGTCATTTACTTCTCCTACCAATTCCTTGACTAATTGTTTATCGACTTACAACATTCCAAATGCTTTGGATTTTCCTTCTGTTTGGACGCGATTGCTGCGGTTGGGCCAGGGAATAGATTTACAGAAGCGTAGGATTAGTGGCGGGCATGTTGAATTCGAGGATGAACGATGGCTTGGCGCGTACGCTTTAAGTCTGAACCTTGGAAACACATCAGACGCTCTCGCTGAGAGCTCATTTGCCGGCGCCAACTACTTTCCCAATCAGTCATCTATGTCTGCAAGTATCAGAAGTGTACGCGAGGCAAATCGTGAAGCGATGGGGAACTTATTTTCAGCGTTTTTTAAGGAAATAAAGTTGTGGCTTTACAGAGAGGGACTGCTTGAGACAGCTGTGGCACGTCAGACGTCACGGGAATCCGGAGAGTTGGAGGCTTTACAACGGTCTACGTTACATGTGTCAATAACACAGCTGGACGAGTCGTCATTGAGCAGATTTTTTGCAGGCGTGCAGCTTGCACAGTCTTGCGACGTAGCATGTGAGAATGGAGTGAAGAATCTTCCAGAGAATAAGCTTGCCTTGCTTGAGGCGGCTTTGTTACACGAAAGGACAAAGTTAAGTCAAATTACGATGTCTTTCGGTAGGCATTCAAGTCACGGCCCTGTAATGGGTGACTGGCTTAAGGTTCCTCACTCCCCTTTAGCAGGAGATTGTTTCTCGTTCCACATTCCTCTACACAGAGCATTGGCAAGGAGTATTGTTTGCTTCTGTTCTGTGGTCGTCCCGGCGGACGAACGTATTGAAATGCCAGATACCTGGTGGCGTCTTCCCATATTAGACCAAGATGATGACTTTGCCTCAGATCCGGCTTATGATGCTAGTTTCAAACAGGACTCATTGAGTTCGCTTCTTCGGTCTACGTATAAGACGTCGAACTTTCGGGTTGTCTGGTCATCAGGTCCCGAATGCTCGACCCCTGAAGCTCAACTCCGTAAATCGCGAGCACGCCTGTTGTCGGCACTTCTGGCGTCTACCAAAGTTGTACACAGTCTTTGCGATCACCCCTTACGCTGCATTATATCTGCACAACAGATTGATCACCATATGTGGGCGAAGAATGGTGGTTCACTGGCAAGCATGGCGATGAATTACGGAAGTGCGCCATTGTGTCGATCTTTGCGGGATCTTGACTTGGTAATGGTGCAGCTGTCTGCGTCAGGTTTTAATATCGGTTTGGGTTCACGGAGGGTATTCTCCCTGCTTTCGAATCGCTTTTCGTTGGATGGTTATCTCTGTGACCCTGACCGACGCAGTAGCTTTGGCAAAGACAGTTGGGTGAAGCCGCCCAGGATGCAGGAGCCGGAACACGCAGAGCTTTTAGCTGAGTCGTTCTTTACGACTCTTTGCATCCTTGTTTCGGACCTGCCAGCACCTCCTCCATTGTCATTAAATGACGACTCAGTGCTACGTCGTAACTTGAGACGAGAGGTTCTACACGCTCTCGCAGTTGAACCTCGGTCGCACAGCGAAGCTCTGAGTGCAGCGTCTGCTGCTGTTTCTCGCCGAGATGAGAATGATGGTGGACAGGTTGGACCAGGCGGGGCTACTTCCTTCCGCGCAATCTTCACTGAAGTATTGCATAGTATCGGTCAACAGAGGAATCAAGGCTCTCGAGCTACTGGTGCGCCTACCTTTGAATTGAAGCCGGAGTGGAGTCACGAATATGACCCCTCCTTCTATCATTTGAGAAAAACAGAGCATCAGCATGCGATGGACAACATAGCGCGATTGCGAAGACAAAAGCTCGGTTCATCCTCAGACGGAAGGGCACCTATGATGGTTTTTCCACTTGTAGCGACGCCACCTGATGCCCATCCTCGGTTCGTGGCATGTCGATTATTGCTTCACATACCTTCTATGTATGCTTCTATTCGACGATACCTCATGTATGTCCTTTTTAATGGAAGTTGGCTTCCCCCAAACAAGCCAGAACTGGACGAAATGGCTGTCGCAAATGATAGTGGACATGGTTCTGTTCCCATTTACTCCGCTGACGCTACCATGAGTTTGCGCTCTTCGCGAGGAACACGTAATGCGCCCTCCTTCTCGTCGGAGACAGTGGCTGCATCCTCCAAATCCTTTCTCGAGGTGCTGCACATTCTTACCTTGCAGGTACATACCCTTGACGAATGCAGTAGTTTACACCAAGCGTTGCCATTCTTGGATCATGAGCACAAAATATTGTCATCTAGTATTAATATCAACTCCTATCTTGGTCAGTTGATTTCTGTGCCGACTCACCTTATAAATGTATGGGCCTTGCAAGCTGCACCAGTCGGACCTCTACCATCAGATGGTAGTGGCAAGAACCGTGGCTCAGTGCTGGGGTTGCTTATCGCGCTTTATGAGCATCGAGACAATGCGAAGAGCACTGGTGTTGGCCAAAAGTCGGTCAATGACGATCATGGCGGCGCAAGGGTATTATCGGCAGATGGTTTGAAATGGCTCCTTCGCTTTATCTGTGCCATTGTTGGAGGAGCTGTTGTTAAGGCTGCATGCGAAAGCGCTACTTCAGGAGTCCCTGTTGTATCATCGTCATCTGATAATGGTATTGATCCAGACATTCGCGCAGTCGTTAAAGACATGCTATCCAATCTACCAGAGTTGTGGCCAGGGAAAGATATCGGGTCTTCAGACGATTCAAGTTTGAATGAAATGAATGATAAATCCAAAGAGGTCCAGAAGGCAGCTCAGAACCGTGCTCTCGCAAAAATGAAGAAACTACAGATTTCTTTCGCAGCAAGCATTGCCTCTCAATCTACTTCTGCTAAAGAGAAGAAGCTCTTCGATGACAATGAAGAGAACCTGTGCATCATTTGTAAATGCGATGACGCCGATGGTGACAATGGGCCCATGGGTTACCTTGGGCATGTTCAGAGGTCGAGGGTTGCTCAGCTCGCATCAAAATCAACTCTGCGTGAATACTGTGTATCGAAAAATCTGGACTTAAATAGTATCCACAGAGTAGTCGGCGAAAAAGGCTGTCAGGTAAGATTGTCTCTTCATTTATCTGTTATGACACAACGTTTCTTGACCGTTATCATCACTAAATATATTTATTATGCTTACTTTACACAGTTACGTTCGACCGAATTAATAGATTCTGCACCTTTGGCCTTGCTACCAAAGGGCACCATAGTTGAAGTCCTTGCGTCAAAAGTGTCTCCGAAACTTTGTCTGCTATCGCGACGAGTCTTAGTTCGACGTGTGATGCCAGATGGCAAGAACGCGTCTGAAGACGTTGTTCAGGGCTGGGCTAGTATTCAATCTTGGCAAGGATACGTCATTCTAAGCCCAATATCCTCTCTCTGCTACACAAATACAAGGTGGGGTCCCACTCGACCGATCATTCGTCAGTGTGGCCATGCCGCACATTTTCATTGTGTTGAGGCCCATTGTCTTTCATTACACCAGCGCTCTGCTGGAAATCAGCCCTTTGATGGTCGTTTTTCAGCTAACATTGATGACGGTGAATTCTTATGTCCCTTGTGCAAACAATTGTCGAATATATTGATTCCAGAGGATAAACCAGTCGAGTCGATATATCAAGTGTTGCCAACCTCGCCGTCATCAACAGACAAGGAAGGCTTTGAAGCGATTGATCCAGAAGTGCCGACTTCCTCATCGTCAACCATGCGTGAAGATAAGGAGGGCTTTGAAATCCTCAAGAATGATATGATTGCATCACATGCGGACATGACTCTCATACGCAATATATTGGAACGTACATCTGCTGTTTCGTATTCAGAGACATTGTCGAAAAGTGACAAAGCAACGCTTCAATTTGGGTCGAGTCTATCACAGGCCATGCAATTGTCATCAGAAAATGCGGGTGCTACAAAAAAGAGGGAGAAGGACTTACATCCAGCTTTGCGACGTTGGGACTTCGAAGACGATGATCAAGGCGAAGGCCCTCAAATTGGTAGCACATTACGTTTAATGCGCCAGCTCCTCATTTCATGGGCTGCAGTTGGTCACAGCGCGGCTGCTTCCGAATCCTCCGGACGAAGCTCTCGCAAAGTCAGCTTTGGTGAAACGATGTTCACAACGATAGATCCATGGTCTGATTTTACTTCAAAAGAGAGAGACTCTCATCCGATGTTGTTAGAACTTAGAAGAACGATGGCTGCAACTGCAAGTTTATTTGATTCAGTAACATTTGAAATGGCCAAACAGTTAGGCTCCGACAAGGAGAAATCTAAAGGCGAATCAGTGCCAATATTTGGAAGCTTAATTTGTGATATTTTGGACGGTAAACATTGGGTGGTCAACACATGTAAGAATCCGTCAAGCGACGACTGGCGAGTGGTAACATCGATCGTTAATTCAATGCTGTGTCACGTCTCTAGAGGTGATGCGATTGCTCAAAGACTGGAGGCACGAGCAGTAGCGACGTCAATGTGGACAATTTTAGGATCCCCGACTCTGGCTCAGCTCATGAATGTAGACCCATCTCCTGAAGTCGAGGTAAATGAAGAGGGTCATATTGGAAACCAAGACGCTGCAAGACTATTTGACGCTTCCAGTAGTAGAAAAGAGGGTTACTCATCACAACCTCGCCCTGTAATGCCACCGAAGCCTCTCTCAATACACCGCACTGAAAGGAATTTAGCAATTGAGATTGACCCGATGTGGGGAACTCTTGATCCCTTTAAGGTCAAATCTAACGGCCACAATGAAATACCATTCCGACCTGCTGTGGCGAGTGCCTTTCTTTATGTACCACTTCTTGCTTGGGACTTAAATATACTGGCTGGAGCTGTTTTTACAACGTTGCTATCGACGAAAGCGAGTTTAGATCCGTGTGTAAGCTGTTGTGAATTATTACACTCGGCTAGAGTGCTGCTTATAGGAAGGTTGATTCAAGTACTTTCCACTCCTAATGGATTTCTGACAAGAACGTATGATATTGATAACGATGACTACGACAATGAGCCACATTGGGATGAGAAAAAGAAAAGAGGGGAGGCTGATGCGATTAAGGAACTTCTCATGTTTTGCAGGCGGACTCTTCCCGGTACGATTGAGCCAGATGTACAGGATGTTGATGATGAGTCCCTCCTACAAAACATCGGTAACGCTATTTTACCTTTTGGTAGAATATTAATTCTACTCTTACGATCCTCCTCTAGTGCAATTCGTCAGCGCAATCGGCGTAACATAAAAGGTGACATCGCTGAAGAAACACAAATGGATAAGTTTGTTGCTCAGATTTGCGAGAATCCCAACACTATGACAACGGAGGATGGATTCTGGCTTCTTGACATCATTGGCGCACCTATTCCGTCATCAGTTCTTACATCCTCCTGGAGCTCGTTGGTAAAAAGATGGCTCACATGTTTAACTGGGTTTGAGACATACCATGGAACTAGAGGCAATGGTTTGACATTTAATGAAAAGACAAGCTCTTGGATTCCAATCAAAAATGAGAGCAGTCTCCGATACTCACCACCACTTAAGAATCTACATGTCGAGACATCCGCATCAGCTGTGGAGGTTGCGCGGCTCCCTCCACAGGGAAATGATTCAATAAATGACAAAATTGACTCTGATGAAGACTTTGATGGAGAGGAAGAGGAGGAAAGTGACGAAATATCTTTTGATGAATCAGTTGAAGATGAAGTCATGGAATTTGTTGATGGAGGACTTGTAGCCGATTCTGACGATGAGCACGACGAAGCATTAGTTGACTCAGATGTTGACATGGATGTTGACGTTGATGATGATTTTTATGATTCAGGATTCTATGATTATTTCGATATTGATGATGCATCGGATGCGAATGCAGCATTAAGCGAGCCGGATGGCAGCAAAATTTCAGGCCCTATGGATCATATGTTTGCGTTTGTTTCTCGGTCTGCAATTGTGCCTTATCAGCCAAGCATATTAGGAATCAGTCAGATTGGTCCAGGCCCCCGAGGCTCTCGTGGAGAACTTTTCGAATACAACGTGGCCAACAGTATCATGAGAGACATGAGCCATTTGGGATCTATTCATTTTCCAGGACAACCGATGAATTGTTTAGTGATGCTTCCTAAATCATTTGTTGAGTTGTATAGTCTGGTAAACCGCGTGAAAGGACGGGACATTCAGTCTGATGATAATGATGAAGATGGATCATTTGAAACTGCTATCTGTCTTCTAACAGGTGCAGTGATGCGTTCTGGGACAATAAGACGAATGAAAGAAAACCGACCTCCAGGCACATGTACTCTCCATGCGAGGAAAGTTGGATCTGGATTAGGGATCTTTTTCCTCGTTCAAAAGTGCACAATACTCTTGATGCATAACAACAAATCAGCTTACTCTCCGAGTCTGTATGTGGATGAACATGGAGAAGAAGACGTTGGACTTCGACGAGGCCGACCATTGTTCTTCTCTGAGGAACGCTACCAAGCTCTCGAAAATCTGTGGCGAAATCATGGACTACCACGAGAAGTGTCTCAAATACGCTCCACTTCTGACCGTGTCATTAGAGACAATTGGTATTGAAGAAAAGAAATAATATGAGCTTACAATTAATCCTAGTAGCAAAGTTTGTATCACTATTGTGGGGGCGCCCTGTTGTTCATACTACTCTCTCTAATGTCTAGTTACTTTTTTTTGGGAGGACATTTTTGGGCAGAATGTCCTTCTGGAAGGACATTCTATTTCTACGAGTTCCTACGTGGACTCTGGTACAAAATCGCTGGTCTCATTCACTTTTTAGGCACGAATCAGCTTGCGCGCAGTGTTAGGCACTCTTTGTGGCAAGGTGCACCGT
>Ga0247832_1006699_pt1 | contig 12502 bp, 8 predicted proteins | sample LaCruzMarch2015__10_FD_192407 | JGI IMG/M metagenome (GOLD analysis project Ga0247832, IMG submission 192407) | Freshwater microbial communities from meromictic Lake La Cruz, Castile-La Mancha, Spain - LaCruzMarch2015_4m | ecosystem: Environmental > Aquatic > Freshwater > Lake | place: Spain... | reverse complement strand
TGGATACAATATAATTCAAGCCTAAGGCTCTTAAAAACAATGAATATTATTAAGTTCCGAAGGAACGACCAATATTGTAGCGGTGGGTTTTAACCCAACGAAAAACGTGTAATTTAATCAAAATAAGAGCCGTAGGCTCGATTCATATAAAAACGACAAAAAAATGGCAAACACATACCACCAAATCTACATACAAGCTGTTTTTGCGGTAAAATATAGAAATGCCATAATTAATAAATCATGGCAAAAGGATTTGTTTGGTGTAATTGGCAATCTAATCAATGAAACTGGGTGTAAAACATTAATAGTTAACGGAGTAGAAGACCATGTACATTGCTTTTTGGGTTTAAAACCAACGGTTTCAATATCGGAACTGATGAAATCGGTGAAAGCCAAATCTTCAAAGTTTATCAATGATCATTTTCTAAGTTCTCAAAGATTCGAATGGCAAGCAGGTTATGGTGCATTTTCGTATAGTCAATCTCAAATTGATACTGTTTATAAATACATCCAAAATCAAGAAGCACACCATAAAAAACAGACATTTCGAGAGGAATATTTAGTTTTTTTGCAAAAGTTTAAAATACTTTACGATGAAAAATACATTTTTGAAGATCTGATTTAATTATATACTATTTAACCAAATTTACATTGAAAAAGACACGCTATTCTCTCCTTATTATTTTTATTTCACTGCAAATTTTTGCCCAAAAACAAGCGATTGAAATAACTAAAATAAACATTGATTTCAGTAAAAATATTGGGGATATGTACCCATTTTGGGCATTTTTTGGAGCAGACGAACCCAACTATGCTTACATGAAAGATGGCAAAAAGCTACTTTCTGAGTTATCGACCATGAGTCCTGTTCCTGTCTATTTTCGAGCTCATAATTTATTGACTTCTGGGCACGATACGCTTAATTTGAAATGGGGTTCGACAAATGTTTATACCGAAGATACCAACGAAAATCCCATTTATGATTGGACAATTATTGACAAAATTTTTGATACTTATATTCAACGTGGCATAAAGCCTTTGGCTCAATTTAGCTTTATGCCCGAAGCACTTTCTACAAAACCGCAACCTTACGAACATCATTGGCAACCCGGAATACCTTACGATAAAGTTTATACCGGTTGGACTTATCCTCCAAAAGACTATAAAAAATGGGCAGATTTGGTTTATGAATGGGTGAAACATTCAGTAGCAAGATATGGTAAAACCGAAGTTGAATCGTGGTACTGGGAACTTTGGAACGAACCCAATATTGGTTATTGGAGCGGAACAGTTGAAGAATATTGCAAACTCTACGACTACACAGCCGATGCCGCAAAACGAGCTTTACCAACCATCAAAATGGGCGGTCCCGAAACCACAGGCCCGAGTTGGATAAAGGCCGGAGATTATTTAAAGTTTTTCTTAAATCACTGTCTATCAGGTACTAACTACGTAACGGGTAAAGTTGGTTCGCCCCTTGATTTTATTAGTTTCCACGCAAAAGGTTCGCCAAAAATTGTGAATGGACATGTCCAAATGAATATGGGTACGCAATTGAGAGATATTTCTGAAGGCTTCAAGATTGTAACTTCTTTTCCCAAATTTAAGAATCTTCCAATCATTATTGGCGAATCTGACCCCGAAGGTTGTGCCGCTTGTGGCATGAAAACCAATCCACAAAATGCCTATCGAAACGGCACGATGTATTCGAGTTATACTGCCGCCTCTTTTGCCCGAAAATACGCTTTGGTCGATTATTTTAAAGTAAATCTTTTAGGTGTAGTAAGCTGGTCTTTTGAGTTTGAAAATCAACCCTATTTCTATGGTTATCGTGATTTATCAACCAATGGCATCGACAAACCAGTGCTGAATGTTTTCAGAATGTTTGGCATGATGTCAGGCAAACGTGCGGAAGTAAAAGGTAATCAAAATTATAATTTTACGATGGTTCGGGATTCAAGCGTGCGTGGCAAAAAGGCCGATATTGATGCCCTTGCTAGTAAGGATGCACGTTCGGCGGCGGTCATGCTTTGGCATTATCACGACGATGATGTAATGACAGAAAATGCCAATATTGAAGTAAACTTAAAAGGTTTTACTACAAAACAAGTCAATTTTCATCATTACAGAATTGATAATGAAAATAGTAATTCGTATGAAGTTTGGAAGAAAATGGGTTCGCCAGAAAATCCAACAAACGAGCAAATTGCTCTTTTGGAAAAAGCCGGACAACTCACATTATTGACTTCACCGAGTTATGTAAAAACTATTAATGGAGAATTAAAACTGAATGTTTCATTGCCACGACAAGGTGTTTCTTTACTAAAATTTGATTGGTAAATCATGCCCTAAATATAGTAAAGAAATTTTGTTTTAAAGGAGGAATTTTGTTAAAAAAACCTCGAAACTTATGACGAAATATAGTTTAATTTTTATTAAATCATTCGCTCATTCTATCATTCACTCATTATATATATGCACCGTTTAGGATTTAAAATGAAACTTCATGCTGGCCAAGCAGAAGAATACAAACGTCGCCATGACGAACTATGGCCCGAACTTGGTCAATTTTTAAAAGATTCAACCGTCAGCGATTATTCAATTTTTTTGGATACAGAAACCAACATATTGTTCGGTACACTAAAAGTCGAAGATTTAGAAAAATTCAACCAAATTCCACAAAATCCAATTACGAAACGCTGGTGGGCATATATGGCCGACATTATGGATACAAATCCAGATAATTCGCCTGTTAGTGTCGACTTAAAAGATGTATTCTATTTAGCTTAAAATAAAATCTTTAAGATTAAATTATTTCAACGCTGATTGACAACTACCTAAACTATGTTTATGCATAAGGATACCACTTGGCCAATGGAAAGTTGGCAAGGGAAGAGTGTTCATTGTAGAAGATTCATGGTTATACAACGAATACACCGATGGACGTAGAATTCCAATCATGTACGAAAACTTTAGTGCTGCCAAAGATTTGGCAAAATGGGCTTTGGGAGTGAAATAATTAGATTTAAGATAAAAATTTGACGACTTTTGGTAGTTCGACAAATGCTAAGTTGTCAAATCTTTTTTACTAAATAGTGCTATTTGACATAATATATAATGAAAAAAATACACCAAATAAATACCTTTATCAAAATAGTATTAAAAAAAGAAACATTATAGCAAAATAAATAAAATAAACTCAATAGTTTTGCCAATTGAAATAACGCATATTCAAATAAAGAATGAAGAAGTTTTTAGACGAAGATTTTCTGTTACAAACAAAAACCGCACGCACGCTCTACCACGAGTATGCGAAAGATATGCCTATTATTGATTACCACAATCACTTACCACCAGACCAAATTTTGGGCGACAAGGTTTTTGAAAATATAACACAAGTTTGGCTTTACGGCGACCACTATAAATGGCGAGGAATGCGTGCAAACGGTATCAATGAAAAATTCTGTACAGGCAACGCCACCGATTACGAAAAGTTTGAGAAATGGGCCGAAACTGTGCCTTACACGCTCAGAAATCCACTTTATCATTGGACACACTTAGAGCTACAACGATATTTTGGTATTCATGAAGTACTAAATGCTGAGAGTTCGAGAAGAATTTTTGATGATTGTACTGCTAAAATCCAAACACCTGATTATTCAGTAAGAAATCTATTGGGTAAAATGAATGTTGAGGTGGTGTGTACAACTGACGACCCTCTCGATAGCCTCGAATATCACCAAGCGTACCATAAAGATGCTACGGCAAAAACTAAGATGTTGCCAGCGTTTCGTCCTGATAAATTTATCTTGATTGAAAATCCTAATTTTACTACTTACGTACAAAAATTGGGTGCAATCGTAAACATTGACATCAGCACTTACGAAGATTTATTAAAAGCACTCCGCTCTCGTGCCGATTTCTTTGCAAGCAATGGCTGTCAGTTATGCGACCACGGTTTGGAGCAAATATACGCCGCTGATTTTACACCTGAGCAAGCCAATGCAGCTTTCCAAAAAGCAATTTCGGGCAAAACACTTAGCTCGGAAGAAGCTTTGATTTTCAAATCGGCCATTCTTCATGCTTTGGGAGTGATGTACCACGAATTGGGCTGGACACAACAATTTCACTTGGGAGCTTTACGTAATAATAATATCCGTGCATTGCGAGTTCTGGGCCCAGATACAGGTTGGGATTCAATCGGTGATTATTCACAGGCAATTTCACTTTCTAAGTTTTTAGGACGACTTGATGAGCATGACAAATTAGCAAAAACCATCATTTATAACTTAAATCCAGCCGATAACGAAATCATTGCCACCATGATTGGTAATTTCAATGATGGTTCGATTGCAGGAAAAGTACAATTTGGCTCAGGTTGGTGGTTTCTCGACCAAAAAGATGGCATGGAAAAACAAATCAATGCTCTTTCAAATATGGGCTTGCTGAGCCGTTTCATAGGAATGTTGACCGACTCAAGAAGTTTCTTGTCGTTCCCACGTCATGAATATTTCCGTCGAATTTTGTGTAACATTCTTGGAAATGACATTGAAAATGGTGAAATTCCGAACGATATAAAATGGACAGGTCAAATTGTACAAAATATTTGTTATAACAACGCAAAAGATTATTTTGGATTTTAGTATGATGTTGTGAAAAAAGTGATTTTACAAGGTTTGAATTGATATTCATTCAAAACGGGCGGCATTCCGCTTCACTTATTCACTCATTAATTTATTCAACCCTAAAAAAAATATGGAAAAAATTGGAAAGTACCGCTGGACCATCTGTGCATTGGTCTTTTTTGCAACCACAGTTAATTACCTTGACCGACAAGTAATTAGTTTATTAAAATCTGTTTTATCAACAGAACTAAAATGGGATGACGGCGACTACGCCAACATCGAAATTACATTTAAAATCTTTTATTCATTCGGTATGCTCATTGCGGGTAGTATCGTTGATAAACTCGGTACAAAAAAGGGTTATGCTTGGGCAACAGGACTTTGGAGTATTGCCGCTATAGGACACGCATTGGCTAACTCGGCATTTGGATTTATGATTGCTCGTGCAGGTTTAGGTCTAACGGAAGCTGGAAACTTTCCTGCGGCTATTAAATCTACTGCCGAATGGTTTCCTAAAAAAGAGCGTGCCTTGGCAACTGGTATTTTCAATTCGGGAACAAATATCGGTGCAATTGTAGCACCATTGACAGTTCCAGCAATTGCAGTGGTTTGGGGTTGGCAGTGGGCGTTTATCATTACTGGTTTGATTGGTTTCATTTGGTTGGTTTTGTGGCAAGTTTATTATACTTCTCCAAAAGATTCTAAGAAACTTACAAAGGCTGAGTACGATTACATTCACTCCGATAAAGAAGAACAGGAAAATATCAAAAACGAAGAAAAAGTGCCTTGGATTAAGCTTTTAGGCTTCCGCCAGACTTGGGCTTTTGCTTTGGGCAAATTCTTGACCGACCCTGTTTGGTGGTTTTATCTTTTCTGGTTGCCTGACTTCTTGCAAAGCGAGTACAAACTTACATTAATCGAAATTTCGATTCCAGTGGCAGTAGTTTATATCATTTCTACTGTTGGAAGTATCGGTGGTGGTTATTTGCCATTGGCTTTTATTAACCGAAATATGCCTGTTTTCAAAGCTCGCAAAACTTCAATGTTTATCTTTGCATTATTTGTTTTACCTGTTATTTTTTCGCAATTGGCTGGAAAAGTAAATATGTGGTTAGCAGTTTTAGTAATTGGTATTGCAGCAGCAGCTCACCAAGCTTGGAGTGCAAATATTTTTACAACAGTATCGGATATGTTTCCTAAAAAAGCAACTGGATCGGTTGTAGGTATCGGCGGAATGGCTGGTGGTTTGGGTGGTATTTTACTTACTTGGGCGGTTCAAAAAAATATGTTTGTTTACTACCGTAGCATCAATCAAATCGAAACCGCCTATTATATCATGTTTTCGATTTGTGCTGGGGCGTATTTATTGGCGTGGCTAATTATGCACCTTTTAGTCCCTAAAATGAATAAAGTTGATATTTAAACCTCTCAATAAAACAATGAAAAATATACTAATCTTAGCACTATCGCTCATAATCGGGCAAACAGCTTTGGCACAAAACATCAAAGCCGACCTTGAATCTCTTGAAAGAAAACGCTTTGCGGCTCAAGTATCAAAAGATTTTGAATTTCTTGAAAAAATCTTTGCCGATGACTTAGTTTACACACATTCAAATGCAAAAGTTGATAACAAGGTTTCTTACATTACTTCTATCAAAGAAGGTAAAAGTGTTTATAAAAGCATTGATTTGCAAGAAATTAATGTAAGAGAATATGGCAAAATTGCGGTAATAAATGGCCGTGCCTTAATTGAATTGGGGCCAGTTGACGGCAAACCCAATAACGTCAATTTACGATACACAGTAGTTTATTCAAACAATGGTAAAAAAGGTTGGCAACTCAATACATGGCAATCAACAAAATTGCTGTAGATTGATTTCTAAAAATAGTCTATATCAGAACAAGAAAAACAAGATTTTAGCATTAAAAATCTTGTTTTTCTTGTTTTAAATTCAATTATCAAAATAACTAAATTTGTATTTTACAGAATCTTTTCAAGCAAGAATCTTTCTTTAATACAATATTCTACCGAATTTTACAGAAAGAAAAAATAACAATAAAATAATGGAACATCCATTGATGGGCGTTGGTGTCGCTTTGATTACACCATTTGACCAAAACCATGAAATTGATTACGATGGTTTGCGTCGTTTGATTGACACTACCAGCGAAGGAGGCGTAAATTACTTGGTTGTACAAGGTACAACTGGAGAAACTTCAACAACAACTGCTCAAGAGAAGATAGATTTATTGAAATTTGCGAAAGAAAATAATCCAAAGAATCTCCCAATTGTTTATGGTTTGGGTGGAAACAATACAAAAGTAGTTGTCGAAACCATCAAAAACACTGATTTGAGTGGAGTTTCGGCTATATTATCAGTTTGTCCTTACTACAATAAACCTTCGCAATCAGGTTTAATCGCTCACTTCACAGCTATTGCAGATGCTTCGCCAGTACCTGTTTTGCTTTATAATGTTCCTGGACGTACGGTAACTCAGATTCAAATCCCGACGGTTTTAGAATTGGCCAAACACCCAAATGTCATAGGTATCAAAGATGCAAGTAGTATCGAAAATGCTATAGAGCTTACTAAACGTTGTCCAGAAGATTTTTTATTACTTTCGGGCGATGATAACCTCGTTACGACGTCAATCAGTATGGGCTTTAGTGGCGTTATTTCAGTTATAGCAAATGCTTTCCCGAAAGAATTTGGAGAATTGACTTGGGCAGCTCTCAAAGGAGATTTTGAAAAAGCCGCAAGCCTTCAACAAAAATTCGTTGATTTTGATACTTTATTGTATGTAGAATCAAACCCTGTTGGTATTAAGAAATGTTGCGAAATAAAAGGCATTTGTAGTTCCGAAGTTCGTTTACCTTTAGTAAAAGCATCTGACGAATTAGGCAAGAAATTAGAAAAAGCTATGAATACAGAAGGTTTTAGGAAATAATACTCTCAAAATTAATTCATGAAAATCCACGAAGAATATTCGGAGATATTTTTTACGTCAAAAAAACAAGATATTTTTAGACATTAATAAATATAAGACCATTAAGCTTTTCCAAATATTTTCATAAAATATTTTTTTGGTATTAAAGCTTTTTTGGGCATTTTGGAAAACATTAATTCGGTTATATGGTTTTTTTAAGAAAAATAGTTGCATTTGAAACAATTGTAACATCAAAATATTCTTTTTTACATCTATATTTGTAACTTATATTTTTTAAATTACTATCACAAACTAAACTTTATGAAGAAAAATCTACGATTGTTTCTCTTTTTTTGTGTTACCCTAACCTTTCAAGCGTTAGCACAAGAGAAAGCCCTTACTGGAAAAGTAATCGGCGATGATGGTACAAGCTTACCAGGTGTAGCTATAACCATCAAAGGTACTACGAAAGGCACTAATACAGATGCCGATGGTAATTTCCGAATTAGTGTTCCAAGCAATGCTCGCTTAGTATTTAGTTATGTTGGCTACACAACACAAGAGGTAGCCGTTGGTAATCAGACTTCACTCAAAATTAGTCTTGAGACAAGCAGTGAAACCCTGAGCGAGGTAGTGGTAACAACTTTTGGTACAGCAAAAAAGACTTCATTTACAGGATCTGCAGCTACGATTGGAGCAGATAAAATTGGGCCAAGACCAATTACTAACATAGGGCAAGCCCTTGCAGGAGTTTCGGCAGTCGTTCAGGCTACTGCGGGTAGCGGTCAGCCAGGCACTGCTCCTGCTATCAGAATCAGAGGTTTCGGCTCTATTTCTTCTTCAAACGACCCACTTTATGTTGTTGACGGCGTACCTTACAGTGCAAGTATCGCTAACCTAAACAGCGATGACATCGAGACTATTACTGTATTGAAAGATGCCGCTTCTACTGCACTTTATGGTGCAAGAGCCGCCAATGGAGTTGTTATGGTAACAACCAAAAAAGGTGCAAAAGGCAAAAACAATATTAGTGTCAAGTTTACAAAAGGCCTTAATAGCAGAGGAATACAAGAATATGAGAGAGTTGGGGCATCAGACTACTATCCATTGATGTGGGAGGCAAATCGTAATAATTTTGCATATAGAGTGGCCAACCCTATTGCCATTGCAACAGCCAGTACCAATGCCACTAATAATCTGGGTAGTATTGTAGGTTATAATATTTACAATGTCCCTTTCAATCAATTGGTTAGTAATGATGGAAAACTTAATCCTAATGCAACATCTCTTTATACTGCCGATGATTTGAACTGGGAGAAACCTTTAGTACGTCAAGGTGAGCGTGATGAAATCAACATCAATTTTTCTGGTTCAGCCGAAAAATCAGACTATTTCCTTTCATTATCCTACCTAAAAGATAAAGGCTTTTTGATTCGTTCTGATTATGACCGTTACACAGCTCGTTTGAATGTAAACAACCAAATAAAATCATGGTTTAAGGTAGGGACAAACCTTTCGACTACTATTATTAAATCAAATCAAGCAGATGCAGATGGAAATACATCATTTGTAAACCCATTCTTCTTTTCAAGAGGTATGGCTCCAATCTACCCTGTTTATGCTTTTGACCCAGCCAACCCAGGTACATTCCTAACGAATGAAGATGGAAGCAAAAGATATGACTTTGGTAATTTGAGTGCTTTGGGTTTACCAAATAGACCACAAAATGGCGGTCGTCATTCACTTGCTGAAACTGTGCTTAATCAAAACTTTTTCCGTAGAAATGTTGTAGGTGGTCGTGGTTATGCTGAAATTTCATTCTTGAAAGATTTCAAATTTACTAACAACCTTGGTGTAGATATAACTAATGTCAACAATATAGTTTACGGTAATCCAATCGTTGGTGATGGTGCTCCTGCAGGAAGGGCTAATCATATTTTTGAAAATGTTACAAGTTATAACCTTTCGCAGTTATTAAACTATAATAAATCGCTTGGTAGCCATAGCATTGGCGTATTACTTGGTCACGAAAATTATAATGAAACTGATAACAGACTTAACGGTTCGAGGTCAGGTCAAATATTAGATGGAAACGTTGAACTCCTCAACTTTACAACAACCACGAATCTTGATTCTCGTAGAAGAGATAGAAGAGTAGAAGGTTATTTTTCAAGAATTAACTATGATTTTAATGAGAAATACTTTGCTTCGTTCTCCGCTCGTAGAGATGGTTCGAGTAAATTTTATAAAGATACTCGTTGGGGTACATTCTACTCAGTTAGTGCCGCTTGGCGTTTAGACCAAGAAGCATTTATAAAAGAACTAACGTTTATAAGTAATTTGAAACTTAGAGGTTCGTATGGACAAACTGGTAATGACGGAGATATTAGCCGTTATGCTTGGCAACCATTGTATGATTTGGGTGCAAATAATGCAACCGAAGCAGGAATTTTGCAATCAAGTTTAGGAAATAGAGAACTTGAGTGGGAATCTAGTAATGCTTTTGATTTAGCATTAGAATTTGGATTATTAAAAAATCGTATCAATGGTACAATCGAGTATTTTGATAGACGATCAAGCAATTTGATTTTTGATGTGCCTTTACCACTTTCAGCAGGTATCATTTCTCAAACTCGTAATATCGGTACGATGTTCAATAAAGGAGTTGAACTTGAATTAGATATTGCTCTTGTAAGAAGCAAAGACTTTTCGTGGAATATCAATTTGAATGCAACCAAATTGAAAAACCAAATCACAAAAATGCCCGATGCAAGTAAAGAGATTGTTAGTGGATCTAAAAAGTTAAAGGAAGGTCAATCACTTTTTGATTTTTGGTTGAGAGAATATAAAGGAGTAAATACTACAACAGGTGTAGCTGAATATAGAGCAATTAATTTTGTAGCGGCAAACTCACGTATTACAGAAACGGGTGATACGCTTACTAATGTAGTCAGTAATGCACGTTTCCGTTACAACGGCTCATCTATACCTTTAGTAAGTGGTGCTATTACCAACACTATTAAGTACAAAGGGCTTTCGTTATCGGCTTTGGCTATTTATCAAATAGGTGGTAAAACTTATGATGGTGCTTATGCAAGTTTGATGGGAGCTGGTTATAATAATGCCAAACATTTAGACATATTAAACAGATGGCAAAACCCTGGTGACATCACAAATGTCCCAAGAATGGATGCAGGTCGTACTGTCGATTTTGATGCAGCCTCTGACCGTTGGTTAATTGATGCAAGTTACTTAAACGTACGTACAGTAACTTTAGCCTATACTATACCAAGTAAAGCAGCAAAAAGAGTATTTTTAGAAAATGCACAGGTATATGCAAGTGCAGAAAACTTCGTTATACTTTCTCGCAGAAAAGGTATGAATGTTCAACAAAACTTTGATGGCGTAACCAGCAACGTTTTTAGTCCTGCGAAATCAATAGTATTAGGTGTTTCATTTTCACTTTAATTGATATTAACAATGAAAAAAAGATTAATAATTATATTCGCTGCAGTTTTAAGTATGTTTTCGTTTTCATGCGAAAAAACTTACCTCGATACAGTACCTACCGAGAGTGTTGATGCTGCCTCGGCTTATGCTACAACCAAAAATGCCGCTTCGGCAATTAACGGAATTTACCGTGCACTAATATACCGTTACCTTGATTCACAAGGACACTCTGGACACCCAGCTATGATGATTATTCTCGACCACATGGGCGATGATATGATTTTGGGGACAACAGCAGCAAGCTGGCACGTAGGTGAAACAAGATGGACAAGCCACAGAGCAGATGTTGGTACAATGGCTCGTTTTCCCTATCAATTGTATTACAGAGCTATTGGCAATGCCAATGTTGGAATTGCTAATATCGATAAGGCAGTAGGAACACAAGCTGAAAGAGACCAAGTAAAAGGAGAAGCATTAGCTTTGAGGGCTTGGGCGTATTTTAATTTGGTGCAGCTATATGGTAAACGTTATGATGCTGCCGCAAAACCAAATGCCCAATTAGGTGTACCGTTGGTACTTGCTCCAACAACTGAAGGCCTTCCAAGAGCAACAGTTGAAGAAGTTTATACACAAATCAACAAAGATCTTTCAGATGCAGCCGCTTTATTGAAATCAACAAGAAGCTTTAAATCTCACATCAACCTTGAAGTTGTGAAAGGTTTTCTAGCGAGAGTGGCTTTAACACAGCAAAGATGGGCCGATGCTGCAAAATTTGCAGCAGAAGCACGTAATACAGGCTCAAGTATCATGTCAGCAGCTCAATACCAAGAAGGATTTGCTGATATTACAAATCCAGAATGGATGTGGGGTTTTGACCACCTTGAAGACCAATCAGAGTTTTTTGGAGGTTATCATTCGTATATATCATGTAATTATAATTCTACTGTAATCAGAACTTACCCTAAAGTAATCAATAATACACTTTATGATAAGATACCTGCAACTGATATTCGTTCTAAAATGTGGGTAAAAGCACCAACAGCAGCTAACTCAATTGTTCCTACGGGTGGTGTTAGAGTTCCGTTTTTGAATCAAAAATTTAGACTACCAGGCACTCCTTCAACCTCAGCAATGGGCGATGTACCCTACATGAGAGTTGCTGAAATGTACTTGATAGAAGCAGAAGCAAAAGCACGTTTAGGTAACAGTGCTGAGGCAGCGAAAGTATTATTTGATTTGATAAGCAAACGCGATACAGGTTACAAACTTTCAACAGCCACAGGAACAGCTTTAACCGATGAAATCATGTTTCACAGAAGAGTGGAAATGTGGGGAGAAGGTGTAAGATTTACCGATTTGAAAAGATTAAATCTGCCTTTAAACAGAAACGGAACAAACCAAATTGCAACAATTGCAGTATTGTATGATGTTCCTGCTGGTGATAAACAATGGGAGTTCTTACTTCCATTAAGAGAAATACAATCGAATCCAGCAATTGT
>Ga0247832_1006694_pt1 | contig 12508 bp, 11 predicted proteins | sample LaCruzMarch2015__10_FD_192407 | JGI IMG/M metagenome (GOLD analysis project Ga0247832, IMG submission 192407) | Freshwater microbial communities from meromictic Lake La Cruz, Castile-La Mancha, Spain - LaCruzMarch2015_4m | ecosystem: Environmental > Aquatic > Freshwater > Lake | place: Spain... | reverse complement strand
GAAATTCAACAACAACAACAACAACAACTATAGCACAACGACGACAGGGCCAAGATTCGGTATTATGGTGCTACAAGAAGGAATTGGGCTTTAGCACGCATCGCAAAAAGCGCATGGAAAAAATAGCACGCGATAAGAAGCGCGGATTGGCGAAGCAAACGTCGGCCATCCTCGCGGGCAAATCTCCATCGGCGGCTCCTGGTAGCGAACTGGCGGATAATTTCGAATTATTCTTGACCAATACGGACATAACGTGGTGTTATTACAAAGATACGCATCGTATATTGGGCACCACGCACTCCATACTCGTATTACAGGACTTCGAGGCATTAACGCCGAACATCATGGCCCGGACGATCGAAACGGTCTGCGGCGGCGGCCTGGTCGTTATATTGCTCCGAACGGTCACTAGCCTAAAACAGTTGTACGTCATGACCATGGACGTTCATTCGCGCTATCGTACAGAGGGCGGGAATGGGGGAGATATCGTGCCGCGATTTAACGAACGATTCATATTAAGTCTGGGACGATGTACCAATTGCTTGATATGTGATGATGAATTGAACATATTGCCATTGAGTAAACGTAATTTAAGTCGTTTGACACAGCTGGGATTAAACAACGGAACTGGTCATCATGATGATGATGATGATGATGGTAGGGTTGGTCAGACGAAGAAAAAGAAACAAAGAGTAATGGATGTACTAACCTATCAAACTGATGAGGATATGCAATTATACAAGCTCAAAGAAACATTAATTGATACACCCCACGTGGGTAAACTTATTAGTTTAACCAAAACATTAGATCAAGCACGAGCAGTCCTTACCTTCCTTGAGGCATGTGCCGATCGTGATAATAATGATCAAGGAGGAAAGACGTTGAAAACATTATCATCAGTAAACAATAATACAACTGTATCATTAACAGCCGCACGTGGACGTGGTAAAAGTGCAGCACTAGGGTTATGTCTTGCAGGTGCTGTATCATTTGGGTTCGATAGTATTGTTGTTACCGCGCCGGAACCAGAGAATTTAGTATCCGTATTCCACTTTCTAGTGGAGGGATTACATGCATTGAAGTATCAGGAACATTATGATTATACGTTGGGGTATAATTATGGTGGTATGAATAGTACTGATAATATTACCAATGGTGGTGGCGGAGAGAAGGCAGGACGAGAGAATATTAAATGTGTAATCTCTGTTACTATCCATACTACCAAGGGTACCAATGGAAATAATGGCAGTGGGGGGAAGCAGAAGCAACAGACGGTACGGTATGTCCGACCACGTGATGTAGATGGATTTGTAGGAGCTGAACTTGTGGCTATTGATGAGGCCGCGGCTATCCCACTACCGGTATTACGGCAACTATTGCGTCTATCTCCCAATCACGGCGGTAGGGGAAAGAGTAGCAGTGGCAGTAGTAGTAATGCTGGATCATTCAATCGTAGACTTACATTCCTAAGCTCGACAATTAACGGATATGAGGGTACTGGTAGAGCATTAAGTTTGAAACTTATCAAAGAATTACGTGATTCGTCTATCACCGCCGGAGGCAAGGGTGGGATGGGAGGTTTAGCATTAGACGCAGCACGTATGGCAAGTGCTGAAATTGTCGGTGCTGCCAGTAAGAAGGGAGAGGCGAAGGTGCATGAGAAACGTTGGGCTGCCGAGGCGGCAGCAGCCAAGGGATCACTGTCATCAGTACCAAGTAGCACTGCCGTCTCCGCGGGAGGACCGTTACGAGAGCTAGACTTGAGTCATCCTATCCGTTACGCACTTGGTGATCCCGTCGAGGCATGGTTGAATAACCTATTGTGCTTGGACTGTGAATCATTCGATTATAACAATACCCTCGCGACGAAAAAGAATGCAAATAATGGAGACAGTATCAACACACCGATGGAATTGAAGGGTGGTGCTCCTGCCCCGTCTGAATGTGAACTTTATCATGTCAATCGTGATGCACTATTTTCATACCATCGGTTATCAGAATCGTTCTTACAAAAGCTTTGGGGGTTATATACAAGTGCACACTATAAGAATACACCGAATGACTTACAAATGCTAAGTGATGCACCAGCACATAATGTCTTTGTCCTGCTCGGCCCGACTGCAGAACAGTCAGAGGATGGTGGTGAAGATGGATTACCAGACATACTGGCCATCGTTCAAACATCACTTGAGGGTAAATTGTCACGTAAGGTGATACATGCCCAACTAGCACGTGGACATCGATCGGCCGGTGATCTTATCCCATGGACGATGAGTCAACAGTTTGGTGATAATAACTTTGCTCAGCTTTCGGGAGCACGCATTGTAAGAGTGGCAGTCCACCCAGCCGTGCAGGGGATGGGATATGGTAGCAGAGCGATGGAGTTGCTTTATCAATATTACAATGGAGAGATGACAAGTCTGTCTTCGTCTGGCAATGACGACGAGAGCGACGAAAATGAGGGTAATGACAGCAGTGATGACAGCGAAACACCGTCCGAAAGTGATGATAATAGCAAGGATGAGCCGAATACACGCAACGCTCTACTGCACAAAGAGGCTCTCAAGCCAAGGAAGAAACTTCCACCGCTCCTTCTTCCTTTATCGGCATTGCCAACCCCTCGACTTGATTGGATTGGTACCTCCTTCGGCCTAACGCCATCGTTGCACAACTTCTGGCATGATAAGGTTGGTATGACGTTACTTTATCTCCGTCAAACGTCAAATGAGCTAACCGGGGAGCACTCAGCAATTATGATACGTGCACTTCCCCGTCGATCGGGGTGGGATGATGCCTGGCTCCCCGCCTTCGGCGTTGATGCACGACGACGGATTGGTAGGTTATTAGGTGGAGCATTCCGTGGGATGGAGGTTGGTTTGGCTGTTAATTTACTTGGGGATGTGGTTGGAGGGTTCCATTCATGGATAAAAATGGCTGGGAATTACAACGACGACCACAACGATGGCGACGTTGACGGTGGCGGTGAAATGATTGATAGTACCGCTCTCCGTGAGGTGAAGAAACGATCTGGGACACAGTCGACTAAACTCACTGCTTCGGAATTGCACTACCATCTGACACCCCACGATTTACAACGTCTCGAGCTATACAGTCGTAATCTCTGTGATCACCATCTAATTTCCGACCTTGTCCCATCTCTCGCACAGCTCTACTTTACGAGTCGTATGGGTTCCGGTTTCCGTTTGTCTAGCGTCCAGGCTGCGTTACTTTGTGGTATGGGCCTGCAACATAAAGGCGTTGACGATTTAACGTCCGAGCTTGGACTGCCAATCAATCAGACACTTGCCATGTTCAACAAAGCATTGAAGAAGATGTCGATGGCATTTCATAATGTACTAGTGGAGGAGGAGAGTAGGAGATTGTTGGGAGGTGACGATATGAGAAAGGCCGAAGCGAAGGTCCGTGCGATCGGTAATGTTGTCGGTCAGACATTGGAAGAGGATGCCGCCGAAGGCGCTACCGCGGCCATGGAGGTACTTCTTGCTGACAACAACAAGGAGCGAAATAGTGGTGTGACAGGTACACGAATGCCACCCGAAATTAATGATCCAGAAATTATGCGGTACGCACTTAAGGGTACAGACGAGGAATGGGCAAAGGCGATCAATGAGAAAGGTGGGATCGATGGAGAAAATGGTGGGACCATTCAGATAAAAAGTACCAAGATTAAGAAGAAACGAAAGGCCGGTGAAGATGGTAGTAGCGATGCAGTGATGGAAAGTGTATTGAAGAATGAGAAGATCATGAAGGACAAGTCAAAGGCGGGGAAGAAGATGGATAATAAGAAGACGAAGAAGAAGTCAAGGAAGACGATGTAGCTACATCAGCCATTCTATTACTAACTCGATCAAGGCAAATAATGCTAAACTGAATCGTCTAATTTTTCTCTCGCAACACGAGGCGCCATTGGCTTTCCTCTATGAATCCAACAGCGTCATTGGAACAATTTTCATCATTATCAACACTCCCTCCACAACCAAATTTGTCCAACAGTCCTGCCAACATATCCTCCCACTTGCTCAAATATCCATTTGTTACCTTCGTATTATCTCCACTCGCGGTGTGATCGATATCATGGAGTTTAGCCGCCATCGTCGTCTCTCCTTCAACGTCATCGTCATTGTGCCAGCCAATGTTCAACTTTTGATGAAGTAAAATTGTTGATTTTGACTCCTCCCAATCCTCATTATCCTCAAAGGATTCATACTCGATTTTGGATGGCACGAACACATTCCCCGATACATACTGTATATCGTCATCTTCTTCGGTTATGGTCTCAAGAAGCCGGAATCCTGCATTCGTGTTGGCAGGTGGGATAGTTTCTACATTCTTAAAGTTATGAATGCTGGACTGCGGCTGTTGATGCTTGCTCATTCTTCTAGATGATGACTTTAAGTGGAGAATAGGGGGTTTGGGGGAGTGAGACTGAAAAAAACGGTTGGGGGCGGAGACGCTTCCCCCTTCCCCCCCTTTCCCCCCCCTCAATGGTGCGGTAATGCTCATCGTGTCGTTTACTAACTACGCCATAAACAATGTAATCTGGCAAATGATATTGCCATTGATGAGTGTTTGATAATGGCAAGATTAAGCGGTGATTATGCTTCGCGCACTAGATAATGGACAATCATCCCAATCTATCAATCAATCTTGACCATACATTGATTCTTCTTTGTATGCTTCACGGCATCTTAAGCATGGGATATGTTGTGTTAACAAACATTTCATTCTCCCAGTCTAGTCTCCTGAAAAAAGTACGACGAAATGAGCTAGCGTTACCACTCAACTTTAGATGTTATCATCGTCCTTTTCTCCTTTGCGTCCGATCATGGAGCGACGATGTTGTGGAAGACGGCAATAAAACAGAATCAATGAAAGTTGGTTTGAAAATTTAAATCATAGATTAAATCAACGTCTTCCCAAACAGGGGAGACCATGAGCGGCCAAACGACCGAGGAAGAAGAGTTACAAAGCTTCATTGCCGAATGCGAGTGGAAGACAAGGAAGATCCTTCGTGAATCGAACAAGCGCACGAAAGATAATGCCAACACGACGGCTGCAAAAGAACGAGTCGAAAAGCTGAAACATGGAGACATTCTACCGCGAGTGGAGGAGGTTCAGGTTCAAAAGTCGCCACCAGCAGCAGCAGCAATCAATAAGACGACTACGCCAGTGAAGGAGTGGAAAGGACGGGATAAGATTATAAGAGATGCATATGACACGATAAAGTCATTCGTCCCACCAGAGAAACAACAATTGAAATCGATTATTGAGGAGGGGAAGCATCATGCCGAAGAGACAAGAGCTGAAATAATCCATCCATCACTCTCTGCGAGTCCATTCCTTTCATCGAAAAGCAGCAACAGCTTTAAAGGCTCGTCCAAGCCAAAGAAAGGAGCAGGTGATGTAGCATCACATGTCGGTGACGACGATGCTCCTGCCATGATTACTCGTCGAACGATCGAACGTGACTTCTACATCATGTCCAAGAAGCGGAACAAACCACGATCTCATCAACGATCTCCTGCGATGCAGCAAAGTGAAGTCACGCATGAGCTCAAGACTGAGGTACTCTGGAAGAAGTACCGATGTGACGAACGTATCATGGAGGCAACGAAACGTCGAACAGAGCGTGCACAAGAAAAAATGAAATGCCTTCAAATTCCAACCACGGCAGACGATGTATCGAGTGACCTCGTTGATGTATTAGAAGGTGTCGAGGTTGTTGATTCCGACTCCACAACGTCCTCCGATGACGATGAGGAATACCCCCATGCAATACACAGTCTAGTCGAGAAACATATTGCCGATGAAAATGCTCGCTCACTAAAGCGGTCGATCAAAACAATGATGACTCCCACCCCTGTGCTTAGTGTTAAGGAATTATGGTCTCGTTTTGACGAGAATAGTGACAACACTCGTACTTTATCAACGTGCGATGATGTTGAGGTAAATTGCCCAGCGTCTCCTGATGATATGGCAGTGAGCACGTCATCTGTACCATTGCATATGGCAACGAGGAAGTTTGATTTGAGAACTGCCGAGATGGATAAGAAAGACCTTGCTAGCCATCCCTTTGTCCGTGTAGATCAAAGTCTGATTAGACACTATACCAGTCCCTACAACGCAGAACAAAACGATGCACCGCTATCAATGAGAATATCATCGAGTGTCTGTTCGCCGTATTCTTCGAGCACTATTTGTCCGGGGCATGCACCAGTTGGCAAACGTGGAATATGGAGATTGTGGGAGCCTTTGGTCGATGACAATCCAGACCCAGCGTTTCCTATTTGGCCATCATCATCGGAGATCAAATTTCCTGCGGAACTTGACAAGTCTCAGGCGTCAGCCTTCATCCAATACAAGTCACTCGGACCACAGAAAGGACAGTGTGTCACGGTCCTTCAAAGTGTAGCGTTTGAAAGTCCAGTCCTCGCACCATACGTCTTTGCGGAGGTGAATGGATTTATTTCACCTCCGCCATCGGAGCATGAATTGGTGTCGGGGAGTATCCCATACATACGCTTGCCTTGTACGAGCTTGATGGAAAATCCTGTCCAATCGCGATTTGACACGCTCCTTCCTCCACCCATTATTGTGGTAGACCCTGGTAGAACTGACGGTGATTGGACGGATAAACATCACCATCGTGGGATTAATGATTTCGACAACGATGGCTTTCGGTTGACTACATCCGCCAAGCTAGTTGTATACGACAACACAATCCCGAGTCTGGTGTATGGTATTAGCGAATCGGCCATGCTGCCCAGTCGTCCAATGACAACACCATTTGCGACACACAAATCCTACGAGGCTTGTACTGAATATCTATCAAGGGAGCGCACAAGTGACGACTACCGTTACATTGCCGAAAGTGATGGCAAGGGAACTCACAATGAACCGTATCTATTCACAACTCACATGAGTGCATATAAATCAGTCTTCCTAAGCAGGAAGAGTATCAGTACATTCCGTGAGGAAGAACACTGTATCCGTGCAGCGAAAGAAGCTGAGCGTAAAAAGTTGGATCTCATTCTCAAGATGAAAGCTGCCGAAGAACTCGTCGAAGAGAGGATGAGAGAACGCTTCGTGATGATTGAGCAGGAGTTGGTTGGGAAGGGTGACACAAGCAGTTCAGCGGCTGTACCGGCGTCATATCCAGTAGTTGACGATAGGTCATCTATAGAATTGCCGCTTCCGTTGGCGTCAAACGACCATGCAAGTATCCACGAAGACGACGAGCTTGAGCAGCTAGCATCTTTACTATTGAAGAACACAAACTTTCTGAAGGCGTTGGCACGTAAACTGAATTTACCTGACAAGCAAGTAGTGAACTTAGATGCCACGCCTGATGCATCATTTTCTAGCAAAAGTGCTGACGACGTCAATGATCAAGCTGTGATTGAAACGAAGCCAGCTGCACCCGTTCTCCAGAAATTGTTAGCAAGTGCCGCCCCTTCTACAAAGGTGCCAAAGCTCAAGTTGAATTGCAAACGATATCGCACCTCCGTCGATCACGTGGCCACCAGAGGCGACGGATGGAACCGACTTTCTAGGAGTGACACAATTATGGGAGACGACTTCAGCCTAACAAAGCGTCAAACTCTCAAAGGATCGGGGCAGCCAAAGTTCAATAGGCTAGAGGATAATCGAAACTTTATCTGTGTGAACCCGGCCACGGAGGAAAAGTATCAGTTCGATCAAAAGCATTTCGAGACTACGCCTCAATCCGTGTTCATTCCGGACCTCGCAACCGAGAGACTTCGATTGGCAAAGCAATACCGTCAGCGAACGAAAATGAATAATGAAACGAAAACGATGCTTACTGCTCTACAGCAACAGTCTATGAATGAGATACTACAGCTTCCAGTATCGAATGAAGTGCCTAGAGAAGAAGCGGCCATTGGGCCAACAGGGCCAGAGTCTGATCTTTTGAATATTCAACTAGCTGTGACGAAGAGTGTCAATGTGGTGGGTACTGAAATGAACGCCCGTCGCTTTGATTATGCGGCTCAAGCCATCTTAGCAGTCAAGACTCAAAACCTGTCTGATCTAGAGCAACTTCTTGACACCGAGGGTGTTTCAGTGGAGACGCGAGATCAGCATGGTAACTCCCTCTTCATCCTCGCTTGTCAACAGGGGAGCAAAAAGCTAGCAAAGTTCCTATTGAAGCGTGGTGCAGATGTGAATTCACAGAATAACGGAGGAAACACGGCATTGCATTACCTGCACGAGTACAAGCATTTATCTCTCGCAGAGTATTTACAAAGGAAGGGTGCCAATGACAGTATAAAGAATGTTTTACTCAGGACATGCTACGAAGGTTTAGAAGCAAGTGAAGACGAGTAGTTATACGAGACAATCAAATTGTTCAATCAATAACTTCACACGAACAACAAAAATTCGGATTAATCATGCAATAACACAACACATATTCTTTCGAACGGCAATTATCTTCATTTGTATCAACTCCACAACTACACGGTAGTCGTTCCAACTTTTTCAATCTCGATCTCATCAGACGTCCTAGAGAAATTTGCCACCACATTCTCGGGAACTCCATCCTCTACACTCGTTACCTGTTGCAACTGTTGTTGCTGCTCCTCCCGTTCCTCCTTACGTTTATCGTACCGTTTCTTACCATTATAAACCGCGGCAAATACAAATACTACCGCAATGAAGATGGCAAATTGTCGAATGAAAATTGATAACAAGACTGACAAGAAGACGGTTGTTACCTCAATGATGGTGATTAGCCACGTAAGACACCCTTCGCCCAATAGTCGGATGAGCATTTTACAAAAGTGTATAGATAATGCAAGGATGGCCCCGATAAATACAAGTATAACACGAACGAAGGTTGATATGCCATTCGCAATGGTGGAGTCAGATTCCAATGTCCGTCCTTTCAATTTACGACCATTACTTTGCTGTTGTTCGTCGGTGGTAGAATCAAATGAACCAAATGCCGAGAACGCTCCAAGAGTGCTCTAGTGAAATCATATAATCGGCAGCGTCGAGGGTTGTATGTATTACAGAAGAGCAGTCAGTAGGTAGTTCCGAATAAAGATTATATAACAAATGTACAGCGCAGCTTGGGGCAAACACGGTGCACACATAGTCATTCAATAATAATATAAAAAACTTACAATGAATGGTACAATGAACGCCATGGCAGCGTCCATAATCTGATCAATTACGGGTACACATTTACCAACAAATTCAAGTGTCGCGGCCGAACACCAAACAACGATCGCGGGCCAGGATGCCATAATCTTTTCCACTAATAATATATAAATTGAGAGCAGTGTGATGATGAGATGATATTGTATATTCTATAATGTGAGATTGATGATACGACTTGGTTTGGCCTTTATAATCAAAAGAGAGAGAAGAGCACAACAACAACACACGACTACACGTACTCGTTGGCTCGAGTGGTAAATTGTCAGGAAATATCTTGCCCGCAACACCAATTATTGCCATTGTCAAGAATGGTGATATGCCTGAATTCCCTGACAACGTCAACGAGAAGGCCGTGTTGGCAACTGTATTCATTACTTGGCTCATTCTTCGTTTAGTTTAGTTGAATGTACTCCTAATGTAAACGCGTGAGTACTCCGCTATTATGTCGGCTCAACACATCGTTCGGATTTTTCATTTTTCGGCACCTCGGAAAAATGAAATTTTTTGAGAGTTCCTTATGCACGACTTCGTGTCGTGTAGGGTACACGTTTCGATTCATGGCGGGTTGAATGAACTTCAAAAACAGAAGGCGAGAAGCGTTAGACTTGTTATTCCATGGTTAGACTTGGATAAGATAGCTTGAACTTCTGCTTGGTCAACAACCTTTTAACTCGTCGAAGTGAAGGTACAGTCGTTACACTACATACCTATTATGTCATGAATTGCATTAACAATAATTGTTGTCGCAGCCGACGGGAGGAGGTGTGCGTTCCTCAATTATAACATCGTATACTACGCGAACATCCTGATCCTACTCCTCGTGATACAAGTTGATATTTCGTATTCACTTGTACAAGTCCTATCCACGGCCCAAACGGCTCTCCTCCTAAGCACACCGCTACCCTCCATTGTTAAACCACGACCAGACACCAGCAACAATAATAAACCGAGCAACGTACCATCCGTACAACTAGCAACAACATCGAACCGTCTAGTAAATGGACTATACGCCCCCCGTGACCCATCCGCAATACCAATAGGATTTGCACGCATGTGTAACAAGGCCGGCGGATATGCACCACGGCCTATATGGGAGGATATGACGAATGGGTTAACTCCTTGGTTTGAGCAGACGCGGACTCATCAGCATCATCCGGGGGCTAACGCGGACCACCAGCAGCAGGACCCGAAGATGAAGAGGAGGAAGAGTACCAATAGTGTTGGCAGTATCAATCATGGTAGTAGTGGAAGCAGTATAGTAGCCGCCGGCGATGGAGCATGTTACATATATTACAATACCAATGAATGCTATTGGTGTATAGATGATACATTCGGTTACGGGATATATATAGCCAAACCAACGGATAGTTTACTATTACCACCATTAGTTGGATGGGTTAGTTTAACTGGGAAACGATTGGGTGTGTCTAGAATGATGTTTGTTGTTGTATAATGATATATAATTACCAAACCTTGACAGAACCGACAGAAAGGCATGTTAGGCAGACAGAAAGGATATGTTTTGCTTGTGTGTGTGAGTAGTCTAGAGCACGCAGTGCCAGTGTGTGTCGTTATGTGACTGTAGAAGAATACTTTTAATGCTTGCGCGGGGGGGGGAGATGAATTAAAGTATTCTTATAGAGTTGAAATATCAACTTCTATTTTAAGAAATGAGATGTGCTGGGGGGAGGAGGATGTGTGTATGTGTGTGTTGTGTGACTACGAAATTCAGATGTAGAGTTATAAACACAGGTAATCCCCGAATAGGTATTACAAATAATGCAAATCTTTTATATCCACATTGTTGTGTCATTGGTTTCGATCCTCCCGAAATGAAGTCATTAATAAAATTCAATGGACACCGTTGCGCATGTTGAGGAAAAATACGATTTTTTACTTGGTGATTCTATGACGAAATGTCAACTCGTCGAGGGACTTCGGACATGCTACTGGTGGCGAATGATGAAAAACAACGTAATGAAATTGCTCGACGAACAAAGTTGCTGTACACACCACTGGATCTTCCTTCGTATGACGACAGAGCAATGAATGATAAGTTTACGATAAAGAAGACGATGAATGCTGAGACCTCCTTGCTCCAACATAAAAGTAACACGGCAGACAACATCAGTGCATCTCATAATGGCAAAAAGAAATCTTCACAATCATCTACACCACCATCACTTCAGCCAATGAGACGAAACAAGCATCCACTCAAACTCAGAGAGAAATCTATTCCAGAGAAGAATCAAGACAACTCGAACTCAAGAAATTATAGCAAAGAGAAGACAAAGGACGCATGCTGTGTCGAAACATCATCTCCAGTCAGAAATCAACCCTTATTGCACACCATAAAATCAGCAACAAAGAATAGTAGTCTGAATGATGAACCAATGTACAAAGTCTTGGCTGTATCATCATCTTCATCATACAGCAGCAAGAGTCGAGTCCAACAACAAAATAAAACAAGCCAACCAGCGACTTTGTTGGATAGCAAACAGCAATTCGGCTATTTTAAATCACTAGAAAGTGGGAGAACAGTCGTTGTACTTGCAAGCAACGGTCATGCAGATAATTCCAATATTATACGTGGTCCTGCGTTGACTGATTCTCCTACCGCGAAGTCAGCACAGATGATTGTACAGGTAGAGCCACGAGAACAAGTGAAAGTAGTACCTAGTCGACATGCTGATAATGATGATGATGATGATCGCAACAGTAATGAAATTACAGCTCCAAGAATGATGACGAATGCATCAATGTCAATGGCGTTGACTGGTACTGCATTCCCTACTCGAGGCGGTAAACTGCATAACAATGTCAATAGTCTCGATGAAAGCGAGAAGAAAATGACCTTCGCTGGTGACAGTCGAATTGTCAATCAACAACCACAACAGAGTGACAAGAAGGTGCAACAACCTAAAACATTGTTGACCCGCTTGAGCAGCAGCAGCAGCTGTACTACCCGCACCATTCCTTATGAACAGAAGCTGGTAGACGAAGGAAGCTTTGAGTACAATCTACAGTCACTGACGAATGAGTTGAGTGATATACGACATATATTCGAGCTGATACAAAGTCAAACAATTTAATCGATTAAAACCACCTATATCCAGGGTTTGTATAAAATTGTCGAGTATACGTATAACGTCTATCGTGATAGCCCACAAGGACCAATATAATAATAACGAACGTTGATTCGTGTGTATTGCTCGTCGGAATAATGTCGTTGCCGTTCATCAAGCTTCTTACGTACCATTATAAAACATTAGCGCACAGTGGCAGTATAGTGTATGCTTTGCCC
>Ga0247832_1006688_pt1 | contig 12513 bp, 6 predicted proteins | sample LaCruzMarch2015__10_FD_192407 | JGI IMG/M metagenome (GOLD analysis project Ga0247832, IMG submission 192407) | Freshwater microbial communities from meromictic Lake La Cruz, Castile-La Mancha, Spain - LaCruzMarch2015_4m | ecosystem: Environmental > Aquatic > Freshwater > Lake | place: Spain... | reverse complement strand
CGCCATCGACCGTGTCCGCTCCAGCAAAGCCGATGATCGTGTCATTGCCATCACCGCCGTCGATGCTGTCATTGCCCGACCCGCCGGTGAGCGTGTCCGCATAGGCGCCGCCCGTAAGCGACAGTGCTTCACTCTGGGTGCCCAGGTTCAGCGTGACGCCCGCTACAGCCTCCGCCGCCGTAACCTGCTCGACGTTCACCAGCTGGCCGTCGCCAGCAGCGTTCAGATCGATCGAGGTCGCAGTCAGAACCAGCGTGTCCGTATCGGCACCGCCATCGACCCAGTCCGCTCCAGCAAAGCCGATGATCGTGTCATTGCCGGCACCGCCGTCGATGCTGTCATTCCCAGACCCGCCGGTGAGCGTGTCCGCATAGGCGCTACCCGTGATCGACAGCGCTTCACTCTGGGTGCCCAGGTTCAGCGTCACACCCGCTGCAGCACCCGCCGCCGTCACCCACTCGACGTTCACCAGCTGGCTGTCGCCAGCAGCGTTCAGATCGGCAGAGGTCGCCGCAACAACCAGCGTGTCCGTCTCCGCGCCGCCATCGACCGTGTCCGCTCCCGCAAACCCGATGATAGTGTCATTGCCAGCACCGCCGTCGATGCTGTCATTGCCCGACCCGCCGGTGAGCGTGTCCGCATAGGTGCTGCCCGTGACCGACAGCGCCTCAGTCTGGTTGCCCAGGTTCAGCGCCACACCCGCTGCCGCACCCGCCGCCGTCACCTGCTCGACGTTCACCAGCTGCCCGTCGCCTGCAGCGTTGAGATCGATCGAGGTCGCCGCAACAACCAGCGTGTCGGTGTCCGCGCCGCCATCGACCCAGTCCGCTCCCGCAAAGCCAATGATCGTGTCGTTGCCAGCACCGCCATCGATCGTGTCGTTGCCCGACCCGCCGGTGATGGTGTTGTCGAGGCTGTTGCCAGTGCCGGTGAACGTACCGCTGCCAGTATAGGTTAGCACCTCGAGGTTCGACCCCAGCGTGTAACTCGACAGGCCCGTCCGGACCTCGTCGGCTCCAACGGAGCTAAATTCTACAACATATCCACCAATTCCGTAGAGATCGTCGTAGGGATAATCAGTCCACTTACCTTGGGCAACACCTCCACTGAAGTCCAGCACGGCAAAATCTTCGCCCGGCGTCTGCCCCTCTCCGGTCAGCCAGTTTGCATAGGATACAGGCTGCCCTATGGCTGAGCCGGCGGTGTACACCCAAGAACCTTCACTGGTCGCATCCGAAATGCCTAGCCATGTCGCTATGCCTGCTACTGATGTATTTGTAGAAAGCCAACTCAGGACGGCCGAGTTCTCTTCGGCGCTATCGATGGTCAGCAGATGACCACCCAAACTGATAGCGCCCGAAAGCGCACTGAAATAATCAACACTGCCGACCACAAAAACATACGATGAAATTGGGCTGCTTGGGCCCTCCAAAACCGTATCGTCAAGGGAGTCGACGATGTAGATGTCATCGCCAGCACCACCCACAAGGCTGTCATTGCCAGCCCCGCCGTCCAGCGTGTCATTCCCAGACCCGCCGGTGATGGTATTATCGAGGCTGTTGCCAGTGCCGGTGAACGTACCGCTCCCCGTATAGGTCAGCACCTCGAGGTTCGACCCCAACGTGTAACTCGACAGGCCCGTCCGGACCTCGTCGCTACCCGAATTCAAATCCTCCGTGACGCTGTCGCCAATTGCATCGACGATGTAGATGTCATCGCCAGCACCACCCACAAGGCTGTCATTGCCGGCCCCGCCGTCCAACGTGTCATTCCCAGACCCGCCGGTGATGGTATCGCTATAGCCGCTACCCGTGACCAACAGCGCTTCACTCTGGTTGCCCAGGTGCAGCGTCACACCCGCTACAGCCTCCGCGGCCGTCACCTGCTCGACGTTCACCAGTTGGCTGTCGTCCGCAGCGTTCAGATCGCTCGAGGTCGCCGCCACAACCAGCGTGTCGGTCTGCGCGCCGCCATCGACCGTGTCGGATCCCACAAAGCCGATGATCGTATCGTTGCCAGCACCGCCATCGATGCTGTCATTGCCAGAACCGCCGGTGAGCGTGTCCGCATAGGCGCTGGCCCTGATCGACAGCGCTTCACTCTGGTTGCCCAGGTTCAGCGCCACACCCGCTACAGAGTCCGCCGCCGTAACCTGCTCTACGTTTACCAGCTGGCTGTCGCCAGCAGCGTTCAGATCGCTCGAGGTCGCCGCAACAACCAGCGTGTCGGTGTCCGCGCCGCCATCGACCCAGTCCGCTCCAGCAAAGCCGATGATGGTGTCATTGCCAGCACCGCCGTCGATGCTGTCATTCCCAGACCCGCCGGTGAGCGTGTCCGCATAGGCGCTGCCCCTGATCGATAGCGCTTCACTCTGGTTGCCCAGGTTCAGCGCCACACCAGACGCAGCTCCAGACGCCGACACCTGTTCGACGTTCACCAGCTGGCTGTCGCCAGCAGCGTTCAGGTCGCTCGAGGTTGCCGCAACAACCAGCGTGTCCGTCTCCGCGCCGCCATCGACCCAGTCCGCTCCAGCAAAGCCGAGGATCGTGTCGTTGCCAGCACCGCCATCGATGCTGTCATTGCCAGAACCGCCGGTGAGCGTGTCCGCATAGGCACTGCCCCTGATCGACAGCGCTTCACTCTGGTTGCCCAGGTTCAGCGCCACACCCGCTGCAGCGTCCGCCGCGGTAACCTGCTCTACGTTCACCAGCTGGCTGTCGCCAGCAGCGTTCAGGTCGCTAGAGGTTGCCGCAACAACCAGCGTGTCCGTCTCCACGCCGCCATCGACCCAGTCCGCTCCAGCAAAGCCGAGGATCGTGTCGTTGCCAGCACCGCCGTCGATCGTGTCGTTGCCCGACCCGCCGGTGAGCGTGTCCGCATGGGCGCTGCCCGTGATCGATAGCGCCTCACTCTGGTTAGCCAGGTTCAGCGTCACACCCGCTACAGCGTCCGCCACCGTAACCTGCTCTACGTTCACCAGCTGGCCGTCGCCAGCAGCGTTCAGATCGATCGAGGTCGCCGCAACAACCAGCGTGTCGGTGTCCGCGCCGCCATCGACCCAGTCCGATCCCGCAAAGCCGATGATGGTGTCATTGCCAGCACCGCCGTTGATGGTGTCGTTGCCGGCGCCACCCTCGATCCGGTTCGCAGCCGTGCTGCCGGTGAGCGTGTCATTGAAGGCAGAGCCGGTTACGTTCTCGATCGTTGACAGCGTGTCCGTGCCCGCACCGACCGTGTTCTGTGCCGTCGCCAGGCTGAGGTTCACTGTGACGCCAGCCGTGGCCGAGGCATAGGACGCCGTGTCGCTGCCATTGCCGCCGCTCAGCGTGTCGTTGCCGGCGCCGCCCTCCAGCGTGTCGTTGCCGTCATTGCCGGTCAGGGTGTTGTTGCCCGCATTGCCGGTCAGCACGTTCGCCAGCGCGTTACCCGTCGCATTGATCGCTGCCGTCCCGGTCAGCGTCAGGTTCTCAACCCCCGCCGCCGCCGTGCTGTTCAGCGAGTAGGTCGCCGATGACAGAACCGTGTCCGTTCCGTTGCTGCCCGCAACGCTCTCGTCGACGACGTCGCCCGTCGCGTTGACCACGTAGGTGTCGTTGCCTGCTCCACCCCGCAGCGTGTCGTTGCCAGTTCCACCATCCAGCGTGTCGTTGCCAGACCCGCCCGTCAGGATGTTGTTGCCGGCGTTGCCCGTGATCGACACATCCGTCGTCAGGACAGCCGCGTTCACGCTGATCGCTACCGTCCCCGTCGTCGTCGCAGTGGCACCAGTTCCTGTCCCAATGACGATCCGCTCGATCCCCGTCACGCCCGACAGAAGCGTCAGCGTGCTGGCCGTCGTCGTCGTCAGCCGCAGCTCGTCATTGCCATCGCCGCCCGCAATCGTCTCGCCAACCGCGTGGTCGCCCGCCGCCGAGATGATGAACAGGTCATTGCCCGACCCGCCATCCAGCGCATCCGCACCCGCCCCACCCGTGATCGTGTCGTTGCCCGCGCCACCATCGATCCGGTTCGCCCCCGTCGTCCCCGTCAGCGTGTCGTTCCCAGACCCGCCAACCAGGTTCTCAAACGTCGTGATCGTGTCCGTGCCAGCACCGCCCGTCACCTGCGCCGTCGTCAGCGCAAGGCTCAGCGTCACGTTCCCGGTCGTGCCCGCATACGACACCGTATCGGTCCCGTTGCCCCCCGCCAGCACATCGTTACCAGCACCACCGATCAGCGTGTCGTCGCCATCGCCACCCTGAAGGTTGTCATTGCCACTCTCGCCCTCCAGCAGGTCGTTGCCCGCCGCACCGTTCAGACTGTCGTTGCCGTTACCGCCCAGAACCCAATCGTCAGCCGACGTCCCCGTCCAACTGTCATTGCCGGCGGTCAGGATGATCGCGTCATCGTTGATAATCGTTCCAGCCGCACTCGCGGTCCCGAGCACAAGCCCTGGAGACGGTGAACTCAGCGTAACCGTGAAGGTCTCATCGGTTTCAGAAGCCGTGTCACCCGCGATGAGGATCGTGATCGTCTTCGACGTCTCCCCAATCCCGAAACTTAGCGTGTCACCAGAAGGGGCCGTCCCGCCCGCGAAGTCGCTCGCTGCCGCAAAGCCCGCACCGCTGCCCAGCACGATGGCATAGGCAACCGTCTGGGCCTCTGCGGCCGCGCGGTCGAGGCTCACCGTGAAGGTCATCGCGCGCGTGCCGCTGTTGCCTTCCTGGACAGACGCTGTTGTTCCACTGATCGAGGCTACGGCTGGAACGTCGATGATCCCGTCCGCAAACTGCAACCGCTCGATCCCGGTGAGCCGGTCCGTGCCGTCCCCGGCCGCGGACTGAATGCCGATCTGTTGCTGCAGGACTGCCGCAGTCACGACATAGGCGCCGCCTTCATAGCTGATCGTGTAATCGGCGCGGTTGCCGCTGAACTCCGCCCTATCGTTACCGTCCCCGCCAATCAGCGTGTCGTTGCCCGCGCCACCGGTGAGGGTATCGTCGCCGGTCCCACCGTCCAACGTGTCGTTGCCGTCCCCGCCGTCCAACGCGTCATTGCCCGAACCGCCGCGCAGACCGTCGTCACCGCCAAGGCCCGATATCGTGTCGTTACCCCCGCCACCGTCGAGCCGGTCGCCAAGTTCACTGCCCGTCGCCGTATCGTCGCCGGGTGTCAGCACCTCATAAGACAGACTTTCCGCCGACACCGTCTCGTCAGAGAACCGGAAGAACTCGACACCCGAGACCGTGTCCGTGCCATCTGCCGTGACCGTGAACACCCCAGAGGCCTTGTCATAGACCACCGTCGCCGCAGCCTGGGTGCCGGACACCACCACCGTGTCTGTACCCTCGCCGCCGAGGATGGTGTCATTGCCAGCACCGCCGTTGATGGTGTCGTTGCCGGCGCCACCCTCGATCCGGTTCGCAGCCGTGCTGCCGGTGAGCGTGTCATTGAAGGCAGAGCCGGTTACGTTCTCGATCGTTGACAGCGTGTCCGTGCCCGCACCGACCGTGTTCTGTGCCGTCGCCAGGCTGAGGTTCACTGTGACGCCAGCCGTGGCCGAGGCATAGGACGCCGTGTCGCTGCCATTGCCGCCGCTCAGCGTGTCGTTGCCGGCGCCGCCCTCCAGCGTGTCGTTGCCGTCATTGCCGGTCAGGGTGTTGTTGCCCGCATTGCCGGTCAGCACGTTCGCCAGCGCGTTACCCGTCGCATTGATCGCTGCCGTCCCGGTCAGCGTCAGGTTCTCAACCCCCGCCGCCGCCGTGCTGTTCAGCGAGTAGGTCGCCGATGACAGAACCGTGTCCGTTCCGTTGCTGCCCGCAACGCTCTCGTCGACGACGTCGCCCGTCGCGTTGACCACGTAGGTGTCGTTGCCTGCTCCACCCCGCAGCGTGTCGTTGCCAGTTCCACCATCCAGCGTGTCGTTGCCAGACCCGCCCGTCAGGATGTTGTTGCCGGCGTTGCCCGTGATCGACACATCCGTCGTCAGGACAGCCGCGTTCACGCTGATCGCTACCGTCCCCGTCGTCGTCGCAGTGGCACCAGTTCCTGTCCCAATGACGATCCGCTCGATCCCCGTCACGCCCGACAGAAGCGTCAGCGTGCTGGCCGTCGTCGTCGTCAGCCGCAGCTCGTCATTGCCATCGCCGCCCGCAATCGTCTCGCCAACCGCGTGGTCGCCCGCCGCCGAGATGATGAACAGGTCATTGCCCGACCCGCCATCCAGCGCATCCGCACCCGCCCCACCCGTGATCGTGTCGTTGCCCGCGCCACCATCGATCCGGTTCGCCCCCGTCGTCCCCGTCAGCGTGTCGTTCCCAGACCCGCCAACCAGGTTCTCAAACGTCGTGATCGTGTCCGTGCCAGCACCGCCCGTCACCTGCGCCGTCGTCAGCGCAAGGCTCAGCGTCACGTTCCCGGTCGTGCCCGCATACGACACCGTATCGGTCCCGTTGCCCCCCGCCAGCACATCGTTACCAGCACCACCGATCAGCGTGTCGTCGCCATCGCCACCCTGAAGGTTGTCATTGCCACTCTCACCCTCCAGCAGGTCGTTCCCAGCCGCACCGTTCAGACTGTCGTTGCCGTTACCGCCCGAAATTATATCGGATCCCGGCGTACCAGTAATTGAATCATTTGCATCTGTACCGATAAACACTTCATTCGAGACTATTGCGAACCCGTCACGATTGAAAAACTGCACTCGGACATCTTTATCTATGCCGTTATTCTCAGTCCACGTGGAAACACCAAATGCATAAATATCTTCTACAAAAGCACTCAATGCAAACGCAGATCGCATGACCTGAGATGGGTCTCCTTGATCAATTGCAATATCCATCTCCGAGACACGGATTTCTGGCTTTGAAATCTGAATCTCTTCTGACAATGCATCGCCATTGACATCAAATTCCTGCATGTAAGAAGAATGCTCAAACTGCCAGTCTGGCCTAAAATCATCAGTGCGCGACCACGTTATAACGTGGCCGCCATCAACTCTCGAAGTAACTGAAGCGTTCCAGGCTGCTCCCGATGCGTCAATGCAGACCTTATCGGCAACAGGGGCTCCGGCTGCATCAAATATCTGCCGAAAAATAGATCCTGACTCGGTCCATACAAAAATAAATCCGCCATTATTTGTTTTTGCAATAGAACTAACGACGGCTCCATCTGATAGAGTAAAGTATCCGTTGCTACTTACATCATACTCATTGCCAATTTTAGAACCATCTGCTGAGTATAACTGAAACGAAACCCTGCCGCCGAGGTTCGCTCCTGTCGTTACCCACGACACGACGAAACCGCCATCGGATAGAGCAACAACTTCAAATTCTGTCTGGTTCAAAGTTTCTATAGAATTTACCAAAGTCTCCGGACCAATAGGGGACCCAGAAGCATCAAAAACCTGCTTCAGAATTCCTAGCCCTTGCGAGTCCCAAGTTGACCAAGTGACAACATAGCCTCCGTCCGCAAATGCTGCCATGCTAAACGCCGGCGCCGTTCCAAATCCGCCGCTACTTGTATTTACTTGTGTCTCAATACCTAATGCAGACCCCTCCGCATTATATCGCTGGAAAAGAATTCCGTTTTCTGGTCCAATACCGACATAACCACTCCAAGCAATCAAGAAACCGCCGTCGGCTAGCGGTATTATAGATGAACCACCTCCACCATAAACACTCGTGTTAACGATGGTTGATCTGATTGTTTCAGTCCCATCTCTATCAAACAATACATAGTATATTCCAAATGCATTGTCATAATACGGGCTGTCTACACTCGATGCATATATCAGTACGTAGCTCCCACTGGAAAGCTGCGTGATTTTCGACTGCGCCTGATCGCCAGGTAGCGCTAGATCAACCAACTTATCACGCCTTTCTTAGCTTAGTGTCTGATCCGAAATTAAGGTGAGTGGTATCAGTGGGTTAGCTGTCACATCCCGGAAGGTGATATGGCTGTTTTCTGAACAACTCCGGCTTCATTTTGTGCCAGTCCTTCATCGTCTGCAAGGGTGTCTTGCTGCCGAGGGCTGACTGGGGAAGCTGCTGGTTGTAGAGCAAGACATAGCGGTGGAGCGTGGTTTCCAACTCTTCGCCCGAATGAAAATGGTGCGACTGCAGCACCTCCTCGATCCTACCGTTGAAGCGCTCAACCATGCCGTTCGTTTGCGGGTGCTGCGGCGGGGCGAGGCGGTGTTCGATTCCAAGGTCTGCACAGAGCCGATCGAACTCGTGCTTGCCGGTGGCAACGCGTTTGCGCAGGCCGAACAGGCGGTCGGTGAATTCCTTGCCGTTGTCCGTAAGTATGGTGCTGATGTGCATCGGGCAGGCGCGTTCCAGGTCGCGCAGGAACCGTCGCGCATTGGCGGCGGTCTTAGATTTGTAGATGCGGATGAAGACCCAGCGGGTCGCGCGGTCGATGGCCACGAACAGGTAGCGGCGCGAGGATTCGTCAGCCATTTGAGGCAGATACTTCACATCGACATGAAGGTAGCCGGGCTCATAGGCCTTGAATGCCTTGTGCTTGGGTCTGGGGTCTTTCGCCTGCAGATCGCGCAGATTGCCAACCCCATGCCGCCGCAGACACCGGTCCAGCCCCGAGCGCGAGACCTCCGGGTTCAGGAACTCGCGCACCAAGGCGAGCAGGTCGTCGATCGACACCAGCAACGTTTTGCGCAGGACGACCGCCACCGCCTCTTGCGCCGGGGTCAGGGTCGTTTGCAGCCGGTGCGGTGTGTGGCTGCGGTCATGCACGCCGTCGCGATGCTTCCATTTGTAGACGGTCTGCTCGGTCGTCCCGAACCGCTCCGCCAAGGCTGATGCAGGCTCCGTGCTGGCCTGGATCGCCGACCGCACCCTCGGCGTCGTCGTCGCCTGCTTGTGAAGATGGATCAGCATGTCCGCACCTCGCTTCGAATGTCCCTCAGGATCGACTTTGCCATGAAAAATGCTGAGCGCCGAGGGTCTATGTGATCATCCGGGATGGAACAGTTAGCTTAACGGCTGCCCGGATCGTTGATTCAGCGGTTTTGCAGCTAACCGAAGGCTATCAACGATGTGGACCGACACCACTCGGGCGCTAAATGCGCGAGGCGGGCTGGCTTTGCCAAAGCGATTTGACCGATGCCGAATGGGCCGTGCTGGAACCGTTCTTTTCGCCACCGTCGCATGTGGGCCGTCCGCACAAATGGCCGATGCGGCGGATTGTCGAGGCGATCTTCTACCTGCTGCGCGGCGGGTTGCCACTTTTTGTTGGAAAAGATAAGTCATACAATCCTTATACGGTTTTTTACTTAACGGGTGTCAAGGCACGATATCGATCAACTCATCCAATCTGGGCGGAGTTCAGCCTAGCTAGGCAAGGGCGCGGCCAACAACCCCGAAGTGCTCGAGCTCTATGCCGAAGCCGGGTTCTCCGGGATCAAGGCAGACAGCGTCGCGTGGTGCGCCGCCTTCAAGGGCGCCATGCTGGGCCGGGCTGGCTACCGGGGCAGCGGCTCGCTGCTCGCCCGCTCCTACCTCGACTATGGTGAGGAGATCGACCCGGATCATGCCAAGCGCGGCGACACCGCCGTCTTCAAGCGGGGCTCTGCCGGGTGGCAGGGCCACGTCGCGGACATCCTGAAGATCGACGCGAACACCGTGTGGGTCATCGGCGGCAATCAGTCCCTCAAGGGGACCGATGGCGCCGTCACCATTGCCGCCCTTCCCCGCACCTCACTGTTGGGCGTTAGGCGGCCCACGGCGGCCGACAAGCTGCCCACCGGTACGGGGGTGACTCCGGCCAAACCCCGGAAGGCCGCCACGGCCCCCGCCGCGTCCGCGGCAAAGGCATCGTTGGTGGTGGGGGTCCAGCGGGCCCTCATCGACAAGGGCTACCACGAGGTGGGCGAGCCGGATGGCAAGGCGGGGACCAAGACCCGGGGCGCCATCCTCGCCTTCGAGGCGGACAACGAGCTCGACCTCGTCGGCAAGTCCTCGCCGGAGCTCCTCGCCGCGATCCTCGCGTCCGATCCCCGGCCCGTGGCCGACACTCGGGCCGAGGGCATCCCCGCCGACAACCGGGTGGTGAAGGACGCCAGCGTCCTCAAGACCATCGGCGGCGTCCTGAGCGGCGGCTCCGTCCTCGGGGGCGTCGGGCCGATCATCGAAAAGATCGAGGGCGGCGCCGGCATGATCACCCGGCTCCGGACGGTCATCGAGCCCCTGGTTGACCTGTGGCCGCTCCTCGCGGTCGCGGGCGGGATAGCCGTGTTCTGGTACGCCACCCGCGCGCGGGCCCAGGTCGTCGAGGACTACCAGTCCGGCAAGCTGGCCCGCTGACCATGGGCCCGCTGGTCAAGGCGTTGGGCTTCGCGGGCTCGCCCATCGGGCGGGCCCTCGGGGTCGGGCTGATCGCCGTCGTGGCGCTCGGCTACGCCTACATGAAGGGTGAGGAGAGCGGCCGGGCGGACAGCCAGGAGGCCGCCCTCCGGGCGCAAATCGAAACCCTTCGCTCCGACCTCCGCATCACCATGCGGGCGGCGGAACAGGCGGCGGCCCAGGAGGCCGCGGCCGAGGCCCGAGAAGCCAACCTCAATGAAAGGCTCAAGACTTATGAAAGCGCCCTTGCCGTCCCGCCTGCTGACAGCGGGTTTACTGCTGATGACGTGCGCGGCCTGCGCGAGCTCACGCGTTGAGCCCACGCCGGTCGTCGCCCGCAGCCTCCCGCCTGTCCCCTCCTACGTGGCGCCGGTCAAGGCGCCGGAGCCAACGGTGGGGGGCGACCCGAAGGTGTTCGCCGGGCAGGCTCTGGTGGCGCTCGACAAGGCCAACGGCCGATTGGTGTCCGCCCGTGCATGGTATGAGGGCGTTGCCCAAGACTACGCCGCGACCATCGGGGGGGCTCCGCGTTGACCGACCCGACACCCTACATTTTCGGCGTCAAGGTCTCGACGCTTGTCGCCTCCGCGGTGATGGGCATCATCGCGGTGCTCCTCGACATCAAGCGGCACTCGGTGCTGACGGGCGTCCTAGCTGTCGCGGCCGGGATGGGCGTCGCCGTCATCGCAACCGATCCCATCGTGTCCGGGCTGCACCTCGAAGGCACGTGGAGCCACGCCGTCGCGGGCGTGCTGCGGATTTCCGGCCGGAACCTGATCATTTGGGTGAGCCTGGTCAGCAGAGACCCGCTCGCACTATGGGATCGCATCAAACGCAACCCGCCCAAGAAGTAGCAACCAAGCTGATCAAGCAAGCTGATACTGACGAGGACAAGCAGAATGACGCAGCGTGCAATCTCAATGAGATTCGCCTTTTCCCTGCTAGAGTGCCTAGCCGTTATCGATGCGGGGATGTCCAAGCATCAGTAGGTCCAGGCCATCGGGCGCCTGGCCCGGAAGGAGAGCAGGATGAAATTTCGTTTCGTCATCTTTACCGCCCTTGCGCTGACGCTGGCCGGCACCGCACCCGGCCTTGCGGTTGACAGCGGAGGCAGTTCGCCGACCGTGTCGGTCAGTTCCTCGATGCAAGACGCGCGGGCCCAGATCAAGAAGCAGCGCTGGGCCGACGCCATTGCGACGCTCCGGGTGGTGCTTGAGGCTGAGCCCAACAATGCCGATGCCAATAACCTGATGGGCTACAGCCTCCGAAAATCCGGCAACCTGCAGCGGGCAGAGGGCTTTTATCTCAAGGCGCTGAAGCTGTCGCCAAAGCACAAAGGCGCCAATGAGTATCTGGGCGAGCTCTATGTCGAAACCGGCAATCTGGCTAAGGCCAAGGCCCGGCTCGAAGTGCTCGAGAGCATTTGCGGCACGGGCTGCGAAGAGTATCAGGACCTCAAGGCCGCCATCGACAAGGCCAGCTGACGTCGCTGCGCCGTGCGGCCCCGGGTAATGTCGGGGCCTCGCAGGTCACGCCCATGCTCTTGGGGCCCCGCGCGCGTCAGCCTTACGTGAGCAAGCAGCCATGAATCCTGTCATGACTTCCACGGCCTGGTCACCGGCTACCTAGCCAAATAGGCAACAAAGCAGCCAAAAAGGGCACTGGGCGGTCGTCGTCTAATCGCCACTCATTGATCAAGTCCTTTTTTGGAAACTGTCCGATGACATATTGCCGTTCTTCGGACAGAGAGCGAACGGGAAAAGCCGTGTTGCGATCGCGCTGCTTGTTCTTCTTGACGCCATTGGATGGTCGTTTGCCGGGCACAGGGTTGTCTTCGCGGTCGACACCAGTTCGCCGCATGATGGGTTTTCGCAAGGGCGGGGTCTTCCAATGTAATTAACGCAGTTTGCGTGGAGATTTCGCGCACCTGCAACTCACATAACGGAATGACCCTACCTACGTCCCGGCAGGGACGTTTCGGCGCGCCCGAAGGGGACGCAATCTCTTGGCAACCAGCTCAATTTCAGGTCATGGCCGGTCTCCCATGCCGTGCGATGTGGCTCAGGCGCTGGCGCCTGCGGTCCGATCAAAGAGCTCGCCGGTTTTCAGCATCGTGTGCATGACGACTGCGAGTTTGCGCGCCACTGCGACTGCTGCCCGCTTGAAGCCG
>Ga0247832_1006683_pt1 | contig 12523 bp, 5 predicted proteins | sample LaCruzMarch2015__10_FD_192407 | JGI IMG/M metagenome (GOLD analysis project Ga0247832, IMG submission 192407) | Freshwater microbial communities from meromictic Lake La Cruz, Castile-La Mancha, Spain - LaCruzMarch2015_4m | ecosystem: Environmental > Aquatic > Freshwater > Lake | place: Spain... | reverse complement strand
TCAATCTGTGCCACACCAAGATTGTATTTTCCAATAATTTCAGATTGATTTGCTAGATTTTTTGATATTCGACTTTCAACAAAATCAGTTTCTATTTTCACAGGAGAAAGTAACTTTTGAGAATAAGTAAATTTCAAATAATGCGATAATAGATCTGTTGCATCATTCATGGAAGGTCCTGTATCTGAATTTGTTAAAACAACTACTCCAACATTTAATTCAGGAATGAAACCAAAATCTGCATGAAAAGCGTAGGTGTCGCCACCATGACTAATAACTGTAACTGGAATAGTATCTTTTTTTGTTGCAACGTAGTAATCATCTAGCATGAAAGCTAATCCATACTTTACATTCGAATTTAGTACTGTATTAGCTAGTCTATCTTTATACATTTCTTGAAGTAAAGCTGAATCTACAATCGATATTTTATTGAATGCTCCATTATCGAGAAACATTTTTAGATAGTTCGACATATCTAAAACAGAACTATGAATTAATCCTGCTGCTGCATCACGAATGGAAGGTTCTTTGAATTCTTTGCCTTTAATATATGCTTTCGAAAGATTTTTTGAATTTTCAGTTGTTGAATATACAAACGATGATTGCATTCCGAGTGGTTTGAAGATTGATTCACTCAAATAATCTTCATATTTTTGATTACTTTTTCGTGCAATTAATTCTCCCAAAACACCGTAAGCAATGTTTGAATAAGCAAAATTCAACTTTCGTGGCTGAGCTGTTTCAGTTTTATTTAATTGATTGATGACCCATTTTTCATTTGGTGGAGAATCACAAAAGAATCCGTTCCAAAAATCACTAGGAAACCCACTTGTGTGCGAAAGCATTTCTTCGATTATGAAATTATTCGAATCCTTATACCTGCTTTTTAATTTTAATTCAGGTAGATGATTGGTAATTGGCTCAGAAACAGTGAGTTTACCAGCTTGTTGAAGTTGTAAAATACCTAGCGCAGTAAGAGATTTTGAAATGGATCCAATCCGATAAATGGTGTTTTCATCCGCTTTTTGGTTCTTCGAAATATCTGAAAAACCATAACCTGTTGCATAAACGATTTGTCCTTTGTCAACAATAGCAATGCTTGCACCCATCACTTTATTTTTCTTAATCAAACCTTTGTAAACACTATCGATTTTTTGTCGAACGTTGTCTGTGATTGGATAAAGATCTTGGCTAAAAGTGAATTGACAAAAACCAATAAATAGGAGGGAAGTGGTAATTTTCAGCATAAATATAGATTTAAAAAAAAGGCTCATAATCAGAATCATGAGCCTTAAAAATAAGAATAATTTTAGTTGTCTTAATCAATCTTCACCTCAAACGGCATTCTCATTTGAATTCCGCTCATTGCTTCGATTTTTTTCAATTGTTTGTAATATTCTACTAATTCTGAAGGCATTGAATTTGCTTTAATCTTTGTGTCAGCTTCTTCGTCATCGCTTGTTTCACTTTCAATCATTTCAAAGATTTCAGACAATTTATCTTCCTTCTTCAACGGATAATACAAGACTTTAGCATCTTTAATTTTTGCCAAGTTCGCTGCGTAAGAAATCGCATCTGTCAAACCGCCTAATTGATCCACTAAACCAATGCGAAGTGCATCTCTACCAGTCCAAACACGACCGCGCGCTATGAAATTCACCTCTTCTTTTGTCATTTTTCTACCTTTAGAAACACGTGTTAAAAACATATCATAAATCTGATCTACTTCCATTTGTGTTGCTTCTAATTCTTCTTTAGTCAATTTACGATTGGTCGAAAGTACTGAATGTTTGTTGGTGCTAATTCTGTCGAAGCTAATTCCGAGCTTGTTTTCAAACATTTTTCCAGTGTAAGGAATCATTCCAAAAACACCGATTGAACCCGTAATTGTTGTTGGTTCTGCAAAAATCTTATGCGCTGGAGCTGCAATGTAATAACCTCCAGAAGCAGCAACGTCACCCATGGAAACGATAACTTTTTTCACTTTATTGGTTAATTCAACTTCTCTCCAAATTTCCTCACTTGCCAAAGCACTTCCTCCAGGACTATTAATTCTGAAAACAACGGTTTTGATGTGTTTCGCATTTCTAACTTTTTTGAACAACTTACAAATTCCCTCCGAAGTAAGTCCTTCACCTGAGGTAGAAACATCACCTTCAGCTAAGATTACAGCAATTGAAGGTTTTTCTGCTTTTAACAAAACTTGATCTTGGTAGAATAATTTTTTAGCATATTTCTCAAAATTTTGAAGTTTCAAATCTTCTTCATTTTCAACCCCAACTTTTTTCATTAAATAAGTAATCATTTCGTCGCGGTATTTCAAACCATCTAATAATTTGAATTGAACTCCATCATCAGCGCGTTTGATTTTTAATGAATCAGCAAGGTTGTTCAATAATTCAGAATTGATTTTACGGTCCGCAGCGATATCATTTCGCATATCTTCCCACATTGAAGTAATGTATCTTTCCATTTGAACGCGACTTGAATCGCTAATATTTGTTCTGAAAAATGGTTCTACAGCACTTTTGAAATCATTGTTTGAACCACGAATGATTTCAACTTCGATATCTAATTTATCCAATAAACCTTTGAAGAACATTAATTCTCCACCTAAACCTGTAATTTGAAAAGTCGAAGTTGGGAAGGCGTACGATTCTTTCGCTGCCGAACTGATGTAATATTCTTTTTGAGAAATGTACTCACCAGAATTATAGGCAACTACGAATTTTCCACTCTTCTCGAAGTCGTTAATTGCATTTCTGATTTCACGAGCTGTTGCCATTCCGCAAGAAACGTCACCAATATCAATGAAAATCCCTTTGATTTTATCGTCTTTTTTTGCTTCGCTGATTCCGTAAAGAATGTCTGGAAGTCCCATTGATTCGTTCACATTAAATGAACTTGGGTCAAATTCAGATTTTCCTTTGTTTAAAATTTCTCCATCTAATTGCATGTGAAGAATTGTTTTGTCCTCAATTGATAATGGCTTTGGACCAAAATCACTGAATGAACCGATAACTCCTCCAAGAATTAAGAAGAAGAATATCATTCCTACAATTCCTGCGATGAATACAGCTAAGAAGCTTGGCCAAAATATTTTCCCGAAGGAAATTTTTGTTTCTGTTGGTTTGTTTTCTGTCATAATCTTGATTTTAATTAATTAAGTTATTTATACTTAAGCCTTTATTAACAATGTTTAATTTTAAAGTGAATTTAATTTTTTGTCCGTAATCAGTGAATAAATCTCCAAAGTAACTCGATTGGTAAAGTGGGAAGAAAACGCCTAACGTATTTCCAAGTTTAACACCAAGTCCAAGGTTTACAACTGTTTGAGTGACTCCTGATACATCTTCAAATGCTCCGAAATCAGCAAATGCTCCGAAGATTCCTGGTTTAACTGGTAATTGAATGTAAACGTTTGAGCTAGCCATCCAAGAATCAGAACTACCAATTGTTGCATCGGCATTGTTTGCGTGGAAATTTCCAAAGTTATCTTGTCTATTCTGACTCCATAAACCAGCTGTTTCAAAACGCCCAAAATTGTATTCTTCAAAAAATAAATCTTGATATCCTCTAGCTCCAAAAATAGAAAGTTGATAATTCGTGGCAGCAAAAATTCCTTGAGATTTTAGTAATAAATTACTTCCAACAAATGCTCTTAATTCTACCCAACGAACCATTTTATTTTTCAGGTATTTGTATTTGTAACTTGCTGAAGCAGAAATGCGTCCAAGTTGATCGAATTTTTGACTTCCTTGCATGTAATCTCCTCTTAAAGACATATTAAACTGATGGTCAGGTAAGTCAACATTGTAATTGTAGCGTATGAATGCTCCATTTTGTTGGATATCAACTGCATTGCCAGCTCCTCTATGAATTACAGTAATAGCTTGAACTAATAAATCGTGCGAAGTTGCTTTTGCTTTTCCTCTGTTTCCTAATTTTGCAAACCAATAGGGTGCGAAAGTTTCATATTGTTGGAAAATATCAGCTCCAAATACTTTTGCAGAAGCTCCAAATTTTGAGATTTTCAAGCCTTTTTTAGGGAGAAATGTGTAACTCAATTCAGCAATTCCAGCAACATTTTTTCTACCAAAAGCAAACTGTGGTGCTACTAAAAATTGAAAAGGCTTAAACGGAATCCCCATATTATGAACCGCTGCCCCTAACATAAATCCATCGTATTTATTTCCTCCGATTGTTGGTGTCCAAAATAAATTGGTTTTTGACGCTTCGTTATCCCCAATTAAAAATTCTAATTTTAGAGGTTCAATTCTATTGATTAGTGATTTTTTTGTCCAAGAATTATTAGTTCTAACTATTTCAGGAATATGTCTTGAATCATCAATCGTAATTCGCGTGTAACTTGTTGATTTTAAAACAACTTCGCCTTTTTTAGTTGGCTCTAACCATACAGTTTCAACAAGCGTTGTATCCTTGAAAGCATTCACTTCTATCGGGCCGTTTACTTGTCCAACGTTTTTAACTTTAACTGTAGTTGTATTATTAGATTTATTGGTTTTTACACTTTTCAATTTATAGTCAACGTGATTGGTAGTATTAATCAAATCGTCGAACAACCAAGATAAATCTTTACCAGACGATGCTTCCATTGACTTGCGCATATCTTGAGGCTGTGGATGTTTGAATTTCCACTCTTCGTAATAGGTACGCATTACTTGATTGAATTTTTCTTCTCCCAAATAGTCCATTAAATAAAAGAAAACCAATCCAGTTTTTTGATACATAATCATTCCATAGTTAATAGGAGTGAAGTCTGCAGAATGTGTTTCAATTGGTTGGTCAATTCCCAACATCGCAATTGCACGGTAAGAAACATCGCCCATATCGTGGTGATCTAAATCGTCAAAGTGGAACTTTCCATTGGCAACCATATCTGAAAGTCGCGTGTTGTTAGGATATTTGGTTTGAATGTAGCGCATTTCGTTCAAGGTATTCATTCCTTCATCCATCCAGCCATGTACGCGCTCGTTTGTTCCTAAAATTCCGTAAAACCAGTTGTGACCAACTTCGTGAACAATAACAACTTCCAATTCTTCTTTTGAACTTGCATTTCCAATTACAGTAACGTTAGGATATTCCATTCCGCCACCTGCACTAATTGTTCCATCGACAGCAGTAACTTGGTTGTAAGGATAATCGCCATTCCAAAGGGAATAATAATAAGTTCCATCATTAAGGTATTCAATTGCGTGTTGCCAGTTAATCGTATTATGAGGAACAAACATTGCCCAAGAAGTAACTTTTCTTTTTGACTTTGGCAATTCCACTTCGCCTTTCAAAACTGCAAATCGTTTGTCGGCAAACCAAGCAAAATCGTGAACTTTTGATTGGGTGTATCGAATCGTTTTCCATTCACTTGACGATTCTGGAAATGCTGTTTTTCCACCACGTCCTTGTTTGGTCATTAAGAAATCAGCAATTTTTCCTTCGGTAGATTTAGCCAAATTGTTTAAAAACTCAACTTCAGATTGCGTTTGTAAGTCACCCGTAGCACCAACTACGTAGTTTTTAGGTAAGGTAATTGAAACGTCAAATGAACCAAACTCAGAATAAAATTCTCCTTGATTCAAATAAGGAATAGCGTTCCAACCATTTTTGTCGTAAACTGCTGGTTTTGGGTACCATTGTGTAATTTGGTAAGATTCATCAATGTGGCCTAAACGAGAAATTTCACCTGAAGGAATTTTAACTTTAAACGGTGTTGAAATACGAACACGTTCTCCACTTTTTAGAGGTGTGTTTAAGGTGATTACACAAATATCAATGTGCGTTGGGTCATATTCCCAGTTTAATTTTTGACCGTTTGATTTAAAATCTAAAGAGTCGATTCCTCCTTTATCTTCTTCTTTTCCGAAGCGCAATTGTTTTTCTCCGTCTTTGTATTTCTGTTTAGCAAGAGCCGTATTTCCATTGCGATAAGCATTTGGCCAAAGGTGAACGTAGATTTTATCTAAGGTATTTGGTGAATTGTTGACATATTCAAACTCTTCAAAAGCAGATAAAGTATGGTTTTTATCGTTCAATTTTACTTGAATCGTGTAATTCACTTCTTGTTGCCAATAGGTTTGTCCGAACAATTGGGTTGAACAAAACAAGGCAAAAAATAGATAGATTGTATTTTTATTCATAGTAACTATTTTAACAAATGTAATTTGTAAAAGTGTCTGATTGACAATTATGTGATAGAAACAAATCTTATCGACATTAACGACACTAATAAAGGATAAATGGAAAACAAAAAAGCTGTTGATTCTGATTGAACCAACAGCTTTTGAATTAAGGTATTTAATTATCTAATCACCATTCGCTCGATCGCGATTGAATTTTCAGATTGAATTTTTACGAAATAAATTCCTGGAGTTAAAGAAGATAAGTTTGCTTCAAAAGTAGCACCTGTAAATAATGAACTTTGAATTGCTTTTCCGTTGATATCTTGAATAGTTACGGTAGCATTTGAAACTGCATTGTTCATTTCAATTACAAATGTTCCATTGTTTGGATTAGGTACAATTTTGAAAGTAGTTAAAGTTAAATCTTCAACACTTAAATATCCATCAACACCATCACAGTTTTCATCAATTGAGTTGTCAATTATTTCAGTCGCTCCGGGGTAGATTTGATTATTGTTGTCGTTACAATCGCCACCCACGGTTACGAAACCTGAACCAGGATTTTCACAGTAGATTTGACCATTTCCTGTACCAAAACCATCATCATCAGTATCAGTGAAATAAGCAATAAAAGTTAATCCGTCATCAATTCCACCAGCGCAATTGTTATCAATTCCATCACAAATTTCTGGTGAATCTGGATTGATTTGATCGTCCGTATCATTACAATCTCCAGCAATTGTCACAAATCCAGCACCTGGATTAGTACATAAACTTTGACCTGTTCCAGTTCCAAAACCGTCTAGGTCACCGTCTGTGTAATAAGTAACGAATGTTAAACCATTATCGATTCCACCAACGCAGTCGTTGTCAACTCCATCACAAATTTCAGTCGCACCAGGGAATATCGCATTGTTTGAATCGTCGCAATCTGAACTATTTGTCACATAACCAGCACCCGGGTTTGAACAGAATGAAGCTCCAGTAGCAAAATCACCATAAGTGTCGTTGTCAGCATCAACATAATACATTATTGAACCAGTAATTTGGTTGTCGTTGTCATTACAATCAGTGCTATCTAAAACATATCCATTTGGTTGTGTACAAGAAACGATGGAATTTGAAGCATCGCCAAATGTATCTAAATCAGTATCTAAAAACCAAATTGAATTTGGATTGATTAACGAATCTGCATCATTACAGTCAGTACTATTTAATACAAAGCCAACAGGAATCGAGCAAGATAATGAATCAACCGTTAAATCACCAAAACCATCATTATCTGCATCAGCGTAGTAAGTTTGAGTTGGTAAAGCAAAAGCATTTCCATAAAGAGAAACGTTATCAAATCTAAAAGTAGCTCCAGTTGTTCCAATTCCTGTTAAATAGAATCTGAAAGTTACGTTTGAAACAGCGTCAAATGCAGCTCCAAGAGTAACTGTATCATCTAAATTTTGATTGTTGTTATTTCCTGAAATTCCAGTTCCTAAATCTGTTGCGTAATTATCTAAACTTGAACGAACATACCAAGTTGGCGTTCCACCTGTTGCACTACATCTGTGGTTGAATGCAATTCTATCCAAATCTAAACTTTGACATTCATTTGCAGTGATTGAAAACTCAGCATATTCCGTTAAATCAATTGTTGTTGTTGTGTTCCAGTTACTATTATTGAATACATTTCCAGCCGCTTGACAGTTTATACCAATTGAAGAAAATGGGCTAAATGTTGCAGTTGAAGGTTGAGTTGTAACTGCTGTTGCCGTCACAGGACAAGCTGAAGGTTGAGTGAATTCATAAATTCCTAATACAACTGGATTTAAATTAGCGTCAGATCCAGAACAATCTTCATCAATTGTGTTTCCTGGAATATCTGTCGCATTTGGATTAATTTGGTTGTTCGCATCGTTACAATCTAAACTGTTAATTGAATAACCTGCGGGTACTGAACAATCTGATGTTGTGAAATTTAAATCTCCAAAACCATCGTTGTCAGCATCTAAATAATACGTGAAAGTTGGAAGGTTTTCGTCGATGTTTAAATCACAGTCATTATCAACTCCATCACAAATTTCAGTTGCGTTTGGATTGATTTGGTTGTTATTGTCATTACAATCACCAGAAACTAAAGAGTAGCCAGCACCTGGATTTGTAACTGATTGGATAGAAACATCGCCTCCAAATCCATCATTGTCTAAATCTTCATAATAAGTTGTGAGAACAAAACCTTCATCAATTACTAAGTCACAATTGTTATCAACTCCGTCAAAAACTTCTGTAGCATTTGGATTAATTTGATTGTTTGAATCGTCACAATCTGTACTATTTATAACATAACCAACTGGTTGACCACAGTTTTGAATTGTCATGCTTAAATTACCAAATCCATCATTATCTGAATCTAAATACCAAGTTGTAACTGCATTCAAATTTGGATTAGTGTCATCACAGTCGGTTGAATTTTGTACATAATTTCCAGTAGTTGGTGGCGTACAACCCGTAAATTGGTTTGCTAAATCTCCATAAGTATCGTTGTCTGCATCTAAATACCAAATTGTATTTGGGTTGATTGCAGGGTTCGCATCGTCGCAATCAGTTGAGTTAGAAACATAACCTGCTGGAGCCGCACAAGCTTGAATTGTTGTGTTTAAATCTCCGAATGTATCATTGTCTGTATCTGCATAGTAAGTTGATTGAGCTTGGCAATTTAAAGTACCGCTAAATTCTAAACCATAAGAACCTGCAGATGGTGAATTATAACCCCAACCACCTGTAGCTGTTTGCCCGCTAGCATAAAAACGAATTGTAACGGTAATATTATCTGTTACGTTTTGTAGAGCAGCGATTCCAGACAAATCAATAGCTGGCATCGCACCTATTGCTGTCATTGAAAATGATGACCCAATCAAAGTGAAATTTGTACCATCTAAACTGTAAGCGTATTGCATCGAAACACCTGCGTTGGCGTAAAAAGTTGCTGTTCCAGCAAAACGAGCATTTATACTTGTTAAAGAAAGTGTGTAACCTGGAGCAGCTGAAAACTGATTTTCAAAATAATCTGTATTAGTTAAAGCAATACCATTGTTTTGAAAACCCACAGTCCTAAATGAATTTGCACCTGCCGAACCAGTAGCGCCTGCACCCCTAGTAATCGTGTTTGAGGCATCTAAATTTACATTGTAAACTTCAGCTGTACTCGTTGCAACATTATTTTCACCTGTAAAATCCCAAGCTGCAATTTGAGAAAATAAGAAAGTTGGTGCTGATAAAAACAGACAAATTCCAAGTAATTTTTTCTTCATAAAAAAAAGTTTGTTTCAAAGGTACGAACTGAATCTTAAACCAAAGTTTCCAAAATCAAAAAAGGCGACCAATGGCCGCCTTTGTGTATAACTTTAATCGTTGTTAATTAAGCTTGTGGAGCTTCTTCCTTGCGCTCCGGTTTTGGTAATAAGACTTTGCGAGAAAGTTTCCATTTTTTAGTTTTTGGATCTTTACCAACAACTTTGAAGTCTAAAACATCTCCTTCTTTACAAACGTCTTCCATTTTTGCAACTTTTTCCCAGCTGAATTCAGAAATGTGAATTAAACCGTCAGTTCCAGGAAGAATTTCAACGAAACAACCGAATTCTTTAACCGATTTCACTTTTCCTGTGTAAGTTGCACCTTCGTCAACTGTTGGAGGGAATGCGATTTGACGGATTCTACGAATTGCTTCGTTCATGTCGTCACCGTTGTTAGAAAGGATTTGAACACGACCTTCACCAGTTGCCAATTCTTCAATTGTAATGGTTGTGTGCGTTTCTTTTTGCATTCCTTGAATGATTTTTCCTCCAGGTCCGATGATTGCACCAATCATTTCGTTAGGAACGTTAAATGCTTCAATTCTTGGTGTTTGCGGTTTCAAAGTAGTTCTAGGTTCAGCTAACGTTTCAGTGATTTTACCTAAAATGTGTAAACGTCCTGCTCTTGCTTGCTCTAAAGCTTGTGTTAAAACTTCATAAGGTAAACCATCCACTTTAATGTCCATTTGACAAGCAGTGATTCCTTTTGCAGTTCCTGTAACTTTAAAGTCCATATCTCCTAAATGATCTTCATCACCTAAAATATCAGAAAGAATTGCAAATTTACCTTCGTCAGCAACTAATCCCATTGCGATACCAGAAACTGGTGCTTTGATTTGAACGCCACCGTCCATTAATGCTAATGTTCCTGCACAAACAGTTGCCATTGAAGACGAACCATTAGATTCTAAAATATCAGAAACGATACGGATTGTGTAGGGATTGTCATCTGGAAGTACATTTTTCAATGCTCTTAAAGCCAAGTTTCCGTGTCCAATTTCTCTTCTTGAAGTTCCACGTAATGGTTTTGCTTCTCCAGTTGAGAAAGGAGGGAAGTTATAGTGTAATAAGAATTTCTCAGTACCTTCATAAGTAGCGCCATCGATTAATTGCTCATCCATTTTACCACCTAAAGTAAGTGTTGTCAATGATTGCGTTTCACCTCTTGTAAACACAGCAGAACCGTGAACCATTGGTAAATAATCAACTTCTGCCCAGATTGGACGAATTTCATCAAAGTTACGTCCGTCAAGGCGTTTACGCTCGTTTAACATTACCCAACGAACTGCTTTTTTCTTCACTTGAGAGAAATAGGGAGAAATGAATTTTCCAACTTCAGCCAATTCTTCATCCGTAAATGCAGCTTTAACTTCCGCTTTGATTTCTTCAAATAATTCAGTTCTTTTAGCTTTATTAGCCAATCCCATACGTGCAACTTCTTTACATTTTTCCATTGCTAATTCGTACACTTTCGCTTTCACTTCTTCATTGTGCGATTCGTGGCTATATTCTCTTTTTGGATTAGCAGTTGCAATTTCAGCAGCTAAATCTAATTGGAATTGACATTGTTCTTTGATGGCAACGTGAGCAATTTTGAAAACTTCCACTAATTCAGCTTCAGAAATTTCTTGCATTTCACCTTCCAACATATTGATGTCTTTTGCAGTACCTGCAATAACGATATCGATATCTGAAATTGCCATTTGAGCCATTGTTGGGTTGATGATGTATTCGCCATCTACACGACCAACACGTACTTCTGACATTGGACCATTGAATGGAATGTCAGAAACTGCAATCGCTGCAGAAGCTGCAAAACCACACAATGCATCAGGATTGTTCACACCATCATAAGACAATAATTGAATCATTAATTGTACTTCAGCGTGGTAATCGTCTGGAAACAATGGACGTAAAGCACGGTCCACCAAACGCATTACTAAAATTTCAGTCTCAGAAGGACGCGCTTCTCTACGGAAGAATCCACCTGGGAAACGACCAACTGCTGAGTATTTCTCACGATAATCTACCGTTAATGGTAAAAAATCTACGCCATCTTTAGCGTCTTGTGCAGCAACAACCGTTGCCAATAACATGGTGTCGCCCATGCGAACCACAACGGAACCATCCGCTTGTTTAGCCAATTTGCCTGTCTCAACAGAGATTTCTTTCCCTCCTGTGATAATTGACTTTCTTGTACCTATATTCATACTTTGTTTATTTACTTGTTTAATTTGACTTTATGAGTGAATGACTTTATGAGTGAATGATGTTATGAGTTAATGATTTTAAGAGTTAATGATGTTAAGAGTTAATGATGTTATGAGTTAATGATGTTATGAGTTAATGATGTTGTGAGTAAATGATTTTATGAGTAAATGACTTTAGGATTTTTGAGTGAATGATTTTTATGATGTTATTCATTTTGAATTTTACAATTTTACTAATTTTCTTTTTCAATTCTTTCTTTTATTTGTCGAGTAAACCCACCAATTCTATTTTGTAATGCATGAAGGTTTTCGATTAAGTCATTAGTTGATAAATTAAATAAATCTTGTACTAAAATTAATTGAGTTTCTAATTCATAACTCGAAGAGATGGCTATTTCAAGAAATCTAATAAATTCTTTGTTTGAAGTTCTACCAGATCCTTCTGCAATATTTGATGGAATTGAAACAGCAGAACGATTTATTTGAGAGGTAATTCCATATTTTTCTTCTTTTGGTAAGTTTGATGTAAATGCATATACTTCTTTAACAATAACTAAAGCTTCTTGCCAAATTTTAATTTCCCTAAAGTTGTGTTTTTTCATTATTTATTTCAACTATTTTTTTCCTAATTCATTCCATCATTCCCTCATTCTCTCATTCTCTCATTTTCTCATTCCTCCTTCTCTCTAATTTCTATTAAGCTTACGCTAAAAAAAAAGGACACCCGACAATAGCCGAACGTCCCCTCTCTTTAAAATTTTTGCGATAGTTAAGAATTAACGACGTAAGCCCAATTCTTTAATCAACGCACGGTATTTTTCAATATCTTTTG
>Ga0247832_1006682_pt1 | contig 12525 bp, 16 predicted proteins | sample LaCruzMarch2015__10_FD_192407 | JGI IMG/M metagenome (GOLD analysis project Ga0247832, IMG submission 192407) | Freshwater microbial communities from meromictic Lake La Cruz, Castile-La Mancha, Spain - LaCruzMarch2015_4m | ecosystem: Environmental > Aquatic > Freshwater > Lake | place: Spain... | reverse complement strand
TTTCTTCGTAAAATATCATCCACTTGATACAAAGTACTTGAACTCCAAATATGAGCTTGATTTTTTTGCATTATAGAATGATGTAAAACACGACCATCAAAAATACATTCGTGTAAATCATTTGTATGGTGATCTACAAGGATTAATGTAAATGGTTCCAATAGATTAATATCATATGTATGAATAAAATCTGAAATGGAATTATATTCGAAAAAGTCAATTATTATTTTCCCACGACTATGACGATAGGGCGGTTGAGAAATATGTTTTTTGTAGCCACCATTCAATAGACATAAGGTATAATTTTGACTGGTTGCTATCCATGTTCCACCTGCATTGCTATCTATTGGTGTTAATATATTTTGGTTAGAAATATTTTTTATAGAAGGGAATTGTGCAATACCTCTCGAGAAATGTTCATCTCTGTTGTGCGTTAAAATGAATTCATTGTTAGACTTAGGAAGATAAGTGACTGTGCACACGATTTCGATAGTTTATAGTTGAGTAAGCAATCCCAAAATCTTCATCAAATAAAATAGATGGGAAATAAGTAATACAAGCCATTTTAATAATTGCAAAATGATGAATTGTATGTTCTATGACATATGAAAGTTCGCGGTAGAGATTTGAATCAATTATTAATTTTGATTCGATATTGTTTTGCTCTGTTATCAGGTGAATCGATTTGTTTTCACTAATCATTTCTAAATCAATTTGTAAATTTTTAATGCAACTTCGTGCATATTCAATATTGGATTCTTGTAATAAACTCCTTTCGCGTGCGTCATAATTAATTTGGCCTTGTAATTGTCCTTTTATCAAACATTGATAAAATTCAATTATATGTCTGACGTGCATACCTAATGTGCTTTCGGAAAGTAAAGGTAATTGTTGTTGATATTGGGATGTTTCGATACAGTTTAAAAAGGCATCCAGTTGCATTAAACTATGTTTGGCTGATTCTAATAAATGTTTCATAAGTTTTATTTTATGACCGATGTGCTGAGTTTTACAGAAACATTATCACCCATGGTGAAACTATTTCCACCTATGTTCCAGTCATTTCGATTGATGGCAAAATTAGTAAAAATATTTAAAGTATTACCTTCCCTGTTTGTATTAACATCAGAAGTAAACAGCTTTGTTACTCCTTTGATTGTCAAAGACCATTTTACTGCATAAACTCCAGGACTTTTAATTGACACACTTACTGATTTCATATTTAAAGTTGGGAATTTTTCTACATTGAAAAAGTCATCTTTATCGCGCAAATGATTGTCTCGTAGTTTGATTCCAGTTTGTATGGATTTTGATTCTACTATGCCAGAAAAAGTAGATTGTGTTGGGTTTGCTTCATCAATATTTACCTTTACATTAGCTTTAGTAAACGAACCATTGACCCAAATACCTGCATTTTTGATTTTAAAATTAACGGAACTGTTTTGAACTTTGTTCCACTGTGCATAAGTTCGAACATTCATTCCCAACAATAGAATGAGTATGATGAGTTTTGATGTCATTCTGAATTTGATTTTAGAATTGAAAAATATAAGTGAATTTAGGTCTATTTTTTCTTAAATACATAATTAATGCCGACCCCAAACATCAATTGTTTGGTGCGATAGCGTTCTGCATTGACTTTAGTGCCTATAGAATTTGTGTAGGTTACTGGACTTTCTAATGTGTATTCATTGAACAAAAATGAAGCACCAGCAATTACTTTAAGTTGCGATTTTATTTTGTAAGAAAGCATAAGAGCTGAGTTTAAACTACCTAAATCATTGTCACTTATCAATAATGCATTGAAAAAAGTTGGTTTTGCCTTCGAATTTTGAATAGATTGAATACCATCTCCATAAATTAATTTGGCTTCTTTGTTACCTCCAAATGAAAAGCCAGTTAAATCTATATTAAACTCTATACCCCATTTTTGAGCAAAATCGAAGCGCAAAGCCAAGTAAGCATTTAAGGCATTTAATTGTGTCGCATTCAGCGAAAGCGTATCAATATTTTGAGTTATTTGTTCCGCAAAAAATACGCCCGGACCAGTTTGTCCACTTGTTAAAATAGCAGGTGCTGTGATATATTCTAAATTGTTAGATCCAAATGATGATGTGAGCCTTGTTCCCAATCCTAATTTAAAGTTCTTTTTTTTCTTGCCTACACCCCAATATTGAGTTCCTGTCAAAGCCAATGCTGAAAAACTCCCGTTAGAATTCAATGATGCACCTGCTTCTTGTGTATTGCGAGAGATGAATGGTATTTTTTGCTGTGAATAAAGTACGGTTGAGGATAGTATAATTGCTAAGAAAAGCAGATTCTTCATGTAGTGTTTTTTTACTTTGACGAAGTAAAAGACTAATCCTTACAATTGACCTATTTTTTAATTTTTTCTTTAAATACTTTTCTAAATTTTTCCAGCTTGGGTGCTATAACATATTGACAATATCCTTGAGATGAATTATCGTTATAATAATTTTGATGGTAATTTTCCGCAGGATAAAATACATCTAATGGTGATATTTCAGTTACAACTGGTTTGTCGTATACTTTTTCATCATTGAGTTTTTTCTTGTAATCTTCTGCTATTTTCTTTTGTTCATCATTTCGATAAAAAATCACTGAACGATATTGGGTGCCAACATCATTGCCCTGTCTGTTGAGCTGCGTAGGGTCGTGAGCTTGCCAAAAAGCAGCCAACAATTCATCCAAAGTTAAAACACTATTGTCGAAGGTTACTTGGATTACTTCTGCATGGCCAGTTAGGCCAGTACAAACTTCTTTGTAGCTTGGATTCTTTACTTGTCCGCCGGCATAGCCTGATTTAACAGACTGTACTCCATCAAGTAATTGCAATTGAGCTTCAACGCACCAAAAGCATCCGCCGCCTATTGTTAATGTATCTATCATTTTTGTTGTATTAGTTGTTGTTGAATTTGACATGTCGTCCAATACTTTTTTATTTTGCAAATTACCTTCGCTATAGCCACAGCTGGTCAAAGACGCAAAAAGTGAAAAAAGGAAAATGAGTTTTAGTTTCATTTGATGGTTTTAAATTAAAAGAGAATAAATTAACTGAATCGTGGGGTGTTTTGAATCCCAATCTTCTGAATCCCTTTTTTTGAATGAATTGAATTATTTTTTTTCGAAATCGATAATCACAGAGTTAATACAGTAACGTTTGTAAGTTGGTGGTGGACCATCGTCAAAAATATGTCCCAAATGGGCATCACATCGACCACACATTACTTCTACACGATCCATCCCATAGGTTTTATCTTCGGCATACTTAACGCTTGAAGGAGAAATGGGTTCGAAAAATGAAGGCCATCCGCAACTACTTTCAAACTTTCCATCCGATTTGAATAATGGGTTTCCACAAGCTTTGCAACGATATGTACCGAGTTCTTTATGATTCCAATATTGTCCTGTAAACGCTCTTTCAGTTCCTTTTTCGCGGGCAATATTATATACTTCAGGATCTAGGTTTTTCTTCCATTCATCATCACTCACTTTTATTTGTGTGGTGTCAGTGGTCGAATACAATTTGTTTTTATTGTTGTTTGTCATAGTGTTTTTGTTTTGAGCATTGGAACAGCTTGCCAAAGATAATGCCATAATAAGCATAAGCGCTGAAAATGGATTTTTGCCTTTGAAAAGTAATTGTGCCATAGCTAGTATTTGTTTGAAATAGAATATTATTAGTATCAAAGATGCGACAAAAACAATTAGTGCGTATATAAATAAAACTGAATCCCCATCAACTTCAATTCCAAGTGAGGTAAGATGGAACATCAATGCTCCACTCATCAAACCAGTGCTCAATAATGCGCCAATACTGGTAGTACGAGGAATAAGAATAAGGGTAGATGCTATTAATTCCATCACACCGATACCAATACGCCCATAAGGTTCGAGTCCAATTGTTGTGAATAATGCAACAGATTGTGGATGTGCTGTGAATTTGAAATAGAGTGTCTGTAACATTATAATCGCTGCTGTAAGGCGTAAGGCCCAAATGATAAGACTTTTGATGTTCATATTGTCGAAGTAAATAATTTATTTAAAGATTTTTTTCCAGTTGGCATTAGCATTTTGGAGCAATGAAGATTCACTTTTATTCCATGTGTCCAAAGTATTATTGAACAATGAATGGTAAAATAAATAGAGTTTTCCACCAACTATTTTAAATGTTTTAGGGTCTATTTCTACTTTTTCCCCAGTATTGCCCATGGCATAGGCACACCAACCTCCAAATTGAGGTTCATATTTATTGGGTAAAGCCTTAAATAACTCGAGGTTAGTTGACGAACTAAAATAATAAATCGCATTACCATAATTATAAGCATATTGTTTATTTCCTTTAATTGCTTTAGCTGCGGTAAAATAACTTACAGGGTCGTAACCTTGTATCGCTATGGATTTTTCAATGTTAAAATGCTTTTTTCGAAGTGTGTTTAAGTCTTGTGCTACTATGTTAAGCGCATTAAATTGAATGATTAACAATAAAATTGTTGTTAGTATTTTCTTCATTTTTATTTATAATAAGGTTTAATCCAATCAATAAATTCTTCTTTATTTATTTTTCAAGATCGTTTAGCTAACATATTTCCGTTCGCATCAGTTATTACAAACGTTGGAAATCCTGTGGCTCCATATTGAATATAAATGGGCTTGCCATATTCTTTATCACCATCTATCAAACTCAAGATAATATTACTAGCTATTTCGTTTTCTACACTTTGGTCTGTAAGTACGTCGCTTTTGAATGTATTGCATATTGAACACCAACTAGCATGTATCATGAGGCATATATTTTTGTTATTGCTATTGGCTAAGGATTTTGTACTGTCCCAATTATCGTGTACCACTGTTACTTTGTATTGGTCTAGAGGGGTTTCTTTTACTTTTTTTGAACATGAAGTAGTTGAAATAATAGAACATGTTATTAAGGTTAAAATGAGAATTGGTTTCATGTTGAATAATATTAAATTATTGTTTAGAAAATGGGATTGATTTAATTTCTTTAGTAGACTGTAACTGCAATATATATTGTCCAATTGGTAAGGTAGTAATATCTATGGTAGTGTTAAGCTTTGATTTTTTTATGATATACTGTCCTTCCATAGTGAGAATGTTATAGTGCGTATATGTATTCAAAGATTTTATGTTGAGTTCGTTCTTTCCGGGATTTGGAAAGATGACTGTATTCGACAATTCTTGCTCTATAACTGAAGTAGGTATTGAGATGACATTTACTGATTCAGTAGCATTGATGACTTCCTTTGTTGATATATGTTGAAGTATTGCTATCGATTTCATTTGATTTGCATTCCAAGTTGGACCTACTTTATAACTAAATGTATATAAGGTACTATCATTTATAGTTGTTGGTAATGTGATCATATTTCCAGTCATTGCTGTAAGTCCTTTTCTAAATACATCTTGATGGATACTCTCGCCATTGCCTGTTGTTTGATTAATCGTATCTTGTTTGGCACCAACAAATAAAAGGGCTTGTGTCATTGTATCTGTAGCTATTTTTTTTACGACGACCTTCACTAAGATCGAATCAGGCGTAATAAATTGTTGAGTAGCATTGATATAGAAATTAGTCATGCTAGTACTGATGTTGGTTAATGTTGAACTTAAATTTGCGGTTGTAGTTGATACACCATTTACAATAAGTCGTGGAGTGCCTCCGTATATGTTATAGAAATTCGTACGAGCATCATTTTCTATTGGATTTGCCATGGAAAATACACATGAAGCATAAGGGGAACTTGGGTGATATGTAATATGTAATACCGAAGGGTTGTTTCCTAATGTTGTATAGATGCCTGGATTTTGACTTGCACAAATACTACAATTTGAATTTGTAAAATGCTCGACAATATTGGTTTTAGCAATTTGAGCTTTTGATACAACACTTGCAATGATTATAAGTGAGGTTAAGATGAATTTTGTTTGTGTCATTCTTTTTGTTTTTTGTAAAAGAATAGACGTCAGGAATTTTAAAACCTTACAGTTACTTTAAGTTCTCTTTAATTTTTTTTTCGAATTCCATTTTCTTAGTTTCAGAAAATGATATATTAGGATCATTAACCAAATTTTTTACAGAAGATTTTAATATCTCTATATGTTTTGCAAAATACATACAAGTCTTACATAACATAAGATGTAACCTAAGTTTGAGCTTTGTGCTCAATGATAACTTTTCTTCATCTTGAATGGATATCAAGTGAGAAGCTTCTTTACAGGTAATCATGATAGATTTAGAGTGATTCATATTATGCAGTAAACCATTTAACTTCGATACATTTTCGTAACATTAAATTAATACGGTGGATCGTGACCCAATAATTAGACTTTGAAATGTTAAATTCCTTACAAATTGTTTCAGATTTTTCTCCTTCAAAATATTTTGCCTGTATTATTCCTATTTGTGTTTCATTTAAACGCCCAATACATGTTCTTAAAATCTGTAAATATTCATGACTGATAATTTTATCAATTGCACTTGGACTCCAGTCCTGTGGGGTTTGATCCTTAGTCCAATGATAAGCATTCATTGGAGTAGCCTCGAAAAAATGAGCATCAAATGCAGCCTCATCCTCTAAGTCAAGTGAAGATATAGTTGACTTTGATTTTTTTCGATATTCATCAATGATTTTGTTTTTTAAAATGGTGGTTAACCATGTTTTTTCACTGCTATTTCCTTTAAAATTATCTTTAGCTTTCAGGGCTGAAAGAAAAGTCTCTTGTACAAGATCCTCACAAAGCGTTTCGTTGTTAAGCCTAAACATAGCATAACGCAAAAGATAATCAGCATAGAGCGCTACCCAGTTTTTTGGATTAAGTGTGTGCATATTTCGGAGTCAAATATAAGAAATTATTAAAATGATTCCCCATGAGTTTGTTTTATTATCATTTTTCTTAACCATTGACTCTGATTCATTATTTTAATGAAGAATGGCGTTAAAGTCGGATTGCAAAAGAAGTGTTGAATCCAGCGGCCTTTTGCTATTCTAAACTGAAAGTTTCGATTCCATTTTTTGAGGTAGTTTTTTTCTAGCTGAGGTATAGACATAATGCCTTTATAGTATAAATCTAATTCTTGACTCAGTATCCATGCGCTTCGCATAGCATTGCTCATGCCATTTCCTGTTAATGGAGCTATTGAGCCTGCGCTATCACCTAGATAAAATACATGGTCATGAATTGGCAATTTAGGGTCAAAGGTAATATTGGATATAGTCAATGGTTGTTTATATAAGAATGTTGCTTGTTCGAAAATAGTCTTCAAATAAGTATTTTTATAAAGCTCCTCTGTTTGAAGTAGATCAATGTTATTGTGATATTGTTTTAAAAGAGAGGCTTTTACTAAATAGCATAAACAGTATTTATCGTCTTCAATTTTAGAAATACCGCAATATCCATTTTTGAATGTATGCAAAGCAATCTTATTAAAAGGGAAATCAGTTTCTATATGATATTTTACGCCAACCCAATTGGTACGCTCTTTTTTGGCTTTATTAAAATTGCCAAAGGCATGACGACCAAAACTTGCACATAGAATTTTACTTTTAAAGATGCCTTTATTAGTGTGTATAATAAAAACTGAGTCAACCTGTTCGTATTTAGAACAAGTGGTTTGTTCTAGTAAACGTACACCAAGTTCTGTTGCTTTGTCAGCTAGTGACTTGTCAAGAGTATATCGACTCACACCAAAGCCTCCCAACTTTAATTCTTCTTGTATACGTTCACCACGAACCCCTGTCATTTCAAATTGAGAGAGTTTAGGTAAATGCATATCACGCAATGGAATGCCCATTCGTTCTAAGAAATCCCAACTTTCCATTGAAATATATTCGCCACATACTTTATGATATGGATAGCTTTTTTTTTCAATTAACAGCACGCTGTATTTCTTTTGAGCCAATAAAATGGAAAGCGATAAACCTGCCAAGCCACCACCTACTATGATACAGTCGTATAGTTTATCTTCCATGTTTGAATACAATTAAATAGCGAAAAGCCCATTTCCATTGGATGGAGTAGTTTGTAATACCTGCTTGTGCAAAAAGCTGTTTCAATTCCTTTCGTTTAAATCCTCTTGCTACAGAAAGTGGGGCATCGTTTTTGACTAGATATGATTTTGAAAATAGGGTCGTTAATAATTTAATAGCGTAGTATGCGATGAAATTTCGTTGTAAATCGTTGATGAAGAAACCTATAGTTGAATTTGCTTTCATCCATTGCAATTGAGCCACTAATTCATCATTAGAAAAATGATGACAAAATAAAGAACTAAAAATTATATCAGGTTTTGTATTTTGTATAGATTTTTTATAATCTGAACAAATAAAGTCAATCCCTAAACGATTTATTCTAGCATAATCAATACATTCTTTTTTTAAATCCACACCTATTAAAGAAGTGTCAATATTGTTTTTGGTACATTTCTGTTGAATGTAAGCTAGATTATCGCCACCACCACAACCTATTTCTAAAATAGTATTAACTTGATCTTGTGCCAAATTTAATACACCTTTCCATGTAATGGTATGTCCTCCCAATAGGGTATTGATAGTATTGAGCTCTTTAAGATTTTGTGCTATATCCTGAAAGGGAATATGTTCGCCATCGAGCAATTCCAATTGAGTACTTCTATGTTTTAATCTTAACATGATTTCAAAAACATGGATTCAATGGTTAACCCTGGTCCAAATGCTATACTGTAAATTGTTTCGTTTGGTGCTTTTATTTGTTCTTGCATTTTTTTTAAAACATACAATATAGTGACTGATGACATGTTTCCAAAATCGTTTAATATACTTCGAGATATTTCTACATCTTTACTATTAAGATTCAATACTTTTTCGATTTCAGTAACAATTTTTTTTCCACCAGGATGTATAGCCCAATGTTGAATATCTTCTTTTTTGATATTCATTTTTTTTAATGAATTCAATAACATAGGTTCAATATTACTAGCAATAATAGAAGGTACATAGCCACTTAAAGTCATTAAAAATCCAGTTGAAGATATATTCCATGCCATATCATTGTATCCATCTAAAGCTACTTCCGAATAAAAGTCTTCGATAGAATATATTCCTTTTTCATTGCTGACAAGAACTGCAGCCGCACCATCTCCAAACAACAATGATGCAGCAATATTATCCATTGTATAATCATCTTGAAAATGAATTGTACATAGTTCTACATCAACTATCAATACTCTAGCATTGGCTTGCGATTTGCAAATTGCATTGGCTTGCTTGAGCGCATGAATTGCCGCGTAGCAACCCATGAAGTTGACACTCGTTCGATGGATTGTAGTCGGTAAGTCAAGTAGTTGAATTAATTGTATATCCAAACCAGGCGCAGATATACCTGTACAACTCACTGTAATGAGATGGGTAATAGTTGATAATTCAGATTCAACTGGAATACATTTTCGGACTGCTTTTTCGCAAAGTGAAGGCGCAATTTCGAAATATTTCTTCATGCGATTTTCTATGCTTGTTTTTTTGTCTTTTTCTATAAATTCCCATTTGCTTTTAGGTAAAGAAAAGTCTTCTATGGCTGAGTATCGCGTTTCGATTTCACTTCTATCGTAAAGTCGTTTTATTTTTTCAATGTCTTCTTGGGGTACTTGATACATCTCTAGCATAAAGTCGAGAATTTCTTTTTGACTGTGTGCAAAAGGTGCATTAGCAGTACCAATTGAATTAATGTAGGGCAATTATTTATAGTTTATTAAATGTAAATATAAGTGTAGACGAACAGGATTCTTTATACTTACATAATTAAAATTTATACATTTGTTGAAATATTTAATTAATGAATTCTGGCGATGTAAATCCTTTTGAATATGTCTCAATTTTGATCTCTTTGATATTAGGATTAGGAATAACTCAAATTCTATCATCTTTAACTGATTTATTGTATCATTATAAGAAAGTGAAGTTTTACTGGCCACATTCCATCTGGGTTATATTCATCTTGTTTTTGCAAATTCAAGACTGGTATATCACTTTTCAACTTCAAAATAAAAAAGTTTGGTATTTAATTGACTTGCTATTTATATTATTATATCCAATAGCTTTATTTGCAGTAGCTAAAATGTTATTGCCAACAAATCAAAGTGAGGAGAATTTTAATATGAAAAAATATTACAAAAGTCAATTCCCAATTATTTTCTACATATTTTCCTTTGCCATAATAATATCAATAATTTTCAATATTTTGCTATTAGAAAATACTCTAATAGAACAGATTCCATTTATTTTATTTTTAATTACTATACTTTATATTTCCATTTCAAGAAATGAAAATGAATGGCTTCATAAAATTTTAGCAATAATAATTTCAATTATTACAATTATATCAATATTTGTGGGTCAAGATACTTGGGCAATAAAGTAAAGAATTATTTATATAAATGCAGTAACAATATCATAAAACACACATTCATACAAATTGCTGAAATAATATTCATTTGCATGGTATGTTTAAAATCTGCTTTTGTAGGGTCTTTCATCACGCGATAAAACCAAATTAGGAAAAAGATAATAACAGGTAATTGACTCGTATTGTAAATGATTATATCGATAGTTTTACCTTCAATCAATAATGAATAATTGAATATAATACTGGCTAGCATAAACTGAATGCCAGAAAAAATAAATGTATTTCGATAGCCTAACAATGCACTAATTGTAAATACACCATCTTCTTTATCTTGTTTGTGCTGATATATTTGGGATAGAGGATACATGCTACCTATAAACAATGATGACACAAATGCAAACGGAAGATACTCAACAAATGCAGTTTTGAAATTTTGTTCAGGATGAAATACAGACAATACCATTAAGAATACCAATGCACCTTGACACAAGAATACAGTTAAAAAGCCTAGTATAGGATATTTTTTTAATCTAACTTTTCGCCAACTATATAAACGGGAGGCTATTATATATATTACCAAGAGCATAGTCGTTAAAGGGTGAATGAATAAACAAGCTATAATGGCTAATATGTCGAACAGAATAGTGATTACAGATAATTGCTGAGGAATTGGAAGCGGATTCTCAATCAATCCAACACTTCCTTCATCTCTATCTTGTGTGCTATTATATGCATTGCTTGCAGGATATACCAGCAGATGCAAAATTAAGAATAGTAGTATCAAATTAAGAAACTGTGCGCTGACTTGTTCCGCATCGAATGTATAACAAGCAAATAAAAATACAGGCATCAACAAAATTGAAAACGGAAATCGTAGATGTTGGATTATAGATTTCATTTGAGTGCTATGAGTTTCTTGTAATAATGGTTTTTCCTAGTTTGAAAGTTTAATTGTAATCTTTCAATTGTAAGTTTATAAATATTTTTTAAAAGTAAGCTTAAATTGGTCGCAAAAAAGAGGATAAACTAGAATTTGTTGAGCAGTTTTTGCATAGACTTCATGTTTGTTTGATTGTATTTTAAGTCAAATTGAATTTGGTCCAACACTTCTATTTTTTCTGGTGTATAAATAAAATCTTTTTTAAGGTCTTCTAGAATAGTCTGAATGTATTCACATTGTTTTAATTGCTCAGTTGGAGATGTTTGTTTGAAGTAAAGTTTAAGTTGTTCTTCTAATACGCTCAATTTGGTTTGAACATCATAATGAATACTCCTGAAGTTCATTGCATTGGAATGATCACTGTTGCGCTTAAATAAAGTAAAAAGTAATTTTATGAAATGAAGTAATAAATGTTCCATTTTTCAATTGAAAACATTTTCTACAACGACTTTAATTCAGATACTAAATCTTGCAATACTTTTTTAGCATCCCCAAATAGCATAGAGGTTTTAGGTTGAAAGAACAATGCATTTTCAATTCCAGCATAACCTGGTTTCATACTTCGTTTGTTGACAATTACATGTGATGCATTCTCTACATCTAAGATTGGCATACCATAAATTGGAGAAGATGAATCATTTTTTGCAGCTGGATTCACAACATCGTTTGCTCCTAATATCAATACAACATCTGTTTGAGCAAATTCGGGATTTATTTCTTCCATTTCTTTGAGTTTGTCATAGCTTACATCTGCTTCTGCCAATAAAACATTCATATGGCCAGGCATACGACCTGCAACAGGATGAATAGCATAGGTTAATTCTACACCTTTTTCTTCCAATACTTTTTCCAATTCATGACAAGTATGTTGCGCTTGCGCCACAGCTAATCCATAACCAGGTACAATAACTACTTTTTTAGAATACGCCATTAATACTGCTGTATCACTCATAGATATCTCCTTGTAAGCACCACCGACTTCGGCGCCAGCACCACCTGCTTTGTTTCCACCAAATGCACCTACGATAACATTCGTTAAAGAACGATTCATAGCTTTGCACATCAAAATGGTAAGAATAGTACCAGCGCTACCTACTAAAATACCACCTGTCAACATTACAGGATTTGAATATAAGAACCCGCCACAAGCAGCTGCAACTCCAGTA
>Ga0247832_1006678_pt1 | contig 12529 bp, 10 predicted proteins | sample LaCruzMarch2015__10_FD_192407 | JGI IMG/M metagenome (GOLD analysis project Ga0247832, IMG submission 192407) | Freshwater microbial communities from meromictic Lake La Cruz, Castile-La Mancha, Spain - LaCruzMarch2015_4m | ecosystem: Environmental > Aquatic > Freshwater > Lake | place: Spain... | reverse complement strand
TGCGCTCCTCAGTGCTTAACTCAAATTGTTGTCTCGTTGCCATTTATATTCATTTTTAAAAATTGAAATATCTCTTAAAAACGGTCAACTTATTTCAGGCACTGACATGTGAGAACATCCAGTACAGGTTTCTTGAGAAGATACGTTGGAAGTGCCTATGACAATATGCAATCTGGATATGTACGTTTCCCAGTTGGAAGAACTAACTTCAACCAAGCTCGCTTGAATAACGCTGGGACAAGTGACAAATTCAGTGTTCGTTTATTTGATGTCGTAACTGATGATTCTGAGGAAACAAGCCCAATGACAGACTTACCAGTTGTTGAAAGAACTTGGATTATTGAAGAACAAACCATTGGAGGAAGTGATGTTGACATGCAATTATATTGGAATGGAACAGTACAATCAAGAATTGAAGAATTAAATGGATTTGATTATAATTCTGCCTACATTGCTCATTATGATGCTAATTCACCAACTTGGGAGAATAAAGGAGGAAGTGCTCCAAATGGTCCTGGATATGCTCAACAAAATGGTATCACAAGTTTTTCTCCGTTCGCAATTTCTTCTAGATGGGGATTAGGATATGTTTCTCCTCTACCAGTAGAATTGTTGGATTTTTCAGCAACTTGTTTAGAAGATAATGCAGTAAAAATAGATTGGTCAACTGCATCTGAACAGAATTCAAGTCATTTTGAAGTTAGAAAATCTTTAGATGGTTACACATGGAATACTATTGAAACAGTTAATGCAGCAGGAAACTCAACTGAACAAATTGAATATTCAATTTTGGATAGAGAAGTTTCTTTAAACAACGTTTACTATCGCTTAAATCAAGTTGATATAGATGGGAAATCTGAACTGTTTGATGTTGTAACATCGAATTGCGTTGAAAATGACTTAAACAATCTATTAACGACTTATCCAAATCCAAGTACTAATGAATTCTTTGTTGAGTTTAATAGTGAGGATATTGAAGGAGAAGCAACAATAGAAATTTCTGATTCAAGAGGAGTAATAGTATACAGGCGTAGAGTTCAGCTCGAGAATGGAAATAATTTCTTTACTATTGGTGATGCTAAGTTAACTAATGGTGTATATTATCTTCAAATTCAAAGTGACGGTTTTAAATCAAATGTGGTAAAACAAATAACAAACTAATAAATTGTTATCAACGAGTTGTTAATGTAAATGGTTCAACTATTTTCAAACAAAGAGAAATTCAGAGCCTTGTTTTACCGCTGCGAATTGATTGTAATGATTTGGCAAATGGAATACAGAGGATTTTTAACCTTTCAATCATATCTTCAATCTGAATTAAAATTGGACTTTCATCATCATTTAAAATTTGTAAAGACGTCATTTTGCGTTTTTCATCATCTTTTAATTGATTATTCATCCGCGCTAAAACTTCTTCTTTGGTGATAATATCTCTTTTTAAAACACGTTTTAATCGTAAGTCTTCAGGTGCATAAACTAAAATTGTAGCATCGAAATTGCGATAAGCACCCGTTTCGAAAAGAATGGCAGCCTCATTAAAAATTAAATCGCTTTTTTGAGAATTTGCCCAATCTTCAAAATCTTGTCGTACAATTGGATGAATTAACTGATTGACTTTCAATCGGAGTTCATCGTTTGAGAAAATTGCAGTTGAGAGCACTTTTTTATCTAACTCGCCACCGAAGTAAACATTTTCACCCACAAGGTCAATCAATCCTTTGCGAATTATAGGATGAGCGTTCGTCAATTCTTTTGACCGAACATCCGAATAGTAAACAGGGTAACCCATTCGCTCGATGATGGTCGCAATAAATGATTTCCCGGAGCCTATTCCTCCTGTGATACCTATTCTTTTCATTGAAGCGAAGATAAATCAAATTATAGTTTGAAATATAAATTCACATAAAATGACGCGATAATATCACTAAATGAATAATAGTTCATTAAGGTATTACAACTTTTTAAGAATTTAAAATGCTAATTTCGCACAATGAATCAAAAAGAGTGGTTTGCGGAATGGTTTGACACGAGTTATTATCACCAGTTGTATCAAAACCGCAATGAAGAAGAAGCTGCTTTGTTCATTTCGAACTTATTGCAATTTCTGAATTTACCCAAATCTTCCAAATTATTGGACTTAGCTTGCGGAAAGGGTCGTCATTCTGTGACCTTAAATTCCTTTGGCTACGAAGTTTTAGGTGTCGACTTGGCAGCGAATAGCATTCAAGAAGCTTCCAAATTTCAAAACGAATCGCTTTCATTTGCTACACACGATATGCGCAAAGTGATTGAAAACAAAACGTTTGATGCGATTTTTAATCTTTTTACAAGTTTTGGTTATTTCGACCACGAAAGTGAAAATGAAAAAGTGTGTGCCTCAATCGCTAAAATGCTTGCTCCAAAAGGAAAATTAATCATTGATTTTATGAATGCGGAGAAAGTGATTCAACAATTGGTAGCGGAGGAAGTCAAACAGGTTGGAGACTTGGTATTTAATATAGAGCGACGTTACGACGGAAAACACATCTACAAAGACATTCGTTTTCAAGATAATGGACAAGATTTTCATTTCACTGAACGTGTCCAAGCTTTGAAACTTGCCGATTTTACACGTTTATTGCAAATTGATTTTAACATATTAGCAACATTCGGAACTTTTGATTTGCAGGCTTATTCACCAACAGCATCCGATCGATTAATTATTGTTGCAGAGCGAAAATTATGAATTTAAGTAGTGTATTTATTGGATTATTCGTTTCTGTAATCATTGGTGGAGTGGTGGTTAATTACCTTCACGCTACGAATAAAAATCAGTTCATTAAACTTGCATTGGCGTTTAGTGGTGGTTTTTTGTTGGCGATTATTTTTCAGCATCTACTTCCAGATTTATACCACGGAGGCGCGGGAGCTATAGGAGTTTACATTCTAATTGGTTTTCTCGTTCAGTTGATTTTAGAATATTTTTCTGGCGGAATTGAACACGGTCACGTTCACGTGCATCAAGGTCAGCCTTTGCCTTGGGCCTTGTTTATTTCACTTTCTGTTCATTCTGTCATCGAAGGAATTCCGCTTGGAAATCAATATATGGGAATAGTTTCCGACCACGGTCACGCACACGGTTCTCTTTTCTGGGGAATCATTTTCCATCAAATTCCAGTTTCAATCGCACTTATGACTTTGTTAATGAGCACCAAGCTTTCAACACTTCAATCGTGGTTGGTACTTATTGCCTTTGGAATTATGACGCCACTTGGAGTACTGTTAGGATTTGCCGTTTCCCCTGAGCAATTAGGTATTGATGTTCACGTAATTTTAGCAATTGTCGTTGGGATGTTTTTACATATTTCAACAACTATCATTTTTGAAACCACTGAAAACCATAAATTTAACTTACTGAAATTGGTAAGTATTGTTTTTGGTTGTGGCTTGGCAATGGTGATGTATTGATTTTAAAGTAGCTGTTACATCAAACATAATTATTAGTTCAAAATACCTACAACCCTTTGATATAACTATCATACAAGTCATTGAAAGCCATTCCGTTTTCGGTTCTTTTTTTAGAAAGCTGTTTTAATTCCACCAAAGCCCAAAGTATAAATTCCTTCAAGAAATTGTAATCTTCTTTGGCTACTTTTGGTTGATAGACTTTAATCAAATCGTCGAGCGGTTCGATGAGTGATAAAGTGGAATTATATAATTTATTAGTAGCTTCATCTGGTAACTCAAAGTTATTCGCTTGGAAAAACCATTCAAGTACCGCATCATAAGGTGTTTTTAGATCTTGCTTCTTTAGTTTTTCAATTTTTGGAAAATATTTCAAAAACAAGGTTTTAGTTGCTTCACTAATTAATTGATTGGCAACGTAGTAACTGCCTTCTTGTTCTCCTTCGTAGACTAGTTCTACTTTTCCTGTGATAGACGGAATCATTCCCAATAAATCGCTAAAACGGACAGAGGTTGTATTTTCTCCATTTAAAAGCGCACGTCTTTCAGCAGTACTAATTAGGTTTTCATACGCCGTGATACTCATTCGAGCACTTACGCCACTTTTATGATCTACAAACTCACTGATTCTTGCTTCAAAGGCAATTTGTTCCAAGACATCTTTTGCCAATTCAGGAACATAAACTTTCAGTGCGCGCGTTTCCAATTTTTCGGCTTCTTGTGTCGTAATTCGTTTCGCCGTTTCTAAATCGAAGGCATAGTGTGTCAAAATTTGTGAACCAATTCTATCTTTCAACGGTGTAACGATGCTTCCTCTGTTGGTATAATCTTCTGGATTTGCGGTAAAGACAAATTGTAAATCAAGCGGCATTCGCAACTTAAAACCACGAATTTGAATATCGCCTTCTTCTAAAATATTGAAAAGTGCCACTTGAATACGAGCTTGCAAATCGGGTAATTCGTTGATGACGAAAAGACAGCGATTGGCACGAGGAATCATCCCAAAATGCAACACACGATCATCAGCGTAACTTAGTTTCATATTCGCAGCTTTGATAGGATCGATATCGCCAATTAAATCTGCAACTGTTACATCTGGTGTTGCTAGTTTTTCGAAGAAACGTTCGTCGCGATGTAACCATTCGATGGGTGTTTCGTCTCCTTTTTCAGTAATTAAATCTTTAGCAAATCTACTGATTGGTTTTAATGGGTCGTCGTTGATTTCACTTCCTGCAACAACTGGAATATATTCGTCTAATAGCTGAATCATCAAGCGCGCGATTCTCGTTTTACCTTGACCGCGTAAACCTAATAAATTAATATTGTGCTTTGATAAAATGGCGCGTTCTAATTGCGGAATAACGGTTTGTTCGTAGCCGTGCATTCCTTCAAATGTTTTTTTTCCAGTTTGCAGTGAAGCAATCAAATTATCTCTTAATTCCGTTTTAATATCTTTAGATTGGTAAGCGCTTTTCTTCAACTCACCTAAGGTTTTTATTGCTGTATTCATAGTGCTAATTAAATCGTTTTTTTCTATTGCTTTCGTAATCGTGAAAAATCATTTCGCCCAAACCTTTTAGTCCAGTGAAAAATGCTTTTCCTTTATTTGATTTTGTAAATTCTTCGATAAATGATTGAAGATATGGGTCTTGTGCAATCATAAATGTTGTTATTGGAATATGCAACTTCCGAGCTTGCGCCGCCATTGTGTAACATTTCTCAACGATGAATTGATCTAATCCATTGCTATTTTTATAATATTGTCCATCAGGCATTCGAAGACAGCTTGGTTTTCCATCTGTGATCATAAAAATTTGCTTGTTGGTATTTCTTTTTCTTCTTAAAATATCCATCGCTAACTCCAAACCAGCAACTGTATTTGTGTGATAGGGACCAACTTGTAAGTAAGGTAACTCTTTGATTTTAATTGGCCAAGCGTCATTTCCAAAAACGATTACGTCGAGTGTGTCCTTCGGATAACGAGTAGTTATTAATTCAGCTAAAGCCATTGCTACTTTTTTAGCAGGAGTGATGCGGTCTTCACCATACAAAATCATACTGTGGCTGATGTCAATCATCAAGACGGTGCTCATTTGAGATTTGTGGTGCGTATCTTCGATGATTAAATCTTGCTCGGTCAGTTTGAACTCCTCTTGTCCGTGATTGATTTGCGCATTTTTTAGACTTTCAGTCATAGAAATACGTTCAATACTATCACCAAATTGGTAATTCCTAAATTCTCCTGTGGATTCATCACCTTGACCACTTTTCTTTGATTTGTGATTACCGGCGCCACTCTTTTTGATTTTACCGAAAATTTGTTCCATTGCATTTTTACGAAGCGCTCGTTCGGTTTTCGCAGTTATTTGTAATGCGCCTTTTCCATCAGGTTTGATTTCTTCTCGGAGGTAGCCTTTTTTCTTGAGATCTTCGATGAAATCATCCATTGTATATTCTGGACTTGTCAATTTATACTCATCATCCAATATTTTAAACCAATCTAAAGCTTCGTCCACATCACCAGAAGTATGTGTAATCAACTCACTAAAAATGTCAAAAAGACGATCGAAATTGGATTGTTCAGGTGCTTGATAGGGTGTAAAAATAAATCCTGAAGTAGGCTTGGTTTTCATATCTAAAATAACAAGGATATTACTAAAAAGTTTTAGTATTATGTGATTGAGGTTAAAAGTAAAGATTCTAAAATTACAATTTTGATTCTATTACCAAAAATGTGTTAAAGCAAAGTTCATTTATTATTCTTTGAAACTTCTTTTTTCTCTCAGGAAAACGGTAACCGCCCACAATTTTTATGCTGTAAAAATATTGTCGATAAATTAAATCCGAAAAACGAATGGATTTATTATCGAAATCAGTGAGTAAAAAAATGAAATATTCTGGTCGAGAATAGCCGCCCATTAAGCGAATATCGTAGCGAGGTGCTAAGCCTAAAAATCCTCTCGGGTTATCAGGAACGGTGTAAAACTTAGATTGCACGACACCACCTATTCCTAACCATCCAGAAAATTGCCAATTATTGATGCGGTCCACGTATGCATAACCAGGAATTACACCAAAATCAAAGGAAGATAGGGTAGAGGATAGTGTTTTGGAATTTGCAGGATTTTGTAAAGGCTGAGGTATCAATGGAACTCCGTTATTGTCAGCACCGAAAACATTTACCGTTCCTTTTACATACCACGTGTGAACTCGACGAACATAATGTGCTCTTTTTCCGACCAAGGCGTTCATTTTAAAATTTTTGTCTTTAAAATACCAAGCGTTTACAGCAAAGTTTAAAGTTCCAATAGAAGCTTCATTTTGGTTTGGATTTACTTCTGTATAGGTTGAGTCCCAACGATAAGCATCCTGAATTGAATAACCCAAAACTGACTTAAATTCAAAATCAAAATACATTTTTTGAAATGAAAAATCGAAACCTAAATTGAATTGCTTTGTTTCACCAAATTTTTCTTTTGATCGAAACGATTTTAAAACCGGAAAACCAATACGCATCGAAAACCATTTGTAGGCGAAACCAAGCCCCATGAATAGTCTAAAATTGTTTTTGTAGCTCAGTTTTCCTAGTTCAGAAGTGTAAGGATAGCGCATAAAAAAAGGCGCGGTTGTATATCCTAAATCTGCAAAAACAACTTTTCGATCTTTAAAATTTTCAATCACCAAACTATCGTCTTGTGCAATAGAAAAATTAAATGAAGAAAAGCATATCAAAGTAAAAACACCTAGTTTTAAAGTGCTCAATTTCAAAATGTTAAAACTCGCGTAATCATAAAATAGAAGGTTGAGTTTTAACTTTTTCACTTGTGTTTTGGCTATAAAAAAACCTATTTTGAAATTCCTTCTAAACTTAAGATAAAGGCATAAACTTTAGCGACTTCCAAACGTTCTTGTGTGCGCCCAGAACCACCACCGTGACCTGCATCCATATTACATTCAAACACCAATGGATTTTTGTTTGTTCGATATTCGCGCACTTTTGCAACGTATTTCATCGGTTCCCAATACTGAACTTGTGAATCGTGGTATCCAGTTGTGATATACATCGCAGGATAATCCATTCGGTGAATATTATCAATTGGTGAATACTTTAGCATATAGTTGTAATAATACGAATCATTGGGATTCCCCCATTCTTCATACTCGCCAGTTGTCAAGGGAATCGATTCATCTAACATCGTTGTCACAACATCCACAAATGGAACTTGCGAAACGATTCCTTTCCATAAATAAGGCGCCATATTGGTTATAGCTCCCATCAATAATCCTCCAGCGCTTCCGCCTTGCGCGTAGATTTTATCTTTGTCGCAATAGCCGTGATGTCCTAAATGTTCCGCCGCATTGATGAAATCGGTAAAAGTGTTGATTTTCTTATCGAATTTTCCGTTTTCGTACCATTCTTCACCCATATATTTACTTCCACGAATGTGTGCAACAGCATAAACAAAACCTCTGTTCAATAAACTTAATCTTGTGGCGCTGAAAACATCAGGAAGTGTGTAACCATAAGAACCATAGCCATATAATAAACAAGGCGCATTTTTCAAATCGGTTCCTTTTTTGTAAACTAAGCTAATTGGAATTTGAGTGCCATCGTTCGCTGTAGCCCAAATACGTTGAGAAGTATAATCTTCTGATTTAAAGTTTTTGTCTAATAATTCTTTTCTAAACCAAACTGTTTGTTGACCAGTCACCATATTGTATTTGTAAACGGTCGAAGGCGTTGTCATTGAATTATAAGAATAGAAAATTTCGTCGGTATTGAATTCATCGTTTAGACCCAATCCTAAGAAATAAGTTTCTTCATTCATCGAAAGATAGCGCTCTGAATTATCGTTGATATTTCTCAATTTCAATTTGCGCAAACCGTTTGTGCGTTCTTCAATCAACAAGAAATTTTTAAAAACTGAAATCCCTTCGATTAATGTTTTTGGGTCGTGAACTACTAATTCTTGGCAACTTTCAAGGGATGTTGGAGCACTTGCTGAAACAAGAATGCGTTTGTTTGTTGCTTGGTCGTTTGATAGAATATAAAAACCGTTGGCGTGATGTGAGATTTCATACAAATGTCCTTGTTTTCTTGGAAGAAATAAGCTTGGTTTATCCAAAGGCTTATCGGCATCAATCCATTGCATTTCGGAAGTTGTGGAGCTGTACGAATAAAGCATTATGTATTTGTCAGTGATTGATTTCCCGACACCAGAACTGAATTTTTCGTCTTTTTCTTCGTACACTAATACATCAGTTTTTGAGTCAGTGCCAAGAATGTGGCGGTAAATTTGAAACTCTCTTAGAGTTACGGTATCTTTCTTTCCATAAAAAACAGTTTTATTATCGTTTGCCCAAACTACTCCACCGCTTACGTCTGAGATTTTATCCTTAAGGAATTTTCCAGTTTTATTCTGACGGAAAGTAATATTGTATTTTCTTCTCCCAACAAAGTCTTCGCTTACAGCCAAAATTTCATTATTTGGAGATGGATTCCATTCCGCTAGTTCGTAGAATGATTTTCCTTTTGCGCGCTCATTTTCATCAAAAAAGATAGTTTCTTTGCCATTCTCTATTATAACAATTTGCTGATAATCTTTGCCTTCAATGCTTTTTACTTGGTATGTTTTTCCGTTCATAATAAATGGAGCACTTACCTCGTTTGGATTAATTCGTTGGTCAAATTCAGTCATTAGCGATTGCACCAAACCTTGAATGGGCTTAAAATATTCATCTTTGTAAGCGTTTTCTTTTGCCAAATGATCTAAAACGGGTTTAGAATCGCGCTCGTTCATCCAATAATAATCGTCGTTGCGCTTGTGATTATGAATGGTTAACGCTTTTGGTTTTTTAGGTGCTATTGGTTCTTGAACTTGCGAAAATGCCAACATAGGAAAAATCATTAGTGGGATTTGAATAAACTTTTTCATTATTTCAGTTTAGGGAACAAAACTACTTAATTGTTTATTATAAACGAACTACTAATAATTTCGATAATCATTCCAAAGATTTGAGCGAATACCTATCATTGGAACAACACGAAACTTATGGTCTTGTGCAGCAGAATCAAAGCGTAATTGAACTTCACCGAATGCTTGCAAATTTCCTTTTTCAGAAAGTTGATAAGCGCCAAAGAGATTCAAGCGTCCAAAGTAATTTCTTTTTCCTTCGCCAATACGGAAGTAATAATCATAAGGACGTAATGTGTAAGGAATATAAATATTTGATCCATAACTATCACCACCAATATCCCAACCTTGATTTCCAAATACCGCTGTAGCTTTAGCAAAAACACGTTGATGTTGCCACTTTAGTTCCCCTAATAATTCGGCAAAATTTGCACCAAAAGGATGGCTTAATGTGCTTCCTTGATTCCCATAATTTGCTAGTGAATTTAAATGAGCATAGGTGTACGGTCTGACAGCATTCAACTCCAATCTAAACCCAAAAATTTCCTTTAAAAACTTCATTCTACCTTTAAAACCTATTTGTCCACCAAATTTATTTCCCCACCAACCATTTCTTGCTCGAATTTCACTCAATAAAAATTCATCAACTATAAATTGTCCATAAAGCATTGTGCGGTTTATGAATTTCACTGAAAAACTTGCTCCAATTAATACATTATCAGAGGATCCAATTGAATACTCTTGCGGACGATAAAACACCAAAGGATTCAAATATTCTACATCAAAACCTCGATATAACATAGTGTCTTTTGGTTGAAATACAACGGTTTCAAATAATCCAAAGTTGAGCCATTTTGTTGCATTCCAGCTAATATGATGAGTCGCAATGAATTTAGATTGGTTTTGATTTTGAAAATTCTCGCGCATAAATTGGTAAAGCATGGTATATTCAACATGCCAAAATTTTGTTCTTACTTGCGCAAAAGGATAGCTTCTTCCATAATCACTGAGGAACAATGAGCGTGCTCCATCGCCAATAAAATTCTTATCGATTCCTGTTTGAAAATTGAAAAATTTATTAGGTGTAAATGCTAGACGTGCACAAGGTTGTATTTCTAGTTTTAAATTTCCTAATGTTTGAAAATAATTTGATGTGAGTAAACTATCTCCATCATTAATTATTAAATTCATACCAGCTCGTAAATACCATTTTGGAGAAAAATTAGATTCCCATATAAACCCAGCACCAGCGCGGTAGTTTAATTTTGTTCCGTACTGCAAACCTGCATCAATTGTTGGAATCAATTGTGATTTACTACCAATATTATAACCTAATTTTTTATCTGTAATTTGTCTAATTTTAGGATACATCGACGAGTGATCATCATAACTCCACTTTGAAACTGAGTCGATTGCTTTGTCTTCATTTAACCACCCAATTGCACCTTGCCCATTAACCAATACAGGTGCGAAAAACAAAAGAAATAAAATAACTTTAGCTCTAATAATCATTGTAATGACTTAATAATGAAGTTCTCATTCCTGCACTCACAATAAAAGTTTGTGAATTTTCCAGTCCAGTCTGTTTTCTATATGTGATATTTCCGAAGAAGGTCCAATTTAATTTCTTATTCATTCGGTATCCAAATTCTAATTGATTGTGAGAAATTTTATCATTTGAAACAGTGTTGTAAAATTGAATAGGTAATAAATCATTTTTTGTGTGATCGACTAAGAAATAATTTACGGATTTTATATCTGCGAAAATTCGTTTCCATTCCCATCCTAAACGAACTACAATTTCATGAAAACCATTTTCCTTAGGATGGGCAAGTGCAAGGTTGTAGTGACTATAATTTAATCGATCAGTAGTAGCTTTATACATTTTTGAAGTTGCAAAATTGTATTCTAATTGGGTGTATAAATTTTTAATTTTAAAATAGTCATTTCCACGGTAACCTACTTGAAAAGCAAATTGTTTAGCACCGATTGAACCCACTGCACATTGTCCATAGATGCGCGCATTTGTATGCAACAGCCAGTTAACATTTATTCCTTGAATTGCGCTACTAATTGAATCATTCAATAAACTTGAAACAATAGGAATTGGATTATAAAAAATTGGATTTAACCTTTTTGTAGTTAATGAATCTCCCATCGACCAAGTTGAACCTTCAAAAAAAGAAATGTTTAATTTATCACTTGCTTGAAATGATAAATAATTGACAGCAAAGCCTTTCGGTTGATAATAAGCTTCGACAGTTGTTTTCTTTTTCTTACGAACTAAATTCATTCCTCTCGTTCGTAAAATAGAATAAGACCAACGTTTGTTAACTCGATAGTCTAAACGTAAATAGGGAGCAGCAGAACTATTATCAGAAAGTAACATTGAACGATAACCTGCACCAATAAATTGCTGATTATTTCCAACAATTATGTCTATTTTTTTGTGAGGTTGATATACAATATATCCTTGCGAAAATCCGTAATCAAAGCCAATTCCTTTAAATCCTTTAGTTCTTGTTGCACCAGGAACTACTGCGTTTTGTTGAATATATCCTGTTCCAATATTGTTTATATAAAATTCACCTCTAGAGTCAATAAACTCGTTTTCATATTGGGCGAATCGAGCTTGATTTTCATAATATGTTGTAGCAAAAGAAAAGTTTTTAGAAATATCACCTTCAATTATAAAACCTCTTGAGTTTTGAAACATAAAATGCTTTGAAGTGTCAGAAAAATCTTTTCCTATTGAAAAATTAAATACGGGAGATATTTTCAAATAGTAGTCGTCTGTTTTTATTTCAATTAAATGTTTTTTGTAAATTACAACTTCATAATCAAAATAAAAAATACTCGTATCTTTTAAATGATACTGAATATTGTAATTGAATTCTGAAATTGGTAAAAAAGAATTTCCGTTGTAAGATTCCGCTCTCGAAGTTTCAAATAATCTATCTCTGAAAAAGGAATGAGTAGAAATCAAATTATGTTGACTGAAAACAGAAGTTACCAAACCTAACAATGCTATGATTAAAACAATTTTCATGGTAAAATTTCTAATAAAGGTTTCGTCTTAGCAATGAAAAATGGATTCAATAAATTCTCTTTGTTGTAAACTAATGGTAATCCTGTTTCTACATTGATTACGCTTCCTCCTAAGGCCTCAA
>Ga0247832_1006674_pt1 | contig 12532 bp, 9 predicted proteins | sample LaCruzMarch2015__10_FD_192407 | JGI IMG/M metagenome (GOLD analysis project Ga0247832, IMG submission 192407) | Freshwater microbial communities from meromictic Lake La Cruz, Castile-La Mancha, Spain - LaCruzMarch2015_4m | ecosystem: Environmental > Aquatic > Freshwater > Lake | place: Spain... | reverse complement strand
CTTGGACTGGATGAACAGCCGTGCATCCTTGGTCGACTCCTGGCGAGCCATCGAAGTGGTCGCGGACAATTTAGAAAGTTCGCTCGATCTTGTTTTCTCGGGCGATATTCAAAACGCTAATGACAACCCATTCTCGTTGAACAACCGAACCGGGCGATTGCGAGCTGGCTTCCAATGGGATTCTCCCTTGACCAGAATGCAAGAACGCAACCAGTATCGGCAAGTGCTTATCGAGTATCAGCAAGCGAAACGGAACTACTATCGTTTCGAAGATGGTGTTTGGCAGACTTTGCGTTCCGAATTGCGCAACATACGGTACAACCAGTACAATTTTGAATTGCAACGTTATGCGGTTCGTATCGCAGCGCAGCAGATCACCATTAATGAAGATCTTCGCCAGATTCGGGAAACGCTGAGTCTTGCTTCAGGCCCGACCGCAGCTCGGGATAGTGTGTCCGCTTTGCAGGATCTGCTAACCGCTCAAAACACATTCCTTGGTGTGTGGGTATTCTACGAGGCACAGCGTAGAAACCTTGATCAAGACTTGGGAACGATCCGAGTCGATTCCGACAACATATGGGTCGATCCAGGACCGATTACTTCCGAGGCGTATGGATTTCAGCCAACCACCGATATGATCATGTCGCAGGAAGGACCATTGGAATGGGGGCAGCCCACGGATTCGCAGGAGATGGTGCCACCAGTCATCATGGACTCTTCCTCGATTCCAGACAACACGACCCCAGGGGTCATGGCAAGAGTGACTCAACCCCTCAAGTTCTGAGACACAAGTACGGAAAAGCGAGAAAAGCCGATAAACTGATACTGAACAAAACCCTGCCGTGACTCTTATTCCTAGGCAGGGTCACGATTAGGAAACGCAAATGAACTTGGAAGAAGACGACTTCAGGGACGATAACATCGATCGTGATGGCGCATCGCTTTTGCTTTTTGGTGCCGAGCATTTCATGAGACGGGCGATTGAATTGGGGCAGCAAGCGGCTACTGAAGACGAAGTGCCTGTTGGGGCCGTGATAGTCTATAAACACAACATCATCGCGGCGGCTTACAACCAGCGTGAGAATCTTGCCGACCCGACCGCACACGCGGAAATGATCGCGATCACTCAGGCGGCAGCGCATTTGAAGTCGTGGCGGCTTATCGATTGCGAATTGTATGTTACGCTCGAACCATGCCCTATGTGTGCTGGGGCGATCCTTCAGTCGCGAATACCTAGGGTGATCTACGGGGCGGCTGATTCCAAGGCGGGAGCCGTTGAATCCCTATATCATTTGCTTACCGACTCGCGGTTAAATCATCAGTGCGATGTGCGCGGCGGTGTCTTGGCCTTAGAGTGCGGTCAAATGCTAACTGAGTTCTTTGAGAGTAAGCGTCGTCTGGGGAAGAAGTAGATAATCTCTTCTCTTCGAGTATCCCAACTCGGGACCAACTTTTTTACATAGCCCATGCTGCGGCAAGCATGGGTTCAAGAAACTACTGTTTGCTTAAAATGCAGGGAACGCTAATCATTCAGATCGTTGATACGATTTATCAATTGACGCAATCGGCCTTGGCTGCGGCGATTGTAATGCATCACCAACCTAGGTAATTCTGCCAGCTCTGGTTCGCTGGATTCATGCGGCAATGCACCTGTTTGTTCGATGATGCCGGAGACTAAGATATCTGCAAACTCGGCATTGAGATTCTCAAGTTTCTGGACTGACAATGATTGATTGATCCGAAGGACAAGCTTCTCGTCCACGAACCGCATACTATGAAACATGCGGTAAAACTGAGTCACTTCTTCGGTGGCACGATCGACGCTGTCCGTGACCAAATACAGATGGATATCTTCGGGGCTAATCAACTTTTGATTCAGTAATTGGTCCCGGAAGAACGATTCGAGCCCGCTCCAGAAATGACCGCCGGGTTGATCGAGCAAGACCAACGGGAACATGGTTTGCTTTCCGGTTTGCAACAAGGTTAGGACTTCCAAAGTTTCGTCGAGCGTTCCGAAACCGCCGGGACAGCAGATTACAGCGCTGCATTCCTTCACAAACATAAGCTTTCGCGTGAAGAAATACTTCAGAGTTACGAGCTTGGGATCACCTTCAATGAATGGATTCGCCGACTGTTCAAACGGGAGCATGATGTTCAGCCCCATCGACATTTCTCTACCGGCCCCTTTGTGGCCCGCTTCCATAATTCCGCCGCCAGCCCCCGTAATCACCATCCAGCCCGACTTTGCCATCTTGTTGCCCAGATCTACTGCCTGAACATACGTTGGATGGTCCGGTTGAGTTCGTGCCGAGCCGAAGATCGTGACCTTTCGGATACGCCGGAAAGGCAAAAACACCTTGAAAGCGTACCGTAGCTCCCGCATGGTTCTGCTTAGAATCTTGAGATCGCCACGGGGTATCTCGTCCAAACGCAATCGATCCACCGTTCGACGCATCATGTCCACAAGGTCGTCGCTTTCCAGCGAGCTCGAAGGTTCGTCGGCGGGCTGTGGTCTTGCCTTCTCGTCTTCGCCAATTGCAGAAGGGGTTAATAGGGGATTTGGAATCTGGGGATCGTTCATGGGCCTATCCTGAAAGTTTCTTGTAGAGAGCTCGGAATATTATAAACTCGGAAACAGGCCAAATGAGTTTCGGTGGCTAGGTAATTGGATAGTTAGTACCGTCACAATCGCGTCAGATCCTGTTGTCGGAAAATTCTTCGCCTTCCTAATGCTTTCCCCGAGTAGCAAAAATTGCCGACGCACCATTTGCAAGCTATATCCATTGGTTCATCTCTTTCCATGGAGCCTTGTGATGGTTGTTATTATTGGTTGTATCGTGGTAACCGGTGCAGTTATCGGTGGTTTTGTGTGGGCAGGCGGTGACGTCTGGGCACTCAATCAACCATCAGAATTCGTTACGATCGGTGGTGCTTCTCTCGGGGCTCTTATCGTGATGTCGCCATTTCCCGTGCTGAAAGGGATTGTGTCTGGGATGATCCAGGCGCTGAAAGGGGCTCCTTACAGCAAAAAATCTTACGAAGAAACATTTTCTGCCCTTTACGAACTTTTTAGGATTGCGCGACGGGATGGATTGTTAGCATTGGAAGGGCATATTGCGGATCCTCACAAAAGCGCTGTCTTTGCAAAGTATCCGAAGCTAGCTGCCGACCATCACGCAACAGAATTCATCAAGGGAGCTTTCGGACCAGTCATTGATGGTTCGGTTCGCCCTGAAGACATTGGCAGCTTGATGGATATCGAAATTGCTGCGATGGAGTCAGAACATCATCACCCGGTCGATGCGTTGTCCAAAACTGCAGACGGCTTGCCAGGGTTCGGGATCGTTGCTGCGGTTCTCGGGATTGTGGTAACGATGGGACACATCGATGGACCACCAGCGGAAATTGGACACCACGTGGGCGCTGCTCTTGTTGGAACGTTCCTTGGAATTCTTGCTTCGTACGGATTTCTCGGACCTCTTGCGGCAAAGATGGGTAGCATTGGCCACGCAGAATCAGCCTATTTCAGAACGATTGCCGTAATCCTGCAAGGATTCTTTAACGGAATGCAACCGAAAATGGCCATCGAGACAGGACGCCGTGGGCTCGAGAGCGACGTACGCCCCTCCGGTGAAGATCTTGAAAAACTATTCAAAGCCGTTGATTCGGGTGGAGCATAATCCATGGCAAGTGGTGGCGGCGGTGCGTGGAAAGTTGCATACGCAGATTTCGTAACGGCAATGATGGCCTTCTTTATGGTGATGTGGCTCACGTCGCAAAAGCCCGAAGTTAAGGAGGCTGTTGCGCAACACTTTAAGAATCCAGGCGGCAGACGCTTGACTGGATTGGATGCAAAATCGATCGTACCCACCAGTAATACCGGGAACGGAAATCGTCGCGTCGTCAAAGCGCGTGGTTCGAAAAAGTCTGAAGGGGAATCCAAAGATCAAAAGATGACGGACGAAGGTGATAAGTCCAACGTGGGGACCATCGTTCCATTCGAGCTCAATGCGATCGACATGACCGAACAAGGGCGAGAAGCAATCTTGACCTTGGTACCTGAGCTAGAAGGAAAACAGCATCGTGTCGAGATACGTGGTCACGCTGCTAGCAACGGCAGCGCGTCTCCGCAATCGCTATTGGATGCCTGGAGTATTTCCTATAAACGTTCGATGGTGGTTATGCAGTTTCTAGTGGACGAAGGGATTGACCCAAGACGAATTCGGTTGAGCCAATCAGGTAGCTCCGAGCCAAGGATTATTGAGAATCGCCTAGACCCAGCGAGCGACTCGCGAGTAGAAGTCTTCGTGCTATCCGAAATATTCGAGGAGCCTACCTCCAAAATCGAGCGTTTGGTTTCCAACAAATCACTAGCAGCGGAAGCCGATGTCTTGGCCGAAAAAGCGAAAACGGAAGCCATGGCGGCAGCGGCAGAAGCACCTGCAAAAGGTGGCCACTAAATCAACATGGCCGAGCTCGCGTTTCGGTGCGCTCGCTGACACAAGTACCCGCTCTTTATTCCCCGCTTAAGTCTTATCATTCGGCGAGGAACCGTACGAGCTAGCTCTCCAATGCGACGCTTGCGATCGCATCCAAATCGGACTCTGAACCTACCGATAGACGCCGGATCGCTGGCATCGATCGAAACCAGATCTCCTGCCGACGCACGAATTGCCTACTGTGCGCTTTCACTTGTTCCAACATCTCGCTCTGGCTGACCGCACCTGAAAGAAACTGGAGCGGTTCTTTGTAACCTACGGCCTGCGATGCTGTCCTGCCAAGCTGCCCATGTTTGTCGACTAGCGATCTGACTTCGTCTAGCAACCCATCCTGGAACATATTGTCCACCCTTCGATTCACTCGATCGTGCAGCTTCGCTCTATCCCAGGATAAAACAAAGGCGTTGCGGACGGTCGGTGGTGCCATCTGTTCAAATTGGTGTTGCCAATGGCTCATGGGGCGGCCTGTTATTTTGGAAACTTCCAAAGCTCTCGTCATCCGACGAACATCCCCGGGCAAAATCTTGAACGCGGACAGTGGGTCGACCTGCTCCAATCGCTTTCTCAAAGCTTCGACACCGAATTCTGCTACGTCTGCCTCCACAGCCGCCCGAAAGTCCCAATCCGCAGAAGGGCCCAAAAACATACCACACAGCAGGGTCTTCAAATACAAAGGAGTTCCGCCGACGAACAAGACTTTGTGACCTCGGGCACGGATTTCGCCCGCCTTCGCATGAGCGTCCATGACAAATTGGGAAACGCTGTAATCGGTCGTTGGATCCACCACATCAATCAAATGGTGGGGGACTGTTTGTTGCTGTTCTTGAGTCGGTTTGGCGGTTCCAATATCCATGCCCTTGTAAACGGCCATCGAATCCACAGAGATAATTTCTGCATCCATGCGGTTCGCGAGATCGATAGCAACTCGGCTTTTCCCTGACGCCGTCGGGCCTGTAAGAAACCAAGCATCCTCCATGGGCGGCTTGATCCAATCAGAAAACGGGGAAGTGGTTGTAGGGGTGCTCATAGATGACTGCCATTGGACATGGTGGATGATCCTATTGTACCTACCCGAATCCTGTTTCGCTGGTTCACATCATCTTCCAAAACAGCCGGCTCGCATTTTGACTGGTCTTTTCAGCGAGGATTTGTGCACTCGTCTCGATCGTTTCCGCCAGGCATTTTCCTGTAAAGACTACGTTTGCGGGTTCGTTTGGGCGGCAGGATCGATGAGGCTCCGGACTCAAGTAGGGACTGTCGGTTTCCACTAAAAGTCGATCCAGAGGAATCTTTTTCGCAGTTTCCCGCAGATCGATAGACTTTTTGTAGGTTAGCATTCCCGCAAAACTAATATGAAGCCCCATCGTGATACATCGGGCTGCCGTCTCAGTGGAGCCCGCAAAAGAATGCATCACGCCTCGTAGGGTACCTGTTTTCGATTGTTCTCCCAGGGCTTGTAGCATCTCGGGTTCACAGTCCCGCATATGAATAATCAACGGCAAATCGGTGTCGCGACTGAGTTGCCAATGCCTTGCGAAGTTGGCTTGCTGGATAGGAAAGGGACAGTCATCCCAATGCAAATCAAGCCCGGTCTCACCCAGGGCACAAACGCGAGGGTGAGATGCTAGATCGCGGATTCGTTCCCAGTCGGTCTCTGCAGCCTGATTCGCGTAGTTCGGATGAATTCCCACCGAGGCCCAAACCTGAGGATAGGTCTCGGCAATTTTTACAGCCGCCTCCGAAGTACCAGCATCAACGGCGACACACAGGATCCTCGATACGCCTGCTTGAGCAGCTCTCTCCAGTACCAAGTCGATTTGATTGGCAAGTGATTCATCCGCGAGATGCGCATGAGTGTCCGTCCAGCCCATTGTCAAAGCCTAACTAATCATTGTCCGAACGAAGAACAGAAATGAACGCTTTCTGCGGGATATTCACGCTTCCGAATTGCTTCATTTTCGCCTTGCCCTTTTTCTGCTTCTCCAAGAGCTTGTTCTTTCGAGTCACATCACCACCATAGAGCTTGGCGGTAACGTCTTTGCGAAACGGTTGAATGGTCGCACGAGCAATGATTTCGCCACCGATAGCACCTTGAATGGGTATCTTGAATTGGTGACGAGGAATGGCTTCTGCAAGTTGCTCACAATAATGCAAGGCACGTGTCCTAGATTTTTCACGATGGACCAAATAGGACAAGGCGTCGATGGATTCCTTGTTGACCAAGATATCCACCTTTACGATGTCAGTTTTTCGATATTCGATCGGTTCATAGTCGAACGAACCATAGCCTCGAGTGATCATCTTCAGCTTGCCATAGAAATCAAAAAGGACTTCCCCCAGCGGCATCTCGCTCTTCACTTCGACGCGACCAGCTGACAAGTAGTTCATGGTCTGACTTTCTGACCGATGCTCGCGGCACAGTTCCATCACTGGCCCAACATACTCTTCGGGAATCAAAATGGTCGCTTTGATAAACGGTTCGGTGGTCGATTCGATGGCCATTGGATCTGGCCAATAGCTGGGGTTGTCGACGTCTAACGTTGTTCCGTCGCGCAACTTCAATTTGTACTTCACGGACGGCGCCGAAATAACGAGCCCAAGATCGAATTCGCGTTGAAGTCGCTCTTGGATAACGTCCAAATGCAACAGCCCCAGAAAACCACATCGAAAACCAAACCCAAGGGCGGCCGAACTATCTTTTTCGAACGTAAGGGCTGCATCATTGATGGCCAACTTTTCGAGCGCCTTCGTCAAGTCCGGATACTCGTCGGTGCTCATCGGATAGATCGACGAAAAGACAACCTGCTTGGCCTTTTTGTATCCAGGAATCGGTTCACTCGCTTGGCGTTCCAAATGAGTCAAGGTGTCACCGATTTCGATGTCCTTCACGCTCTTCACACCTGCCACGATGTATCCGACCTCACCAACCGTCAAATGCTTTTTCGGCATCAGCTTCAGTTGGTTGTAGCCAAGCTCGTCCACTTTATAGTCTCGGCCTGCATGCATAAAGTGAACGATCTCGCCCGTCTTCAAGGTTCCTTCGACAATTCGAACCTGCAAAATCACACCGCGATAGGTATCAAAGTGAGCGTCAAAAACCAAGGCCTTGAGTGGTGCTTGCGGGTCCCCTTTCGGACAAGGCAACACATCTACAATCCCTGCAAGAACGTCCTCAATGCCCACCCCGGTTTTGGCAGATACCGGAATGGCGATGAAAGGATCCAGCCCCAAATCTGCATCGATTTCTTCACGCACCTTTTCAACATCCGCAGCCGGCAAATCGATTTTGTTGATGACGGGCAGAAGAGTCAGATCGTATTCGAGAGCAAGATAAAGATTCGCGACCGTTTGAGCCTCCACCCCCTGTGAAGCATCCACAACAATCAAAGCTCCATCGCAAGCCATCAGAGACCGCCGAACCTCGTGCGAAAAGTCAACGTGACCCGGCGTATCGATCAGATTCAGCAGATAGTCTTGCCCGTCTTTGGCTTTGTATGCAAGGGTGATCGAATTGCTCTTAATCGTGATGCCGCGTTCTCGTTCGATGTCCATCGAATCGAGAATCTGGTCATGAAATTCGCGCTGCGTCACGCCTCCACAAGCCTGAATCAAGCGGTCTGCCAACGTCGACTTGCCGTGGTCGATATGGGCAATAATGCAGAAGTTACGAATGTTTTTCATGAATCACTTGGTTTGAATTGGTCAATTGCTCGCCCGGGCGATCCCGTAAGAGTCATCCTGAGCCACAAAAACTACCCGCGACTTACGCTTGTAGCGTCGGATCCGTCAAGCAGCCAGAGCTCGCGGCCCCGGTAGAATCCTCCGAGCCAGCCCTCATGGGCTGCGAAGTTCTGCTTTCGATTCCAACGAGACCGCTGCTTAGAATGATAGTGAAAATCCCCAAAAATGGACAGGGATTCTTCCGCTCCAGAAAGCCTTTCAAGGTTCTTTCCTTGCCGCCTTTTCGGAAAATCGGTGTTCGTCCAACGCATTTCAAGCCACCTGCTGCTCAAGCTGCACCCGGGGAACAATCCGAGATGGGGTGGGCTGAGCCTTGCGTGACTGGGTTGCAACCCTGGGCTGCAACCCGCGAAAGACCTCGATCGTTGCAACTCAGCGTGACTGCTCGTTGCTAGAACGAGCCGCCTCCCACACAGTTTCGATCGTGGATTGCGAGAAATCCAGGTTGGTCGGTTCCCTTCGGATTTCATAGCCAGGTACGAGCATCACATTGTAGGGAATATCTGCAGTCGCCAGCTTGGATTGCGAGGCCGGTGCGTTACCAGTTTCCGCACCATGAATAATCTGAAATCTCGCATCCCGCACATGCAGCTTGGCAATCTTGGTGTAACATCCGAACGAGATATGCTCTGCATCGTTCGGCACATCGAATTGAACGTTCAGCTGTTTCCAGGCAGCAGATGTAGAAGTTTCCACGAAAGCCTCCTGACGTTTGGATTGAATTGCCTCACTGAATGCCGAAAGACCATCTGCGGCCGACGATACCGCAGCAAGCGTGCGATGAGCAACGTAGGGAGAACTCTTGATCAAGGGGACACGCTCCGGTCCGACCCAAGGAACAACACCCTCCTGACGGCTCGCCAATGCAAATACCCCAGCTTGATTCTCGTACCTTGCATCGCCTTGAACGTCGACGCTAAAGCGAACCGTCTTTCCACGGTAAGAAATCGCATCCAGCGTTTGGCCAAATAGATTGGGCATTGTTTGCGTTGTCCCTTGAGGTGTAAGCGTCGCTCCATTTTTGACGGCGGCTCTGTTTGTTGTTGCATCGATGCTCGATAGTGAGTCGCTAGCCTTGACTGCTTCACTGGCCAAAGCAGTGCTACTGAGTCCTAGATTGATCCATCCTTCGGTCTGAAAGCAAGAAATCAATTGGTGGCTTCGCAGCGAAGGTGCAATGATGTCAAAGGTCAACGACACCTCGGTACCACTGGTTTCAATCTTGGCTGTCTCGAGCATCGACTTCAGAATCTCGGTTGTCGCCACATCCGATTCAGGTAATCCCGCGCTCAGTGCTAACTTGCCCATTTCCAAAAACATCGTGATTTTTGAGGCGACACGAGTGGCCGATTGTTCATTGAGAGCGATCGCCTTCAGCTTGCAAGCCGGTGAGTTATAGCCATCGACAAACAAACCGATACACCGAACCCCTTCAAGCTGCGATGTAAACATCCTGAACTCGGATTCCTTGGCCGAACCCTTGGCAAATGCCTCGATCGTCGCAAACCATGGCTCGCAGTCAGGAAACACAAATGCCGCTGCAGACTCGTTGAACTCTTTGCGCAAAGGCTCCGGAATCGAGTCGGCTTCCGAACGCTCACCGTTTGCATAACGGCGTGCTTCCTCAAGAGTCCCGCAGAAGAAACCATTTTCATCATCGATAACCCATTTGTCGGGTGATGTGAAGAATGGCCGTGTGGCAATGCCAGCAATCTTTCGACTATTCGCCTTTTCTTCGGACAAAACTTTCGGCGTATACCCATTGGGAAAAGAATCGTAGCCATTCAAAGAGGTTTGGTAATCATTGAGTCTTTTCAATTGCCCCTTCAAGGCCTGATCGGCGTTTTTTACGGATGCTTCCACCGAAAGCTGCCCGTGCGCTCGCGTCTCATCGTGCCAATCGATATGGATGTTGCATTCGCCATAAACGGTGGCCTTATCGGGCAACGGTTGTCCCATGACCATCGTCGTGTAATACTCAAGCAGCCATGCAACCTCAGGTCCAAATTCGCCCGAACGCAGCCGAGATGGCCTCAAGGCGGTCACTCCTGGGAATCGAAGAGCTGGGTAAGCCAATCGAAATTCTTTGGAAAGCGAACTTGGTCTTAATCCCTTGCCTGCATCGGCATCATTAGCCAACAGCTTGGTGGGTGCTGTTTCCGAAATAGGTTCCTGCGTCGTCCCTCGCAATCCCGCTAACGGGATCGCCGAACAAGCAATCGCCGCCACCGCCCAAACGGACCAACGCGATTGAAACGGTATTGGCTTCAAGCTTCCTTGCTTCAACATCATCACTCTCCTTGTTACACAGATTTGCCCTGCGCTCAGCATGGAACCGAACTCCGCATTCGAAGTTCTACCTGTCCGCTGACTACGCAATGCTAAACTTGCCAACGCTCGTCCATAAGCTTTGGCGTTACCCAACTTCCCTGCTGCAAGCTGGTCCGCCGCCAGTTCTTGTTCCAATCGCAATCGACGGACCAACGCATGAACCATCGGATGGAAGAACAACACGATGCGTGTCCAACTGCTAAGCATTACCCAAGCAAAGTCCTGCCGAGCGGCATGCGCTAGTTCATGAGCCACCACGGCTCGCTTTTCGTCATGCGACCATTTTCGCCAATCGGTGTGAACCAAAACCGTCACATTTCGCCAGCCTACCGTAGCACCGATCGGAATGAGATTGGATTCCCGAACAGCCGGCAGACGCTTCAGTTGAAAGGCCTTGGCTTGTTCCGCAACCAGCCACAGCAAGTCGACATCTTCTACTGGAACACTCTTGTCAAGAATGTGACGCATGGCCAGCCAACTGGAACACCATAGCAGCGACATCAAACCCAGTCCGAGAAAAGCCAAAAGCGTCAGGCTGACATTTCGAGTCTCCTGAACAGGCTTCTGCCACGCTTCCGCGTCGCGTATCTCGCGATCCATTCGATGAAGGTACGGTGAGATCAGGTTGCGCAGCGCTTCGAGACCACTGGTTTGACGCACACGATCGCTACTGCCTTCAACCGGTTCGTCCATCGATTGCGAGTTCTGCGTCGAAATGTCGATCGAATTTGATTTAGAGCTTGTTGATGTTTTTGGTAGAGAGTTTGTTATTAAACTCGATTCGGTTTTCGCAATCTGTTCGGTGATTGCAAACGTCCACTGGCACAATGGCATCGTGGCGACCAGAGCAAGAAACACCGAAGCAACACAAGCGCCCGTGAGTAGGGCGGAAGCGAACTGAGGCCGCCGCCCCCGCAGCGCCCAAACGAGCGTCAATGATACGCCGCAAAGGACTGTGATTTGAAGGAACGCCCAGGCAAGTGAAACAGCGGTAAAGCTCATGATACAGCACCTTCGTTGTCATCATCGCGAAGCAGATCTTCTAACATCTTGAGTTTTTGCTTCGAGAGCTTTTTGTTGCAGATCACATTCAGCAGCAGTTGCTCGCGCGAACCTTGAAAAACTCGCTGAATGAGATCGGACACCAAGTGTTTGGATACTTCTTGAAACGATTTCGAAGGCATGAATTCAAAGGGGCGTGAATCGCCAATGCGCTCCAAGAACTTCTTTTCCCACAGGATTTTGCAGAGCGTCGCAACCGTGGTGTAAGTGAGATTTCGTCCGCGCAGTTCGAGTTCGTCCCGAGCCTCCTGAGCCGATTGTTGCCCCTTCGCCCAAAACACATGCATGACTTCCAACTCGCGCTCCGTCAGCGCATCGGCCGATGGCCTATTCATAGCAATCCCCTCCCTGATCAACCCTTCACATTTGCTCATCCAAATTTGGATAACCAAATATAGTCCATCGCGGTTGTTGGAAACAAGAGCAACCGAAAAACAACCAGATATCGACGATCAGCCTGCCAAACGGACTTACTCGGTGCCACCCACCCGGACTTACTCGGTGCCACCCACCGGCACTTACTCGGTGCCGGCACTTACTCGGTGCCACCCACCTATTTTGCACCCACCGATTTTGAACCTATTTTGCGTCAATCAAATTTTAAAACGTGCCACCAAATTTTAAAACGTGCCACCCACCTACTTGCTATTGTGGGGTTTGTAGACTAAGCTTTCGATCAAGGAGACCTATTAATGCCAAGACCACTACGTTCCGCTATCTTCCGTTCACAAGAGATTGCTATCCTTCATTGCACTCAGCGATGCGTGCGACGGGCATATTTGAGCGGCGTTGATGCCGTTTCTGGTGTCGACTATTCCTACCGGAAGGAATGGATTCGACAGCGAATCGAGAAATTGGCCTCGGTGTTCGGTCTGGATATTTTAACCTACGCTATTTTA